>ERZ778018.577-NODE-577-length-50243-cov-10.170340_pt1 | contig 50243 bp, 49 predicted proteins | sample MGYA00375748_ERZ778018 | MGnify/ENA primary metagenome ERZ778018 (study PRJEB29350, sample SAMN05509839) | bioreactor metagenome | biome: bioreactor; material: wastewater | place: South Africa: University of Cape Town | collected 2014-04-22 ... | reverse complement strand
GCGCCGAGCGGGCTGCCGAGGCTGAGCAGCATGGTGATCAGGCCGAGATGGCTGATCGTCGAATAGGCGAGCAGCCCTTTGATATCCTGCTGGAAGATCGCGAAATAGGCGCCGAGCAGCAGGGACGCCATGCCGCAGACGCCGACGATCCAGAACCACTCGTTGGTGCCGGCGAGCACCGGCCAGAAGCGCGCCAGCAGGAACACGCCGGCCTTCACCATCGTCGCCGAATGCAGGTAGGCCGAGACCGGCGTCGGCGCGGCCATGGCGTTGGGCAGCCAGAACTGGAACGGAAACTGCGCGCTCTTGGTCATGGCGCCGAGCAGGACGAGCAGCAGCGCCGGCAGGTAGAGATCGCTGTCGCGGATCAGGTTGCCCGACGCCAGCACGCGGTCGAGATCGTAGCTGCCGACGATGTGGCCGATGACGAGCATGCCGGCGAGCAGGCCGAGCCCGCCGATCGCCGTTACCGTCAGCGCCATGCGGGCGCCGTCGCGTGCATTGGCGTTGCGGTGCCAGTATCCGATGAGCAGGAACGAGAAGATGCTGGTCAGTTCCCAGAACACCACCAACAGGATGACGTTGCCCGACAGCACGATGCCGAGCATGGCGCCCATGAAGGCGAGGAAGAACGAGAAGAAGCGGGCGACGGGATCTTCCGGCGACATGTAATAGCGCGCGTAGAGCACGACGAGGAAGCCGATGCCGGTGATCAGCATGGCGAACAGCCAGGCGAAACCATCCATGCGCAGCGTGAGGTTCAGGCCCTGCGCGGGCAGCCAGGCGATGTCGTTGCGGATGACGCCGCCGTCGGAAACGCCAGGATAGCAGCTCGCGGCCAGCACGAGGCCGGCAATGGCCACGAAGCCGGCGAGCCAGGCTTCGACATTGCGGGAATTCGCCGGGAGGAACGCTGCGAGAAGACTACCCAGAAAAGGCAGGACGATCATCAATACCAGCGATGTGTCGTCCGCCATGCCGTACTCTCGTTGGGGAAAATCGGCACAGCGCGCCGAACGCGCCATCATGATTCAGATGGGCGGGATTCGGCAAGGTCAATTCCACCAATTGCCAAGCAGAATGCGGTAAAACGCACTTTATGACGGCATCGAGAAAAGCTAGCCGCGCGATGCGCGCGCGGTCTATGGCGTTACTGGAGCAACAGACGACCGGCCGGTATCGCAACGGCAAGAATCGCCGGAGCCTCGTTCGAAGTTCCGTCTCTCGATAAACTCCTCCTCATCCTGAGCTTGTCGAAGGATGTTTCGGAGGATTCTGGATCATGCTTCGACAAGCTCAGCATGAGGAGAGAGGAGGCGCGAGAGGAAGAGAGACGCGCCGGCAGGCACGCCCTGGCGCTTACGGCAGGTCGAGCCGGTAGAAGCGCGCGGCGTTGCGGCTGAACAGGCCGTGCTGTTCGTCCTCGGAAAAGCCGGACACGATCTGCCTGATGCCCTCGACGATGGTCGCGAACGAGGCGCGCAGCCCGGCAACCGGCAGGTTGCTGGCGAACATGCAGCGCTCGATGCCGAAAATCTCGATGGCGTCGAGCACGACGCGGCGGTTGCTCTCGAGCGTCCATGGCGCGTCGCGCAGGCCAAGCTCCGAGATTTTCAGCGAGACCTGCGGCGCCCTGGCGATGATGCGCATCTCCTCGCGCCACGCCGCGAGGCCTTCCTCGCTGCGGTCCCATGGGAAGCCGGTATGGTTGAGGACCATCGGCGTCTCGGGATAGCGGGCCGCGACCTCGGCCGCCTCGTGCAGATGCCAGAACGGCACGCGCAGGTCGTAGGTCAGGCCGTATTTGTGCAGCAGCGCGAAACCGGCGAGCCATTTCGGGTCCTGCATCGTGCCGGGCCGGCCCGGCTCGACGAGATCGGGGCGCAAGGCGGTGACCGGCTTCGAGCGGATGCCGCGCATCAGCGGGAAGGCGGCGTGGCCCGCCAGCACCTCCTCGCAATTGTCGTTGGCGAGCCAGGCATGGCCGACGACGGCATTGGGCATGCCGGACTTGTCAGCCACCTCATGCAGCCAGCGTGTCTCCGCGACCTGCGCGTTGCGGTCCCACTCGGCCTCGACATGCACCGTCGCCACGACGTCGTAGCCGGCGGTTTCGCGGCGGTAATCCTCGGGCAGGAAGTTGTGCTTGAGCGCCGAATAGTCGCCGAGGAAGAAATCCTTCTCCGGGTGGTCCGAGAGCCACGGATAGTAGTTGCGCTCCAGGTCCCACAGGTGGTGGTGGGCATCGACGATCTGCAAAGGCTTGTTCATGACATCCTCTAGTGCCCGGCCAGGATCGAGGGCAGCCACAACGTCACGGCCGGCACATATGACACGAGCAGCAGGACGACCATCAGCACGCCGATGAAGGGAAGCGAATGCTTGATCACCTCAGTCGTCGATATCTTGCCGAGATTGGCCGTGATGAAGATCAGGTAGCCGACAGGCGGCGTACACAGGCCGATCATCAGGTTGAGCACGATCATCACGCCGAACTGGATCGGGTCCTGGCCGAGCTTGGGCAGCAGCGGCATCATGATCGGCACCAGGATGATCAGCGCGGCGATCGGATCGAGGAACATGCCGACGGCGAGGTACAGCAGGTTGAACAGCAGCACCAGCACCCAGGGGTCGGCGCCGAGGCCGCCGATGAAATTGGCGAACTGCCGGCTGATGCCCTGGTCGGCGATGATCCAGGCGAAGATCGACGAGGCGCCGAGCACGACCATCACCGAGGCGGTGCCGTGAGCTGCGCGCACCAGCGAGCCGAAGATTTCGCCGAAGCGCACGCCGCGATACACGAACAGGCCGATGACCAGGACATAGACCGCGGCGATGGCGCCGCCCTCGGTCGGGGTGAAGATGCCGCCGCGAATGCCGCCGACGACGATGACCGGCGCCAGCAGCGCGAAGCTCGCCCGGCCGGTCTCGCTGAGCACGACCTGGCGGCTGGCGCGCGGCATCGTCACGATGCCGAGGTCCTTGCAACGGTAGCGCGCCACGAGCGCCAGCCCGATGGCGATCATGATGCCGGGGATGACGCCGGCCATGAACATGGCGCCGACCGAGGTTCCCGACAGCACGGCATAGATGATGAAGGGAATCGAGGGCGGGATGATCGGCCCGAGGATCGAGGCCGTCTCGACGAGGGCTGCGGCGAAGCCTGCGGGATAGCCGGCCTTCTTCATCGACTGGATCAGGATCGAGCCGACTGCTGCCGCATCGGCGACGGCCGAGCCCGAGACGCCGGCCATCAGGAACGAGGCGATGATGCCGACCTGCGCCAGGCCGCTGCGCAGATGGCCGACGAGCGACTGCGCGAAGGTCAGCAGGCGTTCGGTGATGCCGCAGGCGACCATCAGTTCTCCGGCGAGGAAGAACAGCGCGATGGCGAGCAGCGGGAAGTTATCCATGCCCTGCACGAAGAGCTGCGGCACGACCTCGAGCGGCGTCGACGGGCTGGTGATGACCAGCGTGATCAACGAGGAGGCGAGCAGCGCGAAGACCAGCGGCACGCCGATCAGCGACAGGACCAGCAGCGGGCCGAGGAGCAGCAGGAGGCTCATGAGGTGGACATTTCTTCGTCAGGATCGGGCGGCAGGTAGAAGGCGAGCAGGATGCTGATGATCCACAAGCCGCAGCCGGCGACGACCGACCAGTACAGATACTCGATCGAGATGCCGAGCGCGGTGTAGTAGTCGCCGCTGGTCAGCTCGATCAGCGGCAGGTCCTTCCAGATCAGGAAGCCGAGCAGGCCGATGCCGAGCGCGGCGAAGACGATCTCGGCGCGCAGCCTGGCGCGCGGCCGCAGCATGTCGGTCAAAAGGTCGACGCGCAGATGCGCCGCGCGTGCCGCCGCGATCATGATCAGCCAGACGAACAGGAAGCGCGTCGCCTCCTCGCTCCACGGCATGCCATGGCCGAAGCCGTAGCGCGCCACGACGCGCACGAAGGTCACGCCGGTGACGGCGGCCAGCAAAAGCGCGGCTGCGGCGTCGAGAAGACGCCGGAACCACACCACCGATCCTGTCAGCATTGGGGACATCCCGCTTGTCCGGCGCCGTGTTGAAATTATCGCGCAAATCCAGTGCATGATCGGGAGCCGGCTGACACCCGATCATGCGATTTCCGCTTTAGCGCAGCGCCTCGATCTTCTCGATCAGCTCGGTGCCGAACTGATCCGTGTAATCCTTCTTGACCGGCTCGTAGATCGCCTTCTTGAGGGCCTCGCGGTCGACATCCTCGTTGACGGCGGTGCCGGCATCCTTGATCGTCTTCAGGTCCGATGCCGCCTGGTCGCGGTTGAGGCCGCGCTGATAGACGGCCGCCTCATGGGCGGCATCGAGCAGGATTTTCTGCTGCTCGGGCGTCAGCGCCTTGAACTTGCGCAGGTTCATCGAGACGATCGACACGGTGTAGGCGTGATCGGTGAAGGACAGGAACTTCTGCACTTCCTGGAACTTGTTCGAGCGGATGATGTTGAGCGGATTTTCCTGGCCGTCGACGGTGCCGGTCTCGAGCGCCATGTAGACTTCCGTGAAGGCCATCGGCGTCGGGATGGCGCCGAGCAGCTGGAACGCCTTGACATGCGCCGGGTTCGGCGTGGTGCGGATCTTCAGCCCCTTGAGATCGGCCACGGTGCGGATCGGGCGCTTGTTGTTGGTGACCTTGCGGAAGCCGATTTCCCAGAAGGCCAGCCCCTTCATGCCCTTGGCCTCGAGATCGCCGAGCAGGGCCTTGCCGATATCACCATCCACCACGCGATAGGCGTGTTCGGCATTGGCGAACAGGAACGGCAGGTCGAGCGCGTTCAGGCGCGGCGCGAAGCGGGTATAGAACGGGTTGCCGGTCTGGCCGATGTCGATGGTGCCGAGCCGGACGCCTTCGAGGGTGGCGGGATCGCTGCCGAGTTCGCCGGCGGGGTGGACTTCCACCTTGATCTCGCCCTTGGTGCGCTCGGCGACCAGCTTCGCGAAACGCTCGGCGGCGAGGTGGTGGGAATCGCTGGTCGGCTGCGTGTGCGCGAAGCGCAGCACGGTTTCCGCCTGGGCGCTGGTGGTGAACGTGCCGATCGCGGTTGCGATCGCCAATGATAGTGCCAGTCCGAGGCGCATGATTTTCTCCCCACGCTCTTGTATGGTTATTCGGCCGGACGTTTGCATACCATTTTGGAGGCGTCAACGCGCCCGGTGGCAATTTTGCCCAAGCTGCGGAACTTTCCACAAATAATGCCGGGGCGTGTTGAGAATGTCGGTATCTGGAGCGGCGATCTTTGCATACCATTCCAAGGCATGTGCCATGATGCGCGCATCGAACGGGAGGCGATCGTGAAGGATGACACGGAGGCGCGGGCGGCGCGAATTCCGGCGGACGGCAAGGCCAATGTGACGGGGGCGGCCGACGCGAAGGGCGCGGCCGGTGCGAAGGGCGCGCATGTCGCCGCGCTGATCCGCGAAATGATCATTCAGGACGAATTGCCGCCGGGCGCGCCGATCCGCGAGCGGCTGCTCGCCCAGCGCCTCGCCGTGTCGCGCACGCCGCTGCGCGAGGCGCTGCGCATCCTGTCGGCCGAGGGGCTGGTGGAACTCCACCCCAATCGCGGCGCGGTGGTTGCCGCCCCGAGCGACCAGGAGGTGGGCGATGTGCTGCGGCTGCTCGGCGCGCTCGAAGCCTATGCCGGGGAGGTTGCGTGCGAATGCGCCACCGAGGACGAGCTTCGCGAGATGTGGGCGCTGCATTTCGAGATGCTGGCCGCCTATCAGCGCGGCGACCGGCTCGCCTATTTCCATCGCAACCAGGATATTCATCTGGCGCTGGTGCGGGCCTCGCGCAACGGCGCGCTCATCGCGCAGCACGGCCTGCTCAACGCGCGCGTCTATCGCGTGCGCTACGTCGCCAATCTGCGCACCAAGCGCTGGGAAAGCGCCATCAAGGAGCATGAGGCGATTTTGCAGGCGCTCGAGCGCCATGACGCGGCCGAGGTCGCACGCATCCTGCGCACCCATGTCACCCTGGCCTGGGAGAAGTTGCAGGCGCTCGAACAGGACGAGGCCGCCGTGAAGCCGGCGATGCCGGCCTTTCGCTGAGCGCCGGCGGGCGCCGCACGCTCCCGCATCGCTATCGGGTGCGGCGCGCTCAGGGTTTCAGGCGCCGCAGGTTGGCGCGCGTCTTGCCGCGAACGCCCCTGATGACCTTGTCGGCGCTGGCGCCGGTGGCGATCTGGGCGCCGGCCTTCATTCCGGCGGCCATCTTTTCGGCCACCATGCGCGTTGCCTCCCGCTGCGCCGCGGGGCCGCCCGCCGCCAGTTTCAGCGTGCGCAGCCAGATGACCTGCTGCGCTTCGATGGTCAGCATGGCCAGGTTGAAGAAGGAGGGGAACATGGCTGACCTCGCAAATCCAGAGCTAGGGAGACGCGCGCGGCGGGCGAGGGTTCCGCCCCGAGCCAAGAAATCGTTGCGCGGAATCGGGGCGGAACATTGGTCATGCCGTGGGGGCGAGATCTGGGTCTGGGCATCAGGAGGATAAGGCGATGCCGAGCATGGCGGGCTTGCGATTTCCGCTGCGGCCCTCTCTCGCGGCGCTCAGCAAGCGGGCAGGCGGCTATTCTGGAAGGCCGGTTTCAGGGCGGGATAAAGTTGCCGGAACAAGGCTTGTCTCGGTGCCAGCGCGTCGATGAGCGCGGGCTCGGGCGAGAGGACGAAGGAGATCGGTGGCTGCGGGCAGGCCTCGTCAAGCGCGACCCCGTCGGTCGCCATGCGCGCGAGGCGCGCCGCGCCGAGCGCCGGGCCGACATTGCCGCCCTGGCGATAGACCAGCGGGCGGTTGAGCGCCGCAGCGATGATGCGCCCCCAAAAGCGCGAACGCGCTCCGCCGCCGATCACCGACAGCGCGCCGATCGGCTCTGCCCCGGCCTCGAGCGCGGCAAGACCGTCGGCCAGCGCGAAGGCCACGCCCTCCAGCGCCGCCCGGCCGAGATCGGCGCGGCGCGAACCGTTCTCCAGGCCGAAAAACACGCCGGTCGCCGCAGGGTCGTTATGGGGCGTGCGCTCGCCTGACAGGTAGGGCAGCATCACCAGCCGGCCTGGCTCCGCCGGCATGCCCGCTGCTTCGATCTCGGCGAGGAATTCGGCTTCGCTGGCGGCGCCGACAAGATCGGTCACGAAAGACAATGTGCCGGCGGCCGACAGGATCACCGCCATGCGGTGCCAGAGCGCCGGAATGCAATGGCAAAACGCATGCACGGTGCGGGCAGGGTCGGGGCGGGCCGCGTCATCGACGACGAAAATAACGCCCGACGAGCCGAGCGACAGCAAGGCCTCGCCGGGATGGACGACACCAACGCCGAGCGCGCCGCAGGCATTGTCGCTGCCTCCGCCCGCGACCGGGATGCCGGGACGCAGCCCGAGCTGGGTAGCAGCGGCGGCCGTGACATGCCCGGATATATCCGGCCCCTCGACAAGACGCGGCATGTGCCGCTCCTCCAACCGGCATGCAGCGAGCATCGGCGCCGACCATTGGCGGCGTTCGAGATCGAGCCAGAGCGTGCCGGCGGCGTCCGAAGGCTCGCTGACCAGGTCGCCCGTCAACCTGAGGCGGAGCCAATCCTTGGGCAGCACGACATGGGCGATGCGCTGGAAATGGTCGGGCTCGTTTTCCGCAACCCAGATCAGTTTCGGCGCCGTGAAGCCCGGCATGGCCAGGTTGCCGGTCATCGCCCGGCTGCCCGGCTCGCGGCGCTCGAGTTCGCCGCATTGGGACCATGCGCGGCCGTCGTTCCACAGGATCGCCGGGCGAATGACGCGCTGCTGCGCATCGAGCAGCACCGCGCCATGCATCTGGCCGGAAAGCCCGATGCCGCGCACGCGCATCAGGGAATGGCGCGCGGCAAGCCCGGAGACGGCGGCAACGACGGCACTCCACCAGGCATCGGGAGCCTGCTCCGACCATTGCGGCCGTGGCCGCGAAATCGAGAGCGGGGCAAGGCTCTCCGCCAGCATCTCTCCGGCATCGTCGATCAGCACCGCCTTCACGCCTGACGTGCCGAGATCGATGCCGAGAAGCATGCGTCACGATCCTTTTTCGCGGTCCACCATGGCCGCCGCCTCATGCAGCGCCGGCAAGATAGCTGCGCAGGGCGCTCCGCGTACCCTCGCGCCAGATGCGTGCGAGCGCCGCCGAGAAAGCCGTGACATAGGCGGGATTGCCGGCGAGCGGCCCGAAGATGCGGCTCATGCCGAGCCATTCCTCCGGCGCGTGCCTGGCGCGCCGCGCCAGCGCTTGCAACGCCTGCCAATTCGGGTCGTTGGGCGCGATCGCGGCGCCGCTCTCGGTTTCGCCATAACAATAGCGACACCAGAAGGCCGTCAACAGGGCCAGCCCGTCAACGGCGAGGCCCTGGCGCAGGCGATCGCTGATCGAGGGCAGGATGAATTTCGGCTGGCGGTTCGAGCCATCGAGACACAGGCGCCGGATCGTGTCGCCGATCTTCGGGTTGGCGAAGCGCCGCTCGATCGTCCGCTTATACGCGCCGAGATCGGTGCCGGGCACCGGCGGCACGATGGGAATGATCTCGCGATCGAGCAGGCGCGAGAGGAAGCCGGCGATCAGCGGCTCGGCCATGGCATCATGCGCGAACTGAATATCGAGCAGGGCGGCCGGATAGGCGATCGCGGCGTGGCCGCCGTTCAGGATGCGGATCTTCATCAGTTCGAATGGCATGACGTCGTCGACGAATTGCACGCCGACCTTTTCGAGCGCTGGCCGTCCGGCGGGAAACCGGTCCTCGAGCACCCATTGCCTGAACGCTTCGCAAAATACCGGGCGGGTATCGGCGATGCCGTATGTCTGCTCGAGCAGGCGGCGTTCGCGCGCCGTGGTCGCGGGTGTGATACGATCGACCATGCTGTTGGGGAAGGCTACATGCTCGCGCACCCACTGGGCGAGATCGGCATCGATCAGTCTGGCGAGCCCGGCGACGGCATTGCCGGCGACATCGCCGTTTCCGGGAAGATTGTCGCAGGACATCACCGTGAACGGGGCAATCGCCATGCTGCGGCGGCGGACGAGGGCGGCGAGGATCAGGCCGAACGCGGTTTTCGGCGCCGCCGGCGCGCGGGAATCGGCGACGATGTCGGGATGCGCCGCGTCGAACGCTTGCGAAGCCGGATCGATATAATAGCCGCCTTCCGTGATCGTCAGCGAAACGATGCGGATGGCCGGGTCGCACAGTCTTTCGAGGATCGCCGCCGTGTCGGCCGGCGCGATGAACGCCACCATCGATCCGGTGACGCGCGCGCTCGCCCGGTCGGCTTCCTGCGCGACGACCGTCGTCAGCAAATCCTGCGACAGCAGATCGTGCTGCATCGCCATGTCGCTGTCGCGCACGCTCGCGCCGACGAGCGCCCAATCGCAGTCCGTTCCGGTGTGGAACAGGTCGTCGAGGTAAACGGCCTGATGCGCGCGATGGAAATTGCCGACGCCGATATGCAGGATTCCGGCCGAGAGGGCGGCGCGATCATAGGCGGGAACGGCGATGTGCCGGGCGATGGCGGGAAGAGTGTCGCGTGACAGCTTGATGGTCATGGCGGAAGACGCCCCCGGGAAGACGACCCGAAACGGGGCGCATTGGTGCTGTCATTCAGAAACTGATCGTCGGCACCCGTGTGTGTCGACCCGGCGCCGTGGCATCGGATCGAGCGCGGCGGGGCCATGCATCGCGCGGGATCACTTCAGCAAGGCCGTGGTGTCGGCTGCGATCTTGTCGAGGCCGGGACCGGGCTGCATCTCGCCGCGCATGATGGCGTTGATGGTTTCGCGCTGCTGGCGCCAGACCCGCACGGAACTGCCGCCTGGATAGCCCTGCCACGGCACGGCGCGGTCGGTTTCCCTGGCTGCCGTCATGAAGTTCGGATTCTTCTGGTAGAAGGCGCCGAGATAATCGGGGCCGGATGTGAGCTTGTTGGTCGGAAGATAGCCGGTCACCTCGACGATGATCTTCTGTGCCTCCGGGCCGGTGATGAATTTGGCGTATTCCCAGGCGGCTTTCTGCTTCGCGGGCTCCTTGGCCGTGATGATGATGGCGCAACCGCCCGTCGGGATACCGCCGCTCTGCTTGTTGTCGATCGGAAAGACATCGGTGCCGAGGGTGAAGCGCGTGCCGATCAGGTCGGTCACCTGGCGCAGCCGCGCCGGCGTATCGAAGAACAGGCCGATCTGGCCGGCGACGAATTGCTGGCGCGACGCATCGAAATCGATCAGCGGCATGCCGCCCTCCGTCACGAAGCGGCGAAGATTGGCCATGGCCTTCTTGCCGGCATCGGTGTCGAAGGCGACCTTGGTGCCGGAAGGGTCGAGCATATTGCCGCCTTCCTGATGGATGATCGAGCGGAACAGCCAGTCATCCGGCCAGTCGTGGACGTTATAGGCCATGCCGGCGATGTTCGGCCCGAGCGCCTTGATCCTGGCGGCAAGCGCGATGACGCCATCCCAGGTATCGGGCATATGCTGCGGATCGCCGCCGGCTTTCTTCACCAGCTCGGTATTGTAATACATGATCGGCAGCGAGGCATTGACCGCGAGGCCGTAAAGCTTGCCGTCGACCTTGCCGAGATCGATGATCTTGTCGGCGTAGTTCTTCTTGCGCCACTCCTCCGGTTCCGCCGCGAGAAGCGGTGTCAGCTCGACGATCTGCTGGCGCTTCAACAGGACTTTCGTCAGTTCCGACAGCAGGTGGAAACCCGGAAAGTAGATGTCGGGCAGCTGGTTGGTCACGACCTCGCGGAGCATCGCCTGGTGGCCTTCATCGTAATTCGCGGCGGGCGCCCGGAAGGCGATCTTGATATCGGGGTGCTGCTTCATGAAGGCCTGGGCGATCGGCTCATGATATTTGGCGAAGGAAGGCTGGGAGTAGAACACGTTCAGGGTCACGGTCTCGGCGCGCGCCGGTGCCGCGGACATGAGCGCGGCGAATGCCAGACCCGCCAAAGTTCCAGCCAGTTTTGCAACATGCCCCATGGCCCGTCCTCCGTTCGCCGGTTTCGTGCTGCCGTTTTCCCGGTCGGCCATGATGGCGGCCGACACGCCGGCGCCCCGCAAGGGATCGCCGAGGAAAGTTCCGGTGCTTATTGTCGAAAAGCCTATACCCAATTTGACAAGGTTCAAACATTTATTCTATCGACGAACGTATGCTCACGATCGATGGCCGAATACCATGCTAAGCGCCGGCGCTGGCCGACCAGCCCCCTTCAATCTGGTCATCTTCGATTGCGACGGGGTGCTGGTCGACAGCGAGGTCATCAGTTGCTCGACCCTCGTCAACGTGCTGGCGCGTCACGGCCTCGAGCGCACCCTGCCATGGGTGCTCACGCGCTATCTCGGCCGGCCGGCCAGCGCGGTCACGGACGATTACATGCGCCTTTCCGGCCAGCCCTTGCCGGCGGCGTTCGTGCATGACTGGCGCGCCGAGCTGTTCGATCGCTTCGCGCGCGATTTGCTGGCCATTCCCGGCATTCGCGCCGCCGTCGAGGCGCTGCCGGTGCCGTATTGCGTCGCTTCATCGAGCGACGGCGAGCGCATTGCCTTCATGTTGCGCAAGACCGCGCTGTGGGATCTGTTCGACGGGCGCGTGTTCAGCACCACCATGGTGAGACATGGCAAGCCGGCGCCGGACCTGTTCCTTCTGGCGGCGGCGACGATGGGGATCCCGCCGGCGCAATGCCTGGTCATCGAGGATAGCGTGAGCGGCATCGCCGCCGCCAAGGCCGCCGGCATGGCCGCCTGGGGTTTTACCGGCGGCAGCCATTTTTCCGTGGTCGACCGCACGCAGGATTTGCTGGCCGCCGGGGCCGATGGCATCCTGAGCGCGATCGCGGAATTGCCGGCATCGCTGGCGAGATTGGAGGCGAAGGCGTGACGGAAAGCGGCAATGCGCGGCTCGACGATGCGGCGCGCGCCGGCTGGCTGTACTATATTGCCGGCCGCACGCAGGACGAGATCGCGCGAAGCCTCAATGTCTCGCGCCCGACGGCGCAGCGGCTGGTTTCGCTGTGTCGCGCCGAGAACCTCATCACCTTCCGCATGACGCATCCGATCGGGGCGTGCATGGAACTGGCGGCGCGGCTCGCCGAGCGCCATCGCCTGCTCCATTGCGATATCGTACCGGCGGACGGCACGCGCGCCACGTCCTTCACCGGCATGGCCGAGGCGGCGGCGATCTATCTCGAGCGCATGCTGCGCTCGGGGCGCAGCCTGGCGATCGCGCTCGGCACCGGGCGCTCGATGCGGGCGAGCGTCGAGCGCGTCGCGCCGGCGGAGTACCCGCTCCACCGGCTGATTTCGCTGGTCGGCAACATTTCGCCCGACGGTTCGGCGAGCCGGTTCGATGCGCCGGGCAAGCTCGCCGATATCACGGGCGCGCAGTATTTTCCGATGCCCCTGCCGCTGCACGCCGCGACGCCCGAGCAGCGCGACCAGATGCTTGCCATCGATGCCGTGCGCCGCATCTTCGCCCTTGCCGCCGACGCCGACATCCGGCTCTCCGGCATCAGCCAGATCGATCACGACGCGGTCTTTCTCAGGGACGGCTTCATCACGCGGGACGAGTTGTTCGACAGCATGCGGCTCGGCGGCGTCGGCGAGGTCATCGGCTGGATTTTCGATCGTGACGGCCGCATCCTCGACCAGGGGCTGAACTGCCGCGTGACCAGCGTGGCGCCGCACGGCAGCGCCGATCGGCCCCATATCTGCGTCGCCTGCGGCGCCGACAAGGTGGTGCCGCTGCATGCGGCCCTGATCGGCGGCCTCGTCAACGGCCTGGTGACGGACGAGACGACCGCGCGCATGCTGCTGGCGTGCTGAGGCCGACCCCTCCGGCTTGACGCGGGCGTCCCCGCAATCGTGTATATGTTCCGGCACTGATCATTTGATTGAGCTTTTGCGCCATGATCAAATCCGGCGGCAACCAGCCGCCGCCGGTTTGCGGCCTTGTGCAACGACGACCGATCTTCCCGGGAGAGAGACGATGGCCACCCCTTGCATATCCGGCGTCGCCATCGCGTGGAGCGCGGATTCGAGGCTCGGCCACGGTGGCAAGGCGATCGACCGCCTTGGCCCGGACGGCTTGGAATCACGCCTTGCCGGGTTCGATATTCATTTGTCATTCTGAAAATGCATCTGTATATTATGTGGGAGAGACCGGTAAAAACCGGCAATGGAAGGGGGGACGTCGTAGGGCTGTCATGCCGCCGCCTTACCGGCTCGCCATCGATATGCCGGCCTTTTCGGCCCGGTCGTTCAACACTGTGGAGCCTGTTCGCTTCTGGCGGACCTCTCTAGCGATGGAAGCCCATGCAGCGCGTCGTCCAGATTTCCGACACCCATCTCAGCCGCACGAAGCCGCATTTCGCCGTGAACTGGCCGCCACTGGCGGCCTGGGTCGCGGGCCAGAAGCCCGATCTGATCATCCATACCGGCGACGTGACGGTCGATGGCGCCGACCAGGATGAGGACATGCGCCATTGCGCCGGCCTGCTCGCCGGCCTGCCGGCACCGGTGCTGAGCGTGCCGGGAAACCACGATGTCGGCGAACCGCACCACCCGTTCCAGCCCGTCGACCGGACGCGCCTCGCGCGATGGCGCCGGCATTTCGGCCCGGACTGGTGGGTGAAGGATCTCGAGGACTGGCGCCTGATCGGGCTCGATTCGATGCTGTTCGGCGCGGGCGTGCCGGATGAGGCCGAGCAGTTCGCCTGGCTCGAAGGGCAGCTTGCCAGCGCCGAAGGGCGGCGGATCGGCTGGTTCCTGCACAAGCCGCTGTTCATCGAGGCGCGCGAGGAAGGCGATACCGGCTACTGGTCGGTGAAGCCGGCGCAGCGCGCGCCGCTGCTCGCGCTGATCGACCGGCACAACGTCGCCTTCGTGGCGAGCGGCCACCTGCACCGCGAGCACGATGCGCAGGTGAACGGCTGCCGCTACATCTGGGGCGGCTCGTCCGGCTTCGTCGTCGGCCCGGCCAACCAGCCGCCGATGCCGGGCCTCACGCGCCTTGGCGCCGTCAGCTACGATTTCTCCGGCGACGCGGTGACGATCACGCGGCAGGAGGTGCCGGGGCTGACGACGCTCTGGATCGACGACGTGCTGCACGAAGTCTACCCACCCCGCGAGACCGCCTGAGGAGACGGCCGATGGCGACAGTCGCGCTGAAGGGAATCACCAAGAATTTCGGGCCGGCGCCCGTGCTCAACGGCATCGATCTCGATATCGCCGAGGGCGAGTTCCTCACCCTGGTCGGGGCCTCCGGCTGCGGCAAGTCGACCCTGATCCGCATCATCGCCGGGCTCGAGCCGCAAAGCGCCGGCTCGGTGATGGTCAACGGCGCGCCGATCGACCATTTGCGGCCGCATGAACGCCGGGTCGCCATGGTGTTCCAGAGCTACGCGCTCTATCCGCACATGACGGTGGCCGGCAATATCGGCCTGCCGCTCACCATGCAGCATCTTTCGCTGTGGGAGCGCCTGCCGCTGATCAAGCTGCTGTCGCCGCGCCGGCGCCGGGTGATGGCCGAGATCGGCGCCGAGGTGCGCGCGGTGGCGAGCCAGTTGCAGATCGAGGCGCTGCTCGGGCGCCGCCCGGCCGCGCTTTCGGGCGGCCAGCGCCAGCGCGTGGCGCTCGGGCGCGCCATGGTGCGCCACCCCGATGTGTTCCTGATGGACGAGCCGCTGTCCAATCTCGATGCCAAGCTGCGCGTCCACATGCGCACCGAACTGGCCGAACTGCACGCGCGGCTCAAGACGACCTTCATCTATGTCACGCATGACCAGGTCGAGGCGATGACGATGTCCGACCGCGTGGCGATGATGGATGCCGGCCATATCCTGCAACTGGGCAAGCCGGCCGAACTCTATGCCCGCCCGGCCAATGTCAGGGTGGCGCAGTTCATCGGCAGCCCGGCGATCAACCTGCTGCCGGCCAGGATCGGCGAGGATGGCGCGCCGGAGGTGCTGGGCTGCCGCCTGCCGATGGCGACGGGCCTGCCGGCCGGCTCGAGCGCAACCGTCGGCATCCGGCCGGAAGCGATCGCGCCGGCGGATGCCGGCAAGCCGGAAGCCGGCCAGGTGTCGCTGCCCGCCGTGCTGCGACGGGCCGAGAATCTTGGCGCCGAATTCATCCTGCATTTCGATGTCGCGGGGCTCGGCGACCAGCCGGTGCTGTGCCGCGTGCCGGCCGATCACGAGCATGGCACGCACGGGCGCACCGACCTCGTCTTCGATGCGGCCCAGGCCCATGTCTTCGACGCCGAGGGCAACCGGGTCGAGCCTTCCGGCCTGGCGCAGCGCGCGTCCGGCAAGCCGGTGCGGCTCTACCTGACGGGCGGGACCGAGCGATGAGCACGCTCAGCCTCGCGCGCGCCCCGGCCGGGCGGCGGGCCTTCGGCGGCCGCCAGGCGCTGATCGAGAAGCTCACCGGCATCGGCTTCGCGACGCCGGCCATCATCCTGCTGCTGCTGATCGACCTCGTGCCGCTCGGCGTGCTCGGCGTGCTCAGCTTCACCGATTACGAACTCGGCGGCACCGACGCCAAATATGTCGGCCTCGCCAATTTCAGCAAGGCGATGGCCGATCCGGTGTTCCGGCGCTCGATGTGGAACACGCTGCTTTATGTGGCGATCGTGCTGCCGGGCTCGGTCGGGCTCGGCCTGCTCGTCGCCATCCTGGTGCATGGCCGCAAGCGCACGCGCTCGTTCTACGAGATGGTGTATTTCCTGCCGGTGACCGCGACGCTGATCGCCATGGCGACGGTGTGGCAGTTCCTGCTGCATCCGAAGCTCGGCCCGGTCAACGCCTTCCTGCGCCTGATCGGTGCCGGCGAATACGCCTTCCTCAGCGAGCCCTCGCTCGCCCTGCCGACGCTCGCGGTGATAGGCATGTGGCAGCTGATCGGCTTCAACATGGTGCTGTTCCTCGCCGGCCTGTCGTCGATCCCGAAGGACCTGTACGAGGCGGCCGAGATCGACGGCTGCGCCAACGGCATCGACCGGTTCCTGACCATCACCTGGCCGCTGCTGGGGCCAATGACGATGTTCGTCATCGTCACCACCTCGATCACCGCCTTCAAGATCTTCGATACCGTGGCCGTGATGACGCGCGGCGGGCCGATGGGTTCGTCGGAGGTGCTGCTCTACGCGATCTACCTCGAGGGCTTCCAATATTTCCACACCGCCTATGCCGCCGCCCTTACCGTGATCTTCCTTGCCTTCATCCTGGCCTTCGCGGTGATCCAGGCCTTCGTGCTCGACCGCCGGGTGCATTACTGATGCGCGCCGCGCAGGCAAAGCCGGCCGGGGCCGGCCGCATCGTCAGGCTGGCCGGGCGGCTGCTCGGCGGCGTGCTCGTGCACGGTTTCCTGCTGGCGGGGGCGGCGTTCATGCTGCTGCCCTTCGTGTGGATGCTGGTGACCTCGATCAAGCCGCCGGACGAGATCTTCACCGCGACGCTGAGCTTCTGGCCGAAGCAGTTCTACGGCTACGAGAATTACAGCTTCGCCCTGACCAGCGCGCCGCTGCTGCGTTTCGCGCTGAACGGCGTGCTGATCTGCGCCTGCATCCTGGTGGTGCAGCTGCTGGTGGCGATTCCGTGCGGCTACGCGCTCGCCAAGCTGCGCTTCCCCGGAAGGCAGACGCTGTTCGTGCTGACGCTGCTGGCGCTCGCCATCCCGGTGCAGGTGCCGGCGCTGCCGCTCTATATCGCGCTCGCCGATCTCGGGCTGCTCAACACCTATTTTGCGATCATGGTGCCGTTCTTCCTGTCGGTGTTCGCGATCTTCCTGCTGCGCCAGTTCTTCAAGGGCTTTCCGGATGACATCATCCAGGCGGCCCGGCTCGACGGCATGAGCGAATTCGAGATCGTGTGGCGCATCGTCACGCCGAGCGCCTGGCCTGCCATCGCCGCCTTCGCGGTGTTCTCGATCGTGGCGCATTGGAACGACCTGTACTGGCCGCTGATCGTGATCTCCGACGTGAAGCTCGCGCCGCCGCCGCTCGGCATGATGTTCTTCGCCGATGCCGAGACCGGCTCGAATTACGGCGCGCTGACCGCTGCCGCCACCATCCTGACCGCGCCGCTGGTGGTGGCGTTCCTGTTCGCGCGCAGGCGCTTCATCGACGGCATCACCATGACGGGGGTGAAGTAGGCGCATCTGTCATCCGGCTGTCGCGCAGGCCGGCAAGAACGCTTGGTACCAACAGGAGGATCCGACATGCGACGCATAACAAAATGGCTCGGGGCAGCGGCGCTTGCCTCGCTGGTCGCGACCCCGGCGCTCGCCCAGCAGGTGACGCTCGACGTGCTGTACTGCTTCCCGGCTTTCGCGAAATTCCACGAGCCGGCCGCCAAGGCCTTCATGGAGAAGCACCCCGACATCAAGATCAATTTCCGGGCGCCGGCCGCGAGCTATGACGAGGGCCACCAGACCATGCTGCGCCAGGCGGTAACCAACCAGTTGCCGGATGTGTTCTATTCCGGCTTCCACCTGCAGCAGGAGCTGGTGAACACGCTGGAAAAGCGCAAGCAGGTGCTCGAGCTCGGGCCGCTTTTGGCCGGCGAGCCGAAGCAATGGGTTGCCGATAATTATTCCGACAAGATCCTGGCGCTCGGCCAGATCAACGGCAAGCAATACGGCATGGCGGTCAACGCCTCGACGCCGATCATGTATATCAACAATGAACTGGTGAAGAAGGCCGGCGGCGATCCGGCGCATATGCCCGATACCTGGGAAGGCATCGTGACGCTTGCCGCCAAGATCAAGGCGCTCGGGCCGAACATCGCCGGCATGGCCTATAACGTCCACGACTGGCCCGATGACTGGCTGTGGCGCGGCATCGTCCTGCAGGGCGGCGGCTCGATGCTGAACGAGGCCGGCGACAAGGTCGCGTTTGACGGCGTCGGCCTGAAGGAACTCGAAATGCTGCGCCGCTTCGTGACCGAAGGCGGCATGCCGCTGATCGACTGGGACCAGTCGCGCCAGCAATTCGTCGCCGGCCAGATCGGCATCTTCTTCGATACGCCGGCGCGCATGCGCCAGGATACCGACCTGATCGGCGACAAGTTCACCCTCGGCAGCGCGGTGTTCCCGCTCGACGACAAGGCGAAGGGCGGCCTGCCGACCGGCGGCAACTCGGCGCTGATCACCGCCAAGGATCCGGCCAAGCAGAAGGCGGCCTGGGAATTCGTCAAGTTCATGACCGGGCCGGAGGCCCAGAAGCTGGTGGTCGAGAATACCGGCTACCTGCCGACCAACAAGCGCGCGCTCGGCCCCGACTATCTCGGGCCGTATTACGCGGCCAACCCGAACTTCAAGACGGTGACGCTGCAAATGGACCGCTCGGTGCCATGGCAGGGTTATCCCGGCGGCAATTCGGTGCGGATCTGGCGGACGCAGCGCGAGATCATCAACGGCGTGATGCGCGGCGACATCCAGCCCAAGGACGGGCTCGCGCGCCTCGTCAAGGAAACCTCCGCGCTGATGAAGTAACGATAGCGGCAGCCACCGTCATCGCGGTGGCTGCCGGTCCATCTTCCGGGATATGCGATGCTGATTGCGCAATTAAGCGATTTCCATGCCCGGCCGGCTGGCGTCGCGGCCTATGCGGGCCTCGATACCTGCGCCTTGATGCGGCAGGCGATCGCCGCCGTGAACGGGCTCGACCCGCGCCCGGACTGCGTCATCGTCAGCGGCGATCTCACCGATTGCGGGCTTGCCGCCGAATACGAGGCGGTGGCCGAGGCGCTCTCCGCGCTGGCGATGCCGTGCTACCTGATCCCCGGCAATCATGATCGCCGCGAGACGATGCGCGCGGTGCTTGGCGGGCGCTTTCCCACGCTCAGGCAGGACCCGGCCTTCCTGCATTACGCGGTCGATGATTTTCCGGTGCGGCTGATCGCGCTCGACACCGTGGTCGCCGGCGCGCATGGCGGAGACATCTGCCCGGCGCGCCAGGCCTGGCTCGCCGGTGCGCTGGCGGTAGGCGGCGGCCGGCCGACGCTGATCGTTATGCACCATCCGCCGTTTCGCACCGGCGTTCCGGCGATGGACCCGATGATGTGCCGTACCGCGCCGGCTTTCGAAAGCCTGATCCGGGATCACCCGGAGATCGGCCTGATCGCCACCGGGCATTATCATCGCCCGATTATGCGCCGCTATGCCGGCACGATCGGCTTTGTCGCGCCCGGCACCGCCCATCAGGTCGCCTTCGATTTGCGGCCCGGCCAACCGACGCGGCTGATTCACGAGCCGCCCGGCTTCGCCGTGCACAGCTATTCGGCGACGGATGGTTTCGTCAGCCACATCATCCCGATCGGGGCGTTCGGCCCGATCCACGAATTCGAACTGCCAGCGGAATATCCGGGACAATCATGAGACCGACCTATTCAAGCATTCTCGGCCATGCCGAGCGCATTGCCGCGCGCGCCGCCGCCACCCTGGTCGAGATGCAGGGCGGTGCGCTTGCCGCCAACCGCAAGGAATTGCGCGATATCGTCACCCAGGCCGATCTCGCCTCGGAACGCATCGTGATCGAGGGCCTGCGCGCGGCGACGCCCGATGCCGGCATCCTGTCCGAGGAGGCCGGCATCCTCGGGCCGCAAGGCGGCAAGCGCTGGATCGTCGACCCGCTCGACGGCACGATAAATTACGCGGCCGGCCTGCCGTGGTTCTCGGTGACGATGGCCTATCAGGAAGACGGCGTGACGCGGGCCGGCATCGTCGATGCGCCGCTTGCGCGCCTCAAGGCGACCTTCGAGGACGGCGCGCCGCCACGCATCAACGACCAGGAGGCGCGGGTTTCGGCCATTACCTCGCTGTCCGATGCCGTGGTCTCGGTGGTGCTGACCTCGCATTTCTCGCCACGGGAGGTCGCGCGCAGCGCCGAGATCATCCGCCGGCTGGGCGAGGCGGCGCGCGGCGTGCGCATCATCGTTTCCGGCGGGCTGGAAATGTGCCTGGTCGCCAGCGCCAAGCTCGATGCCTTCGTGTCGATCAAGGCCGATATCGTGTCGCATGCGGCGGCGATGCCGATCCTGCGTGGCGCCGGCGGGCGCATCACGCGGCTCGACGGGTCCGAGGCCGGGGATGACGATGCCGAGCGCGTCGCGTCGAACGGCCACCTGCACGCCGAACTGCTCGCCTGCCTGAAGGGAATCTAGAACGCGGAGCGCCACGTCTTGAGCGCCTGGTAAAGCGTGACATAGCGCGCCAGAAGCGCGTCGTAACGTGCTGCCGCCGCCGGATCGGGAGTGACGGTGCGGTCGATGGTCGTCATGGCCGCGATGCCGGCCCGGACGTCGGGAAACAAGCCGGCGCCGACCGCCGCCAGTATGGCCGAGCCGAGGGCGGGCGCATCGGTGCAGCTTGCCACCTTCACCGGCAGGTTGGCGGTATCGGCGTGAATTTGCAGCCAGAGCGGCGAGCGGCTTGCCCCGCCACCGACGATCAGCTCGCTGAGCGGCACGCCGGCGGCCCGCATCCGATCGAGAATCAGGCGGGTTCCGAGGCAGATGCTTTCGATCATCGCCCGGAAGATATGCGCCGGCCCGTGGCCGAGCGTCAGCCCGACCAGCGCGCCGCGCGAGGCGGCATCGGTATATGGATTGCGGTTGCCCTGGAAATGATCGAGGGCGACGAGCCCGTCCGCGCCCGGCGCAATGACGGACGCCTCGCGGTTGAGCCTGTCGAGGTCGTAGCCCTCGCCGAGCAGCCGGTCGAGCCAGGCGATCATCGAACCGGAGGATGTCTGGCCGCCTTCCAGCACGTGACGGCCGGGATAGACGACATCGGCATAGCTGCCCCACAGGCCGGGGACGCGCAATTCGTGCCGGCACACCGCCAGTTGCAGATGCGACGATCCGGTGATCAGGGCGACCTGGCCCGGTTCGGCGACGCCAAGGCCGATCATGCCGATGAACGCGTCGGCACCGCCCTGGATGACCTTGGTGGCGCAGGGCAGCGCGAGATGGGCCGCGGCCTCGGCGGTCAAGGTGCCGACAAGGCCGCCGGGCGCCACGATCTCCTGCGGCCATTTCATGAACAGATCGGCGAGGTCGAGCGCCTCGAGCAGGGAGAGAGGCCAGCCGCCGGCGTTCTTGCGGTAATGCCAGCGCATCGCGACATTGGTCAGGCTCGCCACCAGACGCCCGGTAAGGCGCTGCATCAGAAAATCCTGATACTCGCAGATCGTCGCGGCCTGCCGGTAGAGGGCGGCCTGGTGGCGCTTCAGCCAGAGCGCCTTCGGGATCATCCATTCGGCCGAAATCGGCCCGTGGCCGGCCCCGTTCAGCGCGAGGGCGGCGTCGCCCGTGGCGAGGACGGCCTCGGCCTCCTGTTCCGCGCGCACATCCATCCACAGGATGGCGGGGCGCAGCGGCCGGCCGGTTTCATCGAGGGCGACCACGGTGCACGAGGTCGTGTCGAGGCACAGTGCCGCGATCTCCCGCGCCGGAACCTGCGCCTCGGCGAGCGCCGCGCGCACGGCGACGCCGAGGGCCGCCCACCAGTCCATCGGCGCCTGCTCGGCCCGGCCCGGCGCCGGGAAGTCGGTTTGATAGCGGCCGACGCCGCTGCCCAGGCTCGTGCCGGCCAGGTCGAAGACATGGGCGCGAAGCGATTCCGTGCCGCCATCGATGCCGATTACGTAAGCCAAGGCCCGTTCCCCCTCCCACGCGCGAATTTACAAATGTAAATCACGAAACGCATTTGAAAAAAAGCCTCGCGCAAGGCCGCAACTCGCCATAATATGCGCCAAGGCGACAATGCGTATGGGGGTCGGCGATGAAACTGGCGATCGGTTGCGATGAGGCTGCCTATGATCTGAAGGAGATATTGCGGGAGCACCTGTCGTCGCGCGGCTTCGAGGTGAAGGATTACGGCACGTTCGACCGGACGGCGGTGCTCTATCCCGACATCGCCTTCAAGGTGGCGGAGGCGATCATCGCCGGGCAGCACGAGCGTGGCATCCTGCTCTGCGGCACCGGGATCGGCATGGCGATCTCGGCCAATAAGGTGCCGGGGATCCGCGCCGCCCAGGCCCACGATACCTATTCGGCCGAGCGCGCCGGCCTCAGCAACGATGCGCAGATCGTCACGATCGGGGCGCGCGTCGTCGGCCCGGAACTCGCCAAGGCCATCGTCGATGCCTTTCTTGCCGTGCAGTTCCCTGGCGGCCGGTCCGCCGATAAGATATCCCGCATCACCAGCTACGAAGGCAAGCGGCTGGCGCAGACGGGGTGAGGCGCGCCGCGATCCTGTTTCGTTGAACATTGGCTGCGCGGCTGGGGACCGACATGAACGCTGACCGGCAACTGGAAGTCCGCGCGGCGTGGCTGTATTTCATCGAGGGCATGACGCAGGCCGACATCGCCCGCTCGCTCGGGACGACGCGCCTGCGCATCAACCGCATCCTGATCGATGCCCGGCGCAACGGCCTCGTCGAAATCAAGCTCAACTCCGAGCTGGCGAGTTGCGTGGCGCTCGAGCGCGAGCTCGTCGGCAGCTTCGGCTTGAAGGCGGCGGTGATCGTGCCGACGCCGCAGGATGACGCGCAGGTGCCAGTGATCCTCGGCCGCGCGGCGGCGGATTACGTGTCGCAGTTTCTCGAGAACAACGTGGTGAAGGGCTTTGGCGTCGGCTGGGGCAGCACCTTGCGCGAAATGCTGCGCCATATCCGTTCGAGCCGCCATCCCGACCTGTGCGTCAACTCGATGATGGGCGGCCTGACCCATGGCATCGAGATCAACACCTTCGCCATCGCCAGCGAGCTGGCGCGCAAGCTCGGCGCGGAATGCCAGTATCTGGCGGCGCCGATCTACGCCGGCAGCCCGCAATCGCATGACATCATCATGGCGCAGGACGTGTTCCGGGAGGCGTTCCAGCGCATCGAGACCAATGACATCGCCGTGCTGAGCATCGGCGACGTCACCCATCGCTCGATGCTGGTGCGGTATGGCCTGACGGGCGACGTCAAAATCGAGGACCTCCGCCGGGCGGGCGCAGTCGGCGATGTGATCGGTCAGTTCATCGACGCCTATGGGCGGCCGATCGACCATCCTCTCAACCGGCGCGCCATCGCGTTGCCGCTCGATCAGCTGGCGCATATCCCGACGGTGGTGCTGGCGGCCGGTGGCGAGAACAAGGTCGCCGCCGTGGCCGCCGTGCTGCGCGCCGGCCTCGGCTCGGTGCTGATCTGCGACGAGAATTGCGCCCGGGCGGCGGCCGAGATCGCGCGCGGCTGAAGCTCCGCCGCTCAGGCCGCGCGGGCTTGCAGGAGACGTTCGGCCAACTCGACGAAACCGTGCCCGGAATGGCCTTCGGCGACATAATGCGGCTTGGCCTGAAGGCGGTGGGCCAGGGCGCGGATATTGGCGACGCCGACCGACAGGGCGAAAGCGCCGAACATCGGCTCGTCATTGGGAGAATCCCCGACGAAGACGATCCTGTGGTTGTCGGCCGCGATATCGCGCTGGAATTCGTGCTGCAGCAGCACCCGCGTCATCGCCAGCTTGTCGTAATCGCCAAACCAGCCATTGACATGGATCGAACTGACCTTGGCCTGCGCGCCGGCTTCCTTGAAAAGCGCCACGATGCGATCGATCGCTGCGTCCGGCAGGCGCGGCACGTCCTCGCAGAAATCGATGGCGAGGTCGGCGAGGCGATAGGGCTGATCGCTGGCCAAGCCGGTGCCGGGCACGGCCGCGAGGATGCGTTGCGACAAGGCGTCGAGCCTGGCGCGGTTGGCGCGCAGGGTTTGCGCATCGGCAAAGGCATGCTGGCGCATGACCTTGCGCGCGCGGTCATAGACCATGGAAAACGCGCCGTTCTCGCCGACCACGCCATCCACCGGCCACATGCGGGCAATGTGATCGCACCAGCCGGCCGGCCGGCCGGTAATCGGCACGATCTTGATGCCGGCCCGGTGCAGGCGTTCGAGCGCGCCATAGGCCTGTGCCGTCAGGACGCCGTCGGTCGTGATGGTGTCGTCAATATCCGATAGCAGGATTTCGACGTTTCGCAGCGCGTCGAAGCCGAGTTCGGCGAGGGGTTTCATCGAATCTGCCATATCCGGGATCACCGTCGGTGAGGATTGAATTGTCAATGCCATACAGATGTAATATCTAATATACAATTATCTCAAGAGGGGCGGCGCGCGCGATGACGAGGTCTGGATCGGTATTGGACGAAGCCGTCGCTCGGGCTTCGGTGACGCATGCCGCGGTGGTCGAGCGCGGCGCGCTTGCCGGCTTGCCCCGGCTTGTTCGCGGGCTTGGCCTCAAGGGCCCGTTTCAGATCGTCGCGGACAGCAACACGATGGCGGCGGCCGGCCACGCGACGCTGGCGGTGTTGCGCGAGGCGGGCCTCGAGGCGCACGAACCGCTGGTGCTCACCGAAAAGCCGCGCCTGAAACCGCACGCCGAAACCGCGCGTGAGGTGGCGGCCGCGCTCAGGCAAGGCGGCGCCTTTCCGCTGGCGGTCGGCTCGGGCGTCATCAACGATATCACCAAATATGCGGCCGAGCTGGCTGGCCTTGGCTATGTCAGCATCGCCACGGCCGCCTCGATGGATGGTTATGCCGCCTCGGGCGGGGCGATGCTGGATAGCGGCTTCAAGCGCACGCTTGCCTGTGCGCCGCCGCTGGCGGTGCTGGCCGATCTCGACCTGATCGCCAGGGCGCCGGAGCGGATGGCGCCGTGGGGCTATGGCGACCTCGCCGGAAAAATCGTGGCCGGGCTGGATTGGGTCCTGGCCGATGCGCTCGGCGAGGAGGCCATCGACAAGGCGGTCTTCTCGCTGGTTCAGGATCATATCCGCGATTGGCTTTCGCAGCCGGCCCGGCTTGCCGAGGGCAGGGAGGATGCGCTCCGCCGGCTGATCGAGGGCCTGCTGATCTGCGGCTTCGCCATGCAGGCCTATGGCAATTCCCGCCCGGCGAGCGGCAGCGAACACCAGATTTCGCATTGCTGGGAAATGGAAAAGCTGGCGCTTGCCGGCGAGCCGGTGGCGCATGGCGCCTGCGTCGGCGTCGGCACCGTGGCGATGCTCGGCCTGTACGAATGGTTCCTGCGGCAGGATATCCCGGCGCGGGTCAGGGCCTGCCGCGAGCTGCCGCCCTCCGATCCGGCGGCGCTCGAGGAAGAGGTCAGGCTGGCATTTCCCGATCCGGCCCTGGCGGCGGCGGCACGGGCCGAGGTCATGGCCAAACACCAGCGCGCCGGCCGGCGCGGCGAGCGCCTCGATGCGCTGGCGCTGACATGGACGGCGCTGCAGGCGCGGCTGCAGTCGTCGATCGTGCCGGCGCGCGTGATGAAGCAATGGCTCGGCGCGGCCCAGGCGGCCTGCGATCCGGCGCAACTCGGCGTCACGCTCGACAAGCTGGCGCGCGACTGCCGCCGGGCGCGCCTGATCCGCCGTCGCTACACGCTGCTCGACCTGCTCGACGAACTCGGCTGGCTCGACCGCGCCATCCACGAGGTTTGCAGGCCGCAGGCCGGTCTCTGGGAGATGCCGCAACGGCCGGCCTTGATCGGTTGAGCAGCCGGCAACTCGGCGCGGTTCAGCCCTCAGGGCAGATGCGCGAGCAGCACCGCGAACAGCGCCGTCAATTCGGCGTGCGGATTGGCGCCGTTACAGGCGTGCAGCACGCGTTCGAGGCGGGCATCGGTGACGAGAACGGCGATGTCGAGCAGATCGGAGCCGTCGCCGCCATCGCCGTCGACCGTCGCCAATGCGCAGGCCAGCGCCACCGGGGCGAGGCATGCGATGGCATCGCTGCGAGCGATGCCGCCCGGCGCCGGCGCGAATGGTCGTGCCGGAGCGAGGCGGAACGGCCGGCGGGCAAGAAGTTCGACAAGCAGGGCGGCGCCGAGTTGCGCGGCCAGCGAAATCTTCTCCGCACCGTCCACGCGCCCGAGCCTGGCAAGGAGCGGCTTGCGGTGCTGAAGCATGGCGGCATGGACGGCAGCGAATGCGGCCTCATGCACCAGCACGGCGCCAATGCCGCGACGCGCCACCACCGTGCACACGAGCGCGTACATATCGCGCCGGAAGGCGCGTTCGGCGGCGAGCCCGTCGCGTGCGCCGGGTGGAAAATACGCGATGAAGCCTTTTGCCGTGCGCGCGCCGCCGGCAGGCGTGCGCCGCACCAGCGTCTGCGCCATCGCCATGGCGTCATCGAAGGTGCTGACGGCATGGCCGAACAGGTCTTCGATCTCGCGAAACGGGAAGGGCGGTCGCGCCTGCGGCGCCGCGGCGGGCGCGGCGGCCGCGGGGCTGTCATGACGGTACTGGCGCACGACATGGCGCATATCGCGCAGCCGGTCCTTCAGGTTGACCCTCATGTCCTCGGAGGTTGCGCGCAACATGTCATTCGCCTCGGGCTGATGAGGCGATTGTCGCCATGGCGCCCCGACCGTCAAGCGACGATCGCGCCCATTGGCCGGAATGAACCGGCATGCTCGGGCAAGTTCGTCTGCCGCGAACTTGCCCGAGCCAAAATTAGCGAGCAAATTCATCGGATTATGCTCTAATATCTGCGGCATCAGCGTGAAGGAAGGCTGGCGATGGATCTCGGCTTTAAGGATGAGTTGGCCCGCATCCCCGACCTGCGCCACCGTCTGCGGCGGATGCGCTGGTTTCGCAACACCTTTCGCGCCAATGCACGCGCGGTCGCGCGCGCCCATGGCGTCGGCTTCGAGATCGACGAGCCCCGGCTGACCGCCGCCTTCCTCGACTGGGTCGAGGCGATGGAGGCGGACAAGCGGTTTGCCGCGCTCAACCGCGCCGATTTCATCGTCTTCGCCGCCGGCACGGCGCTGCGCGAACTGATCCGGCGCAATCCGGCCAAGGCCGTTCGCGTGATGGATGCGGACAGCCGGCATGGCGTGCAGCGCGCGGCGGATATCGTGCGCTTCTGGCCTGAAGGCTTCCTGTACACGAATTTCTGTGTCGCGGCGGTTGCGGCCGTCCATGAGCAGGAATTCGGCCACGCCCCGACGATCGACGCCTGCGCCGACGACCTGCGCTTCTGGTGGTCCTATCGCGAGAACGTCGCGGAAATGCCGGCCTATGCCATCGCGTTCCTCGACCGTCTCCTCGGCGCCGAGCCGAACTGGGTCGCGCCACATGATCTGCCCTCGCGCAGCGCCATGCGGCAGGCTCTGGACAGGCGCGCGCCCGACGGTTCGCGCGCCCGCGCGCTCGGCCACTGAAGCGCGCGCCGCTCCCGAATCCGTCACGCTGATCGGAATGCGGGAACGGGGTCGTGGCGACGTTGGCAGACTTCCGCCAGGGTGTCGGCTCGCCCAGGCGCTAGAGCCGTGCCGCCAATGCCGCCCGGCTCAGGCGAACAGGCGGTGGCGCTGCGCTTCCATCGCTTCCGCGGCGGCGGCGTCGGTATTGGCCAGTTCCTCCACCAGCCATTGGCAGAACAGGGCGATCGACTTGCGCCGCCGTTTCTGGCGCGGGAAGCAGAAATAATACGCCATGTCGACCTTCAGCATTTCCCGCCACGGGCTGACAAGCGCGCCGCTGCGGATGCTGTCGAGGATCAGGAAGGGCGGGGCGAGCAGGACGCCCTCGCCGGCGATGGCCGACTGGATCCCGGCCTCGAAATATTCGTAGCGCCGCACCGCTTTCGGATTGAAGCCGGTGTTGCGATCCTGGCGCACGAAGCGTTCCCAGGACGGCACGACGCCGAGTTCGAGCAAGCGCAGGCCCTCGACCTGCGCGAAGCTGAAATTCGGCAGGGGATTTGCGATCAGTTCCGGCCGGCACACGAATGCCAGATGTCCCGGGGTCAGCCACTCCCATTCGATGCTGGCCGGCGGCGACGCCCCGAAGGAGATCGCGGCGTCGTTGAAGGAGATGCCGCCGAAATCGATCGCGTTGGCTTCCAGGCTGATCTGGAAATCGATGCGGGGATGGCGCGCGGTGAACTTGGGCAGATGCGGCACCAGCCAGCGCGAGCCGAAGACCGGCGGAATGATCAGGCTGATCACGACGTCGTCCTGCTGCCCGGCCTTGAGGTCCATGGTCGAGGCCTCGATCTCATCGAGGCAGGCGCGGATGTTTTGCAGATAGACGCTGCCGAGCGGCGTGATGGAAACGTTATGCCCGGAGCGCCGGAACAGCATGACGCCGAGATCGTCCTCCAGCAGGCGAATGTGCCGGCTGATCGCACTCTGCGTCACGTTCAACTCATTGGCCGCGCGGGTGAAACTCTCGAGGCGGCCGGCGGCCTCGAACGCCTGGAGCGCGCTGAGGGAGGGGATATTGCGACGCATGGCGGACCTCGTTGTTCGATAACTTTAACTCATGCTGCGGGAAGATTAAATCGCTTTGCTCTCGGACGATCCAACCTTAGGCTCTCAACAGTGCGGAGAGAAGATTAGAGTATATCTTCAGGATACACCCGCGAAATAATTACATAATCAGGAAACGTCAGAGGTGTATCGTGAGTAGATACAGGATCGGTGTCGATATTGGTGGCACATTCACCGATTTTTTTATCATCGACGAGATCGAGAAGTCCGCGAATATATTAAAGGTTCCGTCAGACGCTCAGAATCCGGAGCAGTCCATATTTGATGGTATCGATCATATCCTGTCGGAGAACAAGCTCGCGCCGGATGAGATCAGCTACTTCATTCATGGCACGACGCTGGCCGTCAATACCATCATCCAGCGCCGCGGTTTGCGCACCGCCCTGCTGGTGACGGACGGCTTCCGGGATTTGCTGAACATCGGCCGGCACCGCATCCCCGACGTGTTCAATTTCTTTACCGACGTGCCGGCGCCGCTCGTTCCGCGCCGCCACACCTATGAGATTCCGGAGCGGATGCTGAGCGACGGCACGGTGCAGCGCGCTGTCGACGAGGCCGCCGTGCGCGCCGTCGCCGCCCGCATGCGCGACGAGGGCGTCGAGGCGGTGGCGATCTGCTTCCTGCACAGCTATCGCAACGGCGAAAACGAGCGCCGGGCGCGCGATATCCTGCGCGAGGCCGTTCCAGACCTGTACGTCTCGGTCTCGTCGGAGATCTGGCCGCAGATGCGCGAGTATGAGCGCGCGCTCGCCGCCGTGATGAACGCCTATGTCGGCCAGCGCATGCAGCGCTACTTCGGCAGCCTCGAACGCGGCGTGGCCGAACGCGGCATCACCGCGCGCGTGTTGTCGACCAAGTCGAATGGCGGCACCATGCCCGCCGGCGAGGCCGGAGAGCGGCCGGTGGAAACGCTGCTGTCCGGCCCGGCCGCCGGCGTGATCGGCGCGGCTTATGTCGGTGCCACCGCCGGGTTCGACCGGCTGGTCACCTTCGACATGGGGGGCACCAGCGCCGATGTCGCCGTGATCGAGGGCACGCCGATCTACTCGACAGAGAGCCAGGTCGGCGACTTCCCGATCATCCTGCCGGCGATCGACGTGACCTCGATCGGCGCCGGCGGCGGCTCGATCGCCTGGGCCGATGCCAGCGGCGTGCTCAAGATCGGGCCGGAAAGCGCGGGCGCCCGGCCGGGGCCGGCCTGCTACGGTCTCGGTGGCGACAGGCCGACGGTGACCGACACCTATGTCCATCTCGGCATCATCGATCCGCAGCGCTTCCTCGGCGGCGCCACGACGTTGAAAGCGGAGCTGGCCACGGCGGCGCTCGAGACGCTCGGCAAGACGCTCGGCCTGACGGCAACCCGGACGGCGGAGGCGGTGTTGCGCGTGGCGACGTCGCAGATGTACTCGGCGCTCGTGCCTCTGCTGGCGCGCAAGGGCATCGATTACGAAGACTATCTCCTGCTCGGCTTCGGCGGCGGCGGCCCCTGCCATGCCTTCATGCTGGCAAGCGATGTCGGCATCCGCCGCGTGCTGATCCCGCTCCACCCCGGTACGCTATGCGCCGCGGGCTCGTTGGCGGCGGATGTCCGCAAGGATCTGGTGCACACCATCCACAGCCAGCTCACGCCGGATAATGGCGTCATCGCCAGCATCAGGAAAAGTGTGGAATCGCTGTCGCGCGAAGGCAATGCCTGGCTCGATTCCCTCGGGCTTGAATTCATCGGGCGCCAGCTCGAGGCGCGCGCGGATGTGCGCTATGTCGGCCAGTCTTTCGAGATCGCCGTCCTGCTCGACGAGGCGGTGCTCGCCGATGCGTCGGGCGGCCTGCTGCGCGAGCGCTTCCACGAGGTCTACACCCAGATTTACGGCTATGCCGACACGGAAGCGAAGCTCGAGATCCTGGATCTGCGCGCCTCGGTGATCGGCTTGAATCCGCGGCCGGCCCTGACGCGCTTCAACTCGCCGTCGCAGGCGCCGGTGCCGCGGGCACGCGAGATTTTCTACGACGGCAAGACGTGGCGCGCCAAGGTGTTCGCCCGCGACGACTTGCCGGAAGGCTTCGCGTTCGACGGTCCGGCGATCGTCGAGCAATACGACACCACCGTTTTCGTCACACCCGGCTTCCGTGTCCATGTCGACAAGCAGGGCAATCTGATCGGGGAGGCTCACAATGGCGACTGACAAGGTCCTTCTCGAAATCTTCAACAACCATTTCAACGGCATTGTCGAGGAAATGGGCTATGTCATCCACCGGGCGGCCTATACGGTGTTCGTCAAGGAGACATGGGATTTCGATACGTCGTTGATCACGCGCGGCGGCGAGATATTCAGCCACCCGCGCAATATCGGTGTCGGCAATATGATCGGCATCGATGTCGGGCCGGCGATTTCCTGCATTGACGACTATCAGCCCGGCGACGTCATCGTCACCAACGATTCCCGCGCCACCAAGGGCCTGTGCACGCATATGCCCGACATCATGCTGTACAAGCCGCTGTTCTTCGAAGGCAGGCTGCTGTGTTTCGCCTGGTGCTTCGTGCATTCCTCCGATGTCGGCGGCCTGGTGCCGGGCAGCATTTCCCCGGCGGCGTTCGACCGTTTCCAGGAAGGCATTTGCATTCCGCCCACCAAGCTGGTCAGCGCGGGGGTCCTCAACGAGGACCTGCGCGACATGATCATGGCGAACTGCCGCATCCCCGATCAGAACTGGGGGGATATCAAGGCGATGCTCGCCTCGCTGACGGTGTGCGAGCGGCGCATGGGCCAACTCGTCAAGCGCTACGGCTTCGACGTCATCGACAAGGGCATCGACGGGTTGATGAATTACGGCCAGAGCCGCGCCAGGGACATCCTGCGGCAGGTGCCGGACGGGATCTATCCGTTCCATGACTATGTCGAGGGCGACTATGTTTCGCCCTACCATTTGCGCATCAACATGAGCCTCGTGGTCGAGGACGGCAACGTCACCCTCGACTTCACCGGCACCGATCCGCAGGTGACGGCGGCGCTGAACATTCCGAGCTTCGGCCGGGCCAATCAGTGGCTGGTGCTTGGCATCGTCAACTATCTGCGCACCTCCGACCGCAGCCTGCCGCTCAATCGCGGCATCCTGCGTTCGGTCGGCGTCGACGCGCCGCTGGGATCGCTGGTCAACCCGACCGCCACCGCCGCCACAGGCGTGCGCCACGTCACCGGTTACCGCGTGGCCGATGCCGTGCTCGGCGCGCTGAGCAAGGCGGTGCCGGCGGCGATCCCGGCGGCGGGGGCCGGGCAGGTGGCGATCGTGTTGTTCTCCTATATCGATCCGGCGACCGGCGGCTATCAGGTCAGCGTGCTGCAGCCGATGCAGGGGGGCTCGGGCGGGCGGCCGGGCAAGGACGGCATTGACGGGGTCAATTTCTCGGCCGGCACCTTGCGCAACGTGCCGACGGAAGCGATCGAACTGGAGGCGCCGGTCTTCGTGCGGCGCTACATGCTGGTCGAGGAGGCCTCGCCGGGCGAATATCGCGGCGGCACGGGGGTGGTGCTCGAATTCACCTGTCTCGCCTCCGAAGCGATCGTGACGGCCCGGGGCATGGACCGGTTCAAGATCAGGCCGTTCGGCCGCAAGGGCGGCGAGCCCGGGCCGCTCGGAAACTGCACGCTCGATCCCGGCACGCCGAACGAGCGCCAGCGCGGCAAGATCGAGGTCCTGCGGCTCAAGCGCGGCGATACGGTTCGCATCGTCTCGCCGGGCGGCGGCGGTTACGGCGTCGCGATCGACCGCGACCCGGCCGGGGTGCTTGCCGACGTCCAGAACGGCCTCGTCACGGAAGGCGAGGCGCGTGAGGTCTATGGCGTGGTCATCGTCGGCGATGCCGTCGATGAGGCTGCCACCGTGGCGCTGCGCCGCCGGCACGAGCGGCCGTCTGGGCCGGAGGAGTTCACCTTCGGGCCGGAGCGTGTCGACTATGAGCGCGTTCTGACGCCGGCATTGCAGGATATTGTCGCCACCTTGCTCGCCGGACGCCCGCCGGAGCTGCGCCAATACGCGCGGGGGCTCCTGTACGATCGCATCACCCTGGAGCCGGAGCTTGCCCGCCTGCCAGACGACGAACTCGAAGCGCGTCTGGCGCGAATGCTCGAGCAAATGCTGACGATGGACGTGGCCGCCGTCGCCTGAAAGACGGGCACCCGGCCGGTGGCGCCAGACGCGTCGCATCGAGGGGAAGCGTTAAAGAAAACAACAGCGGTTCCATGAGAGGAGGAGACTATGGGAGACTTTTCACGCCGAGACGTCATGAACCTGTTTGCCGGCACGGCGGCCTCGATCGCCTTGATCGAGGCGGGCCTGCTGACGCCCGCCAATGCCGCCAGGAACTTCGTTACGGCATCGGCCGGCGGCGCCTGGGGCGAGCATATCGACCAGATCTACATCAAGGACGGCGGCTTCAAGGCCCTGACCAAACTGGACGTTTCGAGCTCCTATCAGCTCGAGAGCGTCGCTGCCTCCAAGATCATCGCCTCCAAGGGTGCGCCGCCTTTCGACGTGAGCTGTCACGGCCAGAGCGAGGTGGCGGTGATGCATGAGGCCGGCGCGTTGCTCAGCTACGTGCCATCGCTCGTTCCCAACCTCGCCGATGTTCCCGATACGGCGAAGATGGGCGACCACTACTGCGCCATGAACTTCCTGCTGTTCGGCCTGGTCTGGAACACCAAGGAAATCGCCAAGGCGCCAGCCACGTTCGAGGACCTGCTCAACCCGGCCTACAAGGGCCGCATCGGCATTCCGGCCTATGGCTGGTACGGCATGAACTGGCTGCACGGCGTCAACAAGGCGCTCGGCGGCACGGAGGATAATATCGATCCCGGCATCAAGTTCGCGGCGCAAGCGGTCAAGAAGAACAACGCCATCATCATCGAGAATGCCGACCACGCCCGCAAGATGTTCGGACAGGGCGAAATGCTGCTTTGCCCGTTCTGGAACGGCATCGCCAGCCAGCTTGCGCGAAGCGACGTGCCGGTGAAATTCGAATCCGTGCCCGGCACGCTCGGCCTCGGCACCGGTTTCGTGATCGCCAAGGGCACGCCGCATGAGGAAGCAGCTAACAAATTCGTCAACCTGACGCTGCGGCCCGATCTCCAGGTCAAGTTCTCGTCCTGGAACCTCTATCCGCCGACCAATCGCAAGGCGAAGATGCCGGCGGAACTCGAGAGCATCGCCATCACCGACGCCCAGCTTGCCAATACGGTGCAACTCGATTGGAAGAAGGTCGTCGCGCATCGGGCGGACTACCTGAAGCGCTGGAACGAAGAGGTTCTCAGCTAGGGCCGTTCGGGGGGCGCCCGGCAAGGGCTGCCACCGAATGGCTGAAAACAGGGGGCGGCCCGGTCGATCCGGGCCGCTCCGCCAGATCATGTAACCAGGGCATTTCTTCCGCAGAAGACCGGTAGCCACGTTTCTGCGAAATGCTCGAGCCACCGGGAGGGGCGCCACCTGCGCCCTGTTGGCCAGCCGGATGGCGGCAGGTTGCCAGCGCCGCCTGCACATTGTCGGATGGCCTTGTGCGCAAGGCCATGACACCACCCGTCTGGGACAAGGATATCGGGCGATGACAGGAAAACGAGCGTTGACCGGCGGCAATTCCGACGGGGTGGTGCCCGATGACGGGCAGCGCGATGTCGCGCTCGCGGTGAACCGGCTCGTCCGGCGCTACTCGTCCGATGTCGCGGTCGGCCCACTGTCGTTCTCGATCCGCCATGGCGAGTTCTTCTCCCTGCTCGGCCCGAGCGGTTGCGGCAAGAGCACGACGCTGCGCTGCATCGCGGGTTTCGAGAGCGTCGATTCCGGCGAGATCGTGCTGGGCGGGCGCAATATCGAGCAGGTGCCGCCGCATAAGCGCGGCATCGGGCTGGTGTTCCAGAGCTACACGCTGTTTCCGCATCTGTCGGTTTTCGACAATGTCGCCTTCGGCCTCAAGCTGCAGAAAGTGCCCCGGGCGGACATTGCCGTGCGCGTGGCAAAGGCGCTGGAACTGGTGGCCCTTGGCGAGTTTGTCGCGCGCATGCCGAGCCAGTTGTCGGGCGGGCAGCAGCAGCGCGTGGCGCTTGCCCGCTCGCTGGTGATGGAACCGCCTCTGCTGCTGCTGGACGAGCCGATGTCCAGCCTGGACCTGAAGCTGCGCACGCAGATGCGCGAAGAACTGCGCGCCCTGCAGCGGCGCCTGAACATGACGACGATTTTCGTCACCCATGACCAGACCGAGGCGCTCGCGCTTTCCGACCGCATCGCGGTGCTGTCGCAAGGCAAGATCGAGCAGATCGGCACGCCGGAGGAGATTTATCTGCGCCCCGCCTCACGCTTCGTGGCGCAGTTCATCGGCAATTCCAACCTGGTCAGCGGCCAGGCGGAGCGCGCCGGCGACACGCTGATCGAGATCGTGTCCGAAAGCGGGCTGCGGCTCGCCGCCAAGGCCGGCACGCTTCGCCCAGGCCCGCTGACGGCGCTGATCCGCCCCGAGCGCATCCGGTTGACGGCGGGCGAAGCAGCGCCCGAATGCCGCCGCAACAGTTTCCCGGCCGAAATCCGCAGCCGCACCTATCTTGGCGAGGACGCCCATTTCCAGCTGCTCGTCGACGGCCGGGAGCCCATGCTCGCGACGCGCAAGATGACCGACGATTTCGCGCCCTCGCCCGGGCAGCCACTCATGGCTTACGTGGATCCGGCAGATGTCTACATCCTCCCCGCGTAAGCTTCCGTCCTGGCTGTGGCTGGTCGCACCGTATCTGGCGCTGCTGGTGGTGTTCCTTGCCCTGCCGCTCGCCAATGTGCTGGTGCTGAGCTTCCATCGCTATTCGCCGGTCTCGATCTGGGAGCCGACGCTGACGGTCGAGAATTACGGCCAGATCTTCACGCCCTATCTGAGCGCGATCACGCTGCGCACCTTCCGCATCGGCCTGATCACGACGGGCCTGTGCGTGCTGCTCGGCTATCCGGTGGCCTATTATCTCGCGCGCTGCTCGAAGCGAGCGATGACCATCGGTATGTTCATCATCCTGCTGCCGCTGATGGTCAGTGCCGTGGTCGGCTCGTTCGGCTGGATCGTCATTCTCGGCCGTAGTGGCCTGGCGAACAATGCGCTCGCCGCGCTTGGCCTCAGCGCCCGCATCGATATCCTGTATTCGGAGAGCGCGGTGGTGCTGGCGCTGGTGCATTTCCTGCTGCCGCTGATGGTGCTGCCGCTCACCGCATCGATCGAGAAAATCTCGGTGCGCATGGAGGAAGCGGCGACCGTGCTCGGCGCCGGGCCGGTGACCATGTTCCGGCTGGTGATCGTGCCGCTCAGCCGCGCCGGGCTGATTTCCGGCGTGCTGCTGTGCTTCTCGATCGCGATCAGCGTGGTGGTGATCTCGGCCCTGCTTGGCGGCCGGCGTGGTCGCCTGATCGGCAACGAGATCTACGATCAGGTCATTACAGCGGCCAACTGGCCGTTCGCCTCAAGCCTGGCGATCGTCCTTGTGCTCAGCATCATCATCGCGATGTCGCTGGCGCTGACACTCGGGCGGAGGAAGGTCGCATGAGCGTCTCCAGCAAACTCCTGAGATGCTACGTCTACGGCGTGTTCTGCCTGATGACGCTGCCGCTGCTCGTCGTCGTCGGCGTCTCGGTCAATCCGAGCGCGCGTTTCGAGATTTCGCTCAGTTCGTTTTCGCTGCACTGGTTCGAACAGTTCTTCGGGCGGGCCGAATATGTGCGGGCGCTGTTCGCGGTGAGTTTGCCGGTGGCCTGTCTGGCGGCAATACTGGCGACGACGGTCGGCACGCTCGCGGCCATCGCGCTGGTGCGTTTCGAGTTCCGCGGCCGTGCGCTTGTCGAATCCGTGTTCATGCTGCCGGTGCTGGTGCCCAGTATCCTGCTGGGTGCGGCGCTTTACCTGCTGTTCGCCCGGCTGAACCTGGCGGGAAGCTTCTCGCTGCTGGTGATCGGGCACACGCTGATCGGCGTGCCCTTCGTGATCCGCGTCGTCAGCGCCGGGCTCACCGGGGTGAACCCGGCGCTCGAGGAAGCGGTCGTCAATCTGGGCTGCACACGGGTGCTCGCCTTCTGGAAGGTCGTCATGCCGCTGCTGCGCTCGAGCATCGCCTCGGGCGTCATCTTCGCGTTCATCCTGTCCTTCAGCGACGTGAACATTTCGCTGTTCCTGACGGGGCCGAACACCAACACATTGCCGTTGCAGATCTTCTCGGAAATCCAGTGGCAGGGCGACCCGACCATCGCCGCCGCCTCGACGGTACAGATTCTGGTGGTGACGACGCTGATCGTGCTGGCCGGCCGCCTGTCGCGCAAACGACTGGTCTACTGAAAGGCGGCGCGGCGCCAGATGGTGCGTTTCCGCCGCGCCGCGCATCGGCGAGCACGGTTTGCGGGCAGGGCTTGCCGCGCCGGTCGGGACCGGGCAACCTGCCTCGCTTTGCACGCGGCCCGCAGCGCCTGAGCTGGCCGGTTCGAACCTTGAGCCCGATCATGATATCGAGACGCATCAATGCCGCATGACACCCCGCCCATCATGGTCGTCGGCGCCGGCGTCGTCGGCCTGTCCACGGCGCTCTACCTGTCGCGGTCGGGCCGCAGCGTCACCTTGCTCGATCCGTTGCCGCCGCCGGGCGGCGCCTCGTTCGGCAATGCCGGCATGATCAGCGCCGACACCGCGGTGCCGATCGCGCTGCCCGGCATGCTGCGCGAGGTGCCCTCCTGGGTGCTCGATCCGCTCGGGCCTCTCGCCATCCGGCCGTCCTACCTGCCCAAGGCGCTGCCGTGGCTTCTGAAATGGATCGCCGCCGGGCGCATGCCGCGCGTGCTCGAAATCTCCGATGCCATGCGTGCCATGCACCGCGAATCCTTCGCCTGCTGGCGCGAGATGCTCGGCCAGCAGAATTTCTCGGACCTGATCCGGCCGGTCGGCCAGGTCCATGTCTGGGAGAGCGAGGCCGAGACCAAGGGCGCCGCGCTGGAACGCCGCCTGCGTGAAAGGCAGGGCATCGAGAGCCAGGTGCTCGACGCCAATGACCTGCGCCAGATGTTCCCGGGCATTTCCGAGGCGGTGAAGCGCGGCGTGCTGATGCCCGGCAACGGCTATACCGTCAGCCCGCAGCGTCTGGTCCATACGCTGCATGCGCTGGTGGTTGAGGCCGGCGGCCGGCTGCTGCCGGAAAGCGTCATGAAGATCCTGCCGCGCGAGGGCGGCGGATACGACATCATGACCAATGCCGGCTTCCATCACGCGACGCAGATCGTGATCGCGGCAGGCGCGCGCGCGACGCGCCTGCTCGAGCCGCTCGGCATTCGCGTGCCGCTCGAAACCGAGCGCGGCTACCACGTCATGCTGCCCAACCACGGCCTGTCGCTGACCACGACGATCTCGAACAAATCGCGCTCCTTCGGCGTCACCCCGATGGAACATGGGCTCAGGGTCGCCGGAACCGTCGAGATCGCCGGGCTTGACGCGCCGCCCGACGAACGCCGGGCCAAGGCGCTGATCGCCAATGTCCGCGCGATGTTCCCGGCCGTGAATGTGCAGGAGCACCGCTTCTGGATGGGGTTTCGCCCCTCGACGCCGGACAGCCTGCCGCTGCTCGGCGAGGCGGCCAGCCATCCCGGCCTGTTCCTGGCGGTCGGCCATGGCCATTTCGGCATGACGGGCGGGCCGCCGAGCGGCCGTCTCGTCGCCAACCTGATCAACAGGCAGGCAACCGGCCTCGATGCCGCGCGCTACAGCCCGGCCCGCTTCGGCTAGGTTTCGGGTGTGGCGGAGCCTTGGGCGAACGGGCGCGCGACGAGACGGGGTGGAAAGCCTATGATTGCGAGCCGGCGGGTGCGACGTCGCAATGGCCGAGGCCATTGCGGTCGAACATCTGCCGGAGCCGTCCATCCGCCTTGAAGCGCTCCAGCAAGGTGGATGCGGCGCGAAGCGCGCCATCATGGGCGAGCGGCACGCCGACGGCGATGCCGGCGGCATGGAAATGCCCGTCAAGCACGCGGGAGCCGGGGAATTTGCCGGCGAGTTCCACGAGGGATTCACGGCCGAGCGCGATGGCATCGCTCAGGCCGGCAGCGAACAGGGCGAGCGCTTCGTCGAGCCCGGTGACGCCTAGCACGCTCGCCTGCTCGATGGTGCGGCGCGCGCTGCGGATGGTCGCGGTGCCTTCGACGCCGGTGATCCTGATATCCGGCCGGTCGATCCCGGCCAGGGTTTTGATGCCGGTGCGGCCGGCGACGAGATAGGTGCTCTCGCCGAGAAAGTAGTTCGGGCCGAAGGCGAGCGCCTTCTTGCGCTCGGCGTCGACGGGAATGAAGGTCACGTCCCAGTTGCCGCTTGCCGCCGCCTCGACGATCTTGCCGGAACTCTCATGCTCGACATAATCGACGGAGACGCCAAGCGCGGCTGCCATCGCCGCGCCGAGATCGACGGTCACGCCGCGCGGCTTGCCGGTCGCGGCATCGCGCATCGTCCACATCGGCGACAGTGCCGGCCCGACGGCGATGGCGACGCGCAGGGCGCCGCCGGGCGCAAGAGCGTGGCGGTCGGCAGCGGTGATGGTTGCATCCGGCATGGTTTTCTCCGTGGTCGCGACCGGGCGGGACACACCGTCCCGGCACCCCGCGAACATATGGTCTGGCGCGCGCCCGCTCAGACCCGTGGCGTCCCCTCGGCGGTATAGCCGCCATCGACATAGAGGATGGTGCCGGTGACGTAACGCGCGGCCTCGGCTGACGCCATGAAGGCGACGGCCGAGGCGATATCCTCGGGCTCGCCGATGCGGCCGGCCGGCACGCGCTTCAGCACGGCCTCGCGCAGCATGATGTCGGCCGGCGCCGTGCTCTTGTAGAGCGGGATGTTGATTTCGGTGCTGATCGTGCCGCAGGCGACCGCGTTGACGGCGATGGCATGGGGCGCGAGTTCGACGGCGAGCTGCTTGGTCAGCATGTCGATCGCCGCCTTGCTGGCGCAGTACGGCCCCATGTCGGCCTTGGCGAGCCGGCCATGGATCGAGGAGATATTGACGATGCGGCCGCCGGCGCCGCGCGCCACCATGTGCTGGCCGACGATGCGCGAGCAGTTGAAACAGCCGGAGAAATTGGTGCGCATGACGCGCTCCCATTCGTCGAGCGGCACTTCGAGGATGCTCTTGCGCGAGACGATGCCGGCATTGTTCACCAGGATATCGACCGCGCCATGGGCCGCGACGACGCGATCGACCATGCGCTGCACGGCGTCATGCGAGCCGACATCGGCCAGCGCCGCCATGGCTCGCCCGCCGGCCTGCTCGATGCGGCTGACGACGGCCTCCACCGCCACCTCGTCGGCGAGATCGTTGACGATGACGGTCGCGCCTTCCTGCGCCAGCCGCAGCGCGATGCCGCGGCCGATGCCGCGCCCCGCGCCGGTGACCAGCGCGACCTTGCCGTTCAGGTGCAGATCCATCATTCGCCTCATGGTGCAGCATGGGGATGGCGGCGGGCCGGGGGCCGTGCCGCCATCGGTTGTTGTCTGGTCGCTCAGGGGAGCGTTACAGGGTCGGCAGTTCAGGCAGCGGCACGCCGATCCACTTGCGGTAGATCTTGTCGAGATCGCCGCTGTTCTTGCGGAACCACACCCAGGTATTGACCCATTGCAGCAGCTCGGTCTCGTTGCGCCGGACGGCGATGCCGTAATAGCCGCGCCGCAGCGTCAGCTTGCTTTCGAAATGCTTGTCCGGGTAGCGCGGGATCATCGAGCTGGCGATGATCTCGCTCGACGAATAGGCGTCGATCTGTCCGGCGCCGAGCGCCGCCATGGTCGAGGCCTCGTCATCGAAGCGGATGATCTGCGCGCCGGGAGGAGCGATCGCCACCAGGTCGGTCTCGTTGGTGGTGCCGCGCGCCACGCCGATCTTCTTGCCGGCAAGGTCCGCGGCGGTTTTGATGTTCACGCTCTTGGGCGCGAAGATCACGGCGTTGATCGCGCCGTAGGGCGTGGAGAAGGCGACCGCCTTGGCGCGCTCCGGCGTGATGCTGAACGACGACATCGTCAGGTCGACGCGCTTGGTCTGCAGGTAGGGGATCCGGTTGGCGCTGGTCACCGGCACGACCTCGAGCTCGACGCCAAGGTCCTTCGCCAGCAGCTTGGCGGCATCGACGTCGGCGCCATCGGGCTCCATCTTGGTGTTCTGGATGCCGAAGGGCGGCGCCGAGATATCGATGGCGACCAGGACCTTGCCGCGCTTGATGATATCGTCGAGCGCGTCGGCGCGCGCGCCCGACAGGCCGACCGCCAACAGGCCGGCCGCGAGCAGAAGTGATAAGGCTTTCATGAGCTTTCCCTCCGTTTACGTTGTTTTGGCTATGGTTTCTTCGGGGTCATGACGAAATCACCTGCATGCCCCCGCCGTGGAAGCGCCGCTCGAGCCGCCGGCTGAGCACCGAGAGCGGGAAGCAGACGACAAAGTAGAGCAGCGCCACCGAGCCGAAGACCGGCAGCGGCTCGAAGGTCACGTTGTTGACCAGTTGCCCGGCGCGCGCGAGTTCGACGAAGCCGACAAAGGCCGCGAGCGAGGTGTTCTTCACGACCTGGACCATGAAGCCGACCGTCGAGGGCAGCGAAAGCCGGATCGCCTGGGGCACGATGACGTAGCGCAGCTGCTCGAGCCAGGTCAGCGCCAGCGAGGCGGCGCCCTCCCATTGCGGCTTCGGGATCGCCTCGATGCTGCCGCGCCAGATTTCGGCGAAGAAGGCGCTGGAATACATCGTCATGGCGATGCCGACCGCCGTGAAGGGCGATAGTTTCGTGCCGAACAGGCTGAGGCCGAAATACCAGATGAAGAGCTGGATCAGCAGCGGCGTGCCCTGGGCGATCTGGATATAGATCGTGGCGACGATGCGCAGCGCCCGCCAGCGCGAGATGCGGAACAGCGCCAGCAGCGCCCCGACCAGCCCGCCGCCGACGAAGGCCATCAGCGAGAGCAGCACCGTCCATTCGAGCGCCCAGAGCAGGTAGTAGAAATCATCGATGGTGAAGTGGCGCATGCCGGCCTCCCTCAGGCCCGTGCCAGCGCGCGGCGGCGCGGGAACAGGATTTGCGCCAGGCCGATGAAGCCCAGCTTCATGAGGAAGGTCAGGCCGAGATAGATCACGGCGCAGACGATATAGACCTCGAACGAGCGGAAGTTTTCCGACTGGATGCGGTTGCCGAACGCCGTCAGCTCCTCGGCGCCGATGCCCGAGACGATGCTGGAGGCCATCATCAGCAGGATGAACTGGCTGGTCAGCGCGGGATAGACCCGTTCCAGCGCCTGCAGGATGGTGACGTAGCGGAAGGTCTGGAACGGCGACAGGCCGAGCGAGGCGGCGGCTTCATGCTGGCTGCGCTGGATGCTCTCGATGCCGGCGCGCACGATCTCGGTCGAGTAAGCGCCATTGTTGAACACCAGCGCCAGCATCGCCGCCTGCTCGGCGGTCAGCCGGATGCCGAGCGAGGGCAGCGCGAAAAAGAACAGGAACAGCTGCACGAGCAGCGGCGTATTGCGCACCAGTTCGACATAGGTCCCGGCGATGGCCCGCAGCGTCCGGTAACGGGAACTGCGCGCCACCGCGCCGAGAATGCCGACCAGCAGGCCGCAGCTCATGCCGACGAGCGAGAACACGATCGTATAGAGCGCGCCCTGCGCCAGCAGCGGCCAGTGCCGGAAAACCTCGCCGAACTGAAACGTGTAATCCATCAGTCCCTCGATTCGTGCCCGCCGTTCAGTGGCCGGTCTTGCCCAGGCGTTCGATGACGGCCCGCGTGATGGCGCCGGTGCCGTCCTGCCCGCCGACATCGCACGAGCGCACGGCGCCCGAGCCGAAGGCGGCGTCGATCGCCGTGCTGATCTCGGCGGCGGCTTCGATGCAGCTTGCGCTGCCATGCTGTTCGCCGAGCCAGTCGAGCATCATCGCCATCGACAGGATCATCGCGGTCGGGTTGGCGATGCCACGCCCGGCAATGTCGGGGGCCGAGCCGTGGCTCGGCTGGAACATCGCGTGCTTGGCGCCGACATCGGCGGATGGCGCGAATCCCATGCCGCCGACGAGGCCGGCGCCGAGATCCGACAGGATGTCGCCGAACATGTTCTCCATCGGCAGCACGTCGAAATCCCACGGCTTGCGGATCAGGTCGAGCGCCATCGCATCGATCGAATTATGCCGGGCCTCGACCTGCGGATAGGCGCGCGCCACTTCGAAGAACACCTTGCGCATGAAGGCGAAGGCGCGGAACACATTGGACTTGTCGACGATCGTCACCAGCCCCTTGCGGCCGCGCCGTTCGGCACGGCGCTCGGCGAGCCGGAAGGCGAAATGCGACAGGCGCTCGGTGGTGTCGCGCGTGATGACCATGGTTTCGCGCGCTGTCTGGTCGTTCTCGACCGTGCCCTTGCCGCGCGAGGCGAACAGCCCCTCGGTCGATTCGCGCAGGATGACGAAATCGATCTCGGATGCGTGCGGCGAGGCCAGCGCCAGCGGCACGCCCGGAATGGCGCGGATCGGCCGCACACCGGCGAAGAGTTCGAGCCGGAAGCGCAGATCGAGTTGCGGCGCGATCTCGGTGCCGTCGGCAAAGCGGATATCGGGCCAGCCCATGGCGCCGAACAGGATGGCATCGGCCTTTTCGGCCGTCTCGAAGGAGCTCTCCGGCATCGGCGTGCCGGTGTCCTTGTAGTGATGGGCGCCGCCCGGCGTATTGATGAGCCGGAAGCCGAGGTTGTGGCGCTTCTCGACCGCCTGAAGCACGGCGGTTGCCGCCTCCATCACCTCGATGCCGATGCCGTCTCCCGGCATGACGGAAATCTGAAACGCATTATTGCTCATCTCGAAACGACCCGTCCCCGCACTGCTGGCGAAATATGCCTGGCAATCTTTCGGTCGGCTTCGCTCCGGCCCGACTTGATTGCTGCGTGAAAATTGCGCTATCTGGTATGATAGGTCAATAGCCTCACAGGATGATAGGAAAAGAACTTGGAGCCCATTCGCCGTCGCCGCCTGTATGAGGAGATCGCCGAGCAGCTCGAGCGGCTGATCATTTCCGGCGAGTTCCCGGCCGGATCGCAGCTGCCCTCGGAGCGCGACCTGATGCAGCAGCTCAAGGTCGGCCGCCCGGCGGTGCGCGAGGCGCTGTTCGCGTTGCAGAAGATGGGCATGGTCAGCCTCTCCAACGGCGAGCGGGCGATGGTGATCGCGCCGACCGCCTCGACGGTGGTCAACGAACTGTCGGGTGCGGTGCGCTATTTCCTGTCGACGCCGTCTGGCGTGCGCTCGCTTCAGGATGCGCGCGCGTTCCTGGAGATCGGCCTGGCGCGCTACGCGGCCGTGCATGCCAGCGCCGAGGACCTGCAGCACATGAAGGACCGTCTCGAGGAAAACGAGCGGCTGGTCGAGAACCGGGAGCTGTTTCCCGATAGCGACGTCGCCTTTCACCTGACGATCGCCCGCATCGCCAACAATCCGATCTTCACCACGCTGAACACGGCGTTCGCGGGCTGGCTGCGCGCGCAAAGGTCGATCTCGGCCAAGGCCGAGGGGTCGCAGCGCGCGGCGTGCAAGGCGCATCGCGCCATTTTCGATGCGATCGCCCGGCGCGATCCCGATGCTGCGGAACGCGCCATGCGCGAGCATCTCGAGGCGGTCACGGATTATTACTGGCAGGGGGAGGCACTGCGTTGAAGCCATTCACGATCATCGTCGAGTTCGTCACCAAGCCGGGCGCCATGGCGGCGTTTCTGCCGCTGATGCTCGGCAACGCCCGCGCCTCGCTCGAAAACGAGCCGGGCTGCCGGCGTTTCGACGTGCTGCGGCCGGATGGCGAGGATGATCGCATCCTGCTCTATGAGATCTACGATGATCGCGCGGCTTTCGACGCCCATTGCAGCGCCGCGCATTTCACGGCGTTCGACCGGGCGACGCGCGAGATGGTCGCCCGCAAGACCGTCACTTTTTGTCAAACCCTGTGAAGGCTGGATCGGCCATGGCCCCCATCGTCAAGGTTGAAAACGTCGTCAAGAGCTACGGCGCGTTACGCGTGCTGAACGATGTCAGCTTCGATGTCGGGCGCGGTGAGGTTGTGGTGCTGATCGGGCGCAGCGGATCGGGCAAAAGCACGGCGCTGCGCTGCCTGAACCGCCTGGAGAACATCGATTCCGGCACGATCCACGTCGCCGATCACGAGGTCAGCGCGCCTGACGTCAACCTGCGCCAGTTGCGCCAGGATGTCGGCATCGTGTTCCAGCATTTCAACCTGTTTCCCCACCTGACGGTGGCGCGCAACATCACGCTCGCCCTCACGGTGGTGAAGCGCATGGCGCTGCCCGAGGCGCGTGCCGTGGCGGAGCGCGTGCTGGAGCGTGTCGGCCTGTCGGAAAAGATCGACGCCTATCCCGAGCAACTCTCCGGCGGCCAGCAGCAGCGCGTGGCGATCGCCCGCTCGCTGGCGGCATCGCCCAAGGTGATGCTGTTCGACGAGGTGACCTCGGCGCTCGATCCCGAATTGAAGGAAGAGGTGCTGCACGTCGTCGAGGACCTCGCCAAGGAGGGCATGACCATGGTGCTGGTGACGCATGAAATGAATTTCGCGCAGCATGTCGCCAATCGCGTGATCTTCATGCACGGTGGTCATATCCACGAAAGCGGGCCGTCGCAGGCGATGTTCGACGATCCGCAGACGCCGGAATTGCGGCAATTCATCCGGCGGCGGGTCTGACCGGCAAGCCTGAACTGACGATACGGGAGGCGGATAGTCCATGAGTGCTGCGCAAACGACCACAACCATGCGGCTCGCGCTGCGAGACGGGCAGGGCGGCGATTATCTCGTGCCGGTGGCGGAACTCACCGCGCTGGCCGTGGCGATGCTCGAGCGTACCGGCGTGCCGGCGGCCGATGCCGCCATCGTGGCGAACGGCCTGATCTCGGCCGATGCGCGCGGCATGAACTCGCATGGCATCCTGCGCCTGCCGGTCTACATCAAGCGGCTGCAGCAGGGTGGCTTTTCGCCCGTTTCGCGTTTCGACATCGTGCGCGAGACGCCGGGCACGGCCTTGATCGATGGCGGCAACGGGCTCGGCGCCGTGCTGACGACGCGCGCCATGGAGCTTGCCATCGCCAAGGCGCGCCAGACCGGCGTGGCGGCGGTCGGCGTGCGCAACAGCAACCATAATGGCGAGGGCGCGCCCTATGCGTTGCAGGCGGTGCGCGCCGGCATGGTCGGCATCGCCACCACCAACGGCTCGCCGATCATGCCGGTCTGGGGCGGCAAGACGCCGCTCACCGGGCCGCTGCCGATCACCTTCGGCGTTCCGGCGGATCAGGAGCGCCCGATCGTGCTCGATGCGGCGCTCGGCATGAGTTCGCGCGGCAAGATCCTGTATTATGCCGAGAAGGGGCTGGAGCTGCCGCCGGGCTGGCTCGTCGATGCCGATGGCGCGCCGACCACCGATCCGAACTGGGTCAGGAACGGCGGCTGGATCCTGCCGATCGGCGGCCACAAGGGCTGGGGCCTGATCCTGATGTGCGAAATCCTCACCGGCATCCTGACCGGTGGCGCGTTCGGGCGCGACCTCACCAATCTCTACGACGATCTCGATACCGGGCAGGGCAACGGCCATTTCGTCATCGCGCTGAACATCGCCGCCTTTATCGACCTGCCCTCGTTCAAGGCGCGCATCGACGGCTATATTCGCGAGATGAAGCAGTCCGAACTGGCGCCGGGCGTCAAGGAAATCCTGATGCCGGGCGAGATCGAGTTCCGCCGCGAAGCCGAGCAGCGCGCCAACGGCATCCTGCTCAGCCGCTCGGTCGTCGATGAGTTGCTGGCGTCTGCCAAGGGTCTCGGCATCGTCGTGGCAAGCCAAGCGTAGCGGAGCGCGGCGCGCCTTTATATCATTGAGATAGTTGGTGGGCCCGGCAGGACTCGAACCTGCAACCAGACCGTTATGAGCGGCCGGCTCTAACCATTGAGCTACAGGCCCAAGCCGTTATGGCGGCTTGGTGATGTTCTGGTGGCGCGCGGCCGGTTTTCGCCATTCGCGCCAGAACCGCACCGGACATGCACGGGGGCGCCACTGATAGCTTGTCTTATTTCGCGCCGCAATCCTCGCCGCTTCAGAGCCGCCGCGTGCCGGCGACGCCGAAATAGCAGATGCCTTCGCCGGGCTTGGCGGTCTTGTTGGGGAACACGGTGTAGCCGGGCGTCGGCGCCATCACCGGCGTGCCGTCGGCGCGCCGCGCGATGACAGCGCCGGCGGCGATCGCGTCGCCGGTCTTCCAGTCGCCTTCCAGCCGGTCGCCTTCGGCCTCGCAGATGATGATGTCGTTGACGTGGATGATGTCGCTCACGCGGCGCATGGCCTTCGGCGCATCGGTCAGTTCGAGTTCGGCCAATGCATTGAGGATCGCGGTATAGCCGACTTCGATCGAGGCCGGGTCCTTGTGCGCGCCGCATTCGAGGGTGACGCCATAGCCGCCGCTGAAGCGGATATATTCGGTGGTGCCGTGGCCCTCGGTCGATTTCAGCGGCGACAGGCCGAGCCGGCCGCGCGCCGCGATCAGCTTCTGGTAGACGTCGAGCCAGCCATACATCACCATGCCGGTGCCGAGGCAGGCGGCGAAGGCGCCTTCCTTGGCCGCGAAGCGGAACGGCTCGAGCGTGCCCTGGTTATCCTCGGGGCCGAAGAACACGAAGGGCCGGCCTTCGCCGCGAAACGAATGGATGTCGAGCAGCACGTCATGCTCGCGCAGCATGGCGCACAGGCGGTTGCCGACGCGGTCCTCATAGTCGAGCGGCACCGGCTTGTCGTGCAGGTCGCGGTTGAGGTTGCGCTCGCCCTCGCGCGTATCCTGCCGGTAGGCGCGGCGGTTGGCGATCGGCAGGAAGGTGACCTCGCCGCGCATGATCTGGATGCGGCCGGCGCGGCAATCGGCGATGGCGCGGTTGATGGCGTTCGGCCCGCAGGTCTCGTTGCCATGCACGGCGCCGAGCACCATGAGCTTGCGGCCGGGCTCGAGCCCGGTGAAGCGGGTGCTTTCGAGCGGCCCGTCGCTGGTGTCAGCGGGGCTGGGGTGCGGCTCGGTCATGATGGGCTTCCTGTGCGGGTCGGTTGGGCGGCAGCTATAGCGCATCGCGCAGCGGCAGGTTAACCGGATCTGAAGGGTTTTGCGCTCGAATCCGCAACGGTACGTCGGTGTTCCGAAAGAGGCTGTGACGATGGCGACGATCGCGCCCGTCCGGGGCGTATCCGGGGCCGGGCTGGCCGGCAGCGACCTGCTGCTCCAGCCGGGCCAGACGATCGAGGCGGCGCTGGTGGCGCTCGCCGCCAACGGCAACGCGCTTCTCGCCATCAAGGGCCAATTGCTGCAGGCGCTGCTCGAGATCGGCAGCGCTCCGGCGCAGAAACTCGCCGCCGGCCAGACCCTGACGCTGCAGGTCGCAACCGACCAGCCGGCGCCGGCCAAGGGCGCCAACCCGCTGCCGGTGCTGAAGCTCGTCGCCGTGGCGGGGCAGGCAGCCGGAGCAACCGGGCTCGCCGATCCGCCGGAGAGCGCGGCTATCGCGGCGGCGGGGGTGGCGCCGGGCACCGTCTCGCTCCGGGCGGCGATCGGCGTCGCCGCCGCGCAGCAGAATTCGCTGGCACCGCTCTTCGCCGATCTGGAGGCGGCCCTGCTGCAACCGCTGCCCGGCAATCTGCGCCAGACGGTGACGCAACTGCTGGCGCTCCGGCTCTCGCCGGCAGACCCCGCTGCCCTGGCTGCGACACTGGCCAGCGCGCTGCCGAAGGCGTTTGCCGGCACGGAGGCGCTTGAAGGCATGGTGCCGGGTCCGGCGCCGGGTCTGGCGGCGATGACGGCCGCAGAGCTGCCGGTCCGGTTCGATCTCGCGCGGCTGCTGCTGCAACTGAAGGGTTTTCTGGATCAGTTCCGCGATGCGCCGGAGCCGATGGCCAGAACCGAGGCACCGCCGCGGCCGCCGCTGCGCGAGGGCCTGCCGCTCGGACAGCCGCCGGCCCGGCCGAGCTTCGATGCCGAGGCGCCGCTGCCGCAGGTGATCGGCACCTTGAAGCACGAGGCGAGCGCGGCGCTGGCCCGCGTGCAACTGGCGCAATTCGCCTCGCGCGGCGCGGCGATCGAGCCCGATGCGCTGCGGCCTGCCGAGCGGCAATGGGTGTGCGAATTGCCGATCGTCATGGCGGGCGGCACCGGCATCGGCCAGTTCCATCTCGTCGACGAGCGCGAGGCTGAGGGCGGCGAGGCCGGCGAAGGCGCAGCGGCAGCCGCGCGCCTGTGGAAGATGCGGTTTTCGATCGACAGCCCGGAGGAAGGGCCGGTTTTCTCGCAGATCAATTGCCGCAACGGCACGATCAGCGTGTTCCTGTCGAGCGAGCGGGCGGCGACGCTGGCGCGCTTCCAGCACGATCTGCCGGAACTGGTCGCCGCGCTCGAGGCGGCCGGGCTGACGCTGGACACGGTGCAGTGCCACGCCATCGTGCCGGAGCCCGAGCCGCCGCCGCCGGGGCTGTTCGTGGATCGCTCGTCATGAGCGACAAGGCCGTGCCGCGCCGTGAGCGGATCGCGGTGGCGCTCGCCTATGACGAGGCGGCGGGCGAGGCGCCGCGCGTCACGGCAACCGGCCGGGGCGAGCTTGCCGAGCGCATCGTCGAGACGGCGCGCGCCCATGGCGTCGTCATCGAGGACAGCCCGGAGCTGGCGGCGGCGCTCGGCCATGTCGCGCTCGATGAGGAGATCCCGGAGGCGTTGTTCAAGGCGGTGGCGGAAGTGATCGCCTTCGTGCTCAGGGCGCGGGGTGCGGGGCGCAATGCAAGCGGTTGATGGTTTGTGTGATGCACGGGTGAGCGGCGTTTTTTCTTCTCCCCTTGCGGGAGAAGGGGAATGGCCCTGCTAAAACCTGCCGCTCAAGCCAGCCGATCGACAGCCAAGCCGGTGCCATCGGCGGGAGGGCTTTGCAGCGCGGCCTTCTGGGCGGCGGCGTTCTCGGCCATCATTTGCGCCGTGCGCTGCTGCACCAGGACCTGCGCGAGCAGCACGCGGATTTCGGCCGGAACGGTGTCGACCACGAAAGGCGCGGCCGCGGCGGAGGATACGGACATGCGCGGGGTCCCTTATCGTTCAAACGCACATTCTGGCACGGCGGCGCGGCGTAAAGGTTACCGCGCGCCGGGATTTGGCCGCGATGGTTGACGATCTCTTAGCTGCGCGGGACGTGCTAGACCGAACGGTCGACCCAGCGCCCCATGCCGGGCGGCCGGTAGGCGGTGCCGACGACGCGGTGCTCGGCCGCTTCCTCGTCGCGCGCCTGCCGCGACAGGACGTGCCGATAGGCCGCCTGCTCGGCGGTGCGGGCCCGCTGCTGGTCGGCGAGACTGTCCTGCGCGTCGAAACCGCGTGGCGGCATGACATCGCGCACGCTGGTGATTGCCATGATGGCGCTCCTGCTTCTCGCGGAGAATTTTCGGGCATGGCAATGAGGGAAGCTTTATAGAATTCGCTCGCATTTGAGCGATCGCCGCTTTGCGGCGCGCGGCCGAGCAGCGGCGGGTGGGAATGCCGCGCGACGTCAGTCGCTGCGCTGGGGGCGCAGCGCCGCCTTCATCTTGTTCAGGGCTTCGGCGAGGCTTGCGATATCGAACGGTTTCGAGATCATCGCCGCGCCGGCCGTGTCATGCGAGCGCGGATCGTAATCGAGCCCGGTGGCGAACAGCACCGCGACGCCTCTTTTCATCAGCGCGGCCGCCAGGGCGAAGCTGTCGCCGTCGGGCAGCGAGATATCGAGAATGGCGGCGTCGATCGCCATGGGCTGCGCCAGCCGGGTCGCGGCGGCGATCGAGCCC
>ERZ778018.572-NODE-572-length-50777-cov-10.653977_pt1 | contig 50777 bp, 40 predicted proteins | sample MGYA00375748_ERZ778018 | MGnify/ENA primary metagenome ERZ778018 (study PRJEB29350, sample SAMN05509839) | bioreactor metagenome | biome: bioreactor; material: wastewater | place: South Africa: University of Cape Town | collected 2014-04-22 ... | reverse complement strand
CCCTCATCCGGCCCTTCGGGCCACCTTCCCCCGCGAGGGGGGAAGGCCGTTATGATCGCATCCCAAGATCCGCGACGGTCAACATTCAGGAGGCGCGCGATGTCGTTCACGCTTCGAATCAGCCTGGTCCTGACCCTGGCCATCGCCTGCGCGCCCTGCGGCGCGAGCGAGCCCGCCCCGTCGTCGTCGGAGGTCTTCGGGGCCTGGTCGTACTACAACAACATGGGCTGGGGCGCCTACTACGACCACGACCTGGACCTGGCGCGCGATCGCTTCACCCACGCCGTCGAATACCTTCGGCCGTATCAAAAGGAATATCCGCGGCTGATGTCGCGAAGCTGCCACGACCTGTCGCGCGTCCTCTGCGAGCAGGGCCGGTACTCCGACGCCGAGCCACTGGCGAAGTGGGTCGTCGAGGCCCGCGAGCACGACCCCCGCACCCGCGACGACGTGATGTTCGACAGCGTCTACCTCCTTGCCGTCGTCTACCGCCGACTCGACCGCGACCCCGCCCTCGTCGTCCCCCCCTTGCGCAAGGCCGTGGCGATCGAGGAGAAGCACCTGGGCCCCCGCGACGTCCGACTCGCCTGGACGCTCCGGGAGCTGGCCGACGCCGAAGCCCAATCGGGCGCGATCGCCGCGGCCGACGAGCATTACCGCCTCGCCATCGAGATCCACCAGAACGACGCCAAGAACCTCGACCTCGCCGACGCCCTGGCCGGCCGCGCCGACGTCCTGGCGAAGCTCGGCCGATCCGACGACGCCGCGGCGGCGTCGCGCGAGGCCGAGGCGATCCTCGCCGGGACCGAGGGGACGCCCCGACCCTTCGACCATCTCTCCACCACCCTGGCCGCCCGCCTGACCAGGCCGCAACGCGGCCGGTGATCCCCCGATCGCTCCTGGAGCGGCGCGCCCTTTGCCGTGATCTCGGAGGGCAACCGCTTCCAGGAGATCATCCGATGTCGCCCCGAAACGCCGACCTCCACGGCAACGCCCCCGACAAGGCCGACGGCGCGCTTCTGATCATCGACGTCGTCAACCGCTTCGACTTCCCCGACGCCGAGCAGCTCCTGGCCAACGCCCGACCGATCGCCGAGCCGCTGGCGACGCTGGCCTCCAGGGCGCGGAAGGTCGGCGTGCCGGTGATTTACGTCAACGACAACTTCGGCCGCTGGCGCTCCGACTTCCAGGGCCTCGTCGAGCGCTGCGTGCAACTCGACGCCCCAGGCCGCGACTTCGTGGCGAGGCTGCGGCCGGAGGAGACCGACTACCAGGTCGTCAAACCCAAGCACTCCGGGTTCTTCTCCACGACCCTCGACACCCTGTTGGAATACCTCGGCGCGCGGACGCTGGTCCTCGCCGGGATCACCACCGACATCTGCGTCCTGTTCACCGCCAACGACGCCTACATGCGCGACTTCGGCCTGATCGTGGCCGAAGACTGCGTGGCCGCCGTCGAGCCGAGCGACGACCGCGCCGCCCTCGCCTTGATGCGCCGAGTCCTCAAGGCCGACGTCCGGCCGTCGTCGGAGATCGATCTGAACGCGCTGGCGGCGTGGTCCGGAAATCCCGCGCCCGCGCGGGGGTGACGCGATAAGATGAGGACGGAGACGCTCCAGGCGGGGGAGGAGAAGGGGACGGGTGCCGATCCCATGTCTTCCGCCTCTCCGCGTCATCCGCCCTCGACCCACCCCACCTCCGTTTACGGCGTGATCGACGATGAAGATAAATCAAGTTTGCAGGCCGCGGAATGTCATGATCTTGATGGCGTTCTTAATCGCCGCCTCGTCGGCGTTCTTTGTATATACATTTTATAATTCGCTGTATTATAAATACAATTTGTTGATTCCGGGCATGGCGGTAAGCGAGGCCGAGTCGGTGCTTGGCCCCGGCCGGCGAATGGGACGGGAGCGCGTGCCTTGGACTCGCCTCGGGCCCGTGGTCGACGGCGAGAAGTTTTACTCCTGGAAGGACGAGGATGCTGGCGAAGAGATTTGGATCGGGGCCGTGGACGGAACGATCCATGGGAAATGGTATTGGTCGCGGAGTTTTTAGGAAGCACGCGAAGGGAGGGTCGCGGTCCTCTCGCGGGAACCGCCCGTCGCGCCGGTCAGGCGTGACGCGCGAGGGATCGCCGCGTAAGATGAATGAAGGCCCTCCGTGGGTCGATCGAGCCGCCGCGCCCCTGGGAGGTCCGCCATGACGGCCCCGAGTCGAATCGGCATCGCCTTGTTCCTCGCCGTCGCGTGCGTCCCCGTCCGGGCGGGCGAGAAGGCGCCGACGTCCACGGACGTCTATGCGTCGTGGGGGTTCTACAACAACATGGGCTGGGCGGCGTTCCGGCTCGGCGACCTGGACCTGGCCCGCGATCGCTTCACCCACGCGATCGAATACGTTCGGCCATACCAGAAGGACTACCCGCGGCTGATGTCGCGAAGCTGCCACGACCTCACCCGCGTCCTCTGCGTCGAGGGCCGGTTCGCCGACGCCGAGGCGATGGCGAAGTGGGTCGTCGAGGCCCGCGAGCACGACCCCCGCACCCGCGACGACGTGATGTTCGACAGCGTCTACCTCCTGGCCGTCGTCTACCGCGAACTCGACCGCGACCCCGCCGACGTCGTGCCCCTGCTGCGCAAGGCGCTTGCGCTTGAGGAGCGGCACCTTGGCGGCGGCGACGTCCGGCTCGGGTCGACGCTCAAGGAACTGGCCGACGCCGAGGCCGACTCCGGCATGCTGGAGGACGCCGACGTTCACTACCGCCGCGCCGCGTTGATCTACAAGCAACACGACGTCCGCGGCTTCAACCTCGTCGACGCGCTGGAGGCCCGCGCCGCCGTCCTGGCGCGGCTCGACCGGACGACCCACGCCGACCTCCTGCGCCGGGAGGCCGCCGACCTTCGCGGCGACGCCCAAGCCCAACCCCGCCTCGCCGATTCCATCAAGAACCCGCTGGCGTCGTTCGCCGAATCGCAAGAAACCGCCGTCGCCCAGCCGTGAACGATGACTTTCTAGGCCCTGGCCAGTAGCTCCTTGACCACCCGGCCGTGGACGTCGGTGAGTCGGAAGTCGCGGCCCTGGAAGCGGTAGGTCAGCTTCTCGTGGTCGAAGCCCAGCGCGTGCAGAATCGTGGCGTTGAGGTCGTGGACGTGGACCTTCTCGTCCACGACGCTGAAGCCCAGGTCGTCGGTGACGCCGTAACTCGTCCCCCCCTTGATCCCGCCGCCGGCCAGCCACATCGTGAAGGCGTTGGGGTGGTGGTCGCGACCGTCGGAGCCTCCTTGCACCATCGGCGTGCGGCCGAACTCGCCCCCCCAGACGACCAGCGTGTCGTCCAGCATCCCGCGCTGCTTGAGGTCCAGGATCAACGCGGCGCAGGCGCGGTCGGTGGCGGCGCAGTTCTTCTTCAGGTCGGCGGTGAGGTTGCCGTGCTGGTCCCAGGCCTCGTGGAAGATCTCCACGAACCGGACCCCGCGCTCCAGCAGCCGCCGAGCCAGCAGGCACGTCCCGGCGAACGACCCCTTGCCCGGCTCGACGCCGTAGAGGTCCAGAATATGTTGCGGCTCGCGCGCCACGTCCATCACGTCGGGCGCGGACATCTGCATGCGATACGCGGTTTCATATGAGTTGATCCGGGTGGCGATCTCCGGATCGCCCATGGCGTCGAGCCGCTCCTGGTCGAGGGCGTGGATGGCGTCGAGCGAGTCGCGCTGGACGGCCTGGTCGACCCCCTCGGGGTTGGATAGGTAGAGGACCGGGTCGCCGCCGGTTCGGAACTTGACGCCCTGGTAGACCGTCGGCAGGAAGCCGCTGCCCCAGTTGGAGTTGCCGCCGCTGGGGCCCTTCGAGCCGGTGCTGAAGACGATGAAGCCCGGCAGGTCGTTCGCCTCGCTCCCCAGGCCGTAGCAGGTCCAGGCGCCCAGGCTGGGGCGGCCGAAGATCATCGACCCGGTGCTCATCATGAGCTGTCCCGGCGCGTGGTTGAACGAGTCGGTACACATCCCCTTGACCACGGCGATCTCGTCGACGACGCCGGCGGTGTGGGGGAGCAGCTCGGAGACCTCGGTGCCGCACTGGCCGTGCCTGGCGAACTTGAACTTGGGGCCCAGGAGCGTGGCGTCGGGGTTGATGAACGCCGAGCGGTAGCCCTTGAGCAATTCCGCCGGCGGGAGCGAGCCGTTGTACTTCGCCAGTTGCGGCTTGTCGTCGAACATCTCCAGATGCGACGGGCCGCCGGCCATGAACAGGAAGATCACGCGCTTGGCCGTGGGGGCGAAGTGCGGCTTCTTGGGGGCCATCGGGTCGACGACCGCCGGCGAGGCGCCCTGGGCGTCCGCGGCGATCAACTCCCTGAGCGCCATCGCCCCGAGTCCCACGCCGCACTGGCCGAGGAACCAGCGCCGCGAGACGTCCAGGGGGTTCCGACCGCCCAGCAGGTGGTCCTGACAGTTCATCGGGGAACCCTCCTCGTCATTCCTTGGTGATCGTCTCGTCCAGGTTCAACAGCACGCGGGAGAGGACCGTCCAACGGGCGTGTTCCGCGGGGTTCGCGGCGGCGCCGGAGAGCTTCGCCGCGCCTTCGGCGTCGGCGGCGAACCGCGCTGATTGCTTGTGGAGCAGGTTCGTCAGCACCCGGCGTTCGGAGTCGGTCGGGCGGCGGGCGAGGCAGCGGCGGAAGGCGTAGGTGATCCGGTCCTCGTCGTTCGAGCCCCCCTCGGCGAGCGTCAAGGCCGCCAGCGACCGCGCCGCGTCCATCGCCACCGGCTCGTTCAAAAGCGCGAGCGCCTGCAGCGGCGTGTTGGATCGGCTCCGGCGCACGCAGGAGAAGTCGCCGTTGGGGGCGTCGAACGCCTGAAGGACGGGGTATGGGATCGACCGGAACCGGAACGTGTAAAGCGCCCGGCGGTATTTGGCCGAGCCGGTCGATTCCGGCCAGCTCTTGGGGCCGTAGCTGGCCGGGGGCTGGAACAGGAACATCGGCGCCGGCGGGTTGACGCTCGGTCCGCCGATGCTCGGGTCGAGCAGGCCGCCGGCGTCGAGCACGATGTCGCGGACGATCTCCGCGTCGGCCCGCACCCGAGCGCCTCGGGCCAGCAGCCGGTTGTACGGGTCCCGCGCCGTCAGTTCGGGGCTGGCCTTCGACGCCTGCTTGTAGGTGTTGGAGCCGACGATCAGGCGGTGCAGCCGCTTGAAGCTCCAGCCGCCGTCCATGAACTCGACGGCCAGCCAGTCGAGCAGCTCGGGGTGCGAGGGGGGCTCGCCCTGCGTCCCCAGGTCCTCGCTGGTCGACGTCAACCCGATGCCGAAGTACGCCTGCCAGACCCGGTTGACGATCGCCCGCGCCGTGGTCGGCGCCTGGCGGTCGACCATCCACCGGGCGAAGTCCAGCCGGGTGAGGGTCGACGTGTCGGGAGGCGGGTTGAGGAACGTCGGCACGCCCGGCTCGACGACCTGGGCGGGGTGGAGGTAGTCGCCGCGGGGTAGGAGATGCGTCTCCCGCTCGCGATCGCGGAGGACCAGTTGCGAGGCGCCTTCCGGGTGGGTCTTCCAGAGCGCCTCGATGCGGTCGTTGGCTTCCCTCCACTCGGGGACGGATTCGCGGAAGCTGGCGAAGACGGCCGCGGCCTGCTCCGGCGAGCGCGCCTCCGGCGCGACGGCCAGGGCCGCGCGGGCGGCGGCGGGGATCGGGTCGGCGGTCGCGTCGGGGTCGGCGGTCGCGGAGAGTCGAAACCGGCCGAGGTTGTTGTTCTGGTTGTCGTCGCTGTTCCAGCCGCCGTGGCGCTGGTCGAGCTTGAACCGGATTCGGACGCCGGCCGGGAACGAGACCGGCTTCTCCAGCACGAAGACCGCTTGATGCGGGACGTTGCGCCGGCCCTGGCCGACGTCGATCCCCCAGGCGGTCTCGATCTTGCCGTCGGTGGCGAAGTCGATCGGCCCGGTGACGCGCTTGCGGCCGCTGCGGTCGTCGAAGATCGGCTCCAGCGGGGTCTCGGGAGGGTTGACGTCGGCGGTGGCGCGGACGATCTTCGCCTCCCTCCACTCGTTCGGCTTGTCGGCCGGGGCGACCTCGACGTGGAACTCGGTCAGGGCGAAGAGCCCCTTGGTGGAGCGGCCGGGGCCGTTCAGAGGGAGGCTGGGGTCGTTGAGCGTCTCCAGGCGGACGGCCGCGACCGAGGGGACGGGCTCAAGCCCCGTGAAGGTGTCGATATGGATCGTGGGGGCGTAGCCGGAGGCCACCAGCGAGCCGTCCTCCAGCATCACGTGCTTCTGCCCGGTGCCGTTGTTGGCGTCGACGTCGGTGCGGACGACCGTCCACTCCGGACCCGGCTTATCGACCGTTTCCTCCCACGCCCGCTGGCGCTGGGCCCAGTCGGGGGCGTCGCGGCGCAGGCCCTCCTCGATGGCGGCGGTCTCGCGGACGATCTCTTCGCGCCTGGCTTGTTCCTCGGGCGTGTAGACGGCGATGGCCGCCTCGTCGGTGTCGTTGAGGAACGCGAGCATCCGGTAGTAGTCGACCTGTTCGATCGGGTCGAACTTGTGGGTGTGGCACTGGGCGCAACTGGTGGTCAGGCCCAGGACCGCCTTGCCGATGGCGTCCATGCGGTCGAAGAGCGCTTCGACGCGGAACTGCTCCGGGTCGATGCCTCCTTCCTCGTTGATCATGGAGTTCCGCAGGAAGCCGGTGGCGACGAGTTGGTCCTGATCGGGGTTCGGCAGAAGGTCGCCGGCGATTTGCTCGACGATGAAGCGGTCGTAGGGGAGATCGTGGTTGAAGGCGCGGACGACCCAGTCCCGATAGAAGTAGACGAAGCGGGGCTTGTCCTTCTCGTAGCCGTCGGAGTCGGCGTAGCGAGCGGCGTCGAGCCAGATTCGTCCCCAGCGCTCGCCGTAGTGGGGGGATTCCAGAAGGCGGTCGACCAGGCGGTCGTAGGCGTCGGCGCGGTCGTCGGCGAGAAAGGCGTCGACCTCGGCGATGGAGGGGGGCAGGCCGATGAGGTCGAGCGACAGCCGACGGATCAGGGTCGTCTTGTCGGCCTCCGGCGACGGCTGGAGCCCTTCGGCCTCAAGTTTCCGCAGGACGAAGGCGTCGATCGGGTCGTTCACCCAATCGGCGCGGGAGACCTTGGGGGTCGTCGGGCGTTCGGGGGGGATGAAGGCCCAGTGGTTCTGGTATTCGGCCCCCTCCTCGATCCACGCCTGGAGGATCTCCGCCTCCCGCGGCGTGATCGACTTGCCGGTCTTCGCCGGCGGCATGCGGTCCTCGGGGTCGTCGGTGGTGATCCGCCAGATCAGACCGCTCTCGTCGGGGTCGCCGGGGACGATGGCCGGGTCGCCGGTGGCGGCCGGGGCGGTCGCGCCCTCGAAGGTGTCGAGTCGGAGTTTCGCCTTGCGCTTCGCCTCGTCGGGTCCGTGGCAGGCGAGGCATTTCTCGGCCAGGATCGCCCGGACGTCGCGGTTGAAGCGGATCGGACGTTCCAGGGGGGGCGCGGCGGCGTCATCGGCGACCGCCGCCCCGCAAAAGCCCGCGATCAAGAACGCGACGAACGCCCGAACGCGCGACCGAAGTCGCGTGAGGCGCGTTGCGACTGCACGATTCGACGTCATGAATCCGTCCTCGCGACGGCTGGTGCTGGTGGTGGGGGCGCGCATCGACGGCGGGAAGAAGACCCAAGGTCTCGGTCTTCTTGGATTCTAACCGACCCCGGCGACGGATTGCACGCCCTTCCCCGGAGAGACGGACCGACCGCCCCGCGCGCGGCCGTCATAAACGAACCTTCTCGGCCTGGGATCAAGATGTTTGGTATCGGGTGGTCGTTGCCGAGGCGCCGCGGTTCGCGTAGATTGGGCGTTCCCGCCGACGAACCCGAGATGCGATACGATGAAAAGAAGCGCGATCCCGCCCGAGGCCGTCCTGGGAGCCCGTCCATGAATCCGTCCGCTCCGTACGTCGGCGCCCGTTCGAACCCCGCGGAGGGTCACGCCGTCCCCCGGCCGCTCGCGCCGCTTCCGCCCGAATGGCGCTCGCTGCCGCACGCCTTCGCCCGTCAGGCCCGCCGCGCGCCCGGCCGTCCCGCCGTTCGCGACAGCAGCGGCGCGGCCCTTTCCCACGGCCAGACCTTGCTCCGCGCGACGGTCCTGGCCCGCGTCCTCGCGCGGTCGTTGGGCCCGGAGGAGTTCGTCGGGCTGATGCTGCCGCCGATGGTCCCCTCGGCGGTCGCCAACCTGGCGTTGGGCCTTCTGGGCAAGGTCCCGGTGAACCTCAACTACACCACCAACCAGGCGATGGTCGATTCGGCGGTCGACCAGTGCCGCATCGCCACCGTGCTGACGTCCGCCAGGGTGCTGGAGAAGTGCCCGATCCGGCCGGCCGCCGAACTGCTGATGCTGGAGGACGTCCCCGCCCGGGTGAAGACCGCCGACAAGCTCTTCGCCGCGGCCGTCGCCAAGGCCGCGCCCGAGGGCGCCATGGGCCGCCTCCTCCCCGGTTTGCGGACTCGCGGCCTGGACGACCTGGCGACGATCATCTTCACGTCCGGATCCACCGGCGATCCCAAGGGGGTGATGCTCACCCATCGCAACGTCCTCAGCAACGTCTTGCAGGTCCAGGAGCAGATCCGGCTGGACGACCGCGAGACGATCCTCGGCGTCCTGCCGTTCTTCCACTCCTTCGGCTACACCATCGGCCTGTGGACGGCGCTGGTGTTGGGCAAGTCGGCCGTCTACCACTTCAACCCGCTGGACGCCCGCACCATCGGCAAGCTCTGCCAGGAGCACGGCGTCACGTTGGTCGCCGGCACGCCGACGTTCGCTCGGATGTATATGAAGGCCTGTCCCCCCGAGCAATTCAAGACGCTCAAGCACCTGATCCTGGGCGCGGAGAAGCTCAAGGACGAGACCTACCGCGAGATCAAGGAGACCCTGGGGATCGAGCCGATGCAAGGCTACGGCACGACCGAGCTGTCCCCGGTGGTCTCGGTGAACGTGCCGGACGACGCCCGCTTCCCCGACGGCCGGACGATCCACGCCAACCGGCCGGGCTCCGTCGGCCTGCCGGTCCCCGGCACCCTGGTGAAGACCGTCCACCCGGAGACCGGCGACGATCTCCCGCCGGGCGCGACGGGGCTGGTCTGCGTCAAGGGCCCGCAGGTGATGGCCGGCTACCTCCACAAGCCCGAGGCCACCGCCAAGGTCCTCAAGGACGGCTGGTACTCGACGGGCGACCTCGGGTTCGTCGACGAGGACGGCTTCCTGACGATCACCGACCGGATCAGCCGGTTCTCGAAGATCGCCGGCGAGATGATTCCGCACGTCGGCGTGGAGACCGCCGTGATGGCCGCCGCCGGGGTCGACGAACAGCGGGTGGCCGTCACGTCCGTCCCCGACGCCAGGCACGGCGAGCGCCTCTGCGTCCTCTACACCGACCTGGGCGCGACCCCGGAGGAGATCCACCGCCGCCTGATCGCCGCCGGCGTCCCCAAGCTTTGGATCCCCTCGGCCCGCGACTTCGTCCGGGTCGACGCCATCCCGATCACCGGGACCGGCAAGACCGACCTGAAGGCGCTTCGCGAGGCCGCCGCGCGGCGGTCGGTCTGAGGCCGTCGGCGCGACGCCGCGCCGACGGCCCTGGGCGATTCCCTCGCCGCCGCGTATGATGAAAGCGACTGAAGGATGCGACGAAGGGAGCAGGGACGCCTCGCCAGGGGGACTCGCATGAAGCTGACGCTGCGGGTGACGTCCGGACCGCACGCGGGCGAGGAGGGCCTGATCGACCAGCCCGGCCCGTTCGTCGTCGGCCGCTCCTCGCGCGCGGCGTTCCCGATGACCGGCGACCTCCTCCTCTCCCGCGAGCACTTCCGCGTCGAGCGATCCGGCGACGCCTACCACCTGGTCGACCTGGGGAGCACCAACGGCACCAAGGTCAACGGCCTGCGGGTGCAACGGGTCATGCTCCGCGAGGGCGACGTCGTCACCGCCGGCCAAAGCGCCTTCGAGGTGGCGGTCTTCGACACCCGCATGGGCGGTTCGCCCCCCCCGGTCTGCCCCGGCTGCGGGGTCCGGCTCGGCGACCCGCCGAGCGGCGGCTCCAACTCGGCGGAACGCACCGGGATCGTCAGCGATCCACCCCTCGACGTCGCCGACCTCGGTCTTTGCGACGCCTGCCGCGCCCGTCGCCGCCGCTTCCCCGAGACCGCCCCCGGCTTCCTCATCGACGAGTTGATCGGCGAGGGGGGCATGGGCGAGGTCTACCGCGCCACCGAACTCGCCACCGGCCGCCGGGTGGCGATCAAGACGATGTCCCCGGGCGCCCCCCCCGACGAGAAGGCGTTCAACTACTTCCGCCGCGAGATCCACGTCCTGCGCGACCTGCTGGCCCCCGACGGCCGGGGCCATCCCGGCATCGTGGCGTTCCACGACCTGTTCGAGGTCGACGGCCGCTACCAACTCCTGATGGAATACGTCGACGGCCGCAACGCGCTTGAGTGGGCCCGCGAGCATCGGCCGCTGACGCCGGCCGCGGTGGCCCGGATCGGACGCCAACTCCTCTCGGCCCTGGCTTACGCCCACGCCAAGGGCTACGTCCATCGCGACGTCAAGCCGTCGAACCTCCTGGTGATGGGCCCTCCCCACCGACCCCGGGTGAAGTTGTCGGATTTCGGACTGGCCAAGAGCTTCGCCGAGGGGAACCTCTTCTCCAGCATGACCCGCCAGGGGGACGTCGGCGGCTCCACCGGCTTCCTCTCCCCCGACCACATCCGCGGCTTCCGCGACGTCAAGGAACCGGCCGACATCTACAGCGCCGGCGCCACCCTCTACTACCTGCTCGCCAACCAGTACCCCTACTTCGGCTTCAACCCCCGCCAGGCGAACTCCTACGAGCTGATCCTGGAATCCCCCCCCATCCCCCTCCGCGCCTTCCGCCCCGACGCCCCCGAGGACCTGGAACGAGTCCTCATGAAGGCCCTCCAAAAACAGCCCAGGGCCCGCTGGAAGTCCGCGCAGGCCATGGCCGACGCCCTTCAGGAACTCGCCCTGGTCCCCCAGCCCTGAGCCGCGCGGGTCGAGGCCTGAAACCCGCGTCCGACGCGATCGCGCCCGCGGACGCCTCCCCCGCGACGTCGGCGGAATCTCGAAGCATGATTCTCGTCCAGACGAGCTATGATTAACTTGCTGACCGCCTTGCTTCGATATAAGATCGACGAACATCTAATGCGGGTTTGGCGCGAGTTCGACGTCGATCGCCAATTCTTGCTCCGCGCCCGTTCCCGCCACCCGTTGTTCGAATGAGGGGGGCTCCTTGATGACGAAGAAGCGTCATGGTTTCACGCTGATCGAGCTGCTGGTGGTGATCGCCATCATCGCGGTGTTGATCGCGCTGTTGCTGCCCGCGGTTCAGGCGGCTCGGGAGGCGGCCCGCCGCGCCCAGTGCGTCAACAACATGAAGCAGATCGGGTTGGCGGTCCACAACTACGTCTCGGCGAACAACGTCGTGCCGCTGATGTCGATGCAGAATTGCCCGAGCTGCGGCTGGGGTCCCGGCTACACCGGCTGGATGTGCGCGATCCTGCCGGGAATCGAACAGACCCAGATCTACAACGCCATCAACTTCAACCTGTACCTCGACAACCTGGCGAACACCACCGCCGGCACCATCCAGATCAGTTCGTTCATCTGCCCGTCGGACGACACGACGGTTCGCCCCAGCGGCTACTGGGCGACGGCGACCTACGCGGCCAACATCGGCGGGCCGCCGCCGATGAACTTCTGGAACGGCGTGGTCGTGCCGGCGGTCCCCAACCTCTGGTACTCCACCGGCGGCGGCCCGGTGCCGATCGCCGCGATCACCGACGGCACGTCGAACACCGCCCTTCTAAGCGAGCACACCGGCGGCCTGAACAACAACCCCACCGTGCTTCTGGGCTCGAACCAGGGCAAGCGGGGCTATTACGCCGTCCCCGGCTTCTCCTCGCCGCAGCCGAACCTCCCCGCCGGCGCCGCGACCGCGCTGTCTTTCATCCAAGCCTGCAACAACCTCCCCACCACCACGCCGTCGGCGGGGACCTGGGTCTTCGGCTGGAGCTACACCCAGAACATGCCCTACGAGAACGCCAACACGACCTACGTCCACTGGAACACCCCCAACAAGGCGTCGTGCAACTACTCCGGCGAGCCCAGCACGATGTACGCGGCGACCACGGCCAACAGCCACCATTCCGGCGGCGTCAACGTGGGCTTCGCCGACGGCTCGGTTCGGTTCGTCAAGGACTCCGTCAATCTTCAGACCTGGTGGGGCCTCGGCAGCCGCAACGGCGGCGAGGTCATCAGCTCCGATTCCTACTGACCCCGAAGCCCCGAACGTCACGACGTCGGCCCGCCGCTCGCGCGCGGGCCGACGTCGCGGAGTCTTTCACCGATGCGAACGAATCGATTCCGATGCGGGGTCGCGGCGCTGACGCTGGCCTTCGCCGCGGGTTGCGGTGGCGCGGCGTCCAGCCTTGAGTCGACGGCGGACATCTCCGGCCCGCCCCCCACGCCGCCGGGAACCGAGTTGATGCAGCCGACGAAGAAGTCGAAACGGGCCGCGGCCAGGGCCAAGATGCCTCCGCGCGGCTTCGGCGGCCCTCCCCCCATCCCCGGCCAATGACGAGGGCGCTTGACCCACGCCGCGCCCGGCCCGTCAGGCGTCTTCCGCCTTCGGCGACTCGGGCGCGGCGATCGGCAGGACCTGGGACGGATCGAGGAATACGCGGCTTAGGAGGATCAACTGATCGTCGGGCCGCAGCGAGGCCGCCTCGCCGCCGATCGGATTTAGGTGCATCTCCTCGCCGCGCTGGATGCCGATCAAGAGGCAGGCCCGGCGGTCGTGCCGATAGCGGGCGAACATTCCCGTCAACTCGATGAAGTCCTTCCCCACCAGTTCCTCGGGCGCCGGCATCAGGTACACCTCGTTGGCGTCGCGCCCCACGGTCAGGAGTTCCTGGTAGACGCGGGTCATTCCATGGAACAAGGCCGTCCGCGCTAGCAGTCGCAAACCAAGCTCGCTTGGAGATATGATCTCGTCCGCGCCGGCTTTCTTCAGATGGTGGCGGTTGGAGGGGTTGCGGCACTCCACCGCGATGCTGGGTTGTTTCTCTCCTCGGCAGACGCCTCGGATCGCGACGCAGGTGACGATGCTTTTGCCGTCGGCGTGCTTGCCTTCGCGATCGTCGGTCAGGATCACGACGGAGTGGGCCTTGTGGACCTTGGCCCGCCGCAGCGCCACCTCGCCGGTGGAGTCCCCCTTGACGATGTAGACGTCGCCGAAGGCCGCCTCGTCCTGGTGGTCGGGGAGTTCGATCTCGTCGGCGTCGTCATGGATGATGACCACCGGCCGTTTGTCTTGGACGGTCTTGGCGTGGACCTCGCGGATCCAGTCCAGCCCGCGGGGGGCCCAGTTGCACAGGACGAGGTGGTCCGCCATCTCGAAGTTCTCCACGTTTCGTCTCCGCAAGTAGCGCTCGATCAGGAGAGACGCGACGCTCGCCGTGAAGAGGCCCGCCAGGCCCACGCCCAGGACCATCAGCGCCGAGACCAGTATCCGGCCCGCGATCGTTTTGGGAGGCGTCTCAAGACCGCTGAACAGCAGGACCCAGACGTTCCACAGCGAGTCGCCCCAGGTGGCGAATTCCGGGTTGGCGCGGCGCTCGACCGCGAAAAGCGCCGTCGCGCCCACGACCCAGGTCAGAAAGACCCCCGCGATGATCCGGCCGACCTGGTTGCGGTTCCAGGACGACAACGCCGCGAGCAGGGCCTCGCGCCAGGAGCGGTACTTCCAGCGTCGGAGAATGATCCTGCGCACGCGCATCGACGGCGATCCTGGCCGAGGGATGAAAAGGACGTCCGAATCTCCGGCCGCGATCCCCACCTCGCCGGTCGGCCGCTCCCATCCTGGAATCACTCCCGGCGGATTGCAAGGCGCCGGCCGGCGAACGAGCGCGAAACGACCCACCGGACGCCCGACGCGCCGCCGATTATTAAAAAATATAAAATTTACAAGGTTCTTGTGCTCGGTCTCTCGCCACGCTATCATCCCGTTCGTCAACTCTTGACCCACGCCTCGTTGACGTCGCATCGCGGGGGTGTCATGGCTCGTCGCAACCGTCCGAAGCGCGCGTTCGCGCCGCTCCCCGAGCGTTTGGAGGAGGTCGCGGGACCGTCGATGCTGCTCCCGCGCGCCATCGTTCCGTTCGCGATCGCGATCGGCGCGGGGGGGGGCGAACGGTTCGGGTTTAGAGCGCCCGAGTCGCAAGCGTTTCGACGACGATGACGCCGCGCTCGACCGTCGGCTCAGGGAGTCGCGCCAGGTCGCGCCGATCGCGTTGCCGAGGCCGACGGCGGCGCCCGCGCCGCGGGCGACTTCTTCCCGGCCCTCGCCGAGTGTCGGCGGCCGGATCCGCCCCATGGGCGGCGGACTCGTCCAGCTTCCCGGCTCGTTCACGACGATGGACGCCGACTCGTCGGCCTCGACCCCGATCCAGGCGAGCGACGTCGGTTTGACCGCCGCCGGCGCGGCTTCGCGTCCGTCCGCCCCCGCGCCCACTCCGGCCGCGGCCGCAACCGCTTCCTCTGCGCCGGGAAGCATCCGGCCGATGACCGTCGCGCTTCCCGCCGAGCCGTCCGGCGGTTCGATGTACGCCGCCAGCTCGGAATCCGGCGGGACTTCCCCTCCTCCCCCGCCTCCGCCTCCGCCTCCCCCCTACAGCGGGTCTTCCTCGGGTGGCTCGCCGTCGAGCGGGTCGGGGACGGGATCAACGTCCGGATCAAGTACGGGTTCGTGTTCTTGCTATTGCTCCAGCGCGAACTACGGCTCGGCCTCCAGCTCGTCCGGATCGGGGAGCGGGTCGGGATCGAGCGGCGGATCGTACTCGTGCTCCTGTTCCTGCTATGCCGGATCGGGCTCCGGGAGCGAGTCGGGTTCCGGATCCGGTTCGGGGAGCAGCGGATCCGCGTCCGGCAGCGGTTCCGGCAGCGGTTCCGGTAGCGGTTCCGGCAGTGGATCGGGATCGAACTCCGGTAGCGATTCGGGTTCCGGCTCCGGAGGGGGAAGCGGCTCGGGATCGAATCCCGGCGGCGGCTCGTCGTCCGGCTCCGGCGGCGATCCCGGCTCGGGGCCAGGTTCAGGATCGGGAGGCGATCCCGGTTCGGGGAGCGGCGGGACGGGCTGGCCGGGCTCAAGCGGATCTGGCGGCGGGGGTGAGGAAAGTGGCGGCGGCTCCGGGTCTGGGTCTGGATCGTCCTCCGGTTCCGGTTCCGGCTCCGGCTCGGGGCCGACGCCACCGGAGAATCATCCGCCAGTCGCCGTTGAAGACCGTGCGTTCGCGGCTGGTCCGATCAGCATTGACGTGCTCGCCGGCTACTATTCTTACGACGACTACGATCACGCGACGGGTTGGGTGGGATGGGATCACGATCCGGACGGCGATCCGATCGACATCGTCGATGCGTCCGACGCTCAGCATGGAACGGTCGAGATCGTCTCGATTGGACCGCTCTATTCCCCTTACTATTTCTACACGACCATGTATTCATGGTCATATATTCGGTATACCCCGGAACCCGGATATCGAGGCTGGGACAGCTTCTCGTACACCATCAGCGACGGCCGCGGAGGGCGGGATTCGGCCGACGTCACGATCAACGTCCAAACCGACCGCGCGCCGGTCGTCGACGACCCCGGCAGCCTCGTCAGCACCGAGGGCGACTTCCCATGGTTCTTCTTCACGGCGAGCGACCCGGACGGCGATCCACTCCTGTTCAGCGCGACCGGGCTGCCGCCGGGGGTGAGCGTCGATCCTCTTACGGGGTTGGTCATGGGCTCGCTCCCCATCTGGTCCGCCCGCGAGGATCCCTATCAAGTGGCGATCCACGTCACCGACGGTCGGATGTCTTCGAGCTTGACGTTCGACTGGACGGTGACGCCCGCGCCGCCGGAGATCGACGCGGACGATTGGGAGGAGATCGACGGGTCGGAAGGCGACGCGGTGTCGATGACCGTCCAGGGGTGGGAACCGCACGGCGACTCGACGTCGCTCATCTACAGCGCCGCCGGTTTGCCTCCGGGTTTGTCCATCGACAGCACCACGGGCGAGATCACGGGCACGATCGCCGCCGGAGCGGCCGGTTACGGCCCGTACTTGGTCACGCTGACGGTGGGGAACGGAAACGGCGATTCGAGCGTGTCGTTCCCCTGGTATGTGACGCGGGTCGCGGTCCAAGCGCCCAGCGATCAGACGAGCCAGGTCGGGGCCTCCGTCGCCCTCCAGGTCCAAGCCAGCGGGCCGCCCGGGCACTCCCTGACGTATGCGGCCGACGGCTTGCCATCCGGCCTAGCCCTCGATCAGGCGACGGGGTTGATTAGCGGAACGATTAATCCCGACGACGCCCTCTTTTCCCCCTGGGACGTGACCCTGGCCGTCTTTGACGGCGTTGAGACCGCGTTCCGGACCTTCACGTGGACGGTGAGCCGGGGCGCGACCAATCATCCCCCGAGCCTCGTGAATCCCGGCGATCGACTCAACGGCTACGACGACCTGATCGTCCTTCAACTTCAGGGGAGCGACCCGGACGGGGACGGCCTGACCTACTCGGCGAGCGGACTGCCCGCCGGGCTTGAGATCGACCCGGCCCGCGGGCTTGTCCGGGGCGTGTATTACACCTACCCCGGCGGGCCTCCCACCGCCTCCCATTACGTCACCGTGACGGCGTCGGACGGCCAGGGCGGCAGCGCGAGCCAGACATTCCTTTGGAACTTCTCCGCCGGATCGACCGCCGCCGCCGCGATGCCGGCTGGCCTCGCCGCGATGGCGATGGATCAGGCCTCCGCGTTGGACGCCCCTTCCCATCCGACGGCGGCCGGCCGTGATGACGACTTCGATACGACCCTCTTCTGGCAGAACGTCGAGACCTACCCCGGTGGCGACAAATTCGTCGAGTGGCTCGCGCGGGAGGGCGGCAGGGTCGAGTGGGGGTGGTACTTCGGGTTCAGCCACGGTCGTTGGGTCCAGGGCGACGACGGACGTTACGTCCCGGTCGTCTACATACCGAGCCGGCACGACGAGAACGTCGCCGCCCAGAGCTTCCTGGACGTCGTCCGCGACCAGTGGGTCATCGGCTTCGGCGACACCGCCAACCTCCCCACCGAGGCCGGGGACGTCCAGGGCTGGCGCGATTACCTCCGGCAACTCCAGTCCAAGACCGGCATGGTCTCCGTCGTCGGCGCCGAGTTCTACCTCAGCGGCCTCTCGATCGTGAACGAGGGGGCGGACTGGTCGATCGCCATCAACGACATCCAGAACGCCAAGTCGGCCAGCGAGGTGGCGTGGGCCGCGATCACCTTCCTCCCGTTCGTATCCGGCGGTATGATCAAGGTCTATCGCATAGGGCGCGGAGCGGAGATGCTTCAGTTCACCGCGGAGGAGGTGTCGCGGATCAAGGTCATCCAGAAGACGTTCGCGGAGTCGAAGGTCTTCAGGTCGATCGTCCGGAAGGGCGATACGATCATGCTCCAACGGAGCGACATCTTCTTCAGCAGTAATAACGTCAAAAAAATGATGAAAGGCCAATCGCCGATGGTGAGAACGCTCGACGGCGTCGGGGAAGAGGTCGTATCTCTCCACCACGTTGGTCAACGACCACTAGAAGGGGGAATCGTGGTTGAGATCCGCGAATCCCAGAACAGAGGCCGCCCACTCCATTCCAAGGGCCAGGGGCCCGTCGACCATGGCTCTGCCTGGAAAAAGTTCACGAGGGATTACTGGAAGAGCAGGCTGCAGGACGCAATCGAAAACGGGCTGATTCCAGCCGATGTACTCAATGAATTGAAGGACCAGTTGGACACATGGATGAGCAAGAGATAATAGTTGAGATCCGACGGCTGTCGGCTCAATATGAAGATGAGCCGGAGTTCGCTGGCCCGGTCTCAGATGACGTGATAGAGGCGGCGGAACGAGAGCTCGGCGTCCGATTTCCCAAGAGCTATCGCGCGTTCCTACGTCATCTAGGCGCGGCCATCATGTTCTCCGATTACTTCGATGGATTGTCACCACATCCGCCTGGAAATGGGAAATCTGCATCGTCTTATTTCACCAATGTCGTGGAGTCGACGAAAAGGGCTTGGCTGGGAGCCACGGGCCATGGCCATGGAACCCCCCGCAATCTCATCACCCTTAGTAGCGACGGCGGTGATTATTTTTACTACATTGACATCTCTAAGAGGGACGATCGGGGCGAATGCCCAATCGTGGTGATTGGCCCTGGGGCGGATGAACTCGTGGTCGCCGACGATTTTCTGGACTTCGTTCGTAAACTCGCCCACGATGATCCCCTCTTCTGAGGAGGCCGATAAGGAATCGTTCGGAATGACGACCGGCAGCCACGCGGTCCAGGTGATATGCCGCGTCGGCGTCGATGGTCCTTGGCGGGTCGGTCGGAATGAACGTGGGGGCGTCGGGACCGCGAGGGGCGGGTGATGTCGAAGCCGCTGAGGATGCTGTTCGCCGCGCGGAGTTGCCTGCTGGACGACTCCAGCGGGGCGGCGGTGGCGTGTCGGACGCAACTGGCGGCGATGAAGCGGCGCGGGGTCGCGGTGGCGGCGCTCTGCGGCGGCGTCCTGGACGCGGGGGTGGAGGTCGATCTAACGCGCTGGCTGGCCGAGCGGGGGCGGCGGGTGGAGGTCGTCGAGCCGTCGGCCGCGGGTTCGGGGAGCGCGACCGATTTGCCGAAGCACGTCAGGGCCGTCGATGGCGACCTCGAAGTCACGATCCACCTCGGCGCCGGCGCGACGCCGCATGAGCCCGACGACGCCGAGGCGGCCGACTTCATGCGCCTTTATGAACACCTCCTCCAGACCCACGCGCCGGACGTCGTCGTCGGCCATGGCGGCGGTCGGATCAACCGCGAGGTCATGGCGAGGGCCAGGGCGCGAGGGATCGCGACGGTCTTCGCGCTCCACGACCTCGCCCATCACGACGCCGGGCCGTTCGCCGACGTCGACGCGGTGGTCGTCCCCTCCCGGTTCGCCGCCGACTTCCATCGCGAATCGCTGGGACTCGCCTGCCACGTCCTCCCCAACCTCGTCGACGCCGACCGCGTCCGCGCCGAGCGCGTCGACCCGCGGTACGTTACGTTCGTCAACCCCTCGGCCCAGAAGGGCGTTTACGCCTTCGCCAGGATCGCCGACGAGTTGGCCCGGCGTCGGCCCGACATTCGATGCTGGTCGTCGAGGCGAGGGGGACCGAGGCGACCCTGGCCGCGTGCGGGCCGGACCTTCGGGCGCGCGGGACCGTCGACGTGATGTCGAACACGGCCGGCCCCCGGGACTTCTGGAGCGTGACCCGCGTCTGCGTGGTCCCGTCGCTCCGCCTGGAGACGCGAGGGCTGGTCGCGATGGAGGCGATGACCAACGGCGTCCCCGTGGTGGCGTCGGATCGCGGGGCGTTGCCCGAGACCCTGGGCGACGCCGGGATCGTCCTGTCGCTCCCCGACCGCCTGACTCCGGCGACCAAGTCGCTGCCGACCGCCGCGGAGGTCGCCCCCTGGGTCGAGGCGGTCGAGCGGCTCTGGGACGACCCCGAGTTCGCCCGCGTGTACAAGCGCCGGGCGCTCGCCCGCGCGCGGTCGTGGTCGGCCGAGGAGTTGGGACCGGCCCACGTCGAGTTCTTCGAGAAGCTTCGGGCGGGTCGCCGTCCGCCCACGACCGCCGTTCCGCAAGGTCGGTCGCGGGCCGTGGTGCTGGTCCCGCACCTCAACGGGATCGACTGGGAGTGCGAGCGTCGTCTGCGCGTTCTGGAGGCGGAGGGCGTCCGCGTCGAGCGTCGGGGAGGATGCTCCGCGATCGACGTCGCCCGCAACGCGATGATCTCCGACGCGCTCCACGACGGCGCGGAGTCGATGATGTTCATCGACGCCGACGTCGAGTTCCAGCCCGGCGACGTCTTCCGGCTCCTGGCGCGGCCGGAGGCGGTCGTCTGCGGGATCTACCCCAAGAAGGGTGAACGGGGACTGGCGAGCCACTTCGCCGACGGCGTGAAGGAGGTCCTGTTCGGTCCCGACGCCGCGGGCCTTTATCCGGTGAAGTACGCGGCCGCGGGCTTCTTGAGGATCAAGGCCCACGTCCTGCGGACGATGATCGATCGCTTGGGTCTCCCCTTGTGCAACACCCAGTGGGGGCGCGGGGCGTGGCCGTTCTTCATGCCGATGATCGCGCCGCAAGAAGGCGGGAAGGCGCACTACCTGGGCGAGGACTGGGCGTTCAGCCATCGGCTCGCGCTGATCGGCGTCACTCCGCTGGCGGACGCGTCGATCCGCCTCTGGCACTGGGGGCGTTACGGCTACGGCTGGGAGGACGCGGGGGCGGACGTCCAGAGGTATCGTTCGTATAATTACGGCCTTGGGTGATCGGGAGCGCGCGCCCGTCGCTACGCGGCGGCTCTTGACGCATCCGGGGTTCCCGGACATACTCGCCGAACCCTCGAGGCCGAGCGTCAAGGAGCGACCGCGCGATGGCACGGAAGAAAGTCAAGCGTCCCTGGCTGGACTACCTGGTCTACCTGGTCGTCCGCAGCCTCGTCTTCATCGTTCGGTCCATGCCCATCACCCTTTCTTACGCGCTGGCGCGAGGGTTGGCCCGGCTGATGTACGCGGTCGACAGGCGGCATCGGCTGGTCGGCATGGAGAACCTACGCTCGGCCTACGGCGACGCCATGACCGAGGCCCAGCGCGACCGGGTCGTCCGGGGCGTGTACCGCCACTTCTGCATGATGCTGATGGAGATCTTTTACACGCCGGATCGGATCCGGCTGGAGAACTATCGAGAGTACGTCGAGCTCGTCGGGCACGAGCCGGTGCTCGACAGGCTAATCTCCGGCGAGCCGATCATCATGCTCACCGGCCACTACGGCAACTGGGAGCTCGCGGGCTATCTCTTCGGCCTCTTCGGCTTTCCGACGTGGTCGGTGGCCCGAACGCTCGACAATCCCTATCTGGAACGCTACCTGAAGGTCTTCCGCGAACGCACCGGCCAGCGGATGATCCCCAAGTCGGGAGGCTACGACCAGATCGTCGAGGTGCTGGAGACCCGCCGACCGCTGTCGATGGTCGCCGATCAGGACGCCGGCCAGCGCGGGACGTTCGTCGACTTCTTCGGCCGGCCCGCCTCAACCCACAAGGCGATCGCGCTTCTGGCGATCGAGCACCAGGCCCCGGTGGTGGTGGGGGTGGCGCGTCGGATCGGGCCCGGCTTCCGCTACGAGATGCGTTGCTCCCGGATCATCGAGCCCGGCGAGTTCACCGGCGGCGCCGACGACGCCCGCCTGCTTACCCAGCGCTTCACCACCGCCCTTGAGGAGTTGATCCGCCAGGATCCCTCGCAGTACCTCTGGCTGCATCGCCGCTGGAAGCACCAGCCGATCGCTCGCAAGAAGGCTTCGAAGCCCGAGGCGGCCCGCTCGGAAGCCGCCTCGGCGTGAGCGCTCACTTCGACCGGAACGTCCGCGAGGGGCCGTCGGCGCCGAGCCGCACGAGATAACTGGCGCCTCCACGCGGGACCGTGACGCGGATGTAGCGGCCGCCCTCGGGGTCGACGTTGGCGATGAGGGCGGGATCGCCGTTGTCCTCGTCGCGGGTCTTGGCGTTGCGGTGGAGTTGGTAGAAGGCCTGAAGCGACTTGAGCGCCTTGTAGCGGTGGACCGTCGCCGGCAGCCCTCCCTTGTTCGGGCCGTTGACCATCACGGCGACCGTCGGCGCGATCGTCTCCAGCAGGACGGGGTTGTTGGAGATCTCCTCGCCGTGGTGGGTCACCTGGAACAGGTCGATCGGGCCGACGCGGTCGACGGGGCAGACCAGGCGCTTTTCGTGGTTCCAGGTCAGGTCGCCGCAGACGAGAAAGTCGAACTCGCCGTACTGGAACTTCAGGACGATGCTGCGGGCGTTGTCGGAGGGGTCGGGATCGTGGTCGGGGGGCTCGGGGTCGCAAAGCGGGTTCGGCCTGGCGCCGGCGGAGGCCGGGACGAGGTCGCCGGAGGCCGCCAGGACCGTCGCGGAGACCTCGCCCTTGAGGGGGAGCGCGTCGCCGGGACGCAGGACGGTTCGCTTCCCCTGGGACGCCTTGCGATAGGCGATCCCCAGCGGGTCGTCCGGCTTGGGGCCGTCGGGGAACTCGCCGCCGGTCCCGTCCTCGGGGAGCCCGCGATCGTAGAAGCGGCCGATCTCGACCCGTTTGGCGAGGCCCTCGACGCCGCCGTGGTGATCCATGTGCCAGTGCGTGATGACGAGGTGGTCGATCCGGTCGCAACCGGCGTCGCCCAGGGCCTGGACGATCCGCCTGGGATCGCGGTCGCTCTCGCCGGGCCAGCCGGTGTCGATCAGGATGGATTCGCGCTCGGGGGTGACGATCAGGGTCGCGGCGCCCCCCTGGACGTCGATGAAGTAGATCCGCAGGTCGTCCGCGGCGTCCAGCCGCGACGTCGTCGCGAGCAGGCTCGCCCCGACCGTCGCGACCCCCAGGAGATTTTTCCAACGAGCCATCGAACCTCTCGGCATGGTCTTCGCCTCCGGAACCGGGTGGAACGTCGCCGCCGTCGTCGGGCGGGCGCAAGAGACGATCGTGTCTCGTTCCGGCGCGTGATGCAACCCCTGGGCGGACCCCGGCGGAGAGCGGCTTTCTTACGCATGCGTGGGCGTCGCCTTTGAGGGGAGGATGTCGGGGTTGATGAAAAGAATCAACGCGCCGTCGATCCGAGTCGCGGCTTCGATGTGTTGGGGAATCGGGCCGCCGCCCTCTGGCAACATCGGGGCCGAATTTCCTAAAGTGGTGTGAGCAAAGTCGATCCCATGGTTTAGAATGCCTCCTAGCGTACTTTCGGTCCCGTCGCTCCTCGAGCGCGGGGCGACCTGAGCGTTTCACGGACGAACTGACCGGCCTTCGGAAAATCCAACGGGAAGTGGCGTCGCCTCGATCGAGGTTTCACGGTCCCTAAGAAGGGGAAACCGGAGTGTCGAGCATAAAATGGCCGCGATGGTCCCATCTGGAGCTTCCGAATGGACTGGTCTTACTCATGGCACGAGATGACGGGGCGGGTTATGAAAGGTGCGACGATTCTCGCGGTCACCAGGGACGCGGAATGGCTGGTCGGCATGCGACCCGCGATGTCGGAGGCGGGCCGCTGGCGGTTGGTCGTGGCCGATACGATCCGGGAGGCCGAGAACCTCCTGGAGTGCGCCGGTCCCGAGGTCGTGGTGGTGGATTGGCGGCGCGAGTCGGCCGGGGTGGAGGAGTTGGCGACGCTGCTCTGGAAGAACTCGATCCAGAAGCGGCGGGCGTCGGTGATGATCGTGGCGGCGGACTATGACGTGGCGGAGGCCACGCATCTTTACCGTCTGGGCATTGACGAGTACGTCAGCCAGGCGGACCACCACGACGTCCTGGGCGCGGTCCTCTCCGCCCACATCCCGGCCGAGGTCGCCCCCAGGGCGTGGCGCCAAGCCCCGACGGCGTGGCCGGACGCGGCCCCTCGCGGACTGTCTCCCATCGACCGTGGCGTCTGAATCGCGGGAGGGGCCGATCCCCCGACCGCGACGCGGCCGGGGGGATCGGCGTCGTCCGTTCACGGCGCCGCCGGGGGACGGTCGAGGCCCAGCGGGATTCGGCCGGCCTTCGCGTCTTCGAGGCGACGACCGTACTTCTCGTAAAACTCGGTGTGCCGGCTGGTCGGCGGGACGGGCTGGCCGTCGATGAACAACATCAGCACGGGCGTCGTCGGCTGAAGGACGTGGCCGGCGGTGACGACCAGGTTGGCGCGCTTGCCGACCTCCAGCGTCCCCAGCCGATCCGCGACGCCGAGGATCCGCGCCGGGGTGATCGTGACGGCCCTCAGCGCCTCCTCCTCCGGCAGCCCGAAGGCGACGGCAGCGGCGGCCTCGAAGGGGAGCAGTCGGGAGTTCCGGGGCGACGACGCCCCGGGAGCGGATCGGATCGCGAACGTCACGCCCGCCTCGTGGAGCTTGGCCGGGTTGGCGTAAGCCGCGTCGTAGGGGTCGAACTCCCGCGCCGGGAGCTTCATCGTCCCCGCCACCAGGACCGGGACGCCGGCCTCCTTGATCTGGCTCGCCACCTTCCAGGCGTCCTCGGCCCCGGAGATGGCCGCCTTGAGTTTCAAATCCTTGACCAGCGCCAGGGCGTCGAGGATCTCCGTCCGCTCGTCGGCGTGGAGGATCACCAGCTTCTCCCCCTTGGCGAAGGGGGCCAGCGCCGCGAGCCTGACGTCGACCTTGGGGGCGGGAAGGCCCTTGGCCTTGGCCTCGGCGACGACCTCGTCGTAGCGTCTGGCCTTGAGGAACCGCTCCTTGAGTTCCTCCAGCCGTCGCTTGCGGCGGGCGTTGGGGTCGTCGTCGCCGCGACGCGGCGGCGCGTCGAGCCGGCGGCGGACGAACCGCGGGACGTTGACGGAGAGGGCGGCCGGGGCTAGAAGCGTCATCTCCCGGGGCGTCCAGCCGTTGAAGTCCGCCAGGACCGCCTGGCCGGAGACGACGCCTCCGGAGGGCTCCACCAGCCCCGCCAGCACGCCGTTGGCGCGGGTGACGCGGACGTGCTCGCTGTCGGCCCGAAGCGCGGTCGACGCGCGCAACTCGGGTTGGTAGTCGGCGGCGTCGGCGAAGTCGAGCGTCTCGCGAAGGCTGCCGATCTCCGCCAGGCCGACGGTGGTCCCCGCGTCGATCAGGCCGGGCCAGACGTCCAGCCCCTTGACCTCCAGCGTCTGGGCCTCGGGCGGCACCGGCGTCCCCTCGGGGCCGACGGTCGTGATGACGCCGTCGCGAACGGCCAGGACGCCGTTCTCGATCGCCGGCCCGGAGACCGGGTGGATCGTCGCGCCCAAAAGGGCGAACTCCCTCTTGGGCTGCGTCGTGAACTTCAGCGGCGCGGCCTCGGCGGCGGCGGGGGACCGCGGGGCCTTCGCGTGGTCGCCGGGGCGGACGGTCGGCTTCCTTTGGAAGTAGACCTCGCCCTCGATCAACGTCGTCTCGCAGCGCGAGAAGGCGTCCAGCGGGTGGCCGTTGAAGAGGGCGACGTCGCCGTCCTTGCCGACCTCCAGCGATCCGATCCGGTCCTCCCGCCCCAACTCCCGCGCCGGGTTGATCGTGACGAACGCCAGCGCCTGCTCGTCGGACGCGCCGCCGTATCGGACCATCTTGGACGCCTCGTGGAAGAGGTGTCGGATCAGCTCCTCGGAGTCGCTGTTGATCGCCACCGAGACGCCGGCCCTGGTCATGAGCATGGCGTTGAACGGGATCGCGTCGTAGGCCTCGATCTTGTACGCCCACCAGTCGGAGAACGTCGAGGCGTGGGCGCCGTGGGCGGCGATCTCCGGCGCGACCTTGTAGCCCTCCAGCACGTGCTGAAGCGATTGGATCTTCACGCCGTAGCGTTCGGCCGTCCGCAGGAGCATCAGAATCTCGTCGGCGCGGTAGCAGTGGCTGTTGATCTTGATGGAGCCGTCGAGCATCCGCTCCAGGGCTTCCAGGCGGAAGTCGCGGCGAGGCGGCGGGCCGGCCGCGTCCCCCCTGGCGGCCCGCTCGTCGTGATGGGTCTTCCACGCCTTCTTGTAGGCGAGGGCCTCCTCGAACGCCCCGGCGATCACCGACTCCACGCCCATCCGGGTGTTGGGGAACCGGCCGGTGGAGCGGGTGACGTTCTCGCCGAGGGCGAACTTCACGCCTTGCGGGCCGTCGCCGACGATCAGGTCGCGGCCGGGAAGGCCGTACTTCAGCTTGATCACCGCGTCCTGGCCGCCGATCACGTTGGCCGAGCCGTGGAAGATCCGCGCCGTGGTCGTCCCGCCGGCCACCGCCCGGTAGATCGAGACGTCGTCGCCGGTGATCACGTCCTTGATCCGAACGTCGGGGACGACGGAAAGACTGTACTCGTTGACGCTCCCGTCGATCGCGATGTGCGAGTGCGCGTCGACCGCGCCCGGGACCGCGACCAGACCCGCGGCGTCGATCACCGCCACCCCCTCCGGCGCGGTCACGTCGGGGCCGATCGCCTTGATCCTCCCCTTCTCGATCAGGATCGACCCCCTGGGGATCGTCCCGTTGGTCCCGGTGAGGATCACGGCGTCCTTGATGAGGACGTTTCCGCCGGTGTGCAGCGCCGGCTTGCGGTCGGCGTCCAGCTCGACCGCCACGTCGACGAACGGGACGGGCGATTCCTCGGGCTTCTTCTCCTCGGGCTTGGGTCCGTTCTTCTTCTTCTCGTCGGGCTTCTTCTCCTCGGCCTTCTTCTCGTCGGGCTTCGCCTCGAACTTGCGGCCGTCGATGAAGGCGTAGCGGAGCTTGGCCTTTTGGTCCTGGAAGGGGGCGGAGAAGATGACGACGTGGGCCAGCTTGCCGGGCTCAAGCGTTCCCAGCCGGTCGCCCACGCCGGCGAGTTTCGCGGCCGACAGCGTCAGCGCCTCGACGGCTTGCTCGACGGTCAGACCTTGCGCGATCAGGGCGCGGAGCCGGGCCGGGACGTTTTCGAGCTTGTCGACGCCCTCGGTCCCCAGGGCGAACGGGACGCCCTCCCTGGCGAGCAGGGCCGCGGCGCCGACGCGGGCCCTCCAGCGCTCGTGGCGCTCGACGAGGGCGCGCAAGGGGTCGTCGCGTTCGTTCTCGGGGCGCTTGCGGAATTCCTCCTCGGTGGGCGTCTTGGGTTCGTCGGGGAAGTCGAGCGTCAGGACGACGGGGACGTTCTCGGCCTTGAGGCGGTCGACGACCTTGGACGCCTCGCGACCGCCGACGATGACGGCGGTCGTGCCGAACTCGTTCGCCAGGTCCAGCGCGCGGTGGATCTCGTCGCGGGTCTCGGCCCGCCACCAGACGGGGAGGGCCTTGGCGCGGGCCTGGGCGAGCACGTCCAGCGCGGGGTCGTCGGGGACGGTCGCGCCGCCATGGCCCTTCGCGTAGGTGAGCAATCGTTGATGATGCTCGGCGTCGCTCATGGCTTGCCGGAGATGCGAGACGGCGCCCATCAGGACGCGCGGGAAGGGATTCTCCGACGGTCCTCCCGACCCTCGGCCGCGGCCGGCGGCCGGTTGGCCGGGGCCGGCCGAGGGTTCCTGGGGGGGCGCGACGTGGACGTGCAGCGCGACGGGTGATCTCAAGAGGGCGTCGCGCCGCGGCAGGCCGGTGAGGCTCACCAGCGCGCTTCGGCCGGTGGCGATCGCGCCCGCGGGGGCGGTCAGCAGGTCGGTGAAGCCGAGTTTGCGCCTGGGCTCGGCCAGGGCGTCGTCGAGGTCGAGCGCGTCGGCGGCCAGAAATTCGGGCGTCAGTCCCTTGCGGTTGTCCTCGGGGGTGGCGGCGAGGGTGGTTTCCGACAGGTCGACCGGCCGGCCGCGGCCGGTGGTCGAGCGCTCGACGCCCGGCTTCTGGCCGGCGGAGGAGAACAGGTCGATGAAGCCGGGATAGACGATCAGGCCCTCGCCGTCGATCGTCTCGGCGTCGAACGGGACCGACACGTCGGCCGCGGCGCCGACGGCCTCGATCAGCCCGCCGCGGATCACCAGGACGCCGTCGTCGATCGTCTGGCCGGGGGCGACGAACAGCCTGGCCCCCTTGATCGCGTAAGCCTCGGGAAAGCCGGGCTCGTCCGCCGCGGTCGTCGGCGGGTGGAGCGTCGCCAGGACCAGCGGGGCGAGGAACCAGGCGGACCATGCGGACGGGCGCGGCCGGCGCGTCGGCGAGGACGGGCGTCTCATCGGGCGGCTTCTCCAGAGGTGTCTAGGCGTCGCTCCCCAGGCGGTTCGAGCATCTTAGTCGATCCCCCCGCGCCGGGCCATCGCCGGACCCGACCTTCGATCCGGGAGCTTCCTCGGAGACGGTTTCCCGCCCTGAGACATGGGCGCGACGCCGCTTTTCGATTCGCGACGGGCGACGCGCGACCTCCCCGGCTCAGGAGGCGGACGCGGCGGCCGGCGCCTCGGCCGGGGCCGGGGGCAGGTCGGCGTAGCGGAGTTTTGGAAGGGTGGAGAGCCACCACCAGTAGGCCCCGGCGCAGGCCAGGATGCCGACGCTGATCGTCTGCGAGATGGTCATCGCCGCCAGGAAGATCCCCTCGTCGTTGCGGACGAACTCGGTCAGGAACCGGGTGATCGGGTAGACGATCATCAAGAGGCCGGCGACCTCGCCGTCGCGACGGCGCAGGGGGAAGAAGGCGGTCAGGAGGAGCAGGAGGACCAGGGCGTCGAAGGACGAGTAGAGCTGGGTGGGGTGGACCGGCAGCGAGAAGGTCGCGGAGGGGGGGATCAGGCCGTTGCGGACCTGGCTGGCCCAGGGGTCGGTGGGGCTCGGGAAGCGCACGCCCAGGGCGGAGTGGCAGACGTCGCCGAAGCAGCAGCCGTTGAGGAAGCAGCCCAGCCGGCCGAAGACCGTGCCGATCATCACCGAGGGCGCCAGGGCGTCGAGGTACGGCCGGATCGGAAACGGGTTGAATCGGCGGTAGAGGAGGAACGCCGTCACTCCCCCGATGACGCCGCCGTAATAGACGATCCCGCCGTTCCAGAACTTGAAGGCGTCCAGGGGGTCGTGGAAGGCGTCGCGATACTGGATCACGTAAAACAGCCGCGCGCCGATCAGGCCGCCGGCGAAGATCCAGAAGGCCATGTCCAGGACCAGTTCCGGGTCCAGCTTCTCGCGCCGCGCCCGCCAGGCCCCCAGCCACATCGCCGAGGCGAACGCCAGCACGAGCATCGCGCCGTAGCCGTGGATCGGGAGGTTCAGGACCGGGATCGTGAAGAGGATCTGGCGCATGGGGTTCCTCGCCTGGGGCGGCCGGCTCGGGCGGCGGGGATCAGATGACCTCGTCCCAGGCCTCGCGGCCGTTGGGGAAGGGGGCGTCGCACGCCTCGCCCGCGGGCGGGTAGTCGATTCGCTGGGAGATGCGGTTTTGGGAGTCCAGGGCGACGACCCTGGGCTGATGGACGGCGGCCTCGTCGGGGTCGATGAGGCCGAAGGCCATGACGATGATCCGGTCGCCGACGGCGCCCAGGCGGGCCATGGCGCCGTTCATCTCGATGGCGGCGGAGCCTCGGGCGCCGGGCAGGACGTAGGTCTCGGCGCGGGCGCCGGTGGCGACGTTGCTGACCAGGATCGATTCATACGGCAGCAGGCCCACGGCGTCCATCAGGTCGGGGTCGATGGTCAGGCTGCCGTGATAGTACAGATCGCTCCGCGTGATCGTCGCCAGGTGGAGCTTGCTCTTGAGCGCCTTGATCCGCATGCTGGGTCGTCTCACTCCGTCAGTCGGACGTTGTCGATCAGCCGGGTCGTCCCGAACCGGGCCGCCACCAGGGCGACGGCCGACCGTCCGGTCTCGATATGGTCGAGTTTCCCGAGGGTTTCGGCGTCGACGACCTCGGCGTAGTCGAGCGTCGCCTCCTTCTGGGATTCTATCGGCGCCCGCAAGATCCGTCGAACCCGATCGGCGTCGGCCTCTCCGGCGACGACGGCCAGGCGGGCGGCCTCCAGTCCTTGATGGAGCGAAAGCGCGGCCCGACGTTGCTCGGGGGTCAGGTAGACGTTGCGGCTGCTCATGGCCAGGCCGTCGGGCTCGCGGACGATCGGGTGGGTGACGATCGTCGTCGCGAGGTGAAGATCCGCGGTCATCCGTCTCAGGAGGGCCTGCTGCTGGAAGTCCTTCTGGCCGAAGACCGCGACGTCGGGGCGGAGGATCTCGAAGAGGGCCAGCACGACCGTCGCCACCCCTCGGAAGTGGGTGGGGCGGATCGCCCCCTCGAAGACGCGGGAGAGGGCCGGAACCTCCACGAAGGTCGCCGCGGCGGTCCCGCGGGGGTACATCTCCTCGGCCGAGGGGTGGAAGACCAGGTCGGCGCCCGCGGCCTCGCACGCGCGAAGGTCCTCCGCGAGCGCGCGCGGGTAGCGGTCGTAGTCCTCGCCGGGGCCGAACTGGGTCGGGTTGACGAAGATCGAGACGGCCGTGAAGTCGGTCAGTCGGCGGGACTCCTCGATCAGGGCGACGTGTCCCGGGTGCAAGGCCCCCATCGTCGGGACCAGGCCGACGCGGAGCCCCGCCTTCCCGGCCCGGAGGGCGGCCTCGCGGGCGGCGGCGATCGTGACGGCGACTTGCATCGGCGATGGGATCCCTCGGCGTCGAATCGGGCTTCGCGCCCGGGGGGATGGTCGTGGAACCGTCGGCTCCTCTGTTATAGTATGGCAAGGCGGGAGGATCGGGGCGAGATCGTCTCCGGGCGACGTGGAGGCCGTCATGTCTTCGTCGTTCGACGCGCGGGACCACGGCGGCGAGTCCGGGGGCGGGCCGGCCCCCCCTCGCGACGCCCCCGCCGCGCGCCCGACGGCCGGCGACGAGGCGCTTTGGCGGCTGCATCATCGGATGCTCGCCGAGGGGGCCCAACCCTTCGCCACGGTCGACGCGGAACGCCGGCTCGATTACGTCAACGGCGCCTTCTGCGAGCTGCTGGGCTTCTCGCCGGAGGAACTGCTGGGGATGTCGGTGCTCGAGTTGACCGCGCCGGAGTTCCGCGCCGCGACGTTGGAGTCGCACGAGCGGGTCCTGGCCGAGGGCCGGGCGACGATCCTCAAGCGCTACCGCCGCAAGGACGGTCGCGAGGTGCCGGTGGAGTTGTTGATCGACGCGGTTCGGGACGACCGCGGCGGCGTGATCGGCTTCTTCGCGTTCGTCACCGAGGTCAGCCAGCGGATCCAGGCCGAGGCCGCGTTGGTCTCTTCCGAGCGGCGGATCCGGGCGATCTTCGAGGGGATCCATGACGCGGTGTTCGTCCACGACCAGGACGGCCGGGTGCTGGACGCCAACCCGGCCGCGGCGGAGCTGCTGGGCTACGGCCTGGACGAGTTGATCGGGATGGAGGTGGGGCGGATCGATCAGGCCGAGTTCGCCGCCGGCTTCCGAAGCCGGCTCGACCGCGCCTTGCGGGACGGGCTGTCGACCTGCGAGGCGGCCTACCGGACCAAGGCGGGCCAGACGATCCCGGTGGAGGTCGCCACCTCGACGGTCGACTTCGACGGTCAGACCGCGGTCCTGGCGATCATCCGCGACGTCACCGACCGGATCGCCCTGGACCGCACCCGGCGGCGGTTCGCCGAGGTCCAGATGCGTTCGGCTCAGGCCCTGGAGGCCAAGAACCGCGAGCTGTCGCGATCCGAGGAGCGGTATCGGCGACTCACCGAGGGGAGCCTGGACGCGATCGTGGTGACCGACGGCGCGGCGCGGATCCTGCTGTTCAACCCGTCGGCCGAGGCGGTCTTCGGCTACGAGGCGCGGGGGGTGCTCGGCGAACCCCTGGGGCTTTTGATCCCCTCGACGACCCCGGCGGCGGAGGGGGGCGAGGAGGGCGAGGGAGGCGAGGGAGAGGGGTTCGATCTGGCGTCGATTTTGAACAAGACGGTCGAGCTCTCCGGCCGTCGCAAGGGCGGGGCGGCGTTCCCGATCGAAATGTCGCTCAGCTCGGTGGAGGCGGAGGGGCGGATCGAGTACGTCGCCTCGATCCGCGATCAGACCGAGCGGCAGCGGATGCGCGCCATGCTCGCCCACACCGACAAACTGGCCTCCATCGGCCTGCTCTCCGCCGGGGTGGCGCACGAGATCAACAACCCGCTCTCCTACGTCGGCAACAACCTGGCCGTCCTCCGTCGCGACGCCAAGGGCCTCTTGGAGATGCTGGACGAGGCCTGGCGGATCGGCGAGGCGGTCCAGGACGTCCGGCCCGCGGAGTTCGCGCGGATCCGGGAGATCGCCGAGGAGATCGACTGGCCCTACATCCGCGAGAACCTGGAGCCGATGATCGACCGGACGCTGGAGGGGGTCCGGCGGGTCGCCAGCATCGTCCAGAAGATGCGCGGGCTGGCGCGGACGTCGCGACCGAAGTGGGAGCGGACGTCGTTGCCGGACCTGCTCGACGCCGCGCTGGAGATGACTCGCAACCGCCTTCGCCGCGACCGCATCGAGGTGGCGGTCCAGACCGGCGGGGTCGACCGCATCGAATGCGTCCCCTCGGACATCTCCCAGGTCTTGCTCAACCTGGTGATCAACGCGCTTCAGGCCGTCGAGGCGGCGGGGCGTAGCGACGGCGGCCGCATCGAGGTGGCGGCGCGGCGGCTCGACGACTCGTGGGTCGAGATCAGCATCGCCGACAACGGCGAGGGGATCCCGAGGGAAGACCTGGACCGCCTCTTCGACCCGTTCTTCACGACCAAGCCGGTGGGGGAGGGGACCGGGTTGGGCCTGGCGATCAGCCACGGCATCATCACCGGCCACGGCGGCCGCATCGAGGTCGAGTCGGAACCCGGACGCGGGAGCCGCTTCCGTATCCTGTTGCCCCAGGCCGGCGACCGCGCCGAGCCGTGATGACCGCCCGGCCGCGGGGGCTTTCCGACCGCCTTGGAGATGATACAGTAGAAGTACCCCCGAGGCGCGCGGGTCCGCGGAGAAGGCCGACATGCCCAAGACGAAGCATTGCCTGCTGATCGTCGACGACGAACCCAACGTCTGCGACTCGGTTCACGACCTCTTGCGTCGCGAGTTCCGCGTCCTGAAGGCGCACAGCGCCCAGGAGGGATACCGGCTGATGCAGGAGGAGGAGGTCCACATCGTGATGTCGGACCAGCGGATGCCCCAGATCACCGGGGTCGAGCTTCTGACCGGGCTGAAGTCGCGGTATCCCCAGGCGGTGCGGATGCTGTTCACCGGGTTCGCCGACCTGGAGTCGGTGATCGCGGCGATCAACCAGGGGCACGTCTTCCAGTTCATTCGCAAGCCGTGGCAGCCGGAGGAGTTGCTGGAGGCCGTCCGCCAGGCCGCGGCCGAGTACGACCGCCTGGCCCAGTCCGCCTCCGAGCGCGAGACCCTGCTGCGAGAGATCGAGAGCCTCAAGGGGCGGGTGGCCTGTCTGGAGTCGGTCGTCGAGCGCCTGACGGACCACTCCGCGGCGTCCGGGGCCTGACCCCGGATTCGGGAGAGGGTGGAGCGAGGCGGATGAAGAGGCGGCACACGCTGTTGATCGTGGACGACGAGGTGGACGTGCTGGAGAGCCTTCGGCACCAGTTCCACCGCGCCTACCGCGTGCTGGCCGCCCCCAACGGCCGCGAGGCGCTGGAGTTGATGGCCGCCAACGAGGTCCACCTGGTCCTCTCCGACCAACGGATGCCGGGGATGTCCGGCGACGTCCTGCTCGCCGAAGCCCGCCGCCGCGCGCCCGACGCCATTCGGATGCTGTTCACCGGCTACGCCGACATCCAGGCGGTCATCAACGCGGTCAACGAGGGGCACATCTTCCGATACGTCCTCAAGCCGTGGGACGCGGTGGAGCTGGAGAACGTCATCCGCGAGGCCGCCGAGAAGTACGACCTGCTGGCCGAGCGCAAGGCCCTGATCGCCGAACTCCGGGACGCCAACGGCCGCTTGACCGAGGCCAACGCGGAACTCTCCCGGATCGACCGCTTGAAGACGTCGTTCATCGAGGTCGCCAGCCACGAGTTCAACACGCCGATCACCCTGGTGCTGGGTCTCGCGGAGTTGCTGAGGCTCTCCAGCCCGACCCGGTCGGAGGAGGAGGAGGAGATCCTCCGCCAGATCGCCGCCAGCGGCCGGCAGCTTTCGCGGTTGGTCACGAGCATGCTGACCCTGCTGCGGGCCGAGGACTTCCGTCGGACGCTCGAGCGCCGGCCCGTCGACCTCCCCGAGTTGATCCGGGGCGTCGTCGACCAGGTCCGCCCGTTCCTGACCGCCCGCGGCCTGGGCTTGAGCCTGGACGTCGCCGCCGATCTGGGCGCGTTCGAGCTCGACTCCGAGAAGGTCGCCGCCGCCTTGGTCAACCTCCTGACCAACGCCGTCAAGTTCACCCCCGACCGTGGCGAGCTGGCGCTTCGGGCCCGGGCCGACGGCCCCGACTGGGCCGAACTCCAGGTGGAGGACCGCGGCGTGGGGATCGACCCGGAGTGCTTCCCCCACCTCTTCCAGCCGTTTTTCACCCAGCTCGACCCCAGCCGCCATTCCTCGGGGGAGTTCGGCTTCCAGAAGCGGGGCCTGGGCCTGGGCCTGAGCATCGCCCGCAAGTTCGTCGAGATGCACGGCGGCGGCGTCGAGGCCGAGCGCCCCCCCGAGGGAGGGACGCGGATGACGATCCGCCTGCCGCGGTCCCCCCTCGCGACGGAACCCAGGCTCGAACCGTCCCGAACCCTGGCCGAGCCCGCGTCCTCGAAGCGCTGACGCCGCGTCGGCCCCCTCTCTCCGATCCTCAAGAAGTCGAACCATGCCCACGGCCTTCATCACCGAACACGGCCGACGCCGCGTCGACCCCCTCCTCGCCGGAAAGTCGACTCATGTGCACAATCTTCGTCTCCAGTGAAGTCGAGCCCATGCCCACAGCCCTCATCGTCGAAGACGAGCCGGAAGCCAACAAGCTGTTGGGGATGCTGATCAAGCTGCGCGACTACGATTCGGCCTCGGCGTTCGACGGTCGCGAGGCGCTGGAGCGGATCGGACGGTCCTCGCCCGACGTCCTGTTCCTCGACCTGATGCTGCCGGACATCAGCGGCTACGACGTCTGCAAGGCCGTCAAGGGGTCGCGCGCGACCTGCCTGGTCCCGGTCGTCGTCGTCTCGGCTCGGGTCGCCGCCCGCAACCGCGCCGACAGCTTCCAGGCCGGGGCCGACGAGTTCGTCCCCAAGCCCTACACCCCCGATCAAATCTTCGAGGCCCTCGGCCGCGCCGACGCCCTTCGCGCCAGCGTCGAGCGCGATCGGATCGAGGGGACCGCCCGCTTCGACGACCCCGACGACGACTCCGCGGCCCGCGACCTGGCCTGGCTCCGCAGCTTGGTGCTGGGCCGCTGCCCCCTCCCGGAGGACCAGGCCGCGGCCCTCGCCGACGTCGTCGGCCGCGTCGCGGCCGGCGTCGAGGGTTGGGCCCGCGCCAACCCGGACCAGCCGGCCGCGGCGCTTCACTACGAGTTGACCCGCGACGGCCTGGCGTTGACCCTTCAGGGCTTGAGGTGGCTCGAACCCCTGGACCGAGCCCAGGGCGACCCGTTCATCGCCTGCCTCGGCCGCTTCGACCGGGCCGACGTCGACCGCGACGCCGACCGCCTGACCCTCGTGAAGCGCTGGGGATGACGCGACTCGGAGGCGAGCGATGACGATCTCGGACGACGTCGAGCCCATCGCCCGCGCCTTCGCCGATCCCGAGGCGCGCGCGCGGCTCCGGCTCCGCCATGCCGCCGCGGCCCGCGCCGACGTCGCGCGCGTCCACCCGACCTGGCTGGCCCGCGCCCTCCGCGAAGAGTCGCCGGCCGTCCGCGCCACCGTCGCCGCCCGCGGCCCCGCCGGGCTGGACCGGCTGCTTCGGGCCGACGCCCCCCTCGTCGCGCCCGATCGGCCTCCCCATCCGGAAATCCTCGACTGGGTTCTGGCGCTTTGGACCGAGCGCCTCGTCGGCGGCGCCGACCGCGACGACGACCCCCCGGTCATCGTCGCCCTGACCCGGTTGGCGCCCTTCGCGGCATTCCGACTGTGGAGGGCCGTCGGGTTGGTCAAATCGGCCCTGGCCGGCGAGGCGGACGAGCCGTGGGTCGAAGAGCGTCTGGGGCCGCCTGCGCCCGACGTCCGCGCCTGGGCCGCCCGCGACGCCGAGGCCGCGCGCCGCGCCGGCGCGACCGGCCGTCGCGCCCTGGCCCTTCTGGGTCTGGTTTCGGCGTTCCGCCTGCTGCCGGAATGCGAGCCCTTCGTGATGCGTCGAGCCTTGCAACGCCTCCCGTACCCGATCGTCCGCCGGGTTCGAACGATCGCCCCGCCCACCGCCCGACAGGTCCCCGCCGCCGTCCGCCTGGAGGGAACGATCCTTCGCGCGGCCTGGAACCGGCTGTACGAGGAAGGCCGTACCGACGTCCTCCATCCCCCCGAGGATCCCTCGTGACCGTCGCCGACGCCCCGGACGTCTGGGCCGGGCTCCCCCGACTCTCGCGGCGGTCGCTGACGCTGGAGCGCCGGGCCGCCGCCTGGCTCGAATCCGAAGCCGTCGCCGCGGCGTTCGCCTGGCTGGGCCTGGACGCCGCATTCGACCGCCCCGAGGTCGACGCCCGACCCGCGGCCCTGGCTCGGCCGGGACTGACGGTCCAACTCCGGTGGCCCCGTCTGGGGACCAGGCTGGGGGTCGGCGTGGAGGTCCCGATCGTCCACGCGGTCGTCGACCGCCTGCTCGGTTACGACCGACCGTTCGCCGAGGCCAGGCTTCAGACGACCCCCGTCGAGTGGGGCGTCTGGACGTACCTGGTCGTCCGCGTCCTGGAGGAACTGGAGAAAGCCGACGCCGGCCCCTTCCGGTTCGACGGCCGCGGCGGGAGCGACGGCCTCGGCCTGTCGGTCGACCGCGTCGGTCCCAGCCCGTTCGACGTCGAGGGGCTGGGCGACGTCGTCACGATCCGCTGGGCGATCCGCCTCGGGGGCGTGGCGGGGGCGATCCGGCTTTGGATCCCGGAGTCGCTCGCCTCCTACTGGATCGACGATCCCAAGCCCCGCGGCGGTCGCCGGCCGATCCCGCCGGGGGCGGTCGAGTCCGTCTCGGACTGGCGGGCGGTGGCGGGGACGTCGCCGATGCCGTTGGGCTTGCGACGCCTCCGCGCCGGGGCGGTCCTGCCGCTCTCCGGATCGGGCCTGACCGGAACGCCGACGGAGCCGCGCGGCCGGTTGGACCTGGTCTGCGCGGCGGGGGACGCCGAATACCGCATCGCCGTCGAGCCGGAGCCGGGGTCGTCGGGGCGTCGCGTGGTCGCGACCGGCCCGACGCTTCGGCTGGCCCGACCCTCTGGAGATCCAGCCATGAGCGCCGCGCCGAACCGCGAGGGCGAGCCGGTCGTCGATCCGCTCGACGCCCCCGTGACCCTGACGATCGAACTGGGACGCCTGGGCGTCTCCCTCGGCCGACTGGCCGATCTGAAGCCGGGGGACGTCCTGGAACTCAACCGCCACGGCCGCGAGCCGGTCGAGATCACCTCCGGCGGCCGAACCGTCGCCCGCGGCGACCTGGTCCTCATCGGCGAGGAACTCGGCGTCCGCGTCACCAGCGTGTTCCTGTAGTCCCGATCAGACCGGGTAGACCAACTGGACGAGGGTCTGTAGCCCAAGCGTCTGGATCCCCATGAGCGCGACGGTGGCGAAGACGGTTCGGGTGCCGCCGCCCAGCCGCGTCAGGCCCACGCCGGCGGCGGTGAAAAGCGGGGGCAGGAAGAGCATCCAAAGCCGCGCGACCTCCCCCATGTTGCGGCCGGTCAGGTTCGCGAGCGCCACCACCGCCAGGGCGCACCAGGCGGTTCGCGGGACGTACCGATGGTCGGCCGCCGCCCCGGTGACGCACCAGACGGCCGCCGGGAGCCCCATCGCGACGGCCGTCTCGATCGGATTGACGAACAGCCAGGGCCAGTACGAGCGGTGGTACACCTCGTAGAACCGGGCGTGATGGCGGAGGTTCCACCGCCAGATCTCGAACGGGTCCGCGGCGGTCGCGAGCCAAACCAACCCCACGAACGTCAGAAAGCCCGCGCCGATCCAGGCGAGCGTCTTGAATCGGCGAAGCCAAAGGTTCGACCGCGTCGTCAGGACGACCAGCGCGACCATCAGACCGACGGGGAGGAAGGCCAGCGTGTACATCATTCCGAACCCCATCGTCGCCCCGGAGAGCAGCCCAAGCGCGATCGCGATCCAGCCCGCGGACCCCGGCGTCCCATTGAGCCGCGCCGCCCACGCGCCGCTCGCCAGCGCCGCGGCCGACAGGAACGGATAGGCGGCGTCGGCCAGGGGCTGGAACAGGTTCAAGGCCGGCGCCAGCGGCCAAAGCGCCGCGGCGCACCAGGCCAACTGCGGCGGCAACGCCTCGCGCGCCATCAGGTACAAAGGCGCGACCGTCCCCGCGCAGAGAACGAACGTGAGCAGACTGACGAGGTAGATCTCGGCGCGGTCGGCGCGGGGGAGCGTCCGATGGTTCATCACCTCCAGTTGACGGAACCCCGAGACGATCGACGGCGGCATGGCGGCGTTCAAGAAGTCCGTGAGCCCGCGACTCCGCTCCGTGAGCGACAAAAGCGCCGCGTGGGTCGCGATGATCCCCGGCGGGTGGGTGCCGATGTGGAAGGGGTCTTGCGACTGGATCCAGGTCGGGTAGTCGGCCAGGAACTTCCAGGGGTCGGCCGCGGCCTGCTCGCGGGCGATTTCGTAATAGCCCGTCGAGCCTCGGAAATAATGGACGTAGGCCCATCGCGTCAAGTCGTACTCGTCGGGCGCTCCGACGGCGAGGAAGACCTGGACCGCGGCGGCCGACGCCGTCAAGCCGGCGACCCAGCCGATCTCGCGCCAGCCGCGGCGCGACGGGACGCCCAGCGCGCGGAAGCCCAGGGCCGCGTAGCCGCCGTAGGCGGCGACGCCGACCGCCGCGACCAAAAGCCAGAGGAGCGACGGCGAGGCGTTGATTTTCGGCCACTGCCACTCGCCCGACACGCCGGTCGGCAGGTCGCCGGAATCGATCCCGGCGAGCAGGACGGCGACGAGGAGGGCCGAGACGCCCAGCGCGATGAGGGTCTTCCGGTTCATGCCGACGATCTTAGCGATCCGCCGCGCCGCTGGCGAGGGCTTGGAGGTCGGTTCGTCGCGGTCGGGGCGCGGGTGGGTTGCCTCGGGGCGACCGTCGTGGTTTGATCATGGCTCCGCCCGCGCGCGGCGTCCTGGCGCGCGGTCCCCTTCCGCCTTGGAGCCATCCCGTGTCTATCTCCCACGACGCCCCCGCGGCGGGCGATTACCGCTGGTACCGCGAACTCAACGGCTACCAGTGGTTCGTGTTCCTGGTCGCCTCGCTGGGCTGGCTCTTCGACACGATGGACCAGCAGCTTTTCAACCTCGCGCGGCGGCCCGCGGTGGTGGAGCTGCTCGTCACGACGCCGGGCCAGCAGCCGGCGGCCGGCGACATCGACTTTTACGCCGGCGTCACCACCAGCATCTTCATCCTGGGCTGGGCCACCGGCGGCATCTTCTTCGGCATCCTCGGCGACAAGGTCGGACGGGCCAAGACGATGGTCCTGACGATCCTGACCTACTCCGCGTTCACCGGCTTAAGCGCGCTTTCCCACTCGGTTTGGGACTTCGCCGCGTTTCGGTTCCTGACCGGGCTGGGGGTCGGCGGTCAGTTCTCGGTGGGCGTCTCGCTGGTGGCCGAGTCCGTCTCCGACCGCGCCCGGCCGCATGCCCTGGGATGGCTGCAGGCGCTCTCCGCGATCGGGAACATCATGGCCGCCGTGATCGGGATGGGGCTGGGGGCGATGGAGGGGCAAGGCGCCATCGGCAGCGCCTGGCGGGCGATGTTCCTGGTCGGCCTCCTGCCGGCGATTTTGGCGCTTCCCGTGTTCCTCAAGCTCAAGGAGCCCGAGCGCTGGAAGGCCGCGGTCCGGGAGGAGGAGGAAGAGGAGGCCAGTGGCGAGCCCGTCAAGAAGCTGGGCTCGGTCGCCGAGTTGTTCTCCGACCCGAGATGGCGGCGCAACACGATCGTGGGGATGCTGCTGGCGTTCTCGGGCGTGGCCGGGCTCTGGGGGATCGGCGTCTTCAGCAACGACCTGAGCCGGATCGTGCTGCGCAAGCACTTCGAGGCCGGGGGGCTCTCCGAGCACGAGATCGCCGGCAAGATCACCTTCTGGGCCGGCATGACGCTTTTGATGTTCAACGTCGGCGGGTTCTTCGGGGTGCAGGCCTACGCCAAGGTCTCCGAGCGGATCGGCCGCAAGCCGGCGTTCGCGATCTCGTTCGTGCTGGCGGCCCTGGCGACGTCGCTTTCGTTCTGGCTCCTGGACGAGTTCTGGCACATCTTCGTCCTGGTGCCGCTGACGGGCTTTTGCCAGCTCACCCTGTTCGGCGGCTACGCGATCTACTTCCCCGAGCTCTTCCCGACCCGGTTGCGAAGCACGGGGGTCTCGTTCTGCTACAACGTGGCCCGGTACATGGCCGCCGTCGGCCCGCTCGCGCAGGGGTATCTGGCGAGCGCCGTCTTCGCCGCCGGAAAAGAAGCGGGGCTGCGGTACGCGGGCGTCGCGATGTGCGCCGTCTTCGTGGTCGGCCTTCTCGCCCTGCCGTTCGCGCCGGAGACCAAGGGCCGGCCGCTGCCGGAGTGACGGCGGCGCGTCAGCGCGGGGAGAAGCGCGGTTCCGCTCTATCGGAAACAACCCGACATAAGTAACGGCGAACATCCCTTCTCCCACGAGGGGAGAAGGGACGTCCATCATCCAGGCTCCGGCTTTTGACTTTAGATCCGCAGGGTGTCGGCGAGTTCGGCGGGGGGGAGGATGTAGCCGAAGTAGAAGTCGCCGAACAGGCCGTACTTGGCCGATGCCTCGTCGAACCGCATCGAGTGGACGATGTCCTTCAGAAACACCGGGTTGCGCGCCCAGAGGGTGACGCCCCACTCCCAGTCGTCCAGGCCGGTCGAGCCGGTGACGAGCTGCTCGACCTTGCCGGCGTAGGTCCTGCCGAGCTTGCCATGTCGCCCCATCAACTCGGAACGCTTGTCGAAGGGGAGCATGTACCAGTTCTGGTCGCCGTCGCGCATCTTGCTCATGGGGTAGAAGCAGAGGCAGGGCCAGTCGGGGAAGTCGGGGTTGAGGCGCCGCTTGATGAGCGGGCCCAACCGCTCGGCGTAGCCGGCGACCTTCTCCTTGTACGTCGAGCTTTCCGGGTCGAGCTTCTCGCGGTCGCGGAGGATGGCGGCGAACTCGTCGACGGTGGGCAGGTACGCCAGCACCTCGGTCAGCGAGTAGTACGAATAGCAGAGTCGCAGCGCCGGGCCCAGGGGCGAGGCGGCCAGGGCGGTCTGGACGCCGTGGACGGCCTTGAGGTCCGGCCCCGCCAGCACCACGCCGAAGTCGGCCTTGTGGCCGACGACCGCGCACGCCTGGGACTGTTCGACGCCTTGGGGCTGGTCGCCCAGGATCTTGACGAACTCCTCGCGCCCCCGCCGCTTTTCCTCCGGGTCGAGTTCGCGCAGCGCCGCGCGGTCGATCTTGTAGAACAGGTGGAGGAAGTGCCAACTCTGCTCCGGGACCAGCGAGGTCGGCACGTCGCCCTCCGACGGCCTGCTCTCGAATCGCCGCTCCGAGGCGGCCTCCTCGGCTTCGGTGGGTCGCGCGACGGCGGACGTTTCCTGGCTCATCTCAATCCTCTCTCGACTCGCGGCGGCATCGGCGTGGATGTTCGTCGCCGATTGTATAGCGCGGTCGCGATCCGGGACAAGCCGGGCGAAGACGTCGCCCGAGGCGCGGCTGGTTCAATCCTTGCCGGCGGCGCGCGGCGGATCGCAGTGGGCGCACGGCTTGAGCTTGCGGAGTTCCGGGACGTTCGGGCTTGCGACGACGACGAGGTAGTCCGGGCTGATCTGGCGGGCCGAGGGGCAGGTCGCCAGGTGGTAGGAGGTCCCGTTCTTGCCGCTGTAGACCAGGGTGTCGCCGGGCAGGTCGGCGGCGCGGACGCCGCGCGTCCCGGCGGCCGTGACCGCGGCCGGGGCCGCCCTGGGCGCGGTCGGCGGGGCCGCGAGCGCGCGAGGGGCGGCGGCGGCCGGCTCGACGGCGGGGCGGGCGTGGGTCGCGGCCAGCCAGCCGATCAAGAGTCCCAGGGCGAGCGTCGTCGCGCCGACGACCAGGGCCGACGTCGTCGTCGGCCGCGATCGCCGAAGCGGCGTCGCGGCGGGCCTGGGCCGTCGGTGGAGCCACTGGTCCAGGTCGGCGGCGAGCGCCTGGGCGTCGGGGTAGCGGTCCTCGGGGCGTTGGGAGGTGGCCCGCTTGCAGATCCGGAGTAGCTCGGCCGGGACCGTCGCGGCGACGTCCGCCCAGTCCCGCGCCTCCAGGGCCGATGGTCCGCCCGCCGGGGTTTGCGGCGTGTCGAGGTTGGAGTCGGAGCGCGCGCCTCGGCCGGCGAGCGTCTCGAAGAGGACGACGCCCAGGCTGAAGACGTCGCTGCGCTCGTCGGCCTGGCGGCTGTCGCCGCGGGCCTGCTCGGGGCTCATGTAGGCCGGGGAGCCGACGACCGCGCCGTCGTGGGTCAAATCGGAATCGAGATCGGCGCGACGGGCCAGGCCGAAGTCGATCAGTCGGGGCCGGCCCAACTCGTCGATCAGGATGTTGGCCGGCTTGACGTCGCGGTGGACCACGCCGTTGCCGTGGGCGTAGCCGATGGCGTCGGCCAAATCGCGGATCATCCGGGCCGCCACCGCCGGCTCAAGGGCGCGGTGGCTCAGATGCCACCACAGCGGCTTGCCCACCACCCGTTGATAGGCGACCCAGCAGCGGCCCTTGTCGAACCCCGAATCGTAGACGGCCACGATGTTGGGGTGGTCCAGCCGCGCCGCGGCCCTGGCCTCGCGGAAGAACCGCTCCAGCACGCGGTCGTTGGGGTGGGACTGGCGCAGGACCTTCAAGGCGACGTCGCGGTCCAGCCGGGGGTCGTAGGCCAGGAAGACCTCGCCGAAGCCGCCGTCGCCCAGACGGTCGCGGATCTGAAAGCGGCCCAGGACGCCCAGCGAGCCTCGCGACCACGTCGCGGTCCATTCGGAGTCGGATCCCTCCGGCGGCCTGGCCGTAAGCGATTCCATCGTGGAGAAGCCCGAAGGCGCCGCCGGAGCGTTCGAGGCCGTCCGACTGTCCAGCGGCTGAGCGCAGAAAGGGCAGAGTCCCGGGGCGGCCTCGACCGCGGCGGAGTCGATCTCGACGCTCCGCAGGCATCCTCGGCAGACCACGCGAACCGGAGCGTTCATCGTCCCGCACTCCTTCAACCTCGGCTCGGCGTCGCGCCGCGGCCGGCGCGAACCGGGCGCCGCGGCGCGTCCGCCCGCCGACGAGGGCCGGGCCCATTCCTCCACGCTGGAACTTACGCCGTCGCAACGCGAGGGACAACTCGCCCAGCCACGGTCCCGACGCCGCCGAACGCTCATGACGACTCTCCGAAGGCGGACCCGAGACCCGATCGCGCCGGCGGGGCCGCGTCGCGTCCGCGCGTCGCCCGCGTCGTCTTCAGGCCGCACGCTCTAGATTCGTAGCACCCAGGCATCATGTGACGCTTGTGGGCGAAAAAAATAGCGGAACACCCCGGCGACCGCCAATAAAAAGGCCGGGGCCCCGCCATAACTGGAGGGCTCCGGCCGGATTCCGCTCGTATTCGGGGGCGGGTCGTTAGTGGGTGATGGTGGCGCCGGTGGCCGGGTTGACCGGCAGCGGCGAGGGCGGGGCGTCGACCGCCGGCGGCCCGGCGCAGCGGCGGAGGTGGTCCTTGTCGATGTAGATCACCTCGACCTTGTGGTCGACGTGGTTGAACGGCAGGGGGTAGTCGGCCCAGTACAGCTCGTCATAGTACACGGTGCATTTGTAGTGGCAATGCACCAACTGGCAGGGGCCGGCCAGGGGATAGACCTTGCAGGGGTCGATCTTCTCGCCGATCTTCTCGATCAGGAAGCGGACGTTGTTCCGCTGGGTCTCGTAGAAGATGGGGGAGCCGTTCTCGAACTTGGGGACCTTGTTCCAGACCTCCTCCTCGCTGGGCGGGTCGAGGCAGGCGGCGGCGGCGAAGTCGCCGGGGATCGGGTCGAGGATCGGAATCCGCCCGAGTTGCTCCTCGCGCTCCATGTCCCGCTCGATCCTCTTGGACTGCGAGGCGAAGACCGGCCAGGCGAACGACCAGCCGGTCGGCCGCAGGGGCGAGATGTGGCGGAAGACGTACACCAGGCCGCAGCCGACGTCCGTCGTGCAGAGCGTGGCCATCAGGGCACCCATGGCAAGGCCGCGAACCCAGCGCGGGCTCTTGTGGCTCAGGTGCCGCGCGGAACGGAACATGGTCTCATCCCCTCCTTGGGAACATGCGCGAACACGCCGGCGGGCGCTTCAGCCGCGCCGACCTACAAGCGCCGGGATCGCCGTCCTGTCTCTTTCGAGCGGGGCCGACCGATCGTGGCGACGACTTCTCCGTCGCGATCGGTCCATCTGGTCTTCTTATCGAGCGCGGCCCGCGTCGCCTGTGAGGAATTTCCGGATTCCCCCGAGATTCCCTTGACGCCCGCAAACCCCGTTCGACCATCGACTCCCGCCGTTCGTTCCGGATCATCGGCAGGACCGGCCCCGCGACTTGGGCCGATTCGCGACGAAGCGCCCAGGTCGCGCGGCTTTCACCAGGGAGGGGGAGGGGCGATCCTCGGCGCCGGGGTCAGGAGGACGCCGGGCCGGGAGGGACGTGCTGGACGTGTCGGATGATCGTTTCCAGGTCGTCGTGGTTCAGGCCGGTCCTGGCGACGATCTCGCGCTCGGCGACGCCGGCGAGCACCAGCGGGCCGACTTCCGCGGCGATCGCCCGCAGCGGCGTGGGAAGGGAGGGACGTGGCGCGTGCCGCCGGTGGGCGTCCCAGGGCGCGCCGAAGGGAACGAAGTCGGGGTCGAGCCAGTATTCCCGACCTCCCCGCGCCAGGAGTCTGAGGAACCACTCCTCGAAGCTCCGGGCGACGATCCGCGGCTTGGTCCCGGCCTCCTCGTCGCCGGAGACGAAGATCGGGCAGCCGCCGTCGGGCCAGCGGTAGCCCAGGTCGACGCAGACGGTCTCCACGTTCGGATTGCCCAGCTCGAACCAGCTTTCCGGCTGGATGCGAAGTTCGTCCATCGGGCCGAAGAGGACCATCGGGCCGATGGCCGAGATCGGGTGGATCAAGGGGGCGTCGCGGTACAGGCCGTTGGACAAAAGCAGCCAGGCGCGCAGGCCGGGGGGAAGGTGGAAGCCGTGGCGATGCTCCCACGCGGCCAGCTCGTCGGGCGACGCGGCGGGGCGGACGGCGTCGGGCCCAAACCACCGCCCGAGCGTTCGCGGGTCGGGCCGCAGCCCAGGGGCGACGCCTCCCCACGCCATCCAGCAGTCCGTCAGCCGCTCCAGCGGGCTCGTCATGACCCCGCTCACGCCGGCCGCTCGGCCGCCTCTTGGGCGAGGCCGCCGAAGAGGGTCACGGCGCTTGCCTGGTCGATCCGGACCCTCGCCGTCTCTCCCGCCAGGCCCGCGGGGCCGGGGAAGACCACGATCCGGTCGCAGGCGGTGCGGCCGACGAGTTGGTCGGGACCGTCCCAACCCGGCTTGCGGGTGGTCGACTGGCTGAGGCCCTCCACCAGCACGTCGACCTCCCGGCCGACGAACCCCCGGTTGTCCTCCAGGCTGATGGCCGCTTGCAGATCTAGAAGGATATGGTTGCGGCGGCGCTTGGCGTCCTCGGGGACGTCGTCGGCGAAGAGGCCGTCGGCCTTGGTGCCGGCGCGGGGGCTGTACTTGAAGACGAAGCTGTTCTTGAACCGCGACCGCTCCAGCAGTCGCGCGGTCTTCTCGAACGACTCGTCGGTCTCGCCGCAAAAGCCAACGATGAAGTCGCTGGAGACCGACGCGCCGGGGATCGTCTCGCGGATCCGGGCGAGCATGTCATCGTACAGGGCGACCGTGTACAACCGCTTCATCCGCTTGAGCACCTCGTCGCAGCCGCTTTGGGCCGGGACGTGAATGTAGCGCGAGACCTTGGGAAGGTCGCGGACGGCCTGGAGCAGGTCGTCGGTCATGTCGTTGGGGAAGCTGGTGATGAACTTGATCCGGACGACGCCCTCGATCTCGTGCAGCCGGGCGAGCAGGTCGGAAAGCCGGGTGGTTCGGCCGTCGGGCGTCTTGTACTTGTAGCTGTTGACGGTCTGGCCGACGAGGGTGATCTCCTTGACCCCCTGGAGGGCCAGGAGCCTGGCCTCGGCGACGATCGCGTCGGGCGATCGGCTTTGCTCGGGCCCGCGAACCGAGGGGACGATGCAGTAGGTGCAGAACTTGTCGCAGCCCATCATGACGCGGAGGAACGCCTGGAACTTGCTGGGGCGGACGGTCGGCTCGCGGTCGGCGTCGTAGCTCTCGAAGCTGGCGGTGACGCGGTCGCGACCGCCGGCGGTTCGGGCCAGGCTGACGGCGAGTTGCGGCTTCTCCTCGGCCTTGGCCCTGGCCAGCAACTCCGGCACCCGGCCGAGCTGGCCGGGGCCGATCACGACGTCCACGTGGGGGGCGCGCTTGAGGATCGCGCCCTGGTCTTTTTGGGCCATGCAGCCCAGGACGCCGATGGCCAGGTCGGGTTTTTCGCGCTTGAGGTTCTTGATGCGGCCGAGGGCGCTGTAGATCTTGTCCTCGGCGTGCTGGCGGACGGAGCAGGTGTTGTAGAGGATGGCGTCGGCCTGGTCGATGTCGTCGGTCAGTTCGTAGCCGTCGTCGCGAAGGCGGGCGACGACGAGTTCGCTGTCCAGGACGTTCATCTGGCAGCCGACGGTTTCGATGTAGAGTTTCTTCGCGCGCTGCGCGTTCGGTTCGTCGGCCATCGCTCGGAGGGCTCCCTGGGCGGCGCGTGACGGGTGGCGTGTCGGAGCGGGCGCGGATCGGCGCGACCCGGCGGATGAGGACGTTGGGCGGATCGCGATTCCAGCCTCTTGATCTTAGCGATCTCGGCGCGCGTTGGGAACGCCTCTCGACGATCGGAACGACTCGCCCGCCGTCCGCCTCGGCGTTCGACGTCGGCTTCGATTCGGGTTCGATCGCGGGGCGGCCACCAAATGATTCGGATACGCAAGGCGTTTGTTGTCAACGGTTTACGATTCCGAATCGGCTCCCGAAAATGGCTTTGATCGTCGAAGACGCATGATAAATCCGCTCCCTTGGGGGACGGCGGGGTTCGCCAGGTCCGATCCACCGCCGCGCTTCCGCGCGACCGCCCTGGGCTTTCCGAAGGGCGGCGGACCCGCCGACGCCCGGCGCTTCCTTTTCGAAAGGGCCCGGCCCCTCCCTCGTTACCATCGAGCAAGTTGTCAAAGAACGCCCGCCATCTCCCATGATCCGCGGTTCGCGCCTTGGGATTTCAGGTTTCTCGACCCGAAGGCGAAAATCCCAAGGGCCCGAATCGCCGGCGCGCGTCCCCTCCGCGTCGCTCGGGAACGCGACGTAAAAGAGACCGACGCCGCGGGCGCGGGCCCGCACCTGGCTTTCTCATTCGAGCCGCGCTCTCAAGGGGCCGGTTTCTCGGACCTCGTCTCCGCGGACTCCATGCCCCTGGGAATGGGGGGCGGGCCCTTCTTGGTCGCCTTTTTCGAGGACGTCAGGACCTGTTCGCCATAATCGTCGGGAGGCTCGGGCGTGGTTTCGCCGCAACCGGCAAGGCCGATGACGAACGCGGCCAGACACAATCGAACGCGGTTCGAACTCATGGGTCGATATGCCTCCCAAGAAGATGAGATCGAAGACGGGCCGCTCGTCCGGCGGCGCGGTTCGGTTCGCGAAGCGCGGGAGGCCGACCGCCAAGCTCGGGCGGGTTGGATCGGCGGCCGTCGCGCGCCTTTTGGGGCGCGACCTACGGGAGCGTCGGGGGCCCGTCTTGGTCCATTGGTCCCACTCAATAGGAATCGGAGGAGACGACCTCCCCGTTCTTGGTCGTGCCCAGGCTCCGCCAGACCTGCATGCTGACCGAGTCCTTCGCGAACCGCACGCCGCCGTCGCAGAAGAGGGCGTTGACGCCGCCGGAGTGTTTGCTGCGCGCGGCGTTGAAGCCGGGGGACTGGTCCACGCAGGCCGGATTGCCGGGCCTGGTGGGGGCGGTGCTGCCGCCGATCGCGATGCCCGAAACGCAGTAGCCGGGCACGTTGTCCGGATACCTCGAGTTCGGCGGGGTGTAGGTGTTGAAGAACGCGCAGTTCTGGTCGTCGTTGAGGACGTCGCCGCGGTGGTCCACGTCGCCGTTGGCGGGGCCCTTGGGGGACGGGCAGACGACCTCGGCCGCCAGGAGGGTGTTGCTCGAACCGTCGGTGATCGCCTCCAGGCCGTACACCTTGTTGACCGTGAACGGGGCGCCTCCGAATTGAACGGGCGTCGACGGCAGGATGGGGCCCGTGTAGGGGTCGAGGCTCGCGTCCTGATACCAGTGGGTGTTGCCCCAGTTCACCATGTAGTTGCCGCTCATCCGGATCGTCTGGGCCGTGCCCGGCGACAGCGGGGCGGGCGCGTTGGGGTCGCTCGGGCAGTCGTAGGAAGCGACCTGGGTCCGCATCGCGGTCGTGTTCTCCCAGAGATAGAACGACAGGCTGAAATTGATCGAGTTGTAGAGCGCCGTCTGCTCCATGTGCGACAGGATCAGCCACGCCCAGGTCCGGCGGTTCGGGTCGCCGTTGCTGGCCGGATAGGTGTAGCCGATCCCCGTCCGACCGATCGGGAAGCTTCCGGCGGCGCTGTGGTAATTATGCATCGCCAGGCCGATCTGCTTGAGGTTGTTGACGCACTGCGAGCGGCGGGCGGCCTCGCGCGCCGCCTGCACGGCCGGCAGGAGCAACGCGATCAGGACGGCGATGATCGCGATGACGACGAGCAACTCGATCAAGGTGAACGCCGTTTTCGGCGTCCGAGTCGCCGGCGATCGCCTCGGATTCGTGAAGACGCGCATGATTTCGCTCTCCTGATGAATACGGAAACCGGGATGATCCAGTGCGCGAGCCAGAGACAAGGGAGTCTCAGAATAGGCGCGAGGAAACCCGAAATCAAGCGTCTTGGTCCACATTATTCGGAGACGCCGCGAATTCCGTGATCGACCGCCCGCGCGCCCCTTGCGCCGGCCGATGCGATCGGTGGAACCTGATCGTTGTGAATCTGGATATGGTTTAAACGTGCCGAGCCATCGACGGTTTCCGCCGGCGACTGGGCCGCCCGCGCCTCGGGGCCGATTCGGCGATCGTCGGTCGGGCGCCGGAGGGCGCGGGCCGTCGGCGGGGGGGACGGGGGATTCCTCGAAGCGGGTCGCGGGCGAGGTCGCCGCGCGGGTCGAGCGGGCGCGTCCCGACTCGGTCGACCGCGCAAAGACTCCGGGCGTGGCGTGAGGCTCGCGTTCGGGGAGTCGTCGCGGATGCTCTGGCGGATGGCGGCGGCTTCCCCCAGAATGGTGCGGTCCCCCTGGAATTCCGAGCAACCCCGCGGATCCACCATGCGAATTCTAGCCGTCCATCCCAGCGCGTTGATGTATACGAAGGTCTTTCTGAGGCTGGAGCCGCTGGGGGTCGAGACGATCGCCGCGGCGCTGCGGAGGGCGGGGCACGACGTCCGACTGATCGACCTTCAGGTCGAGGACCACGCCGCGGTTTATCGCGAGGTCGACTCCTGGCGGCCGGAGGTCGTCGCCTTCTCCTTGAACTATCTGGCCAACGTTCCGGAGGTCGTCGACCTGGCGAAGGAGGTCCGGCGGCGGCTTCCCGACGCCTTCATTTTCGTCGGCGGCCATAGCGCGTCGTTCGTGGCGGCGGAGTTGCTCGAACACGCCGACGGGGCGATCGACTGCGTGCTCAAGGGGGAGGGCGAGGCGTCGGTCGCGACGCTGATCGAGGCCGCGGCCGACCGCGACCCCTCGGCGCTGCTGGAGGTGCCGGGAGTCGTCACCGCGGCGGGCTCGGGGCCGTCGGCGGTGTTCGTCGACGACCTGGACGATCTGACGCCGGCTCGCGACCTGTTGCGCAAGCGGCGGAAGTACTTCATCGGCGTGCTCGACCCCTGCGCCTCCATCGAGTTCAGCCGCGGCTGCCCGTGGGACTGCTCGTTCTGCTCGGCCTGGACGTTCTACGGCCGCAACTACCGGGTCAAGTCGGCCGAGGCGTCGGTCGACGAGCTGGCCTCGATCCGGGAGCCGGGCGTCTTCATCGTCGACGACGTCGCCTTCATCCAGGCCGACCGCGGCATGAAGCTGGCCGAGGCGATCGCCGGCCGAGGCGTCAAGAAGCAGTATTACCTGGAGACCCGCGGCGACGTCCTCCTGCGCAACAAGGAGGTCTTCAAGCTCTGGAAGAAGCTTGGTCTTCAATATATGTTCCTGGGTCTTGAGGCGATCGACGAGGAGGGGCTGAAGCGGTTCCGCAAGCGGACGACGCTGTCCAAGAGCTTCGAGGCGATCGAGTTCGCGCGGTCGTTGGGGATCATGGTGGCGATCAACATCATCGCCGACCCGAGCTGGGACCGCGGCCGCTTCGAGGTGGTCCGCCAGTTCTGCCTGGAGATCCCGGAGATCGTCAACATCAGCGTCAACACGCCGTATCCGGGGACCGAAAGCTGGGTGACCGAGTCGCGGCGGATCACCTCGCGGGACTACCGCCTCTTCGACATCCAGCACGCCGTGTTGCCCACCGCGATGCCGTTGCCGGAGTTCTACGCGGAGTTGGTCAAGACCCAGCAGGTGCTCAACCGAAAACACCTGGGCTGGAAGGCCGCGTGGGCCCTTGGGGGGATTCTGGCGGGCAACCTGGCGCGGGGGCGGACGAACACGCTGAAGATGCTCTGGAGGTTCAACAGCGTGTTCAACCCCAAGCTGCAACTGGCCGACCACGCCCGGGAGACGCGGTACGCGATGGCGCCGCCGCCCCCCGCGGGCGAGGTGATCGACGTCCGCGAATTGTACGTCCACCCCTCGGCGGGACGTCGGGGGCGGATTCTCGACAACGCCACCGAGGCGTTCGTCGAGCGGACTCGCGGCGAGCAGCCGCCGGCCTGAGGGTCTGTCCCATAAGAGGTAAAGGACGACCATCACGGTCTTCCCCCCTCGCGGATCGTGGCCGTCGGGATCGACGCCCGCAGGCATGGCGTAAAGGACGACCATCACGGTCTTCCCCCCTCGCGGGGGAAGACAGACCGCGAAGCGG
>ERZ778018.571-NODE-571-length-50869-cov-97.717440_pt1 | contig 50869 bp, 46 predicted proteins | sample MGYA00375748_ERZ778018 | MGnify/ENA primary metagenome ERZ778018 (study PRJEB29350, sample SAMN05509839) | bioreactor metagenome | biome: bioreactor; material: wastewater | place: South Africa: University of Cape Town | collected 2014-04-22 ... | reverse complement strand
GGCGAGATGATCTATCCGTGGATGCTCGACGAGTTCGCGACCCTGAGGCCCCTCAAGGAAGCCGCCATGCTCCTCGCCAACAAGAGAGACTGGCCGGCGCTTTACGACCTCGAGGTGCTGGCGGCGAATCAGGTGCCGACCGCCGCGGTGCTTTACTACCACGACATGTACGTCGACCTCGGCCTTGCCATGGAGACCGTCAGGCACGTGCCAAACCTCAATACCTGGGTGACGAGCGAGTACGAGCACAACGGCCTGCGCATGGACGGCGCGCGCATCCTCGACCGCTTGATCGGCATGCTTCCCGTCGTCGAGCGGAGCTGAAGGGCTGACTAGTGTCAGGCACACAGGTAGTGCACTAGCGCACAAGGAAGCCCTCGCCGAGGGTGTCGCCCGGCTCGAGAACCCACTGGTTGAACCCGACGATGCTGGCGTTGCCGCCGATCTCCGGCACCACGGCTTCGAACTCCCCAACCTTGGTGCGAGCTACCGCCTTGCCAGTGAACAGCGACCCGACGATGCTCTCGTTACGCAGCTCCTCACCGAACGCCAGACTGCCGCGCGCAACGAGCTGTGCCACTCGCCCCGACGTGCCCGTACCGGTCGGCGAACGGTCCACTTCTCGCTCCGCGAATACGCATACGTTCGCCTGGTGGTTAGCCGCGTCGCGCGGCGGCCCGGCGATGATGGTGCCGTAAAGACTGTTCAACTCGGGCACTTCGGGGTGATGCAACGGCGTGGTGGCCATGACGGCGTGCTTCACTTGGTCGCCCAACTCGATCAGCTCACGCACGTTGGCAGAGACGACTCTCAGGCCGGCCTGAGCGCCGTCGAGATAAGCGTAGAAGGCGCCGCCGAACGCAACGTCGACGGTCAACTCACCGAAGTCCGGCGTGGTCACGCGCACGTCCCGCCGATAAAGGAAGGACGGCACGTTGAGGAAGCGCACGCCGCCAACGCGCCGCCCGTTCCACGCAACGAAGGCCTCGATGAAACCGGCAGGACTGTCGATGCCAACGCGCGTCTCCCCAATCTGCCGCGCCACTAGGCCCTGCGCCACCGCCACCGTGGCTAGCGCGATGATGCCGTGACCGCACATGTCTGAGAAGCCTTCGTTATGCATGAAGATCACGCCGAGGTCGGCACCCGGCGTAACGGGCTCTGTGACGAAACAGCCGTACATGTCGGCGTGCCCACGCGGCTCCCACATCAGGGCACGACGCACGTGATCGAGGTTCTCCCGCACCCAACGGCGCTTCTCGAGAACGGTGGTGCCCGGAATACGCGGGATGCCCGCGGTGACTACGCGTAGGGGTTCGCCGCCCGTATGAGCGTCGACGGTCGTGTACGTTTGACTGAACTCCACGCTCAGACCTCCACAAGCTCGCGGCTGCTAGTGTTCAGCACCTCGCCGCCAGTCGGTGTGACCAGCACCGTGTCCTCGACCCGTACGCCACTCCAGCCAGGAACGTAGATACCGGGTTCGACCGTCACCACCATCCCAGCTCGGAGGGGCGCGGTGTAGGCATCGCTGAGGAACGGATCTTCGTGTACCTCGAGGCCTAGGCCGTGTCCGACGGAGAAACCGTGCTCGTACTGCCCGTAACCTGCCGCGTGGATGGGTACGCGGCTGGCGCGGTCGACGGCCTGGCCGGTCACGCCCTCCCGCATCTGAGCGATCCCCGCCTCCATGCAACCGCGCACGATGTCGTATACCTCGCGCTGCTTGGCGTCGGGTTTGCCGACGCACACCATGCGGGTCATGTCCGAGTGGTAACCGTCGACGATGGCCCCGAAGTCGAAGAGCACGAACTCACCGCGCGCGATGACCTTGTCTGTCGCGCGCCCGTGCGGCAGGGCCGCGCGCCAACCAGAAGCAACGATGGGGATACCCGGGTAGTTCTCCGCGCCCATGAGTTCGATCTGATGCCGCATCTCGATCGCCAGCGAGCGCTCGGTAACGCCGGGGGCCACTCGCGGCACGATGCGGCTCCAGATGGCGTCCGCTATCACCTGCGCCTCTCTTAGCCGTGCGATCTCGAACTCGTCCTTGACGTCACGCAGGCCCTCGACGAGCCGCGGCGCCGCCACCCATGCGACGTCGGCTAGGCCCGCTTTACCTTCTTGCAGCCAAGAATGGGTGGCGAGGTGCCCCTCGAACGCCAGACGCTTGACGTTCAGCGCCCCGAGGCGCCCCCGCAGGGGGGTCCACAGGTCCTTGTTCTTCTCGAGCCTCACGACCTCGTAGCCCAGTGCCTGCTGGCTGGCCTGCTCGACGTAACGCCAGTCCGTGAAAAACAACCGCGCGCCGCTGGCAGCAACGACTACGAACCCGAACGAACCGTCGAAGCCGGTGAGGTAGCGGCGGTTCGCGGGGCTCGCGACGATGATGGCGTCCGCGCCAACGTCCGCCAAGCGCGCGGCGAGGCGGTCAGCTCGAGCGGCGACGTAGTGCGTGAGTTCGCTTGTGGTGCTCATTCTGTTCGTACCTCCATGGTCAGTTCTTGGGGTCGAGTGCGTCTCTCAGCGCGTCACCGAGGACGTTGAAGGCTAGGACGGTAAGGAAGATGGCTATGCCTGGGCCGAGAATCACGTGCGGTGCTTGGCGCATGTAACTGCGCGCCGTGCTGATCATCGCGCCCCACTCTGGCGTGGGTGGCGCCACGCCGACGCCGAGGAACGAGAGCGCGGCCGCCGTTAAAATTGCGCCGCCCATGAGGAGAGTGGCGTACACGAGCACGGGCGAGAATGCGTTCAAGAAGACGTGTTTGACTATCAGACGGTGACTGCGCGCCCCCGCTGCCCTGGCCGCCTCCACGAACTCGCGGCTACGCACCCCGAGGACGGAGCCGCGCATGACGCGCGCGAAGGTGGGAACTGAGTAGGCTGCCACCGCGATCACGACGGGCCCAAGCCCAGCGCCGAGCGCCGTCGCAAGCAGGATGGCTAGCAAGATCCCGGGAAACGCGAGCAGCACGTCGATGAAGCGCATGAGTACGCTGTCAAGCAGACCGCCGTAGAAGCCGGCGAGCAGACCAACCGAGATCCCGATGAGCCCGCCCAATGCCACGGACAACACCCCGACGGTCACGGAGATGCGCGCGCCGAAGATCACGCGGCTGTAGATGTCGCGCCCTATCTCGTCCGTACCTAGGTAGTGCTCCTTGGAGGGCGGCTGCAGCACGGCACGGAAGTCCTGGCGATTCGGCTGGTGCGTCGCTAGGCGCGGCGCGAAGAGGGCACTGACGATGAGGCCGAGCACCACGAGCAGCGCCACGATGGTGAGTGGGTTGCGGGTGAACCTCTTGAGGGAGCGACTCATGCGTACTGCACTCGCGGGTCGAGGAACGAATAGAGGATGTCCACAACGAGGTTCACGAGCACGAAGGTGGTGGCGATGAATATGACGGCGCCTTGGACAACGGGGAAGTCGCGGCCGTTGATGCCGAGGATGAGATAGCGGCCCAAGCCGGGCCAAGCGAAGATGCTCTCGGCGATGACGGCGCCGGAGAGCAGCACCCCGAACTCGAGGCCGAGTACCGTCACGAGGGGTATGAGGGCGTTACGGAACGCGTGACGCATGACGACGGCACGGCGGTGCACGCCCTTGGCTGAGGCCGTTCTGACGTAGTCCTCTTTGAGGACGTCGAGCATGGAGGAGCGAACGAGACGGCCGATGATGGCGGTGGTCGCTACCCCGAGCGTGGCGGCCGGCATGATCAGGTGCTTAAGCGACTCCCAACCGAAGCCAGCCTCCCTGCCGGATGGCGGGAGCCAACCTAGTTGCAGCGAGAACACGAGCATGAGCAGCAGTCCAAGTAGGAAGTGCGGCAAAGACACGCCGAGGAGCGCGAGCGTCATGCTCAGGTGGTCTACGAACCCTCCCTTGTGGAGGGCCGCGAGCACGCCAGTCAGGGTGCCAAGCAAGGCCGCAACGAACAAGCTGGCAAGAGTGAGCTCGAACGTGGCTGGGTAGAGCCGCAGGACTTCTTGAAGCACCGGTCGCCCGTTGCGGATGGACGTCCCCAAGTCGAGTTGGAGTACGTTGCCGAGGTAGTTGAGGTACTGCACGATTAGCGGTTGGTCGAGGCCGTACTTGCTCCTAAGTTGCGCGATGATCTCCGGCCCCGCGCGTCCGCCGCCTTCCGGCGAGATGAGCATGTCGATCGGGTCACCTGGCGCGAGGTGCAGTGACACGAAGACGAGCGTCAAGACCCCGATGACGACGAAGGCGGAGAAGATCAATCGGCGAGCTATGAAAGACAGCACGGCCTGCCTCCGGCGTGGTCGGCGCCCGCGGCGGGGCGCCGACCAGTAAGACTATTAATGTGCTACTCGATCTTCCACTTCTCTGCGCCGAACATGACACCCATGGAACTTACCTTCACGCCCGTGAGCTTGGGGGTAGCGATGTGCGCCTGCTCGATCCAGAACTGTGGGCACTGCACTGCCTGTTCGTACACTGCGCGCTGTAGGGCGAAGTAGGCTGGCGCGCGCACTGCGCGGTCGGCGCTTGCCCTGCCGGCTTCGACGAGCGCGTCGAGGTCATTGCCGCGCTGCGTGACGTTCCAGTGCTCGGACGAGTGGAAGGCGTACTCGTAGATGGGCGGCTCCGGGTTGGCGTTGTCGATCCACCAACCGATGTCGTATGCGCCGGTACGCACGTTCGTGTAGTAAGTGTTGCGCTCGCTGGTAGTGATGGTGCTGCCGATGCCGACATCGCTCAGGTACTGCTGGATGATCTGCGTTGCGAGGAGCCAAGCGCCGTCACCACGGGCCTGAAAATCGAGGTTGAGCGCCGTGCCGTCCTTCTCCCTCATGCCGTCGCCGTTCGTATCCACGTAGCCAGCGGCTTCGAGGATGGCGGCCGCCTGCTCTGGGTCGTAACTGTAACCGGGAACGCTGGCGTCGTAGGCCCAGGTTCCTGGGAGCGCGATCGTTAGCTCGGGTTTGCCCAAGCCGGCGTAGGCGGTGTTGAGGAGCACGTCGCGGTCGACGGCGTAGCAGATGGCGCGGCGTAGTTCGACGGGCACGGTGCTGTTGTTGAGCGCCACGAAGGCGGTATTGACGGAACCGAACGACAGCACGTCGAAGCCGGCGGAGTCGAGGCGGGCGACCTCGTTGGCTGGGGCGAACATGATGGCGTCGACCGTGCCGGCTTCCAGCTCGAGCACGAGCGTGGCAGGTTCCGGGATGTTGCGCGCGACGATCGTCTCGATAATGGGGGCGCCGCCCCAGTAGTCCTGGAAGCGCGTCATCACCGTCTGCTGGTCTGGCTCGTAGTCGCTGATGAAGTACGGGCCCGAACCCACCGGCACAGATCCGTCAGCGGCCGAGCCAGGCTCGATGACCCACACCTGGTTGAGGTTGAGCAAGAAGTCTGGATTGGGTGCCCCTAGTACCACCACGAAGGTGAGGTCGTCTGGCGTCTCCATGGCTACGACGCCGCTAACGTTCCCTGCGCCCGGAAGCGGGTCCGCTGGGTTCCCGACGCGCTCGAACGAGCTCTTCACGGCGGCAGAGGTCAAGGTCACGCCGTTATGGAACTTGACGCCCTCGCGCAGGTGGAACGTGTAAGTCAGTTCGTCTTCCGAGAGCTCCCAGCTAGTGGCTAGGGCCGGCACGTAGTCACCGTCCTCGTATAGGAGGAGCGTGTCTGCGATCAGTTGCGAGACGGTGTAGCCGAACACGTTGCTGTTGCGCTGCGGGTCCGCCTCGGCGCCGGAAGCCCCCGGCGAGGCGAGCACTAGCTTGCCTTGTGCGGCAGCCAGCGGCAGCAGTAGCGCTAGGCCGAGAAGGACCAAGCCCTTAATGGAAGGGCGCCTGATTGTGGTACCTCGTGGCATGGTTGCCTCCAGATGAGTTGGTGCGTTGGTGCTTGCGGACGACGCTACTGCGTTACCTCCTCACGCGCCGCGCTACGAAGCAGCCATCTGGTAACTAGTAGCGGGCCTTGCCATTGGATTGTATGCACCATACAATGCACTGTGGCAGATTTTCAACGGCCTAGGACGGTAGCCGCAGGGGTGTACCTACACTTGCGTCGCGAGTTGCTGGCCGGCGCGCTCGAGCCTGGCACCTGGCTGCGGGAGCAAGAGCTGGCAGAGGCGCTGCAGGTCTCACGCACTCCCGTGCGGGAGGCCGTGAGGCAACTAGCGCAAGAGGGGCTGCTCGTCATCGAGCCGAACCGCGGCGTTCACGTGCCAACGCTCAGCCTCGCCGAGGCCGTCGATACTTACGCCGTGCGCGCCCCCCTAGAGGCCATGGCCGCCGGACTGGCCGCCGTTCACTCCACTGACGCCGACAAGGCCGAACTGCGCGCCTACTTAGGCGCCATGAACGCCGTGGCCGTCGGCGACTTCGCCGAGCACATCCGCACGGATAACGCCTTTCACGAGCTGGTTGCTGGACTATCGGGCAACCCGGTACTCCAGGAGACGATCCAGCGCCTCAGCCAGCGCGTCATGCGCGTGAAGATCCTCACCCGCGACGTGAACACGAGCGCTCAAGCGCACATGCAGCACGCTGGTATCGTCGCCGCCATCGTCGCTGGCGACCAAGCGGCCGCCGAAGCGGCCATGTCAGAGCACATCCGCACCAACCTAGAGATTGTCAAGCACCGTCTTGGCTAGCAGGCCGACAACCGGCCGAGAGGAGTAAGGCATGCAAGTGAACTGGGAAGGCGTCATTCCAGCCATCACCACCCCCTTCAACGAGGACATGAGCGTCGACTACGCGCTGCAGGCACAGCACGCGCAGTGGATGGTCGAAGCTGGCTGCAATGGCATCGTCCCGTTCGGTTCCCTTGGCGAGGCCGCCACGCTCACCTACCAAGAGAAGCTGAAGACCGTCGCCACCCTCGCTGAGGCACTGGACGGCAAGGCGCCAGTCATCCCCATGGTCTCCTCACTGAGCACAGCCGAGGCGGCGCAGTTCGCGCGCGACGCCGAAGCGGCGGGCGCTAGCGGCTTCATGGTCTTGCCGCCGTACGTCTACTCCAGCGACTTCCGCGAGATGAAGGGCCACGTCGGCGCCGTCCTCGCCGCCACAGACCTGCCGTGCATGCTCTACAACAACCCCATCGCGTACAAGACCGACTTCCTACCTCCACAGGTGGCCGAGATCGTGCGCGAGCACCCCAACGCGCAAGCGATCAAGGAGTCGAGCGCCGACCTCAGGCGCATAACGTGGCTGCGCACCCTCATGGATGAGGACTTCAAGATCCTCATCGGCGTCGACGACCTCTTCGTCGAAGCCACCTACGCAGGCGCCGTCGGTTGGATCGCGGGCCTCGTCAACGCCCTGCCAGCCGAGTCGGTCAGGCTCTACGAGCTGGCGCGCGCTGGCCGCAAGGAGGAGGCGTTCGAGCTCTACCAGTGGTTCCTGCCGCTGCTGCGGCTCGACATCGGAACCAAGTTCGTGCAGAAGATCAAGCTGGCCGTCGAGTACGCCGGTTGGGGCAGCTCGAGCGTGCGCGCACCACGTTACGCACTCGAGGGCGCAGAACTGGCCGAGGTCATGCAGGTCATCGAGGAAGGCTTCGCTAACCGCCCAACCTTGGCTGTGCGGTCGTGAGTCCTACCTTCAGCGCCATCGACCCCAGTACCCTCACCCTCCTCGAGGGTGAGTTCGAGACGACAACGCCTGAGGAACTAGCCACCTTGGCCACCGCCGCCCGGCAGGCGTTCCTCCCCTACTCGCGCCTCACTGGCGCGGCGCGGGCGCGCTTCCTGGACGCCATAGCTGCTGGGCTAGAGGACGAGGCCGATGTAATTACGGAACGCGCCATGGCCGAGTCTGGCCTGCCCGAAGGGCGGATACGCGGCGAGGTCGGGCGCACGAGCAACCAACTGCGGATGTTCGCGCGCCTCATCGAGAGCGACTCCTGGACGGAACCGCGCATCGACCACGGCGACCCGGCGCGCTCGCCCGCGCCGAAGCCGGACGTGCGCTCCATGCGCCGCCCGCTGGGCCCCGTCGCCGTGTTCGGCGCCAGCAACTTCCCTCTCGCCTTCTCGGTGGCGGGCGGCGACACGGCGGCGGCCCTGGCCGCCGGCTGCCCAGTGATCGCCAAGGCCCACCCGTCGCACCCAGGCACCTCCAAGCTGGTGGCGGACGTGATCCTCGAGGCCGCGCACCTTACCGGCATGCCGCACGGCGTCTTCGGCTTGGTGCTGGAGGCGGGCTATGAAGTGGGCCAGGCGCTCGTGCGGCGCCCCGAGGTCAAGGCGGTTGGCTTCACCGGCAGCCGCGCAGCCGGAGAGGCGCTCATGCGCCTAGCTGCAGCACGGCCTGAGCCGATCCCCGTGTACGCGGAGATGGGCAGCGTGAACCCCGTGTTCGTCACGCAAGGCGCCCTTGAAGCGCGCTCGGAGTCGCTGGCACAGGGACTCTTCGGCTCGTTCACGCTGGGCGTCGGCCAGTTCTGCACGAACCCCGGCGTGACCTTAGTGCCTGCCGGGCCGGCCGGCGACGCGTTCGTAGCTCGCCTCGCAGAACTGACTGCGGCCGCCGACGCTGGCGTCATGCTCAACAGCGCCGTGTGCGAGCGCTACGGGCAGGGGCTCAAGGAGTTGGCGGCAGTCGGCGGGCGTGAGGTCGCCCGCGGCGCAGCCGCACATGGCGGCGCGTACGGCAGCCCCACGCTGTGGGAGGCCGACGTACTGGCCGCCCTCGCCGATCCTCGGCTCCTAAGCGAGGTGTTCGGCCCAAGCACGCTCGTCCTGCGCTACCGCACCCAAGGCGAACTGGAGGAGTTCGTTGCCGCCATCGAGGGGCAGCTAACGGCGACCATCCTCGGCGAGGACCACGAGGCTATTGGCCTCGCGCCACTAGCCGAGCTCCTAGCCGAGCGCGTCGGCCGCGTGATCTTCAACCAGTTCCCAACCGGCGTAGAGGTTGGCCCCGCCATGGTGCACGGCGGGCCTTACCCCGCCACTTCAGACGGCCGCAGCACTTCGGTGGGCACACACGCCATCGAGCGCTTCACGCGCTTTGTCGCTTACCAGAACTTCCCGGAAGAGCTGCTTCCAATGGCGTTGCATTAGTTGCGAGGGCAGAACGCCGCCCTCGCAACTGCACCGCGCCACGGTTGTTCGGGCCGAGCAGCCCCCGCCGAGCAGCGCGCGGGGGCTAATCAGGCGTGGTTCATGGAGTTCTCACCCGGCTACGTACCGATTACACGCACGCAACTCGAAAGGGAACCACTTCGCACTGCCGAAATCAACCTTCAATGATCCACACACCAGGTCGTCTGCGGCATCGCTGAAGTGCCGGTCAGGAAAGGTTTCAGTTGCCGTCAGCAACTCTGCCTCCAGATCCTCCCCCGAAAGTGCCCGAATATAGAGGGGTACCGGTTCGCCTGACGAGTCGACCTTCAGTTTCATCCCCACTATGCCGCCCGCCCTCTCGGTCGCCACCTCGAGCGAGTCATGAAGTATTACGAACCGGGTTACTGCTAGTTCTGGATAGTAGCGCGCCTCAATTCCTAACTTGAAGCCACCCGGTCCATCCACCACTTGCGAAGCCACGGCTTCATAGCTTCCAAGACCATCCGTGGCAAGGGCCGCAACATATTCTTGCCAACTCCTTACTTGGTCGGCCGGAACGAACGCCTCGGCAGCTACAGGGGCTGGCTTGCTACAAGCTACCAGCACCGCGACCGCCACGGCGGCGGCGAGTGAAAGCCAAGTGCGATTTCGGAACAAGGTAATAGGTTTCACGCTGCACCTCTCATATGGCGATTGCTCTCCAAACTCGCCTGATTCTCTGGAGGCGTGCAATCGTAGACCGGGTACGAGCCTGTTTCTTCCATCCAAACGGTGACTACTCAGAAGTGGTCGTGATTCCGCTCATTGCTCGTCGGCCACAACTCTCTTGACTCGTACCACACTTGCTTGTAATGAATACAGTGCACAACAGGGTCGGGATGCCAAGACACCCCAGTTACGGAAACTTAGTAGCAGCAAGAATGGGCCCTCGCTACTCCAATGAGTAGCGGCCACGCTATTAGTAGTCCAACTATGGAAAATCTTAGCACTCGAATCTCCCTTCCCGAGATTAGAACGCGAACGCGAGCCGCCATTCCCTCCTAACTATTCCGGCCACTCTATATAATTGCGTGGCCCAACCATAGTCAAATTGTCGACAACTGTCAAATGTGCGCACGAAACCGACAACAGAGCGCGCCAATGCCGCTAGCACGTCGGCGTTCATGCCAAACTGGCCCAATGGACACCCGCAATATCGGCTCGATTACCGTTTCCGTCATCGGCCTCGGCTGCAATAACTTCGGGCGCCGGCTAGACCAGGAAGCCACGAAGAACGTCGTCGACGCGGCCATCGCCGCTGGCGTCACCTTCTTCGATACGGCAGACATCTACGGCGACACGCATAGCGAGTCGTTCCTAGGCAACGTGCTGCAAGGTAGAAGGAACAAGGTCGTGCTCGCAACGAAGTTCGGCATGGCCAGCAAGAGCAACTCCTCGGTCGTTGGCGGGGCCAGGCCGGAGTACGTGCGCAGCGCGCTGGAGGCAAGCCTGAAGCGGCTGCGCATGGATCACGTCGACCTCTACCAGCTACACGAGCCAGACGAGGAGGTGCCGCTGGCCGACACCCTCGGCGCCCTCGCAGAGGCCGTTAGCGCCGGGCTGGTGCGTGAGATCGGCTGCTCGAACTTCACGGCCACGCAACTGGCGGAGGCCGAGGCGCTGGCGGTTCAACACGGCTGGCCGCGCTTCGTTAGCGTGCAGAACGAGTACTCCATGCTGCGCCGCGGGCCAGAAGCGGAAGTGCTTGACGTATGTAGGCGCCTCGACATCGCCTTCCTGCCCTATTTCCCGCTCTTCAGCGGCATCCTCACCGGTAAGTACCGCAAGGGCCACGACTATCCCGTCGGCACGCGCGTTACGGGCAGTTCCCGCTGGGAGCAGTACCTCACGCCGACGACCCTCGACCTCATCGAGGCGCTGGTGGCGTTCGCGGCCGAGCGCGGCAAGGAACTCGTCGACCTGGCGTTCGCGTGGCTGCTGGCCGAACCAGCAGTTGCCAGCGTCATAGCTGGTGCGACGAGCGCCGAGCAAGTGCAGCGCAACGCCCAGGCGGGCGCCTGGCAGCTTAGCGCCGCTGAGCGCGCCACCGTCAACGACTTGTTAGCGAGGCACGGCTTCACTGCCTGACGCACCTACGTGCGGGCGGTGCTCCGCCCTCACACCACCCCTAACGTCAGCATGGCCACAGCCACCTTGCGGAACGAGGCGATGTTGGCGCCCAACACGTAGTTGCCTGGCTCGCCGAACTCTGCAGCCGTGTCGTAGCACAGCGTGTGAATGTCGGTCATGATCTCGCGCAGGCGCTCATCGGTGTAACCGAACGTCCAGGCGTCGCGGCTGGCGTTCTGCTGCATCTCCAACGCCGAGGTGGCTACCCCGCCAGCGTTCGCCGCTTTGCCCGGCCCGAAAGCCACGCCCGCCTGGATGAACGCCTCAACGGCTTCTGGCGTGCATGGCATGTTCGCGCCCTCGCCAACGGCGACCACACCGTTCGCGATAAGCCGCTTGGCGTGCTCGCCGTTCAACTCGTTCTGCGTGGCAGAAGGGAAGGCGACGTCACATGGGATATCCCAGATGCTCCCGCCGCCGCGGTACTCGGCGCCGCGGTGATGCTGCACGTACTCGGCGATGCGCCGGCGCTGGACTTCTTTCAGGCGCCTGACGGTGTCGAGGTTCAGCCCGTCCGGATCGTAGATGACGCCGTTCGAGTCGGAACACGCCACCACCTTGGCTCCTAGGCGCTGGAGCTTCTGGATGGTGTAGATGGCCACGTTCCCTGCGCCTGAGACGACACAGGTCTTACCCTCGAGCGAGTCGTTGCGCGCCTCGAGCATGCGCTCCGTGAAGTACACGCAGCCGTAGCCCGTTGCCTCTGTGCGCACGAGGGCGCCGCCGATGGCGAGCCCCTTGCCGGTCAGGACCCCTGACTCGTAGCGGTTAGTTATGCGCTTGTACTGCCCGAAGAGGTAGCCGATCTCGCGCTGGCCAACGCCGATGTCGCCGGCAGGAACGTCCGTGTACTCGCCGAGATGGCGGTAAAGCTCGGTCATGAGGCTCTGGCAGAAGCGCATGATCTCGCCGTCGCTACGGCCCTTCGGGTCGAAGTCCGACCCGCCCTTGGCGCCGCCGATCGGCAGCCCGGTGAGGGCGTTCTTGAAGAGCTGCTCGAACGCCAGGAACTTCATTACGCCGAGGTTCACGCTCGGGTGGAAACGCAAGCCGCCCTTGTATGGGCCGAGGGCGCTGTTGAACTCGATGCGGAAGCCGCGGTTGACGTGCACGTTGCCAGCGTCGTCTGTCCACGGCACGCGGAAGATGAGCTGACGTTCCGGCTCCACAAGGCGTTCTATGAGGCGGTGCTGCAATAGTTGCGGCTGCTTAGCTACCAGCGGGCCTAGACTCTGGAAGACCTCACCGACGGCCTGCAGGAACTCACCTTCGCCCTGGTTACGCCGGTTGACGATTTCGAGAATCTCGCTTAGCGGGTCCGTCATCTAGGTCGCAGCCTCCCAGTCGCCGGGCCAACGTGCTTGGCACTTCATGCAATGCGTTGCATGAAGACCCGGTCAGGGGCCGAATCTACCACCCCTAGAGCGGCGTCAGTCAATATCACATGGTGCACCACGCGGGCCATGGGCCCGATGATGAGAGTACACAGGCCTTAGGTCTCGCCGAGGTACGCCCTCTTCATCCCCTCGTTAGCGAGGAGTTCGCCCGCTGCGCCAGAAAGGACGACCTCGCCCGTTTGCAGCACGTAACCGCGGTCAGCGATCGATAACGCGACGTTAGCGTTCTGCTCCACGACGAACACGCTGATGCCGCGCTCGTTGACCTGCTTGATGATCTCGAATATGCGCTCGACGAACAGCGGCGCTAGACCCATGCTCGGCTCGTCCATCAGTATCAGCCGCGGGCGGCTCATGAGCGCCCTGCCCATCGCCAGCATCTGTTGCTCGCCGCCGCTCATGGTGCCGCCGCGCTGACCCAACCGTTCAGCTAGCCGCGGGAAGAGCTCGAGCACGTACGCCAGGTCCTCGTCCAGCTCGGCGCCGCGCGTGCGCAGGTAGGCGCCCATCTCGAGGTTCTCCCTCACCGTCATGCGCGGGAAGATGCGGCGGTTCTCAGGCACGACGGCCATGCCGCGCGCGATGCGTTCAGAAGTGGGGAGGGTGTCTGCGCGTTCGCCTCGGAACCACAGCTCGCCTGCGCTAACGCCCACGATGCCGAGGATGGTCTTGAGGGTCGTGCTCTTGCCGGAGGCGTTCCCCCCCAACAGGCAGACCATCTCGCCCGGGTACACCACCATGTTCACGTCGTGCAGCACGCGGATCGGGCCGTAGTGCGTGGTCACGTTGCGCAGTTCGAGCAGCGGCTCAGCTGCGCCGCCTGCCGGGGGCGTCGCGGGCGTGGTGGCGGCAGCGCTCACGGCCGCACCTCGTCATCGGCCGCGTGGGCGGTGAGGCCGTCCGCCATCTGCGCCCTGGCAACGGCGCTCGTCTTGTCCGCGCGTTTGCCGAGGTACGCCTCGATGACCGCCGGGTCGTTGACCACCTCGTGGTACGCGCCCTCAGCTAGTTTGCGGCCGTAGTCGAGCACTATCACGCGGTCGCTGATGTCCTTCACTAGGTTCATCTTGTGCTCGACGAGCAGGATGGTGTAGCCGCCCTCGTCGCGCATGCGGCGGATGATCTCGGTGATCTCGCGGGTCTCCTTCGGGTTCATGCCTGCGCTCGGCTCGTCGAGGAGCAGCAGTTTGGCGCCGGTGGCCATGGCCCGCGCCATCTCGGTGCGGCGCCGGTTGGCGTAAGACAGGACTTCGACGGGCTGGTGGAGGCGGAAGCTCATGAGGCGCGGCCCGAAGAACGACAGCTTCTCCAAGGCCAGTTCGTGCATGGTGCGTTCCTGCTTCAAGTAGCCGGGAGTGCGCAGCACGGCGGCTAACCAGTTGGAGCGCAGCGAGTGGTGCTGCGGGATGAGGACGTTCTCGAGGACCGTCAAGTTGGTGAAGAGCCGCAAGTTCTGGAAGGTGCGGGCCACGCCGCGGTTGACGATGGTGCTCGGCGTGAGGCCCTTGATGCTGTGGCCCTCGTACAGGATGTCGCCAGAGTCTGGTTTGTACACGCCCGTGATGAGGTTGAACACGGTCGTCTTGCCTGCCCCGTTCGGGCCGATGACGCTGACGATCTCTCCCTGCCCGAGCGTGAACGAGAGGTCTGAGATGGCCTGCAGTCCGCCGAAGGCCTTGTTGACGTTGCGGACCTCGAGCATGCTCATGGCTTCACCTCCAGCTCGTCGTCGTCTTTGGCGTCCGCGCCAGCTGCCGCGTTGGAGAGCCACGCGTCCTGGCGCTTCTCCTCCTCGGTTGGTTCATCGATGCGTTCACGGAAGAGCCACGCCCAACTGAACTCGCGCCGACCCATGACGCCGCTTGGGCGCAGGATCATGATGGCGATGAGCAGTAGCGAGAGGGTGATGGCGCGCATGCCGAACCCCTGCCAACTGTCTTGAAGGAGGGGGATGCTGCCGCCGAAGAGGCCGACGAGCGCTAGTCCGACGCCCAGGACCACGGGCACGTAGACCGCCGGGCCGATCACCGGCCTCGTCCTGCGCGTGCGCCGCAACCAGTACGCGATGAGCCCGACGACCACGAGCACGATGCCGCCAGCCACCGCCCAGGTGCTCAGCGGGTAGGAGTTCTCTAGCGCGTCACCGTACTGCCGCACCCACACGACGAGCGCCGTGCCGATGAGCACGCCAGTGATGGAGCCGGTGCCGCCGACGCTGATGGCGACGAGGAAGTAGAAGGTCAGGAAGAAGAGGAAGAGGTCGAGGCGCGCCGTGCCTACCCAACTGACCCACAGGCCGCCAGCCACGCCAGCGAAGAACGCCGAGATGGCGAACGCCAGCACCTTGTGGTACGCGGTCTTGACGCCCATGGCCTCGCTAGCTATCTCGTCCTCGCGGATGCCCATCAACACCCTGCCGTACGACGAGAACTTGAGCCGCGCCATGACGAACACGGTTAGCGCGAGGAGCCCGAACGTCCACCACACGCTCTTACCGAAGTCGGACGGCACCCCAGCGAAGCCGAGGGCACCGTTGGTGAACGACGACATCATGGGCGTCGAGGCGAGGAGCCGGATGGCCTCGCCGAAGGCGAAAGTGACGATGGCGAGGTAATCACCGCGCAAGCGCAAGGACGGGAAGCCGACGATGACGCCGAACACGGCCGCGACGAGCCCGCCGATGAACAGCGCGATGAGGAACCTCACCCACAAGGTCTCCGGGGTCGTAAGGGCGTCTAGCCCGAGCCCACGGAGCATGTTCTCCACCGACAGGCCGATGGCGAAGGGCGAGAGGTTGCTGCGGGCGCTCGCCGCCAGGTTGTCACGCGTGGCTGCAGGGAGGATGAGCAACCCGGTCGTGTAACCACCGACGAGCATGAAGCCGTGGTGGCCAAGCGAGAGGATGCCGGTCACGCCGTTGACGAGGTTGAGGCTGACGGTCGCGATGCCCCAGATGGCGAAGAGCGCGACCACCTGCTTGAGCTTGATGCTGGCGCCGCCGTCGACGAGGAACAAGAAGAGCACGACGACAACCACACCCGCTAGGGAGAGGAGGGCGTTGCGCACACGGTTGGTGGTGTAGTGCGGCCGGTAGCCGGGCGCGGCCACCACCGGTTCGCGGTCGGCTTGGACGCTCATACCTTCTCCGAGAGGTCTTCGCCCACGATGCCGCTAGGGCGGATCAGCAGGATGAGGATCATGGCGAGGAACGCGAAAGTGTCCTTGTACTCTGTGATGCCGCCGAAGTACTCGGTGCGCGGGAAGAGCGCCGTCAGGAAGTTCTCGAGGAACCCGAGCAGCACGCCGCCGACGACGGCCCCCGGCAGGCTGCCGATGCCGCCGATGACGGCCGCCGCGAACGCCTTGATGCCGGGAAGGATGCCGAAGATGGCGGGCTGGTTGATGCTCCCGAAGGTCATGCCCCACAAGACGGCAGCTGCGGCCGCCAGCATGGAGCCGATCAGGAACGTGGTCGCGATCACGCGGTCGACGTTCACGCCCATCATGCGCGCCGTTTCGGCGTCTTGGGCCGTTGCGCGCATGGCCTTGCCGAGGCGCGTGCGGGTGACGAACAGGGTAAGGGCCACGACGAGAATGGCGGTGAGGACGGGAACCAGGACGATCATCCACGAGGTGAACAGCGGTTCGCCAGCCACGTTGAGTTGCAGCGTTCCCGTCCAGAATGACGGCGGACGGAAGGGGGTTTGGCGGTTGGAGAACGCGAGGATACCGAAGTTCTGTAAGAAGAAGGAGACGGCGATAGCTGTGATGAGCATAGAGTTGCGCGGCGCGCCCCGCAGCGGCCGATAGGCCACGCGGTCGATGGTCATGCCGAGCACGCCGGTGATGAACATAGCCGCGACCATGGCCGCCAACCACCCGAACTTAGCCGAAGCCAACGCGAACGTCACGGCGGCGAACGCTAATAGCGCACCGGCCAACACTATCGGGTCGCGGCGGGCCGTCCGGAAGAAGCTCAGGAACTGCATGACGCCGTAGGCGACGGCGGCGCCTACCAACAGCGCCACGGGCAGCGAGAACGGGGTGTTGGTGAACAAGAAATAGGCGGCGAAGGCACCGACCATGAACACCTCGCCGTGAGCGAAGTTGATGAGCCGGATGATGCCGTAGACCATGGTGTAGCCGAGGGCGATGAGGGCGTAGAGGCTACCGAGCTGGAACGATCTGATGATCGCGCCGGTGAAGAACGCCGCGTTGAAGGCCTCGTTCACCCCGTAGAGGTAGAACATGCGCCAAACGGTGAGCGCCAACCCGCCAAGGCCTAGCAGCCAAGGGAGCCAGCGGCGGCGCTTGGGAACTATCGGGCTAGCCGACAAGCTGTGCTCCATCCGATGGTGAGTGCGCTGCAGTGGCCAGGTTGGCCAGATACGGTTCGCGGCAAGGGGCCGAGGCGCCCTTGCCGCGAACGCTACTTATTGACCTCAGTTTCTAGCTCCGGTCACTGAAGGGAGATGCCCTTCAGGATGACCTTGTCCCACGAGCCATCCGCCTTGACGGCGTACTCGTAGAGCCCCATCACGCGGTTGGCTGGCGTGCCGTCGGTTCCGACGTAGGTGATGTCGCCGGAGACGCCAGGGAAGTCCTGCAGCGCTGCTAGGGCGTCGCGGACGGCGGCGCGGTCGGTGCTGCCAGCGTCGGTGATGGCCTGGGCGACCACCTTGTAGGCGTCGGCGCCGGAGAGGGTGAAGCCCGTGAAGTGATCGAGGGTGTAGCTCTTCTCGAACGCCGTGCGGAACTCGGCGGCGCGCTCAGCTGCCGCCCCCGTGAGGACTTCTGGCTCGCCGAACGAGGTGAAGGTGAAGCCGTTGAAGGCCGCGCCGCCGCCTTCTGGGCACTGCGAGTCGTCGGAGGCGTCGCCGCCGAGGATGGGCTGGTTGAACCCTTGCTGCCTCAGTTGCGGCACGAGCGAGGCGGCCTCAGCGCAGAAGCCCGTGAAGTAGATGAAGTCTGGAGCGAAGGAGCGCAGGTTGTTGATCTGCGCCGAGAAGTCGACGTTGTTGGAGGTGTAATCGAGAACGGTGGTGGTGCCGCCGTAGCCCTCGAAGGAATCCTTGAAGAACGAGGAGAGGCCGACGCTGTAGTCGTCGTCCTGCTGGCGGAAGATGGCGGCCTTGCGGGCGCCGGCGTCGGAGTACGCGTACTGGGCGGCTACCGCACCTTGGAACTGGTCGGTGTATGGGATGCGGAAGATGTAATCGCCGATCTGCGTGGTGGCCGGGTTCGTCGAGCCGGTAGACACCATGACGATGCCCGCTGGCTGCAGCACGTTAGCTGCAGGGATCGAGTGGCTGGAGGAGTAGGAGCCGAGCACGGCAACTACACCCTCGTCAACGAAACGGTTCGCGCAGGCGACGGAGCCCTCGACGGTGCTGGCGTTATCGCACACCGAGAGTTCGACGGTCATGCCGTTGATGGTCGGCTCCTGCTGGTTGGCAACGTTGATGCCGTACAGCGTGTCGTTACCAGTCACCGCCATGCGGCCTGACAACTCCAGGAACACCCCGATCTTGATTACCCCCTGGGCGAGCGCCATGCCACTTAAGGCCAAGGCGAGCGCGAGCGCAACGGTCAGTCGCTTCATCTCGAAGTCCTCTCCCACGAACGATGTCGTGTGGCGCGAGTGGCGGACCATCCGGTGAACAGCGCCGCTGGCGCCACCGTCACGCGATTCTTTGTACGTCTCCGCACTATATGTGTGCTCGGTGGAGGTGTCAACGAACCGTTCGTTAAGGTTCAGCCGCGTTCTAGGCGTGTGCTCTACCCGGCTGCTGCACCGCCGTCAACTTCGCCCTTAAGGGCAGCCGCCACACGTGCGAGCCTGGCATGGGCCTCGTGCACCACGCCGTCCAACGACGCCCGCGCTCCGTCTGGCACGGCACCGAACATGACCCGCGGGTTCACGATACTTACCTCGGTGACCTCACCAACTTCGCGCAGCACGACGTTGCACGGCAGTAGCAGGCCGATGTTGCGGTGGACGGAAAGCGCCGCGTGCGCCAGTGCTGGGTTGCAGGCCCCCAGGATCTCGTAAGGTTCCATCTTCTCGCCGAGTTTCGCCTGAAGCGTGGCGGTCACGTCGATGTGCGTGAGCACGCCGAACCCTTCCGCCGCCAGCGCCCGTGTGACCTGCTCCTTGGCCGCCAGGAAGGGGGCCGCGATGGTCGCCGTAAAACCGAGTTCTTGCATCTAGCTCCTCCTAGGGGAGGGGCACGTTCTCAGCCACTGTCACTCGAGTGCCGTTACCGCACCACGCGCGACCGGCCCCGTGACCGCTCCCGTCATGAGGCCACTATACATACCCCCATGGGGTATTTGTGTCAGCTAGCGGCACCTACCCCCGCTCGCAGACCCGGCCTAATGGTTGTCGCCGTTCGGCTGCCAGCGTCTGGTGTGCGGCTGCGCCTGGGCGGGCGGGTCGGAGGCAGGGAACGAATCGTCGAGGGCGTCATCGAGCTCGCTCTCGCGTTCTTTCACTTCCGCCGCGACCAACTCTGGCCGCTCGTGGTCCGTCGCCTGCTCGTCAACGGCACCCTTCGACGCGGCCGGCGCTACTTGCGACTTGCGCTCCATGGCTACCTCCTACCAGCAAGTTAGCCCTCAACAGCCAAACTGTCCGTGTCGGCGTTGACCGTAGGCGCAGCATGCGTGCTCTGGCCGTGATCGCCTCGCTTCAGCGCTTGGCGTGCTCGTCCAACTCAGCGGCCCAGCTGGCGACGCGGGTGACGCTGGCGTCCAAGTCGCGCAGCAACGTGAGCACCTCCAGATGGTGCGAGCTCGACGCGCGTGACTCAGGCAGTTGCGCCTCGAGGCGCGCCAAGTGAGCCACGCGCATGCGCCCAACCAGCTGTTCCAGCTCGGGGCGGCGCTCGATCACTGACCGCGCCATGGCCCTGTCACCCGTTGCGAGCGCAGTGAACGCGCCGCGCATGCGTTCAAGCACGCGTTCGCCGGTGCTTGCCAGTTCCGCGCGGCCCTCCTTGCTGAACTCGACCCCTTCCGTGCGCAGCTTCTCCTCGCGCCTGCCTAGCCGTCTGATCTGGTCGCCCATGTGCTCGAGCTCGGTGGCTATCAGGAGGAGGCGCTCGGAGATGGGATCCTCGCCGTTCGCCCGCCGCACCCCGGCAACGTAATCGACGACCTGATGGGTCAAGCGGTCCACTTTGAGCTCACGGGCCGCGATGGGGCCCGGGTCCCAGCGCCCTGCGCCGAGGTACTCAGTCGCGCGCTCCGTCATGACGGCGACCTGGTCGCTGATGCGGACCGTCTCCCTCAACGCCAGCGCCAGGCCGAGAACGGGGTCCTTGATGGCGTCGGCCCGCAGGTACTTGGGCGCGGAGTCGTCTTCTGCGGCCGGCACGAGCCTCGCGCTGAGCGAGGCGAGGGGGCCGACGAGAAGCGTGCCGACGAGGCTAACCGCGAGGTTGAAGAGCGTGTGGGCGTTGGCTACCTCGCGGGCCTGACCCCCACCGATCGCCTGCAGCCCAGCCGCGACGGGCTCGAGCGCGAGGACCACGGCGACCGCGCCGATGGCCGTGACGAGCAGCTGCATGAGTGCGGCGCGCTGGGCGTTCCTGTCGAACGTCCGCGACACCATCAGGGGCATGAGCGCCGACCCGGCGTTGCCGCCAACGACCAGCGCTACGGCCGTCTCGAGGGGGACGGTGTTGGCTACGAACAGGCCGAGCGCAACGGCGGTGGCCGCGTTCGAGCTAGACAACATGGCTCCGAGGGCCGCGCCGAGGAGGAGCACAGCTAGCGGCTGCTGCTCCGCTGCGCTCACGAGGAGGTTGAAGAGGTCGCTGCCGCTAAGCGCAGAGACGGACTGCACGGTCAGGTCGAGGCCGAAGAACAGCAGGCCCGCGCCGAGGAGGAAACCGCCGAACGCGTGGCCACGGCGCCACAACGCGAGCACGTAACCAACGCCGATCATCGGCAGGGCGTAATCGGAGAGGTGGAACGCCGCCAGCTGGATGGCGAGGGTGGCGCCGAGCTTGGCGCCGAGGAGCAGGGCGATGCCCTCCCTCACGGCGACCAGGCCACCGCCGACGAGACCGAGGACGGTTACAGAGGTTGCGGTGCCGCTCTGCGTGGCCGCCGCCACCCCCGTGCCAGTGAGCATGGCGAGGAACGGCGAGCGCGTCGCGAACGCCATCCAACGCCGCGAGGCGGGTCCGAGGATCTCTTGGAGGGCGTTCGCGATGCGGTGAATGCCCAGCAGGAACAGCGCCAACCCGCCAAGCATGGTCAGCAGCATGGCGAGTGCACTCCAGTTGGTCGGCGCGAGGTGAGTGGCATGGGTGAAGGCGTCACGGTGTGTCCCGTCTTAGGAATGAATAGGCAGTGTACTCCTACCACTGAACGGCGAGGCAACGGCTGCCAGGTATTGTATAGTTGTCTAGACATCAATAACGCCACGTCGCGCCGCTTCCCAGGAGGCCAGCAGTGGAAGGCAACGCCGCCTTACCCATCTACGTCCGCATTCAAGCGGACTTACGCACAGAGATCGCGGATGGCAAGCTGCCGCTCGGCAGCAAGGTTCCAACCGAGGCCGAGCTGAGCGCCCGCTACGCCGTCGCGCGCATGACCGTGCGCCACGCGCTCGACGGGCTGGTCGCGGCAGGCGTCCTGGGGCGCAAACGCGGCGTTGGCACGTTCGTGACGCGCACCAAGACGGAACGCGTTGCGAGTCGCCTCCTCGGTTTCCATGAAGACGCTGAAGCCCACGGCATGGTGCCACGAACCGAGGTGCTGAGCAGCAGCAGCGAGGCGCTCGGCGCCGCAGATGGCGCCGCCCTCGGCGAAGCGCCAGTCACGCGCGTGCAACGCATAACCAGGAGGCGCACGGTGGACGGCGAACCGATCGGCCACAACACCATCGTGCTCATACCGCCTTTCGCCAAACTCCTAGCCGACCTCGACCTCACGGACTCCCTCTACGCGGGCGTGGAACGCACCCTCGGCGTGACGGTCGGAGACGCCGACCAGCAAGTCGAGGCCGTAGCGGCAAGCGACGAGCTCGCGGCCATCCTCGACGTGCCAAGCGGCGCACCGCTGCTGCGCGTGACCCGCATCACTTACCTCTCCGACGGCCGCAAGCTTGGCCTCACCCGCACGCACTACCGCGGCGACCGCTACTTCCTCTCGCTCAGGCTCCAACGCGGGGCCCCAGAGCCAGCCTGATCAGCAGGCGGCGACCGCAACCAACTGCGCCGCTCCCCCACCACCCCGAGGCCCGGCAACGCCGAGCGACCCACTAGGAGGCAGCACATGCAAGTCAGTCAGACCACACCGCAGCACCGCACGCCAACAACCAGACGCGTCATGGCGCCAACCCGTGCGCTGCTGGCCGCACTCCTTGCGCTACTCCTGACGGGCGTGGCCGCAGCGCAAGGGGGCTGCGAGCGCGGCGCCCTAGACGGCCGATACTGCGACGTCAACGGCGATCTCCTAGCCGACGCCCCGACAGACGGCAAGTACTCAGACCCAAGCACCCTCGTCTTCACGTACGCTCCAACGGAAGACCCGGCCGTCTACCAAGACGCCTTCGCCGAGTTCATCGCTTACCTCTCCGAGCTGACCGGCAAGCAGGTCGTGTACTTCCCCGTGCGCTCATACGCCGCGCAGATCGAGGCGATGCGCGCAGGGCGCCTCCACGTGGCCGGTTTCGCTGCAGGCTCCGTCGAGGAAGGCGTGAACAGCGCAGGCTTCATCCCGGTCGCCGTGATGGCCGACACCGCGGGCGTGTTCGGTTACGAGATGGAAATAATCGTGCAACCAGACTCCGACATCCAGAGCCTCGAGGACCTGAGCGGCCGCCAACTCGCGTTCGTGTCACCAACCTCGAACTCCGGCTTCAAGGCGCCATCCGCCCTCCTCTTCGCCGAACTCGGCATGAAGCCGGACGTCGACTACCAAACCGCCTTCTCAGGCGGTCACGACAACAGCATCCTCGGCGTCGTGAACGGCGACTACGAGTCCGCGGCCATCGCCTCCTCCGTGATGGACCGCATGATCGCGCGCGACGTCCTCAAGGAGAGCGACGTGCGCATCATCTACACCTCGCAGACCTTCCCCTCTACCGCGTACGGCTACGTTTACGACCTGAAACCCGAGCTGGCGGCCAAGGTGCGGGAGGCGTTCCTGACCTTCGACTGGACGGGCACCGCCCTGAAGGCGGAGTTCGCCGACTCCGATGAGTTCCTCGAGATCGACTACAAGCGAGACTGGGACGTGCTGCGCAAGATCGCGGCCGCCAGCGCCGAGCTGGAGTGAGCGATAGGTCCACCAACCACCCGCTCGAGATCAGCGAGCTGGTGAAGCGGTACGGCCGCGGCGAAACAGCCGTGAACGGCGTGAACCTCACGCTCCGCCGCGGCGAGGTGCTTGCTCTCATCGGGCCATCCGGCGCGGGCAAGAGCACCCTCATCCGCTGCATCAACCGCCTCGTCGAACCGACGTCTGGCAGCGTGAAGGTGAACGGCGTGGAGGTTACCGCCCTCGGTCGCGGCGCGCTCAGGAGGGCGCGCCGCGGCATCGGGATGATCTTCCAAGAGCACGCCCTCGTCGACCGCCTGACCGTCATGGAGAACGTCCTCTCCGGCCAACTCGGTTACGTCGGCTTCTGGCGCTCCTGGTTCAGGCGCTTCCCGCAGGCCACCGTCGACCACGCGTACGAGCTCCTCGAACGCGTCGGCATCCTCGAGCAACTCGACAAGCGCGCTGACCAGCTCTCCGGCGGGCAACGCCAGCGCGTCGGGATAGCCCGCGCACTGTTGCAGGACCCGAGCATCTTGCTCGTCGACGAACCGACCGCCAGCCTCGACCCGAAGACGTCGCGCCAAGTCATGCGCCTCCTGATGGAGCTAGCCGCCGAGCATGAGCTCTCGGCCGTCATCAACATCCACGACGTTGCCCTCGCCAAGCTGTTCGTGCCGCGCATCGTCGGCCTGCGAGGAGGCGTCGTCGTGTTCGACGGCCCCCCGAGCCAGCTTGACGACGCTCGCCTGACCGACATCTACGGCGAGGAGGACTGGACCGCCGCGCCCCAAGCGGACGCGGCTGAGGGCGACGCGCCCATCCACGAGGCCACGCCCTCGAGCGCCGCCCACGCGCTGGCGCCCGGCCACGCCGCCGCCGAGGCCGCCGACCGCAACGGGATGGAACCAGCGTGAGGGGCCTGGCGGCTAGCGGGTCGGCTGGCAGCTCGGCCGCTAACCAACCGTTGCCGCCTAGCGCGGCCGCGCTGCGCGGGCAGCCGTGGCGGCCACGACCGGTCGTCGCCAACCCGCTCTTGCGCTACGCCATCCCCGTCGCGGCGCTCGCCTACCTGGTCGCCGCCAGCGCCAGCATCGACGTCAACTGGCAGCGCGTAGCCCTCGGCCTGGAACGCGCACGCGTGCTCTTCCGCGGTTTCGCGGCACCGGACTTCACGTCGCGCTGGGCGTTCATCCAGACGGGCATCCTCGAGAGCCTCGCCATGACGGTGGTCGCCACCGCCCTTGGCATCTTGTTGTCCGTGCCCTTCGCTTTCGGCGCGGCGCGCAACATAGCGCCGCTACCCGTCTACCTCTTCTGCCGCGCCTTCATAGCGGTGGCGCGGTCGTTCCAAGAGATCGTGATCGCCATCTTCTTCGTCGTCATGGTTGGCTTCGGGCCGCTGGCAGGCGCCCTCACCCTGGCTTTCGCGACCATCGGCTTCCTCGGCAAGCTCCTAGCGGAGGACATCGAGGACATAGACCCGCGGCCCCTCGAGGCGCTGCGCGCGACGGGCGCGAGTTGGCTCAAGCAGATGAGCTACGCGGTGGTGCCGCAGATCTACCCGCGCTTCATCGGCTTGAGCGTCTACCGTCTCGACATCAACTTCCGCGAGTCGTCCGTCATCGGCATCGTCGGTGCGGGAGGCATCGGCGGGGCCCTCAACACGAGCATCTCGCGTTACGAGTACTCCACGACGGCCGCCATCCTGATCGTCGTCATCGCTATCGTGCTGCTAAGCGAGTACGCGAGCGGCGTCATCCGGAAGCGGGTGCAGTAGGGTGCCGACGACCATCAGGGGCGAGAGCCGCATCTGGCGCAAGCGCACCCCGCGCCAAACGCTCATCACGTATCTCGGTTACCTGCTCGGCGCCATCGCCCTGGCCGTGGCGTTGCGGTTCATCTCTGGCCAGACGCTCTGGTTCTTCGTGTGGGACGCCCCGCAGCAGGCCGGCGACCTGATATCGCGCATGTTCCCGCCCAAGTGGAGCTACCTCGCAAAGCTGTGGAGACCGCTATGGGACACCATCAACATCGCCACCATCGGCACCATCATCGCCCTCGTCGTCGCCATCCCCGTAGCGTTCCTCGCCGCCAGGAACACCACCCCGCACCCGATCTTCAGGCAGCTAGCGCTGCTCATCATGGTGTCGTCGCGGTCCGTGAACGCCCTCATCTGGGCGCTGTTGCTCGTTAGCGTCATCGGCCCGGGAGTGCTGGCAGGCATCATCGCCGTTGGGCTGCGCTCCATCGGCTTCTGCGCCAAGCTCCTCTCCGAGGCCATAGAAGAGATCGACTTCAAGCCCATCGAGGCGCTTGACGCCACCGGCGCAAGCGGCGGTCAGGTCGTTACCTACGGGATCATCCCGCAGGTCGCTCCGGCGTTCGCTGGCATCACGGTCTACCGGTGGGACATCAACATCCGCGAGTCAACGGTCGTCGGCCTCGTCGGCGCCGGCGGCATCGGCTTGCCGCTCGATGCGAGCATCGCGGCGCTGCAATGGTCGCAAGCGACCGTCATATTCGCGCTGATCCTCGTGCTCGTCGTGTTCAGTGAGTGGGTATCAGCCAAGGTGAGGGCGGCCATCCGGTGAGCCTTTCCGGTGTTCGTTCCCTCCTACTCGACTTAGACGGTTGCGTCTGGTACGGCAACGAGTTAGCTCCAGGCGCCGCGGCCTTCGTACGCAACGCACGCGCGGCCGGCCTGCGCCTAGGTTTCCTCACCAACATCTCGAGCGGCGCGGGCGCTGCGGTGGCGACGAAGCTCACGCGCCTCGGGATCCCAGCCGAGCCACTTGACGTGTTCGCGCCACTCGACGCGCTAGCGGAGCACCCGCTCATGCGCGACCACCCGCCGACTTACGTGCTCGGCACCCGTCAGGTGGCTGCCGCCGTTGCGCGCCTGACGCACGAAACTAGCGACCCGAACGAGGCGACGCTCGTCGTCCTCAGCCGCGACGCGCAGCTCACGTACGAGCGCCTCGCAGAGGCGGTTCACGTGCTCCACCGCGGAGGCAAGCTCCTAGCCCTCAACTTGGACGCCCGCGTGCCTGTCGCCGCTGGTCGCGTCGTGCCTGGCAACGGCGCCATCGCGGCCGCACTGACCACCGCCTCCGGCGTGGCGGCTGAGTGCGTAGGCAAGCCAGCGGCGCGCTTCTTCGTGGCGGCGATGGAACGGCTGGGGATGGAGCCCGCCACGACGATCATGGTGGGAGACAACCTCGACTCCGACATCGCAGGTGGCAACGCCGCTGGGCTCCGCACGGTGCACGTCGGCGGCGACACCTTCAGCGCCCACCCGCAACCCCCGACTCCCACCGTGAGCGTCATGGGCTTGCCAGACCTCGCCCTGCTCCTACAGCTCGAGGCAGTCGAAGCGCAAGCGTGATGTGTACCCCGCACCGTTCGCGCTGGGCATTTGACCGCGCGCCCGGTTTGCTAAGTTACGGGGGAACGCAACTAGCCAACCCTAGGAGGGTAACCGAATGAAGCGAGTTCTGATCGCGTCTTTGTTCCTAGTCTTGACCTTGGTCGCCGGCGTGGCGCTGGCCCAAGACCCCGTGAAAATAGGCGTGATTACGAGTATCACTGGTCGCTTCGCCGAGTTCGGTGAGCAGCACCAGGCTGGCATCAAGGCCGCGTTGGAAGACGTAAACGCCGCCGGAGGCGTGAACGGCCGCACCGTGGAGGTCGTGTTCGAGGACGACACCTCGGAAGTCAACGCCGCCCTCGCGGCCTCCGAGAAGCTCGTCAACCAGGGCCTGCCCCTCGTGATGGGCGCCTACTCCTCATCCATCACCAACCCGATCACCCAGTACTTCACGCGCCAAAAGCGCCCGTTCCTCGTCTTCACCTCGTCTGACGATGCCATCACGCGCCCAGGCTCCGACTGGGTGTTCCGCACCAACCAGCCGTCGTACGCGTACGCTCAGGTCCTCTTCGACGTGTTCGACCAGATCAACGCGCAGCGCGGCGCAGGCACCCTCAAGACCGTCGTAACGGTGCACGGCAACGGCGCGTTCGAGAGCGCCGTGGCTGACGCCGTCGACGAGATCGCCGCCGAGCGTGGCTACACGGTCGTGCAGCGCCAAGACTACGACCAGACTGGCGCGGACTTCCGCCCGATCCTCAACCGCTTCAAGGCCCTCAACCCAGACGTCCTCTTCATGGTGTCCTACGCGGCAGACTCCGTCGCCCTCATGCGCCAAGTGCAGGAAGTCGGGCTCGACGCCAAGGTGTTCGCTGGCGGCGCCGCCGGCTTCGCTCTCCCAGGCTTCATCGAAGGCGCCGGCCCAGCGGCTGAGTACGTCTTCACGGCCACCATGTGGACGAAGGACGTGCCTTACCCCGGCGCTCAAGAGCTGAACGCGCGTCTCACCGAGATCCTCGGCCGCACGCCCTCGTACCACGCCGCCCAGGCGTACGCAGGCGTCATGGTGGCGGTCGATGCCCTCAAGCGCGCAGCGTCGTTCTCACCAGAAGACGTGCGCGCGGCGCTCCTCGCGACCGACATGCCGAACACCGTCTACGGCCCCATCCGCTTCGAGGACTACCAGGGCTACAAGAACCAGGCCCCGCTGCCGGCAGTAGCCGAGCAGGTCGTCAACGGCGAGTTCGTGACGGTCTACGTGAACGGCGCGGTCGTCGGCGATCTCCTCGAAACGCCGTCTTGGAACGCTCGCTGACCGCGGCATAACTTGCTGACAGCATCTTCGGGACGGAGCCATTGACCATGGAGGGCTTGGCTCCGTTCCTACAGAACCTAAGTGGCGGCCTACTGATCGGCGGCATCTACGCTCTCATCGGCGTCGGCTTGTCGCTGATCTTCGGGGTCATGCGCATCATCAACTTCGCGCACGGCGAGTTCGTGGCGGTTGGCATGTATACGGCCATCGTCTGCTTCCAACTCTTCGGCCTCGACCCGTACGTCTCGCTCCTCATAGCCGCCCCCATCGGGTTCCTGCTCGGCGCGCTGCTGCAGCGCGTGGTGCTCGCGCGCCTGATCGACGCGTCCAGCGACAGCACCCTGCTCGCCACTCTCGGCCTTGCCCTAGTCATCTCCAACGTCCTGTTCCTGGTCTTCGGCGCCGAACCGAAGTCCATCTACGTGCCGTACGCCACGCAAACCGTCACGCTCGGCGGCGTACGCCTACCCGTCGCCCAACTGACTGCCGGCGCCATCACGCTCGTCGTCATCCTCGCCCTCTGGTTGCTGCTGACGCGCACGGAGTTCGGCCGCGCGGTGCGTGCCACGGCGCAGAACCGCCTCGGCGCGGAGCTCGTCGGCATCAATACGCCACGCATTCACGCGCTCGTCTTCGGGCTTGGGATGGCGCTCGCCATGTGCGCGGGTGTCATCCTCGCGCCACTCCTCTTCGCCGTTCCCACCGTTGGCTCGAGCTACACCCTCAAGGCGTTCGTGGTCACGGTCCTCGGCGGCCTCGGCAGCGTGCCTGGCGCCATCGGCGGCGGCCTCCTGCTCGGCGTCGTCGAGTTCATGGGCGCGTCTTACCTCTCGTCTGGTTACCGCGACGCCTACGGGCTGTTCGCGTTCCTCATCGTTCTCCTCGTGCGGCCGGAGGGCCTCTTCGGGCGCTCCGTCAAGCGCGTATGACGCTCAAGCGCACCAGCTTGCCGTGGACCTGGCTGGGAATCGCCGGGGTCGCCGCGCTGGGCGCGACGTGGTACTTCGCCTTCCCAAGCTACCTGTCACTCGGCATCTCGCTGTTGCTGCTGGCTGGTTGGGCGAGCGCCTGGGACCTCCTTGGTGGCTGGACGGGGCAAACGAGCCTCGGTCACGCCGCCTTCATCGGGCTGGGGGCCTACACCGTCGGCGTCACCGCAACCAAGTTCGACTTGGCACCGTGGTGGAGCTTCCTCCTCGCCGCCGCCTTCGCGACCGTGCTGGCGTTCCTGTGGGGCCGCCTTACCTTCGGGTTGCGCGGCTCGTACTTCGTGCTCTCCACCATCGCCGTCGCCGAGATCCTGCGGCTGGTGGCCATCAACGAGCGCAAGCTCACGGGCGGCGCCATCGGACTGTTCATCTTCGACCTCAAGGAGCCTTTCGGGTTCGATCTGTTCAGCAGGCACACGGAGTTCTGGCTCGCGCTTGGCTACCTGGTAATTGTCCTGGTGGTAGTCGCGTTGGTCACGCGCGGCAAGCTCGGCTATCAGATGCGCGCCGTTCGCGAAGACGAGTCGTCTGCCCAAGCCGCGGGCATCAACCCGGTGGCGGTCAAGTCGTGGGCGTTCATGTTGTCAGGCGCCCTCACCGCGATAGGCGGCTGCATCTACGGCATCTTCCTCTCGGCCCTGCAGCCGCAACCCATGTTCGAGTTGCACTTGAGCGTGCGCATCGCGTTGGTCGCCATCATCGGCGGTCGCGGCACCCTCTTCGGACCGCTCATCGGCGCCGCGCTTCTCACCCTCGCAGCGGAACTCTTCCGCAACACTTTCGCAGAGGCCAACCTCCTCATCTACGGGCTCCTGATCGTCGTCGTCGTCCTGTTCGTGCCACGCGGCCTCATGGGCGCACTGCGCGCACGCGCGGTTAGGAGGCGCTATGCCAAGAGCGCTGGTGGCTGAGAACATCACCGTGCAGTTCGGCGGCCTGATCGCGGTGAACGACGTATCGCTGACGCTTGACGCTGGTCAGATAGTCGGCCTCATCGGCCCGAACGGGGCAGGCAAGTCGACGCTCTTCAACGCCTTGACCGGCTACGCCAAGACTCGGCGCGGCAAGGTCGCCTTCTTCGGCACGGAGGTGGGTCGGCTGCAGCCGTACGCGCGCACGCGCCTCGGCATGGGCCGCACGTTCCAGATCGAACGCCCGTTCGAGGGCCTAACTGTTCTCGAGAACGTCCTCATCCCCGCGTTCCTGAAAGCCAATAACCGCGCGGCGGCCGAGCAGGCCGCTACTCACGCGCTCGAGCTCGTCGGCTTGGCGGATAGGGCGATGCAGCTATCTTCTGACCTCAACCTAGCGCGGCGCCGACGCCTGGAGCTAGCCAAGGCCTTGGCCGTCAAACCTCGGGTCTTGTTCCTCGACGAGCTGATGGCCGGCCTCAATCCACCCGCCCTCAAGGAGATGATCGGCTTCGTGCGCTCGTTGGCGGAGTCCGGCATCGCGATCGTGATGGTCGAGCACATCATGCAGGCCGTCACCGAGCTCTGCGAGGACGTCATCGTGCTCGCTTTCGGAGAGAAGATCGCGCAAGGAACACCGGGGCAGGTCATGAACGACGAGCGCGTCATCGAGGCGTACCTTGGAGGCGCGGATGAGTGACGACGCCCGCAGTGTCACCGGCGTAGCTGGCGCAAAGGCGGCCGCGCCGCGCCGTGTCCTCGACGTCGTCGAGGCCAACCTCGGCTACGGCGACCTTCAAGTGGTGTTCGGCGTCTCGCTGCACGTGAACGCCCACGAGCTCGTCGGGTTGGTTGGCGGGAACGGCAGCGGCAAGTCGACTATCCTGCGCGCCGTCTCCGGCATGATCCAGCCGCGCGGCGGCAAGATCCTGCTCGACGGCGAGGACGTCACCGGCCTCAAACCCCACCATCTGGCCCTGCGCGGGCTGGCGCACGTGCCGATGGGCCGGCAGCTGTTCCCTGACATGACGGTGGAGGAGAACCTCTCCCTCGGCGCCTACTTGCCGCCAGCGAGGGCGCGGCGCGCCGAGGGCTTCGAGCGCGTCTACGGCCTCTTCCCCGACCTGCAGAACAAGCGCCGCATAGCGGCTGGCGCGCTTTCCGGCGGGCAGCAACAGATGGTGGCGATCGGCCGCGCGCTCATGCTGCACCCGAAGGTGTTGATCATGGACGAGCCGAGCCTCGGCCTGGCGCCCCTCCTCGTGCGCGAGGTCATGCAGGTCATCAGGGGCGTGTCTGAGACGGGCCTGCCCATCTTGCTCGTCGAGCAGAACGTCACCCAAGTGCTCAAGATCAGCGACCGCGCTTACGTGCTCGAGAACGGCCACCTCGTGCTGGAGGGGCCCTCCGAGAAGCTGCGCGGCGACCCCCTCATCCGCCGGGCGTACCTGGGGCTCTAGCCGCCAGCTGGAGCGCGCACGCCGCGCACCTCTTCTCGGCTACTACGACCTCGGGTGACGTAGCAGACACCAACCGGTCCTCACCTCTAGAATGTTCCCGACCCCACGCCACGTCCAACTTCCTTCAACTGGGTCACGGAGGGCGGATGGCCACGATTCTCGCCGTGATTACTGCGCTAGGCGTAGTAGTCACGATCTTGACCAACCTAACGAACATCGCCCGCTACATGCACGAGCGGCGTGAGCGCCGTGGCACACGGCTGCAAGTCGCGGCCGCGAGCGAGCGCTCCAGTAACCCGCGCCCGCCGGCCGCTGCGACACCGGAATACGCACCCCACCCTGAACTGCCAAGCAGCGCGACTGAGGACCCTCCCCCGGCGGCGTCGCTCGACGCCTACATCGGTCCGCCAAGCAGCGGCGTCATCGAGCCGATCCCACCGTTGCCGCTCACTGCGCTTCCGCAGCCGCTCACCTCGTTCGTCGGGCGCCAGGCGACCCTAGCGCAGCTAACGGCGCTGTTACGGCTACCTGAGACGCGGCTCGTGACTCTTCACGGGCCGGGCGGAATCGGCAAGAGCCGCCTCGCGCTCGAGGCGGCACGGGCATTACGGCCGGACTTCACGGATGGCGTCGCGTTCGTGCCACTGGACGCCGTGCACGACCCGGAACTCGTGCTAGGCGAGATCGCTTATGCCGTTGGGTTGACGGAGTCGGCTACCACCAGCCCGCTCGACCGGCTCGCGAAAGTGCTCCAGCGGCGCGAGCTCCTCCTGGTGCTCGATAACGTGGAGGGGCTGCTCGGCTCCATGGGGCAGGTCAGTCAGTTGCTGGCAACGGCGAACGGCCTCAAGGTCCTCGTGACTTCCCGCACGCTACTGCACCTCAGCGGTGAACTGTCGTTCCCAGTGCCGCCCATGGCCTTGCCAGAAGGCGGGGAGCCCGTGACTGCCGAGGGCGCCATGGACTTCGGGGGTGTGCGGCTCTTCGTCGAGCGCGTGAGGGCCCTGCGCCCCGACTTCACCCTCGATGACGAATCCGTTGGCTCCGTCGTGAACCTCTGCCGTCGCTTAGATGGGTTGCCCCTAGCGCTTGAGCTTGCAGCGGCGCGCCTTGGCAGCATGACCCTCGCCGCGCTAGTGGAGCGAGCGACGCAGCGCCTACCGCTCCTCACGGGTGGCCCGCGCGATGCCCCGGCTCGGCAGCAGACGCTGCGCGCCACCATCGCCTGGTCACACGACCTCCTCAGCCCCACCCAGCGCACGCTCTTCGCGCGGCTAGCGCTGTTCGACGGGAGCGTCTACCTGGAGGCCATCGAGGCGATCTTCGGGCTCGAGCCCACCGTGATGGACGGACTAAGCAGCCTGATCGACGCCAGCCTGCTCACGCGCTTCGACCTGGAAGCCGGCCGCCTCGGAATGCTCGAGACGCTCAGGGAGTTCGCGCTAGAAGAGCTGGCCAAGGACCCACAGTTGGCGGTGCTGAAGGCGCGTCATGCGCATTACTACCTCCAGTGGGTGGCTGGCGTGCCAGAGGCATTGCAGGGACCTCGGCAACAGGAGTGGCTCGAGCGCCTGCGTTACGAGGAGGGCAACCTCCGCACCGCGTCGGCGTGGTTCGTCGCCGAGGGCGATGCGGAAGGCGCGCTTGGCATGGCCGTGGCGCTAAGACCGTACTGGCAGCGCATGGGGGCGTTAGATGAAGGCCGCAGGCATCTGGATCAAGCGGCGGCGATGCCTGGTGCCGTAGCGCCAGAACTGCGCGCTTCGGCCGCGTTCGGCAGTGGGGTTCTCGCGTGGCGCCAAGGTGACCTGGCTGAGGCAGAGAGCCTCCTCGGGCAAGCCTTGACACTGGCGCGCACGGCGCAGGCGCCCAAAGTGGCAACGGCGGCGCTGCGCATGCTTGGAGTACTGGCGCAGAACCACGCAGACTACACGCGCGCTGGCAAGCTGTTGAAGGAGAGCCTGGAGCTCGCCAAGGAACAAGGCGACGTCGAGGCGGTTTCGAACACGTACCTTAGCCTTGGCAACGTCGCGTTGGACCAAGACCATGGCGCCGCAGCCACCGACTATTACGAGAAGAGCCTGCAGTTGACGCGCCGCAACGGCGACACCCTCGGTGAGGCCATGGCCCTTGACAACCTCAGCGTTGCAGCCTGGTACGCCGGCGACCTGACCTCTGCTGAGCGCCTTGGCCAGGAGGCGTTCGTCCTCTACCAGCAGCTCGTGCTGCCGAGCGGCTGCGCCAACATCTGGCACCGCAACGCGCTGGTGGCGTTAGGCCGCGGCGACCTGAACACCGCCGAGGCGCAAGCGAGGTTGGCGCTGCGCGTGCGGCGCGCGCAGGGAGAGGGCCGCGGCGCGGCGTTCATCCTTTACGACTTGGCGCGCGTCGCCTTGGCGCGCAAGGACCATGAGTCCGCCGCCCTGCTGCTAGCGGAGGGCTTGGGCTTGGTGCGCCCGCAGCAGGCGCCAGTGCTAGACCTCCTCTACTTGGAGGGCACGGCCGCCTACCTAACGCAACTGGAGCGCTTCGATGAGGCCCACGTGTTGTTGCGCGTGGCGGACGGCTGGCGCGAGCGCATCGGGGCGCCCGTTGCGCCAGTCAACCGCAAGGAGAACGCCAAACTAAGGCACCAGGTCCAACGCGCCTTAGCGCACAAGGAGCGCAAGCACCTGCTCGGACTCGACGCTCTCGCACGCCAGCTAACGGAGGTTGAGGCGGTGGAACGCGCAGCTACCGCCCTTGGCATGCTTGGGTTCGGACAGAGCAGCTAACTCCAAGCCGCTTCCCGCGGCCCACTACGCCAGACTAGTCGCGGTTGCCCATGAACATCGAGACGTAGTAGAGCAAGTACATGACGGAGGCGGCGGCGGCGGCTACGTAAGTCAGCGCCGCGGCGTTGAGCACCTGCTTGGTGCCAGCCACCTCACCGCTAGTCGCGATACCGAGGCGTGCGAGCTCTACCCCGGCACGGCGGCTGGCGTCGTACTCGACCGGCAGGGTCACGACCTGAAAGAGCACCGCCAGGCCGAACAGCACGATACCGAGTTGGATGAGCCCAAAGACGCCGAGCACGGCGCCCGCGATGATGATCCACGGCGCGAACTGCGAGCCGATGTTGGCGGCGGGCACCAATGCGCTGCGGAAGCGCAATGGGCCGTATGCCTGAGCGTGTTGGATGGCGTGTCCTACCTCGTGAGCAGCTACGGCGTGGGCAGCGACGCTTGCACCGCGGAAGTTGGGGGCCGACAGGCGCAGCACCCTCTTGGAGGGGTCGTAGTGGTCGGTTAGTTGGCCGGGCACCTCTTCTATCGGCACGGCCTGGAGGCCGTTAGCGTCTAGGATGGCGCGGGCCGTCTGGGCGCCGGTGAGGCCGGAGGCGGCGGGCCGCGCCTGCCAGCGGCCATAGGTGTTCCGCAAGTACAGCTGCACCAGCATGCTGGCCCCCATGGCCACGATGAAGATGATCCACATAGCGATTACTCCTTGGGCGCGTGCTGCAAGGCCCCCGACGCGCTCTGCAATACCTGAGATTACCTGGTGCGCGCCAGGTCGCAGCCGCACCGCACTACCACGACCACTTACATGAGAGGAACATGGGGAAGAACGTCCCTGGTGGCTCCAGCAGCCCACTCGTAATGTGGATGCACATGTCCAGGATGGGCTTGTCGCAGGAGGTACCCGGATGCAGAAGAACAGTTCAGTTGGCCACGCACGGTCGTGGTCGCTCATCGCACTCGTGGCGGTGCTCGCCCTATTAGCAGCCGCCGCCATCGCCCAGTCAGCCACCGACCAGCTCCCGAAAGGCATCGGTCCGGTGCAAGAACTCACCTTGCCTGCCGAGATCGATAGCGCCATGGCGGCGGAGGGAGAAGCGACCTTCACGGCCTACTGCTCGGCCTGCCACAAGTTCGGCGAAAGGTACGTCGGACCCGACTTGGCCGGGGTAACGGTGCGCCGCGCACCCGAGTGGATCATGAACTTGGTCCTCAACACGGACGAGATGATCTTCAACGACGAGACGGCCTACGAGCTCCTCGCCGAGTACATGACGCCGATGGCGCAACTGCCACTAACGCAGGAGCAGGTGCGCGCGGTCCTCGAGTTCTTCCGCCAGAACGACCTGCGACTAGGTCTGTAAGTCGCGGTTCGGAGCAGTCACCTCACATAGGGAGTAGACGCATGAAGAAACGACAACTCATCTACGTCCTACTTGGCCTGGCGGTACTCGCCGCTGGCCTGGTAGCCGCCCAAGGGGCGCGCAACGTCGCGCGCGTAGCCAACGACGCCGCCAACCGCACCTTCGTGCCGCCAGGCGAGCACGACGAGTTCTACGGCTTCTTCTCAGGGGGCTTCAACGGCCAGCTCAGCGTGGTCGGCTTGCCGTCCGGCCGCACCATCAAGAACATCCCCGTGTTCTCGCAGTACGGTGAGAACGGCTACGGCTACTCGGAAGAGACCAAGGCCATGTTCAACACCTCGCACGGCCCGGTCTATTGGGACGACTCTCACCACCCCGAGTTCTCCATGACCAACGGCGTACCTGACGGGCGTTGGATCTTCATCAACGGCAACAACACCCCACGCATCGCCCGCATCGACCTCACGACGTTCGAGACGGTCGAGATCATCGAGATCCCCAACATCGCCGGCAACCACCCATCGCCGTTCACGACCATGAACAGCGAGTACGTGGTGGCAGGCACGCGCTTCAGCGTGCCCGTGCCACAGCGCGACATGCCGATCGCCGAGTACAAGGGCAACTTCAAGGGCATGCTGACGTTCGTCTCCGTCGAGCCAACCTCGGGCGAGATGGCCGTGGCGTTCCAGATCATGATGCCCGGGTTCGACTACGACCTGGCGCACTGCGGTAAGGGGCCGTCGGCAGACTGGTGCTTCTTCAGCTCCTACAACAGTGAAGAGGCGCACACCCTGCTCGAGGTCAACGCCTCGCAGCACGACAAGGACTTCGTAACGGCCGTCAACTGGCGCCGCGCGGAGCAGTGCGTGGCAGAGGGCCTAGCGACGCAGTTGCCGTCGTACTACGCCCACAACCTCATCAACGAGGCCACCCACACTGCCGAGACGACCTGGCACGACACCGCCACCGTCTTGCAGCCTGAAGACTGCAGCGACCTCGTCTACTTCCTCCCGACCCCCAAGTCGCCGCACGGCGTCGACGTCGACCCAAGCGGTCAGTTCATCGTGCCTGGCGGTAAGCTCTCCGCCACCATCGCCGTCCACAGCTTCCAGAAGATGCTCAAGGCCATCGAGAACGAGTCCTACGACGGCTACTCGTACGGCGTGCCCATCCTCAAGTTCGACGACATCGTCGCCGGCCAGGTCGAACGCGCCTGCCTCGGCCCGCTGCACAACGAGTTCGACGACAAGGGCAACGTCTACACGAGCTGCTTCATCACCTCCGAGATCATCAAGTGGAACCTCAAGGACTTCGCCGTCACCGACCGCATGCCCGTCTACTACTCCGTCGGTCACCTCATGATCCCGGGCGGCGACAGCACCAAGCCTTGGGGCAAGTACCTCGTGTCGCTCAACAAGATCACGAAGGATCGCTACCTGCCGACGGGTCCAGAGCTCGCGCAGTCCGCGCAGCTCATCGACATCAGCGGCAACACCATGCAGATGCTCCTCGACTTCCCCACCCTCGGCGAGCCGCACTACGCGCAGGCCATCCCGGCCAACCTCGTGGCGCCCAACAGCAAGCTCATCTACGACCTTGCAGCCAACGAGCACCCGTACGTGGTCAAGAACGAGGGTGAGACGAAGGTCGTGCGCGAGGGCACCGACGTGCACGTCTACATGAGCTCCATCCGCTCGCACTTCGCGCCTGACAACATCGAAGGCATCAGGGTCGGCGACACCGTCTACTGGCACGTGACCAACCTCGAGCAGGACTGGGACGTCCCGCACGGCTTCGCGGTGCAAGGCATGCAGGACGCCAACATCCTCATCAAGCCTGGGCAGACGCTGACGATCACCTGGAACCCAACCAAGCCAGGCGTCTACCCCTTCTACTGCACGGACTTCTGCTCCGCGCTCCACCAGGAGATGCAGGGTTACGTACGCGTCTCGCCAGCAGACTCCGACGTGCCGCTCACCTGGAGTCTTGGCCTCTGACCCGACTGACCTCGCCGCACGGCCCAAGGGCGTGCGGCGGGGTCTAGTCCCCGTCCGCCACCATCCTGGGCAGTAAGCGTCGGACGGGTACCTCGGTTCGGGTCGGGTTCCCATACGGGACCCGACCCGAACCCACCAACACGGGCGCGGCAAGCCGCGCCACTGGCATACGAGAAAGGAAGCTAGAATGCGCTCACGCACACGCGAGCTAGCTTGGCCGTTAAGCGCACTGATAGCACTGGCCGCACTCATCCCCCTGCTCACCTTCGTGTGGCCGCTGTGGCACTATTACTTCGAAGCGCCGCAGTATCCAGAGGGCCTAGCCATGCAGATCTGGGCGAACAAGTTGACTGGCCGCGTCGACCTCATCAACGGCCTCAACCACTACGTCGGTTTCATGCACCTAGACCCCGCCGACTTCTGGGAACTCAAGGTCCTCCCCATCCTCATCGTGCTCGTCTCGCTCACCGGCATCGTGGCCGCCATCGTCGGGCGCAAGCGCCTCTTCCAGGCGTGGCTCTGGTTCTACGGCGTGTTCGCCGCCCTCGGCATGTCCGACTTCGCGCGCTGGCTCTACCAGTTCGGGCACACCGTCGACCCGAAGGCCGCCATCACGATGGAGGGTTACACCCCGCCGATGGTTGGCACTAGCATCTTCATGAACTTCTACATCACGGCTTGGCCAGGCTGGGGCGCCGTGGCCTTGGCCGGTGGCTTCGTAGTCGGCCTCGGGCTCTACGTGGTCATGTGGGCCCGCGGGCGCACCAAGCACCGCCGCGTCGCTGGCGCCACGGTCGCCGCCCTCGTGGTCGCGCTCCTCCTCTCGGGTTGCTCGGCGCCTAAGCCAGCCAAGGTCGTCATCGGCCAGGACTCGTGCGCCATGTGCAACATGGTCATCTCGGACGCCCGCTTCGCTACCCAGGTCGTCACCAAGACAGGCAAGGCGTACAAGTTCGACTCCATCGAGTGCATGGTGGCCTTCCTCGTCGACGGCACGGTCCCCAAGGACCAGATCCACTCGGCGTGGGTAAGCGACTACCTGAACCCCGGCACGTGGCTCAAGGCGGAGGACGCCCGCTACCTGCAAAGCGTTAAGGTGCGAAGCCCGATGGGCCTCAACCTCTCCGCCTTCAAGACGCTTGGCGAGCTCGAGAACGTGCGCGCCGAAGCTAACGGCGTCGAGCGCCGTTACGTAGACCTGGCAGGCATAGTCATCGAGGCAGGCATGATCGAGAAGATCAACTCGGGAGGCGGCCACGGCCACCAGTCGATGGACATGCCCCATGACCAGATGCCGGACGAACCGCACGGTTCCGATGGTGCCGGAGCGAACTAGTGAACTGGCGCCTACCATCCACAGTCAGGGCCATGGTCGCCGTCGTCTGCGCGGCTGCGGCCATGACCCTGAGCAGCGCTCCCGCACTCGCGCAGGCGCGCACCCTCGAGGTCTGCGGCGGTAGTTGCGCGTTCAGCAGCGTTGGCACGGCGCTAGCGGCGGCAGTGGACGGCGACACGGTGCTCGTGCATGGCGGCACGTACCGCGAAGGCCCCCTCGTCATCGACAAGCGGATCACGCTTGAGGGCGTAGATTGGCCCGTCCTAGACGGCGAGCTGCAGCACGGCATCCTCACCGTGGCGGCCAACGACGTCGTCGTGCGCGGCCTGGTCCTGAGAGACGCGGGCCGCTCCCACTTGGTCGACATAGCCGCCATCCGGGTCGAGGAGGTCGAGAACTGCCTCATCGAGAACAACCGCGTCGAGAACGCCTTCTTCGGCATCTACCTCGCCAAGTCGCTCGGTTGCACCGTCCGCGGCAACCGCGTCACCAGCGAAGGCGAGCTCGAGGCCTACACGGGCAACGCCATCCAGCTGTGGAACGCGTTCCATATCTCAATCGAAGGCAACTACGTCAGCGGTCACCGCGACGGCATCTATCTAGAGTTCGCCCGCAACACGCACGTCAGCAACAATGTCAGCGAGAACAACCTGCGCTACGGTCTGCACTTCATGTTCTCCAACGAGTCGCAGTTCGAGAACAACACCTTCCGCAACAACGGCGCGGGGGTGGCCGTCATGTACTCCAAGCAGATCGACATGATCGGCAACCACTTCGTCGACAACTGGGGGGCGGCGGCATACGGCCTACTTCTCAAGGACATCAACGACTCAGTCGTTTCGCGCAACACCTTCGAGGACAACTCCGCTGCCGTCTACATAGACGGCTCCAACCGCACCGACCTTGACCGCAACGACTTCATCCGCAACGGTTACGCGCTGCGCGTGCTATCGAACTCGATGGGCGTTAGGGTCATGTACAACAACTTCATAGGGAACACCTTCGACGTGATCACGAACTCCAACCGCTCGTACAACGCCTTCCTCGAGAACTACTGGGACGCGTACGAAGGCTACGACCTCGACCGCGACGGCATCGGCGACGTGCCGTTCAGGCCCGTTAGGCTGTTCGCGATGACCGTCCAAGGCTTCCCGCAGTCGATGATCCTGCTGCGCAGCCCGCTCTCGCAACTGATGGATTACGCTGAGAGACTTCTGCCGATAATCACACCGAAGGCCATCGAAGACGACCGGCCGCTCATGGGGAGGATCCGATGGTAGTCGTAGACGGTCTAAGCAAGAGCTTCGGCCGGCTAAAGGTGCTAGACAACGTCAGCGCCACCTTCGAGCCGGGCCGCGTTACGTCCATCATCGGTCCGAACGCCTCAGGGAAGACGACACTGATCAAGTCGATCCTCGGCCTCGTGCTGCCAGACGCTGGCAGCGTCACCGTCGGTGGAGAACCGACGCGCAACAACCCAGCTTCGCGCCGCGAGGTCGGTTACATGCCGCAAGAGCCGCGCTTCCCTGACAACCTGAAGGTGAGCGAGCTCTTCGCCTTCATCCAAGACCTGCGCGGCGTTCGCCCCGAGGGCCTCGACGCTCTCATCGCGCTCTTCGAACTCAAGCCGCACCTCAACAAGCCGCTGCGGGTCCTGTCAGGCGGCACGAAGCAGAAAGCGAGCGCCGTCCTCACGTTCCTCTTCCGCCCGAAGGTTCTGCTCCTCGACGAGCCGAGCGCCGGCCTCGACCCGGTGGCCAGCAGCCGCTTGAAGGACCGCATCTTGGAGGAGCGCGAGCGGGGCGCCACCGTCATCCTCACCTCGCACGTCATGAGCGAGCTGGAGGAGTTGACTGACGAGGTCCTCTTCCTCCTGGAGGGCACCGTGCGTTACCGCGGAAGCCTCGACGCCATCAGGACCGCGACGGGCGAGAAGCGCCTCGAGCGCGCCATAGCGAAGGTCATGACGGGCGAGGTCAACCTGGACGCCGCCAGCGCGCACCTGCCAACCGCGCCCGTGAGAGAGGGAGCCGCATGAACACGACCCTAAAGGTCATGAAGTACGCCTTCTTCGACCTCATGCGTAGCCGCTGGATCCTGATCTACACGCTCTTCTTCCTGATCGCTACTGGCGGGCTCCTCTACTTCGGCGACGACGCGGCGCAGGCAGCCCTCAGCTCCCTAAACCTCGTGCTCCTCGTCATCCCGCTCGTGTCGCTGATGCTCGGCATGAACCACTACTACTACACGCGCGATTTCGTGCAGCTGATCCTCACGCAGCCAGTCTCGCGCCCAAGCGTTTTCATCGGCCAGTACGCGGGGGTGGCCCTGCCGCTAGCCGGCGCCTTCGTGATCGGCACCGGAGTTCCGTTCGCCTTGTTCGGCTTCTCGAGGCAGCTCGATGCCGGCATGGTCGTCAGCCTGCTCGTTGCCGGGGCGCTGATCAGCCTCGTGTTCACCGCGCTGGCCTTCTGGATGGGCCTGGCCAACGAGGAGCGCGCTAGGGCGCTCGGCATAGCGCTCGCCGTGTGGCTCGGCCTGACCGTCGTCTACGATGGGCTCGTCCTCTACTTCATCGTCGTGGCGCAGGCCTACCCCATCGAGGGCGCCGTCATGCTGCTTAGCATCCTCAACCCCATCGACCTCTCGCGCATCCTCGTGCTCCTGCAGCTCGACACTGCGGCGCTCATGGGCTACACGGGCGCGCTGTTCCGCACGTTCCTCGGCAGCGCAACGGGCGCCATGGTCGCGGTAGCCGCCCTACTCGCTTGGGTCGTTGCCCCGGTCGCGCTTGGGTTATGGACTTTCAGGCGCAAGAACTTCTGAGGTTAGGAGCTGACGGGCGTCCGCTGGGCGCCTGTCAGTTACAGCGTGCCGCGTTTGAGGTCGGTCAGGTAGTTGAGCATCTCGATCTCGCTGACCTCTCCGACGTGCGTGAGCACGTGATTGCCGCTGGCGTCGAAGAACAACGTCACCGGCAAGCCCATCGCCTCGAAGCTGTTGGAGAGCTCGCTTGCCTCGTCGAGCAGGACGTGCTCGAGCACTAGTTCTGGGCGCTCGTCAAGGTAAGCCTGGACGGTGGCGCGGTCCTCACCCTGATCGGCGAAGTAGAACTGCACCTGCGGGTTGCCGCGCGCGGCGCCACTCATCATCGGCAACTCCCGGCGGCAAGGTGGGCACCAGGTGGCCCACAGGTTCACCACAACGGGCTGGCCAGTGGCTTCGGCTAACGAGACGGTGCCGCCGCTCAGCCGTTCGAGGGTCACGTCGGGCAGGCCCCTGGCGTGCGTGGCAGCTGGCTGGAAGAGGAACCACAGCAGCACCAGCACAGTGACACCGGCAACCGCCACCAAGACGGTGCGGAGCTTCCCTCGCCGACGCGTAACTGCCACACCGAATCTTACCGGAGCCTAAGTTGGCTGCGGGTAGTCGCCAGCTACGTGCCGAACTTCAGCCGGTCGCGCCGCCCGAGATGAGCCAGGTCAAACCGAAGATGAAGAGGAACGCCCCGAAGGCGAACATCATCATGCCTTCGAAGAGGCCAGCCACTCGCGGGTAGTCGGCGATCTCGAGCGAAGAAACGCCAGCGGGCACCTTCACCCCTGGCCGCGCGAAGAACCAATACAGCAGCAACGCTGAGCCGATCAACATGCCGGAGCCGATTGCCAAGACGACGGTGCCCATAACGCTCCTCCAAAGCTGCGCCGCTAGGGAGCCCGGCTGACCGCGGTCCAGTTGCCTGTCGGAGCGTGGCGTCCACGCACCTCTGGGCCGCGCCATCCTGGCTGGTCGGCGCGGTACTTACGACACGTTAAGTCCGACTGCTCGAGGGGTTTGTGGCACTGGTCACGCTGCCATGCTGCCGCTCGTCACTCTGGCGCGCTTGGCGTCGACTTGCTAGGCTCGATACCTACACCTTTCAGTTGCGGCGGCTCGCCGCACTACGATCAGGGGAGAGGGGCACGTTGAGCAGCCAGCGCACAACAGCATTCGACCGCCTCAGGCGCGAGGAGTTCGACGTGGTCGTCGTCGGTGGCGGAGCTACCGGCACGGGCATCGCGCTAGAGGCCGCCACTCGCGGCCTCAAAACTGTGCTCCTCGAACGCCACGACTTCTCATCTGGCACCAGCAGCCGCAGCACCAAGCTCGTGCATGGCGGCGTGCGCTACCTCGAACAGGCCGTCAAGCACGCTGACCGCTCCCAGTTCCACCTCGTGCGCGAGGCGCTGAAGGAGCGCGCCGTCCTACTACACAACGCTCCGCACCTGGCGCACCCGCTCCCGCTCCTCACCCCCATCTACGGCGCTCTCGAGCTGCCTTACTACTTCACGGGCCTCAAGCTTTACGACATGCTCGCAGGCCGCGCCAACCTCAAGCCGAGCCGGCTCATCAACCGCGATCAGGCAACTGAGCGCTTCCCGATGTTGCGCCATGAGGGCCTGCGCGGCGCGGTCGAGTACCACGACGGGCAGTTCGATGACGCACGCATGAACGTGACGCTGGCGCTGACGGCCGCGCGCGAGGGCGCTGTCGTGCTCAACTACGTCGGCGTCACCGAACTCCTCAAGCAGGCCGGCCACGTGACGGGCGTGAGCGCGATCGGCAGCCTGCCAGGGGACGGCGGGGAGGTGGAGGTGAAGGCCAAGGCCGTCATCAACGCCACCGGGCCGTTCGTTGACGCGTTGCGCAAGCTCGACGACCCTGGCACTCAAGAGATCCTCAAGACGAGCTCAGGCGTGCACGTCGTGCTCCCAGCACGTTTCAGCCCGCCAGACACGGGCCTCCTCATTCCCAAGACGGAGGACGGCAGGGTGCTCTTCTTGCTCCCCTGGCTCGGGCGCACGTTGGTTGGCACGACCGACAACCCGGCGCCAGTCGAGGAGGATCCGAAAGCGTCCGAGGTCGACGTCGCCTATATCCTCCGCCACGTGCAGCACTACTTCGACTTGCCGGTTGAGCGCAGCGACGTGCTCGCGTCCTGGTCTGGCCTCCGCCCGCTAGTGCAGCAGGAAATGGTTGGACAGTTGACTGACGAGGACACGACCCACCACGGCGTCAAACGCACGGTGAGCACTGCTCACGGCACCGCGCGCATCTCGCGCGACCACACCATCCTCGTGAGCGGCAGCGGCCTCATCAGCATCACTGGCGGCAAGTGGACGACTTACAGACGCATGGCGGAGGACGCGGTCGACGTGGCCGTGAGCCACGCCCAACTAGCACCGCTACGCGGCAGCGTGACCGAGACCCTCAAGCTAGTTGGCGCTACCGGTCACGTCGCCGATGGCGGCGCGCGGCTCGTTACCGAGTTCGGCTTGGCGCCGGACGTGGCCGCACACCTCAACAGCTCGTACGGCGACTGCGCTCCGCACGTTGCGCGCCTTGCGGCGGCCGGCCTTGGTGAGCGCCTTGCCCCTGACCTCCCCTACCTCGAGGCTGAGGTCGTTTACGCGCGAGACAACGAGTTCGCGCACACGGCGGACGACGTGCTCGAGCGCCGTACACGCCTCGGGTTCCTCGACAGCCAGGCAGCGCAAGCAGTCAGGCCGCGCGTAGAGGAGCTGCTCAAAAGTGAAGGCGCCGCGTAGCCGCGGCGCCCGTGTTCAGGTTCCGCCGTTGCTTACGCCTTCTTGGCGCTGCCACCCTTGAGCATCGAAACTACGCCGGCGAGGATCGCGCCGCCAGCACCGCCGCCCACCACGTCGCTGATGATCGACATGAGGTCGGTCGAGGAGCTCCCCCCGACGCCGAGGGCGCCAAGAAGCTGACCGCCGCCCAGGCCGCCTACCGCTCCGACGAGCGAGCCGAGCAGCCCGCCGAGGCCGCCCTTCTTGTTAGCCGAGCCGGCGAGGTTGCCACCGATGAGGCCAGCAACGATCTGAATGATTACGGGTAACCAGCTTTCCATCGCGTTTACCTCCAAGTGATCGGCGCCGTTAACGGCGGGGCCGCAACCGGGCTGAGACTGTGTCGTCGCCCATGGTAGGTACCTCCGCGCGTTGAGAGCACCTAACTCTAGAACACTCGGGCGCGGAACGTGAGCGTTTCCTGAGGAGCGCAGTCAGCTCGTGAGCAGCTCCGCCTAGTCGGCGTGCGCTCTCGAGCGCGTTGCGTCGATGGCGGCGACCTTGCGGAGCGGCAGGCCTGGGATGAACGGAATGATGGCGGAGCCGAGCAGCAGGATGACGAAGCTCACCTGGAACAGCAGGCGGATGGCGACGGCGAAGCCCGTCTTGATGCCGTGTTGGAAGCGCTCACCTAGTCCCTGGACGTAACTCTGCACCTCGCCGAAGACCGCAGGCGCCTGGCTCTCGCGCTCGGCCAGCGTGAGGCTCGGCGCCTGTTCACCGAACGTGCGCACGGCCTCTGGCAGGTCGGGGTTGGATGCCAGCGCCAGCGCGGCGGCCTGGTCGCCCGCAACGGTGGCAGCGACTTGCTGCTGCAGGGCGCCGAACGCTGCGGTCAGCTCGCTTTGGAGGCCGCTCGGTGCGCCAGCGCCCGCTTCGCCGGCGACGCCTAACGAGTTGAGGTCGAACTCTTGGCTCACCCCGGCGATAGTAGGCACGTACTTCGGAACCTCGCGCTGCACGCCGATCGTCAGGAGCGTGCCGAAGATGGCTAGGCCGATGACGGACCCGATCTGGCGGAAGAACTGGCTAGCGCTCGTCGCGACACCCATGGCAGCGAACGGCACGGAGTTCTGCACGGCGAGGGTGAACAGGCTCTGCGCCGGCCCGAGGCCGACACCGATGATGACCATGCGCCACCCGAGGCCGAACAGGGTCGAGTCGAGGCTGATGCCAGTCAGCAGCGCCGCCCCGATAAGCAGGATGACGGAGCCGCCGATCATGATCGGCTTGTAGCGTCCCGTCTTCGTGACGAGCAGGCCCGCAAGGAACGAACTGACGATCATGCCGCTCATCAGGGGGAGGAGCGTGAAGCCCGAGTTCGTGGCGGAAACGCCGAGTACGAGCTGCATGAAGAGCGGGAGGAACATGACGATGCCGAGGAACGCCACGTTGATGACGAACGAAGCGAGGTTCGCCATCGTGAACACGCGGATCTTGAACAGGGCGAGCGGCAGCATGGGGTCCGAAACGCGGCGCTCCACGAAGATGAACGCGACCAGCGACACCGCCGAGAACGCGAGCATGCCGATGATGATCGGCGAGGACCACGGGTAGGTCGTGCCCGCCCACGTGAGTGCGAGGAGCATCGGCACGAAGGTCGTGACGATAAGCGCGGCGCCAACGAGGTCGAGGTTGCCCTTACGCCCGGCTGCTGGCAACGACGGCATGACGCGCGCGATCATGAACAGCGCGAGCAACCCGATGGGCAAGTTCACGTAGAACACCCACCGCCACCCGGCGATGGTCATGCCGAGCAGGTTCGTGTCGCCCATGTCCGTGAAGAACCCGCCGACTAGCGGCCCAAGCACGGCGGCGATGCCGAACACGCCGCCGAACAGCCCCTGGTACTTGCCGCGTTCGGCGGCCGGGATCATGTCTGCGATGATGGCGAACGCGCTCGAGAAGAGCGCGGCGCCACCCAACCCCTGCAACGCCCTGAAGGCGATGAGCTGGGTCATGCCGCCGCCGAATAGGGGCAGGTCACCGAACTCGCCAGCTAGGCCGCTCAACGCGGAGCCGATCAGGAAGACGATCACCCCGAAGACGAGGATCGGCTTGCGGCCGAAATCGTCGGAGAGCTTGCCGTAGATCGGCACCATGACCGTCGAGGCCAGCAAGTAGGCCGTCGTGACCCAGGTGTAGAGGTTCAGACCGCCCAGGTGCTCGATGATGCGCGGCATGGCCGTCGACACGATGGTCTGGTCGAGAGCGCCGAGGAGGAAGACCACCAAGAGGCCCGCGAATGTGAGGTTGCGTTCGCGGGCGCTGAAGCGCGGCGCGCTTGGTTGCGCCTGATGGCTGCCAGTAGCCGGTTGCTTGACAGTAGCAGTTGCTTGGGTCACGGTCCTCCATGCGCGCGTTCGCGGGAACGAACGGGTGCGCGAGGAGGGAGTATAGCGCGTTGCCTATGTTGTGGGCAGTGTGCGCGCGTCGACGGCGGACGCCGAACGTAAAGCGGCGTGGCAGCCCCGCGATGGTGGCTGCCACGCCGCTGACTACTTGATGACGCTACTGGATGGCAGCGTAGATGCTCGGGTCTACGGCCTCTTCCCAGGTGTAGGCCGTGTTGATGAGGCCGACGTCGACGAGAAGCTTGACGGAGCGCTCGAAGGCCGCCTGGTCGAGGGCGCCGACGGCGGTGTCTGCCGTTGGCTTGACGAGCTTGGCGACCTCTGCCATCTGCCAGGTCTGGTGGATGAGCGGGCTCTGGCGGCTGCCGGAGCCTGCGCAGGTGTCACCGCAGCTGGCGAGCACGATCTGGACGGCCTCCTCTTGGTTGGCGATGGCGTACTCCCAACCGCGGATGGAGGCGCGCAGGAAGCGCTGCGCCACTTCGGCGCCGGAGAGGCCCGAGCCCTTGAAGTTCGTGGTGGCTAGCGTGGCTGGCGTGGCGAAGATGCTGTCCTCGAGGAGGTCGGCGCCGATGTCGGCCGGGTTGAGGATGCTCAAGGTCGAGAGGTCGTAGCCCAAGCCGACGATCTGGTCGAGCTCGTTGTAGGTCATGGCGCTGGCCACGTCCACCTCGTTGGGGAACACGAGCGACGGGTCGAAGGCGTAGACCACGGCGTCGACGTCCGGGTTGGTCACGGTCGGGTCGAGGTTGGAGGTGAGGCCAGCGGCGGAGAACACGGCCTCAGCCGCGAACTCGTTACCGAACGCCCACACGCCCACCTTGCGGCCGGCCATGTCAGCGATGGTCTCGATGCCGCTGCTCTTGAGAGCGACCAGGCGGTAACCGGAGGTCTGGTACATCTGCGCGATGTTCACGACGTTCAGGCCCTGATCACGTTGGGTGAGGATGTTCGCCACCCAGTCCGTGCCGAAGTCTGCGTTACCGGACGCCACCGCCACGGTCGGGTTGACGTTACCGCCGTCCAGCACGGTCACGACGAGGCCTTCCTCGGCGTAGAAGCCCTTATCCTGCGCCACGAAGTAACCCGCGAACTGCGCCTGCGGGAACCACTTGGATTGGAAGTTGACGGGGATGAGGTTCTGCGCCATCCCGACTGGCACGGCGAGTAGGAGCAGGGCGAATAGGGCATACAGTGTGCGTTTCATGCGTTACCTCCGTTGGAGTTACAGCTGAGCTGCTAGTCGTACGCGGGGGCGAGCCGTCAAGGTTCACATACTCATGACCCCCTCGACATCGGGTGCCAAGCGGTGAACATGCGCTCCAGGAAGATGATGACCGCGTACAAGGCCATCGAGATCAGGCTTGAGACCATGATAGCCGCGAACACGATGTCGAACGCGCCGCGGTGCGCAGAGAGGCTGATGCGCTGCCCTAAGCCTGTCGGCGGGCCGGGAATGAGGAACTCCGCGACGATCACGCTGACCACGCCGACCACCACGGCGACCTTGAGGGCGTTGAAGAGGTAAGGCAACGCGTTGGGCACGCGCAGGGAGAAGAAGACCTTGAGCGGCCTGGCGGCGTACGACCGGAGTAGCTCGAGCTTCAACGGGTCGACGAGGGTGAGGCCCTGCACGGTGTTGAGAACCACCGGGAAGAACGTGACGATGACGACAACGGCCGCCTTCGACTCCCAGTCGACGCCCAGCGCGCGCCCCAAGACCGGCGCGAGGCCTACGATGGGCACCGCGCCGAAGGCGGTGGCGAGGGGCAGGAAGCCGCGTTGCAGGAAGCGGCTGAACGCGATGGCGCTGCCAACGAGGAAACCGCCAGTCAGCCCGACGGCGAAACCGAAGAGGACTTCCTTGACGAACGTGAGGTAGGCGTCCGCCAGCAGCACGCGCCACGACCCGAGGAAGGCGGCCCAGATGTGCGACACGCGCGGGAAGATGCCCTTTGGAACCCGCGAGCCGACCACGAGCCCCTCCCAGGCGAGCAGCACTAGGAACGCTACCGTCGCCGCTGGCACGCTGCGCTGCATGCGGTGCTGCCAGCGCGGCGCGTCACTCTCGAGTTCGATGACGCTTATGCGTCCGGCGGCGGTAGCTGCCGCGGCAAGCCCGCCTAGGAGCACGAGCCAGTAGCCCCAACCCGCGCTGCCAGCAAGCGAGCGCTGGGCGTAGATCGCACCGAACGCGGCCACCAGGGCGAGCGGGGTGGCGGCAGGCACGACCCAAGGGCTGCCCCACACGGTGGGAAGGACGGCCGCCCCGAGCAGGAGCAGGAGCGCCAAGCCGCTGGTCAGCGGGGCAGCGCCGCCGGCGACCAAGTACGCTTGGCCGCCCGTCTCGAACGGCCCAGCCAGTCCTGCGAGCGCGACCATGAGCAGCGCGAGGGTCGGCCAGTGCGGCCGCCACTGCGTGCGGCGCGTGACTTCAGCGGCGCCGAGGGCGTCGACTTCCATGCCCATCACCTCCGCTCCCACGGCGCGATGAAGCGCTGCAGCAGGCCAACGATGGACACGAGGCCGATCCCGAGGATGGCCGAGATGAAGAGCAGAATCCAGACGTCCGACACGTTGCCGGCCTGCACCTGCCCGACGATGGCGTATCCGAGGCCAAGGCGGTTGTTCGACTCCGTCTCGGCCACCAGGGCGCCAACGAGGGCGGCGGCGGCGCCAAGCTTGAGGCTGACGAAGAGGTAAGGCACGGCCGCCGGGAACCTCACCTTCCAGAAGAGCTGAACGGGCGAGGCGGCGTAGCTCTTCATGAGGTCGAGCGACAGGGGGTCGACCGAACGCAGCCCGGTCACGGTACCGACCGTAACTGGGAAGAACGCGATGTAGGCGCCGATGAGCGCGGCGGGCACGAGGCTCGTCTGCACCGTCACCCCAACGTTACCGAGTAGCAGCAGCAGCACGGGCACGAGGGCGATGATCGGCACCGTCTGCGAAGCGATGACCCATGGGAGGAGCGCCTGCTCGAGCGGCCTGACGGCCACGAACAGGATGGCGAGCAGCACGCCGAAGATGCCGCCGAGCAGGAGCGCCGTGAGGGTGCCGCCCGCCGTGTAGAGCGTTGCCCGCACCACGTTACGCGAGTCAGAGAGGGCGTATGCGCCGAAGAACGGCCCCAGCCGCTTGGCGATCCAGTTCGGGAACGGCATGGGGTGCTGCGGCATGCTCAAGAAGCACTCGAGTTCGGTGGCACCGCACGCGGGATGGTCGTAGTACGTGTAGGTCGGCGCCCACAGGCTGCTGCCCGCTGGCGGCGCGACGGCCAGCGTGATCGTTCCCGTCGTCGAGTCGCTGACCAAGTAGTCGGCGTACTGCCTGATGGCCGCGTTGCGCACGGGTGGGGTGGCGAAGGTGATGGTGTTGCCGGAGCGCGAGAAGCCGCTCCCCTCCTCCACCTCGGCGCCGTTGATCGTCACCACGCCGCGCTCGCCAGCGAAGGTGAAGGTCGCGCGCCCACCGTCCACGCGCTCTAGTGGCCGCTCGGCCGCGGCGGATAGCTCCGTGCCGTCAAGCATGATGCGGCGCTGCGCGTCGGATTCGACGAGCGGCGCATGCTGCAACTGGAACTTGCGGTTGACTCCGTCAACCTCACCGACCAGGAGCTCGGCGATGGCGAGGCTCGCTGCCGCCGCACGTGGGGCCGCGGAGCTGGCTACGGCCAACGCCACCGTGCCACTCGCCGCGTCGACGACGGCGTAATCGCCGCTAACGCGCCGCACTACGGAGTTGAAGGGAGCGGGGGCGCTGAGCGTGACCAGGCGGTCGTCGGCCACGAACCCATCACCTTCGAGCAGGACGGTGTGACCAACGATCACGGGACCACCGGCGTCGTCAGGGAAGGAGAACACGGTCTGCACGCCGTCTGGCCGCTCAACGGCCTCCGTGGCGCCGGGCAGCAACAGCCGGTCCGCGAGGTATAGCGCCGCGCCGGGGTCAGTGCCTTCCGGAAGCACGTACACGTGGCCAGCGTCTAGCGGGCCAGTCAACTCAGCGCCCCAGGCGAACAGCGGGCCAGGGATGGCGCTTCGCAGGACCGCAACGCCGTCCTCCAGCCCGAAGCGTGCAGCTAGCGGTTGGCCGCCGTAGGTGAGCACGGCGCGCTCGCTACTCAAGTTCGCTGGCGCGCCGCCGAACGCCAGGCTCGCACCCGCCGCCGCGCCAGCGGTCGGGTCGGCCGGCGCTTCCGCCAAGGCGTGCGGCGCCGTCGTCACCGTCACCCAGTTCGCGACGTTGTCCATGCGCAGCTTGGCGAGGGGCAGCCCTAACCACAGGGCGATCGGGTACATGAGCACGAACGCGATCGCGAGGACCACGACAACGGGCAGCGCAGCCACCAACCTCCGCTTGAGCGGCACGAGCACGCGGGGCCGCGACGCCGCCACTCAGTACCCGACCTTGGCTAATGGACGCGTGCGTGGTGCGGACGCTGCTGGCCCCTCATCCTTGCCTACGCGCAGCGCCTC
>ERZ778018.561-NODE-561-length-51605-cov-255.025082_pt1 | contig 51605 bp, 45 predicted proteins | sample MGYA00375748_ERZ778018 | MGnify/ENA primary metagenome ERZ778018 (study PRJEB29350, sample SAMN05509839) | bioreactor metagenome | biome: bioreactor; material: wastewater | place: South Africa: University of Cape Town | collected 2014-04-22 ... | reverse complement strand
GTCATCTTTAGTCACTTGTGATGCGTTTCTATGGGTAAGCTTCAGAGAGGGGCGCTTTAATTTGGTCGACTGGTGGCGATTGCGGCGTTTGGGTGGCTGCACCAGCGGGTTGTTGAGAAGCCTTCCATGTTCCGTCGGGGCATAGAAGGCTGATTAGCGACGCAATGTGAATGGACGTGTGCGAAGTCGCCAGATGAGCGGTGTCTTGATCGTGTTCTCAATTTGCAGTCTAGAGCCAGCTTCGCAGGCGCTTGAACAGCCTCGCCAGCCAGCGCTGAGGCTTCGGGGCGCTCGCCTGCGAACCGCTGGGCGGTAGCGCTTGCTGCAACTGCGCGAAGAAATCCTCCCGGTCCACCCGGTCCCGCTCGATGACCTCGGCAACCTCCTCGTCGTCCATGCCGTAGGACGGGACCACGCGGTTATTTCGGATCCAGTAATGCGATCGGCACGCAAACTTCCAGTTGCCGATCGAGGGGTGCAGCGACACGCGCCCACCATGGCGATCCAGTCGCCAGCGTGCTGGGTTCAAGGGCGTGATCACATCCTCACCGCAGCCACAACAACACTTGTGCGCGGCCAGCTGGCATTCTTCGCTGATGTAAAGGACGCCTTCCTCCAGTACCCGGGGGAACTCGTCCAAATATCGTGGGGTCAGCTCGATGATCTTCATTTCGGGGTCGATCCGCGCAGTACCAGTGCATTCCAACTGGACACGTACTTGATGATGTCCGGGTGCTCATTGGCGGCGTAGAAGCCCAGATACTGCTTGAATCGGATCACCGCTAGCATGGCATTGATCGCATTGATCTCGAGCACCTGGATATTGTTGTACACCGCATCCTCCGAATCGTCAGCGGTCGGCAACTCGTCGACCAGATGCGCTGTGTCCGGCGTGACCAGCGTCACCCGCGCCCGGGCGATAAGCGCCGCCACGTCCGAGCGCTTGTCCACACCGATTCCCACATCAATGAACGGAATGCACTGCTCCACCAGGAAGCGCGCGATGACTCCTCGCGAGGGCCCGTGGTCCACGGCGATGAAAACAAAGTCCGCCCCGGCCAGCTCGGCCACGTTGTCGGCGTCGATACGCTGCGGGTAGCCCGTGACGCCGGTGCGCATGGCGGCGTAGCACGATGCGAACCAACGTGCCTTGTAGTGGCCGGCGCAGGCATCCTCCCGGCGCATCGCTCCCGGCATCCGAAAAGCGTTCTTGGGTTCGATAACGTCATGATCGTACAGATCGATGCGCTCGATTTCTTCCTTGGCCAAGGCATCGAGCAGGTAACTGCCGGTGCCGCCCACGCCCACAATGCACACCCGCCGCAGGCGCAGCTTGTCGGTGACTGCGTCCAGGCCGCCCTGTGCGATAGCGTCGTTAGCGTAGCGGAAGACTGAGGGCACCTCCCGGCGGCGATACGAGCCCACCGAGGTAGCGCTAACGGCCGGATCGATGTCCCGAGCATGCCGGGACAGCTTGCGGATGTAGTGCATGACCTTGTTGTAGTGGTTGTCGAAGAAGTCGCCGATGGGATCTGGTTTATTCGAAAAGCGCATTTGCACCGAGCGGCCCGCAACCGTTTGTGCCCCCGTCTCCGAGACCAGTTGGCCCCCCAGCGACGTACCGTCCGCCCTGTGCGGCATCGACCCGGTAAACCAGCACTGGTGATCGTTGTCGAGCTGCGGGACGCCATCGACGTTGCGGTAAGGGCAGATCAAGGCTCCCCACGCGATTTCCCGGGCGGACGTCACGTAGGGGATGCGATCAACGATGAGGTAACCACCATCGATGGTTACCTGATAGCGTTCGTCCACCAGCCGCTGGATGTGTGGATCAGGAGCGGTTGGACTTGCCGGCATCGAAGTGCATCCCGTTCTGGAGTTCGACACTTTGGCCCGGCTTGACCGTTCCACCCTCGTTGCCGTGACGCCAGTCGACGTCGAACAGGCTCGGATCCTGTCCGGCGATATCGATGCCGTCCAGACCCAGGACGTCCTCGAAGCTGACGGTCGGGCCTGGAACCTTGTAGGTGCGGGTGTTGATCTTGATGGTGAAATCCTTATCGTCTAGCGGCTTCTTGTCTTGGGTGTTCATGGACAATCCTCGCAAAGTGGGTGGATCGGGACTGGTTGCACCCCAGCGGTGGGCGCGTTGAAAGGTTGCTTGGGGCGTGCCATAATCGTTGCCTATTTCAGGCCACACTTACGGTAGAACGCTATGCCATTAACAATCGATAGAGTTTTGATCATCCGCACCTGGTGTGGTCCAGACTGTACCACATTAGAATTCCCTGCTGTCAAGCCCCGTCATGGCTGAGTCAGCGTTTGGCGTGGTCCTGCGCGAATTACGGGAAGGCCGACAGCTTTCCCTGCGGGACTTGGGCACGCTGGCCGAGGTTGACCACGCGTACATCGCCAAGATCGAGCGCGGGGACAAGGAGCCGCCGCCGGAGGAAACATTTACCCGGTTGGTCCGGCACCTTAAGGCGACGGCGCATCAGGTCGCGGTGCTGCGCTTCTTGCGTACGAGCAATGCCATCGATCCTGCCTTGGCGCTATATGCGCTGACCGACACCGAGGCGACGCCGGACATCCTGGCGATCGCCGCCACCGTTGTGCATCGCGGAGCGGCCCGCCCGTCCCCCGCCGACTTGATCGAACGCGCCCGCCGGGCGAAGCGGATCATGGAAGGTCAGTGACAGAGTTCGAGGCCGAGCAAAAGGCGCGGCGTTTCGTCCGGGACGCCGGGATCTCGGCGGTCCCGGTCGACTTGGGCCTGTACTTGACCAAGGTCGCTGGCAAGGTCTCGCTGGATGCGCTCGACCTGGGAGAAGCCGGGTACACGATGGTCACGGGCGCTGGGCCGTTGATCACGATCAATGAAATGGATCGCGCCACTCGCCGGCGCTTTACCGTGTGCCACGAAATCGGCCACTTGGTCTTAGACCTGCCTTCCGAGCACGGCCATGGTCCTGACTGGAGCTACGCGAAGCGATCGCCCAACGAGGTTTGCTGTGACGTGTTCGCAGCCGAATTGCTCTTGCCGGTCGCTTTTTTCACCACGCTGGCCCGCGGCATGGCGCCCGACTTCGACGCGGTTGACGAATTGCGGTGGAAGTTCTTCGCCTCTCGCGAGGCCACCGCCTCGCGCCTGGCCGCCACCTCTCGTCTGGCCTGCGCCTACGTGTTGAGCGAAGGCGGCAAGGTGCGCCATATGGTTCGGTCGCCCACGCTTCGTGACGCCCACGGCTGGGTTTCCAGCGGCACGCCCCTGCCCACGGGCTCGGTGGCGGCCGCGTTGCGCAGCGGTAGAGGCCGAACCGGGTCGGACACCTATAGCGGCGATGCGTGGTTCGAGGGCTGGCAGGACGTGGAGCTTAGCGAATCGAGCATTTTCATCCCCGAGTACGACCAGACCCTGACCTTGCTGCACTGCACGGACCAAGACGAGCTGGACTACTTGCCGCGCGCTGGCATCCCCGACCGCGAGGGCAACGACGAGGACGATGCGTTGCTCAAGCCACTGGATGGCTACCCGGGGTGGTCCGGAAGCACGCGGCGCTGAGGCACGTGCGCACTTTGGCCCGGGCGTAGGCTGACTTATGGGTAGGATTGCCTAGCACGGGCTTCAACGCGAGTTCCGGCTCAAGGTCTGCATGGTGGCGACGCTAGGTATCTGCTGTGCAGCAGGCACCGTGGTCTACCTTCTGGGGGGCTGACGGCGCGCCGGACGCCGGTCTCGCCGAACGTTATGGACGGGCTGGCTTCTGGCGGGCGGCCAACGCGAGCAGGCGTTGACGCGGTGCCGCTGGCATGCGGTGGAACGCAACGATGATCAAAGCTAGGTCGTCGTCATCGGCAAAAAAATAAGAAACGGGCACATCCAGTACCGAGCCCAACCGAAGGAGTGTGCCGGTATCAGGAGTGTGCTTGCCTCGCTCGTATTGGTTGACTCGCGGCGAGGCGACGGACGGATCCATGCCGGCCCGCACGCCCAGCTCACGCTGGGACAGGCCTGTTTCCAGCCTGGCCGCCCGCAGACGTGCTGCGACGACCGCCTCCTTTTTGCCTCCGCGTGCCACTTGCCGATCCGTCCCCGCTGCGACCCACGGCAGCTTCGACGGCAGCGGTTTGCCTGCATACTAAGAGTTCCTTAATATCGACGTTTCGCATCCCGATGGCATGGATGGCCACATCTCAACCTGCAGCAGGTGTGTAGTGAATTCGAGTGACCTGACCGCCAACCTCTATTTCTCGGCGGCCGTACGCGTGGCCGCCGACGTTTCGCTGACGCGGCTCCTCCCGCTGGACGCGCTGCGCCTGCCGCTGGCACCGCACGACCACTATTCGCAGCGCGTTCTCCTCGCTCTGCAGGCCTTGGGCATCATCGAACCGGAGCTTTCACCGTCTCACGCTGACGACTGGCTCCTGGCACGCGATTGGATGCGCTACAGCTTCGACAGCGTGGCGTGGCGGATCCGCTGGGCACCACGGGATTGCTCGCACCAGAACGATGTCGTGAAGGCGCTATTCAAGGACATCGAGCCTACCGAAGACACCATGCAGGCTTTGCTGGCCCTATGGGAGGACCTCGCGCTGGCCGAAGCGATCCAGTATGCCCAGTGGACACTGGCCAAGTCGGGCTACAACCCGGCATGGGCCAATCTGGCGACGGACGGTTTGCGCCAGGCGCTGACCCATCACAGCGTGAACCAGGTGAGTTACCTGACGCACTTGGCGATGCGTTCGCTGGCGACTACCCACCAGCAGGGTGGCACGGAAGCGACGCGGCTGGGGAAGGTATTCGCCTGTGCAGTGACCAGCTTTGCACAGCGTGCGTCCGTGGAGCACTGGACGATCCGCGGCATGGCGCGACCGACCGAACTCCCCATGAGTACGCTGGCGACCATCTTCGCGCACGAAGTCACTCGGCTGGACGACGAGTACCTGACGCTTCCTCCTTCGTTGGCAGCGCTCTCCACCGCGATTACCCGCCACCGAACGATCCATTGAGCGATAACCTCAGCGTTCGACGAACAGGGGGAGTGCAGCGGCTATGACGCTACCTTACGAACGTTCCAGGGCCGTCATCGAAACGAGGAAGTTCTTGACGCTGCTCCTCGGCAACGATCGAGTGCCAGCCTCGGTGCGCAAAGAAGCCGAGTGTCTCCTCCGACACTATCCGTCGGCCTATCAGGTATTTCAGGCGGGGTGGCACGAGCTGGCCAGCCCGACCTGCGTTCTGGAACCGATCTTTGACACCAGCATCGATGGAAAACCCTCGAAACACTGGCCGGCACCACCGCATCAAATAAAACACCATGACCACGAAGAAGCTTGATGATCTCCTTGCTGCTGCGAGATCAACGCCACCCGGTTCGAATCCAGCAAAAGCTCAAGAAGCCGTGTTTCGAGCCCTTCTCGATGCCACCGTGTACGCGCATGTTCCAGTGGAAGAACCTCCTCATGGGCGCATCCGGTTTTTCCAATTCGTTCGCCCGGACAATGGTCAAGCGGTGCTTCCGTTCTTCAGTGATCGCACTCAAGCGGAGCAGCCCTTGCGTGCCGGTCTCACGATTGTGGCGATGGCGGGGCGACGTCTGTTTGAGCTGACACGTGGCGCCACCTTGGTACTCAATCCAAACCTTGATACGGTGGTGCTTTACCCACCCGAGGTGACGGCGATACTTGAGGGCAGGGAGCTTGGCTACTTTGCGCAACAAGAGCCCATCGATAACGAGGCCGTACTCGCAGCCCCACCTAGCATCCCGACGAACGAGGTTGACGAGGTTCTACGCGAGTTGTTCGAGCGAGAGGGGACCGTCAAAGCGGCCTATCTGGTGGAGGTACACACCCAAGGCAGCAAGGCTGAGGTATTCATCTTGCTCGCTGTCGTTGCGCATTCGTCGGTCAAGGAGCGACTGCTTCAACTTGTAACGCTGACCATCAAAACGAAGTCGCCACGGATGGATCTTCCCCTGAGCATTGGATTCATCGATCCGGGCGAGACGCTCCCATATTTCTGCCACAAAGGCATTCAGTTTTACGGAACATAAGCAGGTGATCGGGTGGGCATCGCACCCATCACCGTAACTCGCCTGCCGATCATGATCAGCGGTGGGCTGATCGCGACCGCCGGCTAGCTGGTCACGCACAATTGGTCGAGGTGATCATTTCTATCGGTGTCCGCAATCACCGAACAACTGGAGCATGTCAAGGCCTCGATCCGTGCCGTGGTGGAACACCTGTTCCGGTTACTCAAGCCGCAGTTCGGCTACGCGAAGGTGCGCCAACAGGGGGCTGGCGAAGAACGGTGCGCAGGTGACGACGCTGTTCGCGCTGGTGAATCTGTGGATGGGCAAGCAGGACGTTGTTGCAGGCAACGTAGGACCACTGTGCCCGCAGGGGCAACGGCAGCATGGAAAACACGGCAGGGATCAATCGGCGTGCGCTTTTCGCCCTTGTTGGGATCAATCACCTGCGAAAGCTGCTGAGCGGCGATTGATCAGACCATCCTTAGCTTGCCGAGTTTGCGTTATCGTTGGAAGGACGCACCAGGGACCTCAGATCATTTTCATGGACATCGTCGACAAGCAGGCCCGGTCGAGGATGATGGGGCAAATACGAGGCAAGAACACCAAGCCGGAGATGGCGGTGCGCCGCGTGGCACACCGACTTGGATTTCGATTCCGCCTTCACCGAGGGGACCTTCCTGGCAGTCCTGACCTTGTCTTTCCTGGCCGGAAGAAAGTTGTGTTTGTTCACGGCTGCTACTGGCATAGACACCCAAGCTGTCGGATGGCCTACGAACCCAAGTCGAACGTGGACTTCTGGACAAAAAAATTTGCCGCGAACGTGGCTCGCGATGAGAGGGCACTGGCCGACCTGAAGAGCCAGGGCTGGGATACCTTGGTAATATGGGAGTGTGAGGTGAAGGATCCGGAACTTGTTGCCTCGCGCCTCTACGCATACCTTGGACGAGCTGACGACCAATGAAGATCAACACGGCAGCTCGGCAGGCCAAACTGGATCGCCTGCGCAGCGGTGGAGCACCGCGTGCGCTTGAGCTGTGCTCGGGCTGCGGGGGTATGTCGCTCGGAATGCAAGCTGCTGGCTTCGAGCTGTTGGGTCACGTAGAGTTTGATGACACCGCTGCCGCCAGCTACGCGCTGAACTTCAAGCCGCCCGTCGAAGAGAAGAGGGCCGCATGGAGCTTGGCACGGGACATGGTGGCCTCGGATCCCGTCAGTCTGGCTTCGGAGATCGGCCTGAAGGGCTCTGTCGTGAAGCATTTCGACGTCCTGGCTGCCGGCCTGCCGTGTCAGGCCTTTGCCCGGATCGGTCGGTCGAAGCTACGTTCAGTGACTGGCGATAACGTCGCCTACGTCAACGATCCACGCGCTAAGCTTTATCAGCGCTTCCTTCAGTACGTCGAAGCGGTCCAGCCCGTGGCTATCTTGATCGAGAATGTCCCGGACATCCTCAACCACGGCGGCCACAACGTGCCGGAGGAGATCTGTGAGACGCTGGAGACGCTGGGCTACAGCGCCCGTTACACGTTGCTGAATGCTGCCTACTACGGCGTCCCCCAAATGCGCGAACGACTGTTTCTGGTCGCCATCGACAGTTCGCTCGGCTTCGTGCCCGGCTTCCCAGAACCAAGCCACGCGGCCAAATTGCCTTCCGGATATGAAAGCGCACGTTCTGTTGCGCTCAAGTATGTGCCGGCGGAGGGCTCACATTTCGCTGCTATACCGCAAGCCCGGCAAGGCCTTCCGAAGGCGGTGTCGGTCAAGGCGGCCCTGGGGGATCTGCCGTGTATCACGGAGCATTTCTCAGCACCAGCCGACATGCGACGTCGCAAGCTGACCGACCGATTGCCGTACGCCAGTTCTGCAAACCTCGGCGACTATGCGAAGAAGATGCGGGCGTGGCCTGGCCTCCAGGTTTCTCATACCGACACCGACGGCCACATGGTGCGGATCACACCTCGGGATTTTGAGATATTCCGTCGCATGAAACACGGGGACGATTACCCGCGCGCGATCGCTGTAGCCGAGAAGATCTTTACTGAGCAGCTTGAAGCCCTCACGAATCGTCCCCGCGAAAATTCAAAGAAGTGGACGTCGCTGCGTGCAAAGTGCGTTCCTCCCTACGATCCCAGCAAGTTTCCAAACAAATGGTGGAAGCTGGATCCAACGATGCCATCGCGCACGCTGACAGCTCACATGGGCAAGGACACTTACTCTCATATTCACTGGGACAGCGCGCAGAAGCGGACAGTCTCGGTACGAGAGGCAGCTAGGCTTCAATCCTTCCCGGATAGCTTCCACTTCGCCGGAGCCATGAACGCAGCCTTCCGGCAAATCGGAAATGCCGTGCCCCCTATGCTCGCCGAGGCGGTAGCAAGGCATCTGAAACAGGATCTTCTGCGGGCGCCTTTACCGCAGACCGAGCCAGCGGAAGATTTCAAGGTCGCCTGATCTGCTCTGACAGTGTCCGTTGGATCATGCATTACCGACCGATTGAGCATAGCTGTAGCGTTTGCGGGGGGATCTATGGCAGCAGTTACAAGGGGGAGGCTTGCTCGGTCTGAAGAGGGGCCTGCCGCTCCGTGAAATACGAGACCAATCCGCCTGACGCCGCCTCACTGATGCTGTCGGCACGCAGCTTCGGCAACTACGACCTGCCTGGTGCGCTGGCCGACCTGATCGACAACAGCATCCAGGCGGGTGCACACGAAATCACGCTGACGTGCCGATACAACGATGGCGATCCTGAAATCCGGATCCGGGACGATGGTCACGGCCTGTCAGGTCGTGAACTCAGGGAGGCGATGCGTCCTGCCAGCAGCAACCCCCTGACGGAACGGTCACCAGACGATCTAGGTCGGTTCGGCTGGGGCATGAAATCCGCCTCCTTCTCCCAGTGTGCGCGGCTTACGGTGCTCAGCCGACGAGCCTCAGAGCTGACCGGTTGCGTCTGGGATCTGGCCGATGTCGACGCGTGGCGGATGGGCGTCCTCGACGACCACGAGATTGCTGCCATGGCGTCACCGGAGCTCCTTATGACGGATGGCGTCGAGGTAGTGTGGTCAAACTGCGATCGGCTGTCCGAGAACAACACGATCACCCATTCCGAATTCAACGCACTGATCGCTCACGCGGGCAACCGACTGGGGCTTGTTTTCCATCGCTATCTCGCAGGCGAAGTTCGTGGAAAGCGGCTGACTGTCCGCCTCAACGGCAGGAAGATCGAGGCGCTTGATCCGTTCTATCGCGACCATGAGGCGACACAACAGCTGGAGCCGGAGCCGTTGAAGATCGCCGGGCACACAATCGATATCCAGCCCTTCATCCTTCCGCATTATTCGAAGCTACTGCCAAACCAATACGATCAACTGGGCGGTGAGGAAGGATTTCTCCGAAATCAGGGCTTCTACGTATATCGCAACCATCGCCTTATCATCAGCGGGACTTGGTTCAGGCTCCTGCGCCACGGCGAACTGTCCCAGCTAGTCCGCGTGCGTGTGGACATACCCAACGCGCTCGACCACGTCTGGAAGATCACCATCGACAAGTCGGACGCCCAGCTCCCCGCCGCCCTGCGTAATCGCCTGCGTCAGCTCGTCGAGGGTCTGCGGCGCCGCTCATCGCGCGTCTATCGGTCTCGCGGTGGTCGGCTTGACCGCCCAGGCACGACCTCGGTCTGGAGTCGACACGTCCGTGGCGGCGAGGTGCGCTACTCCATCAACCGCGAGCATCCTGTAATTGAGGCGCTGCTGGACACCGGGGACGATAAGCAGAGGCAGACTGCCCGCGCCGCGCTGAAGATCATCGAACAGGCGTTCCCGGTAGCCGCCTTTGGTCAGGACACTGCGCAGGATCCAGACGCCATTCATCAGACACTGGCTGACCCAATCGCTTTCAGGGCCGACCTGAGCGCAGCCCTGCCTCTGCTTCTCATGCAGGTCGACGGAGACTTCACTGCCCTGGAGAATCTGTTGCGTGTCACTGAACCGTGGTGTGAGGCCTGGGGCGCCACTGAGGCCATTCTCAAGGAAAAGGGGTGGATCAATGCGTGATCTAAGCGCCGAGTTGGCATTCCTGACGCTGAGCATCGGGAAGAAGTACGTTGACGACGTCAACAGTGGCCGCGCCCTGCCTCAGGGTGCGATCGCCGCTGAAGTGGATGCCTCGCCGTTTAAGTTCGACGACGACGAGTGGGCTGAGGTTCTGCGGGTGCTGGAAACAAGTTTCACGACTACCCAGACCCGCGGCTATTCGGTATTCAGCGACTTCAAGCCATGGCTGAAGGAAAGCGCAGGTTCGATCGACTTCTACTACTGGAACCGCCTCAAGAGGTACTACCTCGAAGGGGGCTCGCTGGCTGCACCAGTGGTCGCGACCCTCGACAACGTCACGGATGAGATTCTGGACTTTTCCGGCAACCCGTTGACGCCGGGAATCGGGTCCCGTCGCGGCATGGTGATGGGGCACGTGCAGTCGGGAAAGACGACCAACTACTCGGCCCTCATCTGCAAGGCGGCGGATGCTGGCTATCGCACCATCATTCTGCTTGCCGGGATCACCAACAGCCTGCGCGCGCAGACTCAGGAGCGCCTGGACGAGACCTTCATCGGCAAGAAATCCGTCTTTCACGCTCTAGCGGCCGAGCCTCTTCCGATCCTCACCTATGCGATGGAGAAGCGGTTTCCGGCCTACGGCACGTCGCGGGACAAGGACTTTACCCGCGATCCCGGCGCCGGCGTGGTCTTCAGCTTGGCAGCACACAACGAGCCGATCATTTTTGTCTGCAAGAAGAACAAGGCTCCTCTGTCGAAGCTCCGGGACTGGCTGATCGAGCAAGGCCATGGCGGCGTCATCACCTCGCCGCTGCTGCTCATCGACGACGAAGCGGACAACGCCTCGATCAACACGTCGCAGGACCCAGCGGCGACGACTGCGATCAATGGCGTGATACGGGAAATTCTGGCGCTGTTCGAGCGGCGATCCTACGTCGGATACACCGCCACACCATTCGCGAACATCTTTATCGACCCAGACAGCAACGACGAGATGCTGAAGGACGACCTGTTCCCGAAACACTTCATAAAAGCGCTCGACCCGCCGAACACCTACGTTGGTGCTTCACGAGTGTTTGCCGACGATGGCGACCTGCGTGAAACGATGGTCGAGGTAGTTGAAGACTACGTCCCACACCTTCCCCTGAATCACAAGGGGGATCATCCCGTGACCCTGCCCGCGTCGCTTCTTACGGCCGTCCGGGTCTTTCTGCTGACGCGCGCCATCCGCATCCTGCGGGGGCAGGGCCGCGAGCACTGCACCATGATGATCAACGTCAGTCGGTTCAACGCCGTGCAGGAGAAGGTCCACGGCGAGGTGTACGTCTATCTGCAGACGCTGCAGAATGCCGCCGATCTTGCCATGGGGCCAGAGGCGATGAGGGATCCGATCATCGTTTCGTTGAAGGAGGACTTCGAGCGCGAGTTTGGAGGCTGCCCGGAGACGTTCGATGCGATCCGTATCGTCCTGGCAGAGGCAGCGCGTGTCCAACCCTTGACGGTCAACATGAAGGGGGGCGTCCTCGATTATCGCGCCCACCGCGAACACGGACTGCACGTCATCGCCATCGGTGGTCTCGCCTTGTCGCGCGGCCTGACCCTTGAGGGCCTCACGGTCTCCTACATTCTCCGCAACACGGCAGCGTCCGACACGCTGATGCAGATGGCCCGCTGGTTCGGTTACAGGCCTGGCTATGAGGACATCTGCCGCGTCTATCTGCCGAAGTCGGCGCTGGACCACTACCGCGAGATCAATGGTGCCATCGAGGAGCTGCGTGGCGAGGTGCGTCGGATGCACAACCTCGGAATGACACCAGAACACTTCGGGCTAAAAGTCCGGGAAAGCCCCACAGCCATCCGGATTACCGCTGCTAACAAGATGCGCACGGCGACACCGATGATGATCGCCCAGGATTACTCGGTCCGACATCTTGAGGGCTACATTCTGCCCAATGATCAGGATATCAACGCCGACAATCTCAGGGCCGTCCGGACCTTTGTCGGTGGGCTCGGAGCTCCGTCGGTGAACAAGACCACAGACAAGGCAGTGGTGTGGGAAGGTGCATCCGGCCAAGCGATCATGAACCTGCTGCGGTCCTTCCGCTTTTCGCCGTCGCACCTCGACCTCGGGCCGATCAGTGGCAACGCCAGTCTCTTCATGGATTACTTCTCGGATCGTCTGCGGGACGAAATGCGGGAGTGGGATGTCGCCATTCCTCATCCCGCAGGAGGGACGCCTGTTCCCGACCTCCTGGCGCCCGGGCTATCTTTCCCCTTGCGGAACAGGCGCTCAGGAGACGTCGGGGATGGCGGCTTCCGAGTGACCGGGGGAAGGAACCGGGTGGCCGATCCCGATGACGCAGAAATCGGTCTCGACAAGGATCAGATTGACGCCGCAAAGGCCTCGAAGAAGAACGACGACCTGCGGGGTGACAAGGCGTTCTGTGCTCAGCGCACACGCCCCCTCCTGCTGATCCATCTCTTCATGACCGACGAGACCATGAAGGGCATGAAGCTGAGGGGCCCCGTTGTCACGCTCAGCTTCTGTCTCCCCGGAACGGAGAAGCCAACGGACGAGCGCATCTATCAGGTCAATGCCGTCTACCGGCGGCAGATCGAAGAGGCCGTGAATGCCGAGGCCGAGGATGACGAGGCCATGCTGGCAGAGGGCACCTGAGATGAATGAGAGCGACTGGGGAGATATCGCACCCGCAGCGAATCCGCATTCCGACAACGTCCGCCGGGCTTCCGGAAATCACCCGCTCGATTTCTTCCGCGGCCGCAATCACGCTGGCCAGTACATCTTTTCACTGACGGCCGATGACGGCTGCCGCGAACTGCTGAGGCCACCTAGATTCAACGGAATTGATGTCTCACTGGAGCGGCGTCCGGGCGACGGAGCTCGCCTCGTCCTGACGCTCGAGGATCGTGATGATTTCGACATCTTCCGGGCTCTGTGTGGCCATCTCATGGACGCGACCGCCGATCATCCACGCGGCGCGAACGGCTCGGGTCTCCGTCTTGTCCTCCGACGTTTGGCAGACTGGCACAACATGTTGCGCCGGCGCCGCGAAGCCCTGCTAACGACCGAGGAGATCATCGGTCTGGTCGGTGAGCTGCTGTTTCTGCGCGATCAAGTCCTGCCGCGCACTGTAGCCGCGGACAGCGTGGCGGCTTGGCGCGGCGCGCATCGAGACGAGCAGGATTTCGCCATCGGCGCTTGGCAGATCGAGGTGAAGACCCAGCTTTCGACCTCGGACCATCGGCTGCTGATCTCCTCGGAAGCCCAGCTCGATACCGCAGGCAGTCGCCTGCTCCTTTGCCATCAGACCATTGCGCGAGCGCCCGTTGGTGGTGCCGCTGTCTCGCTGAACGCACTGGTCGATGAGATCACGCGCGAGTTCACAGCCGCCGGGCCTCTCATTCTCGAACAGTTCGAAGCCGCGCTCGAAGCCTGCCGCTACATCCGACGAGAGGAGTATGACGAGCCGCAGTGGCTGTTGACTGACCGACGGCTGTTCGAGGTACGTGATGACTTTCCCAGGCTGACGGCCGCCATGTTGCCGCCTGGTGTCCACGCGGTCTCCTATTCCATTCTCCTGAGCGCCTGTCAGAGGTTTGCCATCGATCTCGACCAGATGCTGACCGAGGTCTTTGCATGACTGGTCCGGAGCTCGAGGAGGCTTTTGACCGATTCTTGGAGGATCTCATATTCGAGGCGGAGGCTTCCGCCGAGCCGCAGGCTGCTGCCTTCTTCCGACTCTATGCCAAACTGGCAGCTGAAAACGGCGATTGCATCGACCTGACCTATACGCCGGCGCGGAACGAAGTTCGGGGGGGCTATCAGGTTGATGGCTTCGCGCTGGAGCGCGATCGTGGCGATCTATTTCTGGCCATCTCCGATTTCCGAACCGGACACGAACTGCAGACCCTGAATGCCGCTCAGGTCGACGCCCTGTTCGATCGGGTTCGACGCTTCTGTGAGCTGGCGGTCAATTCGACTTTCATTCAAGCGGTCGATGAAACCAGCCCGTCGTTCCAGGCGGCTTGGCCAATCTACGATGGCCGGAGCAACATCAAGCGCATCCGTGTCGTTGCCTTCTCCAACGCCCGCCTTTCGACACGCAGGAAGCCCGAGATGACCGGCGAGGTCCTGGGCGTCCCCTTTGTATGCAGCGTGCTGGATTTCGCCCGCTACGCCAGCATTCTCGCTGCCAAGGGTGGGGTTGAACCAATCGAGATCGATGTCACCAGCGTCAATGGTGCGCCGCTGCCGTGTCTGCCCGCGCACAGCATCGACGGCGAGCACACATCCTATCTCGTCGCCGTGCCTGGCTCCTTCCTGGCCGAGATCTACGGTCTCTATGGCGCCAAGCTTCTGGAGCAGAACGTCCGCACATTCCTGCAGGCCCGCACCAAAGTGAATACGGGCATCATCAGGACGCTGGAGACGGCGCCGGAGATGTTCTTTGCCTACAACAATGGTCTGACCGCGACTGCAGCAGGCATAACAACCGCGTTGTTGCCGGGGGGCGGCCTGGGCATTAGCTCCATCGACAACCTCCAGATTGTGAATGGCGGGCAGACGACCGCTTCGATTCTCTACGCAAGCGACAGTCAGCGGAAGGATCGCCGCGCCGACCTCAGCCGTGTCTTCGTCCAGATGAAGCTGTCGGTGGTGAATCCGGATCGCCTCGATGAAGTTGTGCCGCTGATTTCGCGGTTTGCCAACACGCAGAACAAGATCAGCGAAGCCGACTTTTTCTCCAGTCACCCGATCCATCTGGTACTTGAGCGCATCTCACGCAATCAATCTGCACCTCCGAAGGTGGGCTCGCTGTCGGGGTCGAAATGGTTCTACGAGCGCGCGCGAGGGCAGTATCGAGACCAGCTTGCGCATGGGACCCAGGGCGAGCGCAAGCGGTTCGAGCGGGAGTTCCCACGGGATCAGTTCATCGACAAGACCGACCTCGCCAAATTCGAGGTGACGTTCGAATGCAGGCCGCACGTCGTGAGCCGTGGCGCACTGAAGTGCTTCCTGGATTACGCCGAGAAGATCGGCAAGGCATGGGAGGTGTCCGAGGCGCAGTTCGACAAGCACTGGTTCCGGAATATTGTCGCCGAAGCCATCATATTTCGCGGTGTGGACAGGCTGGTCGGACGATCTGACTGGTACCAGCAAGATCGCGGCTACAAGGCGCAAATCGTCACCTACTCGATCGCTTGGCTCGTCCATCACCTTCGGGAACGAGGGCAGGAGATCGACCTCGACGTGGTATGGCGCAGGCAAGAGCTTCCCGCAGAGATTGCCAGCGCCGTAGCACAGATCGCGCCCCAGGTCGCCGTAAGCATCAAGGATGCACCGCCCGCGATGAAGAACGTCGGCGAGTATTGCAAGCAGCAGGCCTGCTGGGTGGCAGTAGCTGCTTCGCGCTATATCTTCGACGATCAGTTAGACGGTCTGCTCATCGATCACGACGAGGCTGAACAGCAGCGGCAGGCGACCGTCGTGGCGCGGAAGGTCGACTACGATATTGATTTCGACCAGGTGCTGGTGGCCATGCTGGCCGACACGCAACCATATCTTAGCTTCGCCCGCAGCCGCCGGCTGCTGACCCCCAAGTCGGATGCCGCCATCAAGCGGCTGACCCGCGGCGACATCCGACTTCCAGCCTCGGAGCGCAACGCGTTGAAATACATGATTGAGAAGATGGCCAAGGCCGGTTTTGAGCTGCCCCAGGCATCTGGTCGGAAATCGTCCTCCTGACGCTTCAGCAGCTCCGGCTTGTGCCTCCTCTCCCACAAGCCACAGTGATCGTTCCATCCCGAAGCCTCACTTCCGAGCGCAAGAGCATGCTGAAAACCGTTCCATTCGATCAGCTTAGAACCACTGATCTGCATGTGGATGCCCATTACACCGGCGGGCGAAATGGCAACGCTGGCGATGACCCTCTGCCGGCTTTGTTGAGTGTCGACAGCCAGGGCGGCTTCCGAAAGCGAGGCAAGGTTCAAGGCCAGCTGACGATGCTTGTCCTGACGTCAAGCATGGACGATCCGGATTGGCCCGACGCTCTGGATCGTGAGAGCGGCGTCTTCACCTACTATGGCGACAATAAGAAACCGGGGCGTGAGCTTCATGAGACCGGTCGTCACGGCAACTTTATTCTGCGCAAAATATTCGCCGCTGCGCGAGCTGGCACGGCTGGCCGGGCGGAAACGCCACCCATTTTCCTTTTCGCTTCCACGGGCGTCTGGCGAGACGTTCAATTTCTAGGGTTAGCCGTTCCAGGTGCATCCGACCTCGATGCGTCTGAAGAGCTGGTGGCGATCTGGCGGATAGCGGGTGGCGACCGCTTTCAGAACTATCGAGCCCGGTTTACGGTTCTCGATGCACCCGCTGTCAACCGCACATGGATCGACAGCATCATCAGCGGTCAACGTGACGATCGCTTCGCCCCCGAGGCTTGGCGGCGATGGATCAAAAGCGGCCGCCGAACGCCGCTTATCGCGAGTCGGTCGCTCGAATGGCGCAACAGCCGCGAGCAACTTCCTCAGGATCGCGAAGGTAAGGCAATAATCCAGACGCTGCAGTCTCACTTCGCAAGACGACCTCACGCCTTCGAATACTGTGCAGCTGCCATCGCCAAGCTGATGATCCCAGATATCGCAACGTTAGACGTGACTCGCCCATCGAGAGATGGTGGCCGCGATGCGATCGGTCAGATGCGTCTCGGTCGCGGAGCGAGCGCCATCCTGGTGGACTTCGCTCTTGAAGCTAAGTGCTACACGACCCGATCGGTTGGTGTCCGGGACATGTCGCGTTTGATCTCCCGACTGCGGCACCGACAGTTCGGCGTGCTCGTGACGACGACTTGTGTGGATCAGCAGGCCTACAAGGAAATTAAGGAAGACGGCCACCCCATCATCGTCATTTCTGCCGTGGACATTGTCGAAATCTTCCGCGCCAATGGTCGTGGTACGGCTGCGCTTGTGTCGGCTTGGCTGAATGAAGAGTTCTCGGTCGAGAAGTGACGTACCGCGACGATCGTTTCCGCGTCTGCTGTCAAAATTTTTGATTCGCGAGGATCGGCATATAAAACGATGGCCTACCTAAGAACTATATCTGTCTACAACGTGGTTGTGCGCGGAAGAAAGTGTCGTTGCTTCCCTCTCATTGTTGAGAACGACGGTCGAGCATTGCTCGATGTAATGCGCTTCCTTGTCAAGTATTTTGGTGCTGGCGGCGCAGAGGCTACGTTGATTACCTACGCTGCACATCTGCGCGATTTCCACGAGCAACTCTTAGTGAACGATCAGGCTGTTGGGGGCGTCTCAATTTCGTTCCTCAATGGCTACCGTGAGCTCATCAAGGCAAGGGCCACCGTGCAATACGCGGCGCAGGTGTTGAGGACAGTGCTGGCCTATCTCGACTACTTGGAGCAACGGGGAGTGATCTGCGGTGTCATCGGTGAGACTTCCGGTTACGCGATTGTAATTGGGCGTACGAAGAGTGGTGGCATCACGCATGCGTTGAGCGAAGGCGCATCCTCCCCGAAATCCAACTACTACCCTTCGGATCGATCTATCGAAGCCATAAAGGCGCGTGGTCCGAAAGGTGCAATTCAGCGCGAACGATTTGAACTGATGATCGAGTGGGGTCACGTGAAGGGACTTCGTGCGATGGAGATATGTGGGCTGGAGATTGCGCAACTTCCCGATGAAGCTTCTATCCAGAAAGCACTTGAGGAGAACCAGTGTCTGGAGATGACACTGACGGTCACGAAAGGTGGCAAGTCGAGGAACATGGACGTCCATCCATTGCTGCTGGCGCGCACGCGACGGTGGATCGAGGCTGATCGTCCACTTGTGATCAAGAGAGCCGCCAAACTAGCAAAGAACGCTGGAAGGGCTCTTGACGTGACTGATCACATCTTCATCTCGGAGGTCACCGGGAAGCGGATGTCGCCGAAGTCACTCTCGAACGCTGTTCGCAAGGCGTTCAAGCGCGCCGTAGAGGATGGTGTACTTACCAAAGCTGAGCGCGTTTGGACCCATGGCTTGCGCAAGCGCATGATTAACCGTGAGCTAGATAGCAGGCCAGCGAAGGACCGCTACAGCATAGAAAATGCTCTGCGCCAGGAGACCGGGCACGGCTCGCTGGATAGTCTAGGACGCTACGTGGTTGACCCGAAGTGAGCCGTATTCGATTGGATAGGAAGCCGATCGAGTTCGATAGTGGCTCAAGTGTTCAGCAGCCACGACAGTTGCCGATTTGGACACCAACTATCGGTAAGGGGAAGCTCGACCTTCAATTCCTGGAGTGTCGTGGCGACGGCCGAAAACTGATCGAAACTCTCATTGACTGGCAGGGTGCGAAGCGCGGTGGGTATAGCGTTGGCCTCGATGTCCGACGCTTCCTAAAGTACGTTATTGAGGCCGAAGTTGAGATTGGCGCGTCGTCGCTCTTGGCCTACCGGCAGAAATTGGAGTCGGATCCGGCGCTGCAGGATGGGACACGCCGAAGTTACTACTCAAACGCAGCAGCTTTCACCAACCGGCTGATGTTACGCGGAGTCATTCCTGAGGAAGACCTCCCTCCGGGATTAAGTGGCGTGCAAACTCGGCCCAAGGCGACCTTCTCGGAAGCGGCCAAGAACTGGGAGGAGATCGTCCAGACCCGAGAATTCGCAGACTGGAAAGAGCGTGCGTCGGCTGTCCCCGGTCTCGACAGTGCCAGCCGAGAGGTACTTGCGGTCAGTGAGGGTTGGCTGAACCTCCTGGAATACCATGCAGCGTGCGTAGTTGAACAGCAAATCAAGGACTGGAGCTTCGCGAGTAGCTTGATAGCGAGCCGCGATGGGTCCCATGCGACTTGGCCAGAGTTGCGTTCTGTGGATACCGCGCTTTGTTTTCTGTACGAGTCGTTTGGTCCGCTGCTCCCAGCAAGCACAAGATGGCCGCCAGGGATCGTTGACTTTTGCAAGTGGCGCGGTTGGACACCGGATCGCCTCAAGGCGGCGCTGTTCCCAACGGCCAAGGCGTTGGACGCGTTTTTGGTGTTAGCGCTGGCCAATTCACGGCTAATGCCAAATGTCGATTCAGTTCTCTATTACGCCTTCGTAGGATGTGTGACCGATACCGATGACAGCGCGCTTGTCAGGGTGTGCTTCAAAAAATTTCGGGGAGGCGCGGCTGACGACACTGTCAATAAACGATCATCCCTCGCTCTTGGTCTCCGCGCACTGGAGTCTGTGGTTGTGGGGGTTCTGGGAGACACCAGAGACCTCCCCGATCTGTATAGAGATGGGGGCGTGCCACTGTTCCTCCACTATTCTGGAAGCGACGATCGCGAAGGAGTCAGGCGCCTCGACCCCTCGATGGCGGCACACATGGTCCGGCGCTTTATCCGCAAGTCAGCGCAGAAGTATCCAGTGCTTGCTCCGTTGGTGAACAAGGTAACGGGCGAAAATTTTCGGACGACACACATCCTATGTCGTGGTCTTCATGGTCAGTCGATCTTTGGGACTCAGTCCGATGCCGGGCACAAGTCTGCGAGCACGACGGCGAGATATCAGGACCGGGTCGAAGTAGAGGCTTCCGTGGCACAGAGGCACCTAGGCTATCAGCGATATCTCCTGGAAGAAGCGAAAGCATCCTCAGCGAGGAGGCTCGGCAACGGTTTTCATTGCAAGCCTCAGGAAAAAGTCCACGAGGAGTGTCTAAGAACCGATGCATGCGGCCTTGGGCCGTCGGGGTGCAGCGCGCGTCGCGTTGTACTTGAGTCTCCCAAAATTGTCGCAGAGTGGATTGCTTGGTCGGGCCATATTCGGGGCCACGAAGACTACTTGAGAGTGCATCGACCCGAACGCTGGGAAAAGGTATGGGCTCCCCGCTTGCTCGATTACGAAGTCCTGCTAGAGAGGGTCTCGACGACAGTAAGGCGCCAAGCTGAGCAATACGTCGAGAAGGTAGTTCTGCTTCCGTTAGAGTGAGCGGTACGCAATGAATTTAAAAAAAGTGGAAAAAGTTAGCGCAGATTCGGCATGGATCGCTCCCCGGCCTGTACTGGGTGAGACAATGACTGATCGCCCGGGGTGGCTTCTCGACTCATCGACTGAGTTTCGCTGGATGTTTAGACCCGAGGTGGCGGGCTATGCGCTTAGCCACTACACCGTCACTTGGGAATTTATTGGCGGTGGTTCAAGCGTAAGCAAGGTTCGGGAGAATTATTGGCGGTCATTTGCACAGTCAGTTGTCGTCGCATATGGGGCATCTGTGAAGGCAAAGAACAAGCGCGTTACAAGCATCGTCCAGTTCGCTAGATTGGTGCGGTCATTTGCGGCTTGGGCTTGTTATGAGAGGGAATGTTCCACAATCGGTGAATTCAATTCCGACGATGTAACCGCATTTGAAGAATATCTGCGCAATCTGGATATTAGTCGGAGCAGCGTAGAACAGTATCTTTCCGTACTTACAACGATCTGGACGTTTCGAAACGAAATCGGTGAGCTCATTGGTGTTCGCGCCTACCGGATGCGGGGAGAGATTAAGCGCGCGGCCAAGCGACTCGGTCGGCGTAACGGAAGGACGCCGACGTTGCCACCCGAGCCTTTTTTTAGGCTTCTGGAGCACAGTCTTAAGTTGATCGATGATGGGGATAGATTCGTCGTACTGGCGGAGAAATATTGGGAGCTAAAGCAGGGCATTGATGGGGAGCCATGCAGGGTACATGACGTGGAGGGGGTTAGGTGTGCAGAAGTGATCCGCGTGGCTCGTGAGCTTTATGGCGCATGCATAGTGCTGATCTTTTCGCTTCTGGGTTCCCGTAAACATGAAGTCGCGCTGTTACAGGTTTCCGATGCTCGCAACTTGGTGCAGGACGAGAACGCCCCGGGGCTGCTGAGTGGCCGAGTGACGAAGTCGTCAAACGGGTCGGGCGGCACCAAGAATGACAGGCCAGTAGTTCCCGAGTTGAAGAAAGCAGTCGAATTCGTTGTGCGGCTGACAGGCGCCGATCTCGAGGGAGGCGAAGGTCCGTTGTTTCGACCCATCAAGTTGGATTGGCCGCGCCAGCCAAACGGCGTTGGAGGTCTCGATACGGGACAGGTTTATAGACTGATCGGGCGCCTTGCTTCGTCCGCTGGCGTCGATCTTGCGATTCGTCCACATATGTTCCGCCGGGCTTTCAGCATGATCTACGTATGGCGATACGAACTTGGCGACCTGACACACCTTAGTCGGATGCTTCAGCACAACGACCCGAGGCATACGCTTGCCTACGCGCAAGGAGATGACATCAAGGAGTTCATTACTGACGCAGAGCGTAGCTTGGCGCGATCAATCATGGAGCGCGCGCTAACAGGTCGAGAAAGATTCGGTGGCGGCTTTGGCGCTTTCTTAGAGAAGCTGGGGCGGCGGCTTCGCGCCGCCACGACCGTCTTAAGGCCCGATCAGATCGATAGCTGGCTTGAGCCAAGGCTCAAGGACGGGCAGTTCAAGCTGCGGCCTTGCGCGCACGGGTACTGCGTAGTACTAGGAGATAGAGGCGGTCGCGGGGCCTGCTCGACGGATGGAAAGTCCCCCGATTTCGCAAATCGCACCGACCAGCACTGTGCGGCGTGCGGAAATTTTTTGCTTACTTCGCGTTCCATTGGCTACTGGCAAGCTAGTTTCGATGTGCACTCGGAAGTTTTGAAGCTTACAAAAATCGAGGTGGTGAAGAAGGTGGCGATCGCAGCGATGGAATCAGCGAAGCGCATGCTCAAGTCGATCGGCGCGGCTCGATGACAACGACGGGGCGACATATCTCCGAAGTGAGTTCAGCTCGCTTTGAGGTGGCGGTCAGTGCGTCGTTGGAACGGTTCAAACGGGGCAGCTTGGCGTTCTCATTGTCCGATGTGATTCGCGGTGCGCGTTATGAAGATGGATCAAGTGTTGGCGAAACTACGATCTATGCACGGGGGCCTGATGGCAATCGTGTTCATGCTGACCTCTTGGCTGAGATCAAGTCTGCTTGTGCACGGTCGAGAGCGAAAATTTCCAAAAAAGGGTCTTCGCGCCCTAGAGACGAAACGGGCAGTGAATTGCCTAGTGCGGGTCTCCGCCGGCAACTCGTGGAGCAAGAAAGTCGGATCCAGGAGCTTGAGTCGGCGCTGGCGACAGTGAGCCTCAAAATGCGCCGTGCGCAGGACGAACAGTACGTCGCGCTGGCGACTCTGAATCAGCTGACGAACGGAGCCGTCTTGGACGTGGTGCGCCCGCTGCGAGTGCTACTCAATGCGATGGCCGGGAAGAGCGAGTTGGCAGCCAAACTGACGGCCGAGGCGGATGCTTTGGCTGACCAATGCAGGCGCCTTGTGAGATCACTCTAGTGCTAGCAAATAGGGTGTTCGGGGCGGTCATGGCCGGTTACGATGTGCTGACTCATCTAGGCGATTCTACCCATAGTTCTATGGATAGTTATGATTCATAGAAATCCTTCTAAGTGCTTGATATAACATAGGAAATTGCAATTATGTCCAGTAGGGGAGTGAATAAAGTCATCCTGATCGGCAACCTGGGCTCGGACCCCGAGGTGCGCAGCACCGGCAGCGGCACCACCGTGTGCAGCTTCAGCCTGGCCACCTCCGAGTCGTGGACCGACAAGCAGAGCGGCGAAAAGCAGGAACGCACCGAGTGGCACCGGATCAAGATCTTCGGCCGCCTCGGCGAGATCGCCGGCGAGTACCTGAAGAAGGGCCGCCAGGTCTATATCGAAGGTTCCATCCGCACCGACAAGTTCACCGGCAAGGATGGCGTGGAGAAATACTTCACCGACATCATCGCCAGCGAGATGCAGATGCTCGGCAGCAACGAGGGTGGCGGCGGCGGTGGCGGTTACCAGCGCGAGCGCCCGCAGGGCGGCCAGCGCCAGGGCGGCTACGGCGGCGGCCAGTCGCGCGGCAGCGACGACCGCGGTTCGTCGCGCCCCTCGCCATCGGCTCCGGCCGACAACGGCTTCGCCGACGACGAGATCCCGTTCTAGGACACATCGACGGTTCCCGCCTTTTCCCGACGGCCCGCCCCTGGCGGGCCGTTTCCGTCAGGGCGCGGCCTTCCCTTCGCTGCGCAGGCGTGCCACGGCCGAGGCGGCATTCACCTGCAGCGTGCCGCCGGAAAGCCGGCTGCTTTGCAGCAGCAGGTCGTGCACCGAACGCGCATCCAGTCCGGGCGCCATGGAGAGCAGCAGGGCGGCGATGCCGCTCACGTGCGCGGCGGCCATGGACGACCCGGAGGTGAAGTCGTAGCCGCCGTCCGGCTGGGTGGTCAGGATGTCGGTGCCGGGTGCGCTCAGTACCCCCGGCGGCGCCCTCGATGCGTTGCTGGTGCGCACGACGATGACCCCCGGCGCACTGTCGGGAAAACCGGCGACGTTGCCGTCCGGCGGCAGCGCCGCGATCACGATGCGGCCCTGGTCCAGCAGCCGGGCAAGCAGCTGGTCGAGCAGCGGGTCGGCCGGGCCGCCCAGGCTCAGGTTGATGATGCGGGCGTCGGTGTCGATGACCGCCGCCAGGGCCTTGGCCAGCGTGAAGGTGTTGCAGCGGGCGCCGGCGCCGGGTGACGGCGGATACCAGCATGCCTTGTAGATGCTGAGCCGGGCCTTGGGCGCCATCCCCACGATGCCCTGATGGTTGTTGGCGTCGGCGGCGATGACGCCGGCGACCTCGGTGCCATGGTTGTCGCGGTCGAACGCCGCGCGATCCGCGTCGACCAGGTTGTGCGTGTCGCGAATGCGTCCGTGCAGGTCGGGGTGCGTCAAGTCGACGCCCGTATCGACGACCGCGACATCGACCTCGGCTCCCTGGCTGAGGTCGTGCGCGAGTGCCGCATCGGTCTCGACGAAGCCGCGCTGCAAGTCGGCATAGGGATCGTTGTAGCGCTGGGCGCCCTGCCGTGGCGGGTCGGCGTAGACGGAATAATCCTGCAGTGGCTGGGCAAGCCGCACCCGGCCGTCCGCCGCAAGTGCCTTGAGCAGGGTGGCGCGGGGCATGCCGGGGGGCGGCGTCAGCACGATGCAGTACAGGTCCAGCGCCTTGACCGGCCAGCCGGTGACCTCCTGCCAGCCGTAGGTCTTCTTCAACGCGGCGAGCGTCGATGCCGCCCGCTGGCCGACCCCGTAGTTTCCGGACGGCACATAGCCCAGCATGCTGGAGCCGGCATGCGTGGCGGGAGGGGCCAGCGGATTGGCGACGGCCAGCACGATGTCGCGCTGGCTGTCCAGGGAGGAGGCGCCGACGGCGGATGAACGGCGCGGGTCGGTGTGGTCAGCGACCGGCACCGCGGGCCGCAGGTGCGCACAGGCACTCAGGGCCATCGCCGCGGCGAATACGACGGCGCCTCGTTTCATGGCGTGGCGGCGACGGGCTCCGCCAGGCGGATGCCGCTGGTGGCGCGCAACTGCTGCAGCACATGCTGCTGCGTCGGCGTGGTGCTTCGCGGCACGACCGTATAGGCGCCGACGTCATTGGGCCCGCCCACCACCTGCAAGCCGAGGGCGTGCAGCAGCGCGTCCCAGTCGGCCAGTTTCATGGTCGCATCAGGCACGACGCGGATCGAACCGGGGATGGCAGGCTGGGACGACTCGCTGAGGGTGCGGTAGTGCGGGAGACTGCCTTCCGACCACAGCTTCGTGCCCAGCGCACCGATGCCGATGACCTGGATCAGCACGACGGCGGCCAGGGCGCGGGTCAGCCGGCTTGCCGTGCGTGGACGAAACGGCGCCTCCAGCGGAGCCGGGGCGTCGAGGCGGCCCAGCAGGTGTTTCAGCCCGACGTTGGCGTCGAGGGGGATATCGGAGGGCAGCGACATCGCCAGTTGCAGGCGACTCTGCTGCGCGAACTCGGCGCGGCATGCTTCGCAGTGCACGAGGTGGCTCATCAGCGATTCGCCCTGCTCCGGCGTGGCGCTGCCCTGCAGCACCCAGGGCATGGCTTCCCAGGCATGGGCGCAGTCCCGACCGGAACTCGTCTGGAACATCATGGCGCGTTCTCCTTGCGTACCGGCGAGTCTCCAGCCAGGGAGGGCAGTACGTTACGCAGTTTCACGCGCGCGTGGAACAGCCGCGCCTTCACCGTGCCCACGGGGCATTGCATGATGGCGGCAACCTCATCCAGGGAATGCCCCACGCCGTAGACCAGCTCGATCACGACCCGCTGGTCCACCGACAGGCAGCCGAGGCCCTTGCCCAGCCAGTCGCGCAGTTCGCGGTCTTCGCCCGGGTCGTGGGCGGGACCGCGGTCCTGCGCCAGCGTGTCGTCGGCGACGGGTTCGTCGCCGTGCTGGCGCAGTGCCTTGAGCCCGCAGCGGTAGGCAATGCCCATGATCCAGGTGGAAACACGCGAGTCGCCGTGGAAGTTGTCCGCCTTCTGCCAGGCGATCCAGAAGCAGTCGTTGATGACCTCCTCGATCACGTCCGGACGCCGCGTCAGTCGGGACAGGAAGCGGCACAACCTGCCGTGGTAGCCGCGGTAGAGCACCGCCAGCGCGGTACGGTCGCCCATCGACATGCGCTGGAGCAGCATGCGGTCCGTGGCGTCAGCGTCGGTATCGGCGTCGTTCATGGCTTCGCAGGGGTGGTCGGAACGCGGTCGGTCAATGCGTGAGTGCCGTTTCCGCCGGCAAAGGTTGCCGGCGGATCAGAAGGAGCGCGAGAGGGTGGCGATCCAGGGCTGCGCGGCCATGCCCCGCCTCGACCACCGCGATCCCAGGTCCGTCACGACGCGCTCGAGTTCCAGTCGCCATGGCCCGTCGACCCACATCAGCCCGGCGTGGCCGTAGCGGTAGAAGCCTTCGCCATCGTGGGCCCGGTAACGCCCCTGGTGGCTGTAGCGGCTGTACCGCGCGGGCGGGACGTGGGCGACGCCTGCTCCGGCGGAGAGGAAGGCATGCTCCGTCAACGGCCAGTGGAAATCGAGATCGGCGGCGGCACGCGTGCGCCGATCCGCGGAGCCGATGCTGCGGCTGGCCGACAGGCCGAACGTCAGGATGTCCCGGTACAGCCAGTTGACCCCGGCTTCACCGCGGTCGTAGGCGGTCGAGCGGGCGTCGCCGGAATAGCGGTAATAGAGCACGCTGGCCTGCATCTGCCAGTCGCCGGAGAGCGGCCAGTAGCGCGACCCCTGGAGCAGGCTCTGGGCGATGCGCCCCGGCGAGCGGACTTCGGCACTTCCGGACAGGCCTATCGACCAGCCTGTCGACGGGATCCACGAGACGGCCGCCTGCATGGTGGGCGTGGCCGGCGTGATCGCCAGGCCGCGGTCGACCAGCTGCGAACCGAGTGCGACCGTACCGGCCAGCCGTGCCGACTGGGCGTGCAGCGGGGCGGGATGGGCTGCGGCCATCGCCACGGCAAGCAGGCCCAGCCCCGCGCGGACAAGACAGCTGCCGCGGGTGTCGAAGCCGGGGCGGGGGAGCCGGCGCCGGCGCGACACGGTTCCTGCCCATCGTGGGCCGCATGCCGCCATGGGATCTACCTGGGGTTCAAGCGCACGAGCGTCGTGCCGTGGGTGCGCGCAGTCGCGGCGACGTGCGCCGAAGGCCTTGACCGCGGGACAGGTAAGCCACATCGCGTCATTATTCGTTCGGTCGGGTACGGCTGCGCCCCGTGGCATGGGCGCACCACGAAAGGCATGCACGCCTTATAACCGAATCTGCGCGGCAGGGGGCGCCGTCGCACGCGGCAATGCCCCTGCGCGCCTTCAGAATGCCGCACTCACGGAGATCGTGAAGGCGTTCAGGTCCCTCGCGTCGGTCACCGGCGCCCCGGGCGGCGCGCCGAAGATGTTGGTGCGGGCGCCGTTGAACCGGCTGAAACGGAACCAGGTGGCGTAGATCCTCAGGTTGGCCAGGGAGCTGAAGGATTCCTTGCCGAAAGGCACCCAGAACACGCTGACCAGGCGGCTGGTGGTATCGGGACTGCCGTAGGGGACGTAACGGGCGGGGTCGCGCGAGCCCGTGCTCACCATGCGGGACAGCGCGATGCCGTAGCTTTGCCTGAAGGTGTAGATGGCGGTGGCGATCTGGTCGCGGGCCGAGCCCTGCGGCAGCGCGGGCAGGCCCGGCACCACGGGACTGACTGGCGTGCTGCCGTAATCGCGCTTCTCGAAGATGTTCACGTAGCTGAGCTGCAGGATGTTCTGCCGGTTGCCCAGGTACTGGTAGGTCAGATCGTAACCCAGGTCGGTGATGTCGTCGGCGGGTCCCATGCGGGGCCGCTGGCGCCGGGTGGTCAGGCCCACCACGCCGGCCGAGACGAACTGGGCCTTGAATTCCTTCATGTAGGCGAAGCGGAAGTATCCCGTGTCGCTGAACTTGCCCGGATCGCCGCCGACCGAATAGCCCAGCTGGTCCTGCACGGACGTCTGCAGCGAGTTGTAGGTGCCGACTTCGCCGTACCAGTCCGAGTCGTACAAGGCGTAGACCGTGGCGCCGATGACGCGGTTGGCCGGTGCGCCGGGGCTGGAGAGGTTCAGCAAGGTCCCGGTGACGCCGGGTGGACCCAGATTCGAAGCGGCCGGCAGCACGGCGAGGGGGTCATTGAACCCCGGGTTGTTGTTGACGCTCACGCCGAGCGTCAGGTCCTTGCCGCCCAGCTTGAGCGCCTTGGCCACGAAGCGCAGGTCGAGGTTGCTCAGCTTGGTGTTGTACTTGCCGTTGCCGACGTTGTCGGTCTCGATCTTGACGAAGCTGCCCACGTGATCGGTCAGTCGCCCGGCCAGGTAGATGTCGGCTTCGGTCAGTCGGCTCTTGCTGTCGCCGCGCGCCGGGTTGGTGCGGGCCGCCGCGATTTGCGCGGCCACCGGCAGCGCGCCGCTGATGTTCGCGTCGGTGTATCCGTTGAGCTTGAAACGCATGCCGACCGGCGTCAGCCCCGGCCCGTTGTCGCCGCCGCCGTAGGCGCTGGAGTGGCAAACCGCGCAGACGTAGCCGGTCTGCCGGGCAAACGAGGGAACCGCCTGGGCGGCGTTGCTGGCGAGCAGCAGCAGGATCGCCAGGCCGTGCCACGGGCGGAGGCTCCCGCGGCGGCCGCTCTCGGGTCGGGTCGGAAAAGGCAACATGAGATCTCCTTGGGTCCTGATCGGATGCGGCAATGCACGGGGCCACGTGCCCGTCAGCGATGCCGCCCCGGCCGTACCGGCAGACCGCTGCAAGGTGCGGGTAAGTGCCGGCCCGGCCGCCAAAGGTTGCGCACGGCGCTCGACCGCACCGGCGATTGCGCCCGAGCCAGCGGCGGCAGATCCGGATGCGGGCAGGGCGGCGCCGGCGAACCGCTGCCCCGCGGCCCGGCGCAACCTTTGCCCGGCCGGACGGCACTCAAGCCTGTAAGTCGCCATCCCATGATTTGCAGCCGGGTCCGACCCATGGAAATCCAACGCGTCCAGTTGCACAAACATGGCGACAGCCGCGGCATGCTCGTCGCGCTGGAACAGGACGGCAACGTGCCCTTCGCGATCCGGCGCGTGTACTACATCTTCGCCACGAAGAACGGCGTGCATCGCGGCCGGCACGCGCACCGCCATCTCAGCCAGTTGGCGGTGGCGGTGCGCGGCTCGGTCACCTTCCTGCTGGACGACGGCAGCGGCGCGGTGGAGATCGTGCTCGACGACCCCGCCCAGGGCCTGCTGCTCGGCAGCATGGTGTGGCGCGAGCTCTACGACTTCAGCGACGACTGCGTGCTGATGGTGCTGGCCGACCACCCGTTCGATCCGGACGACTACATCACCGACTACGCCGAGTTCCTGCGCGAGGTGAACGGCGCCGTGCAGCTGGAGGGTGCGACGGCATGTCAAGGCCGCTAGTCCTGATCGGCGCCGGCGAGTTCGCGCAGATCGCCTGCGAATACTTCGAGCACGACAGCGACTACGACGTGGCGGCGTTCGGCGTCGAGCGCGATTATCTGGCGCAGCCGCGGCTGGCGGGCCGTCCCGTGGTGGCCTGCGAAACGCTGGAGACGGACTACCCGCCGGGCGACGTGGACGTGTTCGTCGCGATCCCCTCCAGCCAGCTCAACCGGCTGCGCACGCGCCTCTACCGGGAGCTGAAACGCCGGGGCTACCGGTTCGCCACCTACGTCAGCACGCGCGCGTTCGTGTGGCGCAATGCCGAAGTGGGCGAGAACAGCTTCATCTTCGAAGGCAACGTGATCCAGCCGTTCGTGCGCGTCGGCAACAACTGCATCCTGTGGAGCGGCAACCACGTGGGGCACCGCACGGTCGTGCACGACAACGTGTTCATCGCCTCGCACGCGGTCGTTTCGGGCTATTGCGAGATCGGCGCGAACAGCTTCGTCGGCGTGAACGCCACCTTCAACGACCACGTGAAGGTGGCGCCCGACAACGTGATCGGCGCCGGCGCGCTGGTGACGCGCGATACCGAGCCGGGCCGGATCTACGTCGGCTCGCCGGCGCGCGCGGTGCCGGACAAGTCCAGCTTCGACGTGAAGCTCTGAGTGCGCATGGCCGAGTGGAGCAAAAAGGGGTTGGTGTTCGAAACCGCGCGGCATGGCGTGGGCGGCTGGATGCGCCACTCGGCGCTCACGCCCACGCCGCATCGCCTCGACGATGAGTGCATCCGCGTCTACGCCGGCTTTCGCGATGGCCAGGGCGTCAGCCGCATCGGCTATGTCGACGTGCGCGCGGACGACCCGGCGACGATCGTGCGGGTCAGCGCCGAGCCGGTGCTCGACGTCGGCCGGGGCGGCTGTTTCGACGACAACGGCATGATCCTCGGCGACGTGGTCGACGGGCCGGGCGGCCTGCACCTGTTCTATGTCGGCTTCCAGCAGGTGGCCAGGGCCAAGTTCCTCGCCTTCACCGGCCTGGCGCTGTCCACCGACGGCGGCGAACATTTTCGGCGCGTGCAGGAGACGCCGATCCTCGATCGCGCGCCCGGCCGCAGCACCATCGGTGCGGTGCATTCGGCGCTTTGCGAGGATGGCCGCTGGCGGCTGTGGTACGCCGTCGGCGACGACTGGGAAATCATCGGCGGCCAGCCGTTTCCGCGTTACCACATCCGCTGCGCGGAGACCGACGACCTGCGCGCCATGCCGCGCGAGGACCAGGTCTGCCTGCTGCCGCGCGGCAGCGAGTACCGGATCGGACGGCCGCGCGTGTACCGCTTCGGCGGCAAGTACGTCATGTACTTCACCCGCGGCAACCTCACCGGCGAATACTTTCCCGGCGTGGCCTGCAGCGACGACGGCATCCACTGGGCACGCCGCGACGAGGCGCTGGGCCTGACGCTGTCGGCCAGCGGCTGGGATGCGCGGACCCTGTGCTACCCCGCGCTGATCCGCCAGCGCGACAAGCTGCTGATGTTCTACAACGGCAACGACATGGGCGTGGACGGCTTCGGCGTGGCCGAAGCCCCCGTGTCGCACCTGGGCGGTGGCGCCGATGCTCGCGGTTAGGCCATACGTGGCGGCCGACGCCGCGGCCTGGGATGCGCTGGTCGAGCGCTCGCGCAACGGCAACCTGCTGCACCGGCGCGGCTACATGGATTACCACGCCGATCGCTTCGTCGACGCCTCGCTGATGGTGGAGCGCCACGGCGAGGCGGTGGCGGTGTTTCCGGCGAACAGGCTGGGCGACGTGGTGACCAGCCATGGCGGGCTCACCTATGCCGGGCTGATCAGCAGCCGCGCCCTGCGCGCCGAATCGACGCTCGCCGTGTTCGAGCAGATGGCCGGCTGGTATCGCGCGCATGGCGTGCAGCGCATCGTCTACAAGGCGGTGCCGCACGTATTCCACGCGTATCCGGCGGAGGAGGATCTGTACGCCCTGCAGCGCATGGGTGCGCGCCTGGTGCGCCGCGACCTGTCGTCCGTCATCGCGCTGCAGGAGCCGTTCCGCTTCACCGAGCCGCGCCGGCGTGCGGTCAGGAAGGCCGGGCGGGCAGGCATCAGCCTGGATGTCGGCACCGATCCGGCATCGTTCCACGCGTTGCTGTCGGACGTGCTGCGCAAGCATCAAACGACGCCGACCCACAGCCTGGCGGAGCTGCGCCTGCTGCAGGCGCGTTTCCCCGACCGGATCGTGCTGCACGAGGCACGCCGGGAAGGCGTGCTGCTGGCCGGTGCCGTCGTCTACGATCTCGGCCGGGTGGTGCATACCCAGTACCTGGCCGCCTCGGACGAAGGGAGAGAGCTCGACGCGCTCAGCTTCCTGCTGGCCGCGCTGATCGGCAGCACGTATGCGGACCGGCAGTACTTCTCCTTCGGCGTATCCACCGAGCAGGCCGGGACGGTGCTCAACGGCGGGCTGGTCGCGCAGAAGGAATACTTCGGCGCGCGCGGCATCGCGCACGACTTCTACGAGTGGCCGCTGTGACGGGCCCCGTCGCGATCAGCAGTGCACGGGCGGACGCCGCGTCGGGCGATGTCCCGTTCCTGAGCCTGGCGGAAGTCAATGCGCGCTACGCCGACGAGCTGAAAGCCGCGGCGGCGCGCGTGATCGATTCGGGCTGGTACGTGCTGGGCGACGAGCTAGCCGCCTTCGAGCGTGAGTTAGCCGGCTGGTGCGGCGCGCGCCATGCCGTGGGCACGGGCAACGGGCTGGATGCGCTGTCGCTGATCCTGCGCGGCTACCGGGAGCTCGGCATCCTCGCCGAGGGCGACGAGGTCATCGTGCCCGGCAATACCTTCATCGCCAGCTTCCTGGCGATCAGCGGGAACCGCCTGGTGCCGGTGCCGGTGGAACCCGACGCGGCAACGTTCAATCTCGATCCGGCCCGCGTGGCAGCGGCGATCGGGCCGCGCACGCGCGCGATCATGGCGGTGCATCTGTATGGCCAGCTGGCCGACATGCCGGCGCTGGCGGCGCTGGCCCGGCGGCACGGCCTGCTGCTGATCGAGGACGCGGCACAGGCGCACGGCGCGATGCGCGACGGGCGCAGGGCCGGTGCGTTCGGCGATGCGGCGGCCTTCAGCTTCTTCCCGGCCAAGAACCTCGGCGCGCTGGGCGACGGCGGCGCGGTGGTGACCGCCGACGAGGCGCTGGCGCAGCGGGTCGCGGCGCTGCGCAACTACGGTTCCGAGGTGAAGTACCGCCACGTGCTCCAGGGCGTGAACTCGCGCCTCGACGAGATCCAGGCGGCGCTGCTGCGGGTGAAGCTGAAGCATCTCGATGCGGACGTGGCCTGGCGTCGCCGGGTGGCGCGTCGCTACCGCGACGGCATCCGCCACCCGCGGATCCGCCTGCCCGGCGCGGTTCGTGAGGAGCAGCACGCCTGGCATCTGTTCGTGGTGCGTTGCGCCGAGCGCGATGCGCTGCAGCGGCACCTGCGTGCGTGCGGCATCCAGACCCAGGTGCATTACCCGGTGCCGGCGCATCGGCAGCCCGCGTATCCCGCCTTGCAGGGCGCCTGCCTGCCGCTGACCGAGCGACTGTGCGACGAGGTGTTGAGCCTGCCGCTGGGGCCGACCCTGGGCGATGGCGACGTGGCGCGGGTGATCGATGCCTGCAACGCGTTCGGAGGTGGCGCATGAACATCGTCCGCACCGGCTTCTACACCAGCATCGCCACTGCCGCGCGGCTGCTTGCCGGGCTGGTGGCGATCAAGCTGGTGGCGTGGTTCGCCGGCCCGGAAGGCGTGGGCAAGCTCGGCCAGTTCATGAGCCTGATGTCGCTGCTGGCGGTGCTGGCCGGCGGCGGCATCAGCGCGGCCATCGTCAAGTACGTCGCCGAGTACCGCGACGATCCGCAGCGGCTGTCGCGCCTGCTGTCCGCCGCGCTGTGGTACGCGTTCTGCGCTTCCTGCCTGATGGGCGGTCTTGCCCTGTTGCTGAGCCGGCAGCTCGCGCTGTGGCTGCTGGACGCCCCGGGCTATGCCGGCCTGATCCGCGTGCTCGCCGTCGCGCAGCTCGGCATTGCGCTGCTCAACTACATCCTCGCGGTGGTCAACGGCTTCATGGACGTGCGCCGGCTGGCCTTCATCCAGGTGAGCGGATCGGTGATCGGCATCGTGATGATGGTCTGGCTGGCGCGCTGGCTGCATCTGTATGGCGCGCTGCTGGCGCTGGTGCTGAGCCAGGTGCTGTGGCTGGTCGTCGGCGTGCCGGCGTGGTGGCGCAGCTCGTACTTCCGCCGCGGCATGCTGCGGCTGCGCTACGACCGTGAAATGACCTTGCGGCTGGCGACGTTCTCGGTGATGACTCTCACTTCCGCGCTGCTGCCGCCGCTGGTCAACATCGCCATTCGGGACCACCTCGCGCTGCAGTTCGGCTGGAGCCAAGTCGGCTACTGGCAGGCCGTAAGCAAGGTATCGGACGCCTATCTGCTGTTCCTCACCGCGGCGATCAACATCTACTACCTGCCCAAGCTGGCATCCACGCATGGGCGCGAGGCGCTGCTGGCCGAGCTGCGCACCGCCTGCCGCTACGTCCTGCCGGCGGTGGTGGTGCTGGCGGCCATGGTGTACCTGCTGCGCGAGTGGGTGACCTGGCTGCTGTTCACGCCGGATTTCGCCGCCGCCAACGCGCTGTATGGCCCGCAGCTGGTCGGCGACGTCATCAAGATCGCCTCCTTCGTCCTTTCCTACCTGATGCTGGCCAAGGCGATGACGAGGCTGTTCGTCGTCTCCGAATGCGTGTTCGCGGCCAGCTACCTCGCGCTGGTCTGGGTGCTGGCGGCGCGCTTCGGCGTGATCGGGGCGATCTACGCATTCGCGGCCAACTACGTGCTGTATCTCGTCTTCAACCTGCTGGTGGCCCGGCGTTACCTGGGAGGGCTGCGATGATGAGCGACGACGTGCCGCTGGTATCCGTGCTGATCCCGGCGTTCAACCACGAGCGTTTCGTGCGGCGCTGCCTGGACAGCGTGCTGCAGGATCCGTACCCGGCCAAGGAGCTCATCGTCATCGACGACGGCTCCACCGACGGCACCGCCGAGCGGATCGCCGACTGGGTGGCGACGCATTGCATGGATATCCCGATCGAGTACGTGCGGCGGGAGAACCGCGGCATCGCGGCGACGCTGAACGAGCTGGCGGCGCGCGCGAACGGCGAGTTCCTGCGCCCCGGCGCGAGCGACGATTACCTCTTGCCCGGCGGTCTCGATGCCCAGGTGCGCTACCTGCTGGCGCATCCGGACAAGGGCGCGGTGATCGGCGATTCGGTCGTCGTCGACCGGGACGGCAACCGGCTGCACGACAGCGGCATGGGCCTGCTTCACGGCGGCAGCAAGAACCTGTACCGCTCCGACGACGGCATCCGTCGCGCCATCATCAGCCACTGGGCCATCGGCGGGCCGGTGGCGCTGATGCGCCGGAGCGCGCTGGACACCGTCGACCGCTGGAGCGAAGGCCTGCGCATCGAGGACTGGGACCTGTTCCTGCGCCTGGCGGCCCGCGATGCGCTCGGCTTCATCGATGTCAGCGTCTGCGCCTACCGCATCCACGGCGCGAACCTGAGCCGGACGCGGCACACCGCCACGCGGATCGGCAACCTCGCCGAGTCGCGCCAGGTGGCGCTGCGCCGGGCGTGCCTGTTCGACGAGCCGTACCGGACCCTGCTGCGGGCGCAGTCGCACCACATCGGCGCCAAGATCGCGTTCCTGCAGGGACAGCCGTGGCCGCTGGCGCGGCATCTGCTCGCCTGGCTGTGGCTGCGGCTGCTGTCGAAGCTGCGGCCATCGTCCGGACGCCATGGCGCGGAGGCGGCATGAAACGGTTGCTGTGCCTGCCGTCGGCCTATCTCGCGTTGCCGCTGCTGCTGGCCTGCGCGCTGACCGTGCTCACCTACGATCTCCCGGTCGACTACCTGCAGGGCCTGCTGCTGCTGGCCGTGGTTGCCGCGGCGATCCTGTTGTTCGACGTGCAGGCGCGAGTCAGGATTCCGCCGGCCTCGCGGTTCCGCGCGCGCAGCTACGCGGGCACCCGCGATGCGTTCGTGGCGCTGGCCTTCGCGGGGTCGGTCGCGGCCTTCTGCGTGCTCGACCTGGCGCTGTTCCCGATTCCGCTGTTCGGCAACCCGTCGGCCTATGCCGTGATGAAGGACGGGCACGAGCATGTCCGGCACGTGTCGGACATCTGCTGGGTGCTGCCGCCGATCGGGCTGCTGTGCGCCAGGAAACGGTGGCTGCGCAACACGCTCATCGGCATCGGCTTCCTGTTCCCGATCCTGGTGATCGACCGCAACCGGTTGTTCGCCGCGGTGTTCTCGTTTGCGCTGGTGATCGTGCTGCGCCGGGACGAGGCCAGGCCCTTGCCGTGGAAGGCCGTCGGCTTGCTCGGACTCGCCGGCGTCAGCGTGTTCTCGATACTCGGCATGCTGCGCTCCGGGCCGCTGGACCACATCACCTTGCCGTTCAGCGCGATGTATCGCGCGGCACCGGAAGGCATCAAGTGGCTGCTCCTCTACGCCAGCGCCGGACCCTACAACTTCAGCGCGATCCTGGCCAAGCACTACAGCAACGCCAGCTTCCTCGTCCATCAGGTCGTGCCGCTGAGCGGCTCCGTCGCGACCGCCGGCACGACCATCCCGCTGGATGCGCCCACCATCAACGTGGGCACGGAGTTCTTCCCGTTCCTGATGGCGTTCGGCCCGATCGGCGCGGTGGCTGCCGCCGTCGTGCTGTACGTGATGCTGCGCTGGAGCGTGCGGCGGCTGCGCGCCACGGTGTCGCTGTTTTCCCTGCTGATTTTCCTGCGCGTTTCCTACGTTTGCGTGATGGCGCCGTTCGCGCCGCAGGCCTACACGTGGACGAACGCCGGCTTCATCGGCCTGTGCCTGGTCATGCAGCTTTTCGCGGCCTGGCTGCCCAACCGGCGGGCACCGGCGCGCATGTCCGCGCCCGCTGCGCCAATCGCGTCTCCACCTTCTGCCCAGTGAGTGCCCGACCATGGAACAAGACGAAATCTACCTGATCGACCTCTGGCGGATCTTCACCCGCGGCTGGATCTGGTTCGCCGGCGTGCTGCTCCTGACCCTGGCCGGCACCTATGCGTTCGCGCACCTGGTGAAGCGCCAATGGCAGGCGACCGCGTGGATCCAGATCGCCCAGGTCGGGCAGGTGCCGCCGGGCCAGGACCCGAAGGTCGAGCCGCTGTTGCGCGTGATCGAGCGGCTGGAGCTGGTGCCGTTCGAGAACGAGATCCTGGAAAGCGCCGGCCATGCGCGCGATTCGTCCGTGGCGAAGCTTTATCGCAAGAGCCTGAAGCTCGAACCGATGCCCTACGCCGGGCCGCTGATCCGCCTGACCGTGCGGGCCTACTCCCGCGAGCAGGCCGCCGAACTGGCCACGGCGACGGTGGCCCGCTTGGCTGCGGTACACCGGGGCCTGGAAGAGATGCCGCTGCAGGCGGCGCGTGCGCGACTCGCCCGCAACGAGGCCGACCTGCAGGCCGCCGAGGCCGACCTTGCCCGCTATCGGCAGGCGGCCGCACCGGGCGGCAAGGACGCGCAGGGCGCGGTGCTGGCCAGCCTGCTGCTGGCGAACAAGAACGAGGAGATCCGCGGCTTGCGGCAGGCGAGGATGGATCTCATGGAACGCCTCGGCCCGACCTACACCTATGCGACGTCGATGATGTGGCCGGTCTACGTGCCCGACAAGCAGGCGTTCCCGAACCCCGAACTGACCTGGGGCATCGGCCTGTTGCTGGGTGTGCTCCTGGGTGCGTGCGCGGCCGTGGCGAGGGCCGGTCGACGGCAGCCTGCCTGAATCCGGCGATGCATCCGTTGCCGGCGCCGTTCAACCAAACCGGCGCCGGCGCGCACTCACGGATCGAACCCATGAAGTACCGGGGCCGACCCGTGGCGGAGCCGGCGGTGTCGCGGTGAAGGGAAGTCTGCATCACGGTGGGACGGAGTTCGTTCGATATGCGTGGACTGCACAAGCTGCGACCCTGGCACCGCGCCGTGCCCGCCGAAGGTGCCTGCCAGCGCCCGCGAAGCTCGCCGCCGGACGAGGCGCAACTGCTCGAAACGCAGCGCGCGTTCGACAGTGTCGCCGCCGACTACGACGGGCCCCGCGGCAACAACGAGCTGATCCAGCGCATGCGACTGACCCTGTGGGATGCCGTGCACAGCGTCGTGCCGCCCGGCGCGCGCCTGCTGGACCTGGGCTGCGGCACCGGCATCGACGCGCTCGAGTTTGCGCGGCGCGGTTTCCACGTCGTCGCCACCGACTGGTCGCCGCTGATGGTCGAACGCACGCGGGCGCGGGCGGCGGCCGCGGCCATGCAGTCGCGCGTGACGGTCGCGCACCTCGGCATCCAGCAACTCGCCCGGCTCGACGATGAGTTCGACGGCATCTATTCGGACTTCGGTCCGCTGAACTGCGTGCCGGACCTGGGCGCCGTCGCCACCGAATGCGCGCGACTGCTGCGCCCCGGCGGCAGCCTGGTGTTCTCGGTGATGGGCCGGATCTGTCCGTGGGAGCTGGGGCACTACGCCCTGCGCGGCCGCTTCCGGCGCGCCGGCGTGCGCGCCGCGCGCGGCGCGACGGCGGTGGGCATGAACCGCCACACGATCTGGACCTGTTACTACCTGCCGCGCGAGTTCTACCGTGCTTTCAGCGGGCACTTCTCGCTGCAGGGCTATCGCGCGCTGGGCCTGTTCATGCCGCCGCCCTACCTGGTGGACTACTACCGTCGCCGGCGCCGCTGGTACGAGCGGCTCGGGCGGCTCGACGATCGCCTGGGCGCGCTGCCGCTGCTGCGCGACATGGGCGACCATTTCCTGATCGTGATGCGGCGGCGCTGAGCGATGGATTTCCTGCAGGCCGCGATGGACGTCAGCTTGTGCCGGGCGGTGTCGGTCACCGCGGGGGCCAGCTCGCGCGTGCCGCTGCCGATCCGCGCCGGGCGCATTGGTTCCTCGCTGGCCGCGCGCGCGTACCGGATCGACCTGCGCGATCACCTGGTCTTCCCCGGCCTGATCAACGCGCACGAGCATCTGCACGTCAACGCCGTGCCGCCACTGCAGACGTGCGCGCCGTTTCCCAACAGCTACGCCTGGATCGCCGCCTTCCGTGAGCATTTCGCGGAGCCGGCGGTGATCGCCGCGCTGCAGGTGCCGAAGGCCTTGCGGCTGCGCCACGGCGCGCTGAAGAACCTGCTTGCCGGCACCACCTGCGTGGCGCATCACGACCCCTGGCACCCGGCGCTCGACGAGCCGGATTTCCCGGTCGGCGTGCTGCGCGACTACGGCTGGAGCTATGCGCTGGGCTGGTCCGATTACGGCCCGCCGGCCCGGTCGAGTTTCGCCGCCACGCCCGCCGACCGGCCCTGGCTGATCCACCTGGCCGAAGGCACCGATGCGATCGCTCAAGCGGAACTGGCCGAGCTCGATCGCCTGGGTTGCCTGGCGGCGAACAGCGTGCTGGTCCACGGCGTCGGCCTGCGCGAGCAGGACATCGACCGGGTGATCGAGCGCGGCGCGGCGGTGGTCTGGTGTCCGACCAGCAACCGCAAGCTGCTCGGGCGCTCGCTGGACCCGCGGCGCCTGTGCGCGGCCGGCCGGCTCGCGCTGGGCAGCGACTCGCGGCTCAGCGGTGCCCGCGACCTGCTCGACGAAATGCGCGGCGTCCTCGCCCGCGGCGAGCTGCGCGCCGGGCAGTTGCTGGGCCTGGTCACCAGCCAGGCCGCGCGCATCCTGCGGCTGCCCTCCGGCGGCAGCCTGGCGCCGGGCGCGCCGGCGGACCTGGTGATCGTCGAGGACCGCGGCGGCGACGAGCGCTGCGGCCTGGTCGGCATCGAGCGCAGCGAGATCCGCGCGGTGGTGCGCCACGGCGTGCCGCGCATCGCCGATCCGGATTTCGCCGAATGGTTCGACGTCGCCGGCATGGAGGCGGTGCCGGTGACGCTGGACGGCAGGCCGAAACTGCTGGCCAGGCCGCTGGCCGACGCCGCGCTGGTGGCGCTCGAACCCGGACTCGAACTGGCCGTTGCGCACCGCGCGCGCGACCTCGCGATGGAGGCCGGCCAGTGGTGACGACGCGTCCACCGATGCTGATGCCGGCCGAGGCGTATGCCCTGTGGGCAGCCAGTTACCCCGCGCAGGCGCACAACCCGGTGATGCAGGCGGAGGAGCGCGCGATGCTCGGGCTGATGCCGGACACGCTGCGCGGGCAGGCCGTGCTCGACGCCGGTTGCGGCAGCGGACGCTACATGCTGCATGCGCTGCGCCGCGGCGCGGCGCGCGTGATCGGCGTGGATCTTTCGCCGCCGATGCTCGCGCGTGCCGGCACCGAGCTGGCCGCCTGGCAAGCCGCCGCGGACATCGACCTGGTGCAAGGCAGCCTCGAGGCGCTGCCGGTGCCGGACGCGCGGGCAGACCTGACCCTCTGCGGCCTGGTCGTCGGCCATCTCGACAACCTGCAGCGTGCGCTGGCCGAGCTGTGCCGGGTGACCCGGCCCGGCGGCACGCTGCTGTGCAGCGACGTGCATCCGATCGGGCATGCGCTGGGCTGGCTGCGCGATTTCAAGTCCGGCGACCGGCACTACGCCGTGCGGCACACGCGGCACCTGTACGGCCAGTGGCACGCGGCCTGCGCGGCACTCGGCCTGCGCATCGAGCAGGTGCTGGAACCGATGCTCGACCCGGCCGACATCCCCGCCGGTGCGCGTTTCGACCGCGCCGCGCTGGCGGTTCCCGTGGCGCTGGTGTTCCGGCTGCGGCGCGAGCCGTGATCTCCCCGTCTTGCAGGCCCTTGCCATGACCGATGCGGCACGCACGCTGTTGATCAACCCGACCATCACCTCGCGGCGCAGCGCGCGCTTCCCGTTGTCCCTGCTGCACCTGGCGGCCGCGCTGGAGCGCAGCGGCCACGACAGCCGGATCATCGACGGCAACGTCGACCGCGATTTCGTCGACGACACCCTGCGCGCGATGGAACAGGACGCCTTCGCCGCGGTCGGCGTCAGCGTCATGGGCGGCCCGCAGCTGGCGCCGGCGATCGCCGTGTCCCGCGCGATCCGCGAGCGCCATCCGTCGGTGCCGATCATCTGGGGCGGCTATTTCCCCACGCTCAACCCCGACGCGGCGCTGGCCGCGCCCTACGTCGACTACGCGGTGCGCGGGCAGGCCGAAGAAACCCTGCCCGAACTGATTGCCGCGCTCGACGGAAACGCCGAGGCGACGCAGGCGGCCATCGGCGGACTGTCGTGGAAACGCGGCGGTGCCGTCGTGCACAACCCGAACCGCCGTTTCACGCTGGCCGACAACGCCCGGGTGCTGCCTTACGACAAGCTCGGCGATCCGCGGCGCTACCTGGCCCGCACCTATCTCGGCCGCCGCACCGTGGCGCATCAGGCGTCGATCGGTTGCCGCTTCCGCTGCACCTTCTGCGGCGTGGCCGCGATGTTCGGCGGCACCACCGTGCTGCCGGCGGCGGAGCAGCTCGAACGCGACCTGGGCTATCTCAAGCACGAGCTGGGCGCGGACTCGGTGCAGTACTTCGACAACAATTTCTTCGATCGCGAACGGGACATGCTGCCGCTGCTCGAGGTGATGGCGAAGTTCGAGATGCCGTGGTGGTGCTTCGCCCGCGCCGACGCCCTGCTCAACCTGTCCGAACAGGCGTGGAAGCTGGTGCGCAAGAGCCGCTTGCGAATGGCGTACATCGGCGCGGAATCGCCCAACGGGCAGATGCTCAAGGAGATCCGCAAGGGCACGCGGCCCGACCAGACCATGGCGGTGGTCGAGTTGTGCCGCCGCCACGGCGTGATTCCCGAGCTGTCCTTCATGGTCGCGCCGCCGGAGAACACCGAGGAGGAGACCGAGCACACCTTCGAGTTCATCCGCGCGCTGAAGCGGATCAATCCGCAGTCGGAGATCGTCATCTACGTCTACACGCCGCTGCCGGAAAACAGCCGGCACGAGCAGGACCGCGCGAGGCGGCCGGGCAAGCCGCTGCTGGACCTCCACGGCGCGCCGGTGGTGTTCCCGACGACGGCGGAGGAATGGGCGCAGCCGCGCTGGGTCGACTACACCTGCCACGCGGACGCGCCCTGGCTCGACGACCGGCTGCGCCGGCGCATCCGGGATTTCGTCACCGTGCTGCGCTGCCGCTTTCCCACCGTGCAGGACCTGCGCTCGCCGCCGTGGGCCAAGCGCAGCCTGAGCGCGATGGCGCTCTGGCGCTATCGCTACGGCAGGTACGATCGGCCGTGGGAACTGGAGCTGGCCAACCGCCTGGTGCGTCTGCGCATGCCGCAGGTGTCGGGCCTCTAGCGCGGTGCGCGCCGTGCACGTCGCGCAGCTCAATTTCCTGCCCGCGCCGGCGGGACTCGCGCCGGCCGAGGTGCTGGAACGGTGGCACTCGCTGGCGGACATCGCCGAGGCGGCCGCCAGCGCCGGCACCCGCGTGTCGGTGATCCAGGCGGCGGCGCGCGAGGCGCGGATCACGCGTGGCGGCATCGACTACCACTTCGTCGACGTCCGCGGGCTGGAAACGGCAGCGAACCGGGGCCGCCGTTTCGCCAGCCTGCTCGGCGACATCCACGCCGACGTGCTGCACGGACACAGCCTGGGTTTTGCCGAAGACGCTTTCGCGATCGCGCAATGCCTGCCGCGGCTGCCGATCATCCTGCAGGATCACGCCGATCGGGCGCCGCGCTGGTGGCGTCGCCGGCGCTGGCGGCGCTGGTATGCTGCCACCGCGGGTGTCGCCTTCACTGCGCGCGAGCAGGCGCAGGCGTTCGCCGGTGCCGGCCTGTTCGGAGCGCGCACGCGTGTGTTCGCGATCCCGGAATCCAGCAGCCGCTTCACGCCGGGCGATCGCGCCGCGGCCCGCACCGCCACCGGCCTGCACGGCGAGCCCGGCGTGCTGTGGGTCGGTCACTTGAACGCCAACAAGGATCCGTTGAGCGTGCTCGAGGGCGTGGCGCAAGCGGCGATGCGGTTGCCCGGCCTGCAACTGTGGTGCGTGTTCGGCGATGCGCCGCTGCTTGGCGACGTGCGCCAGCGCATCGATGGCGATCCGCGACTTGCCGGCCGCGTGCATCTGCTGGGCAAGGTGACGCATGCGAAGGTCGAGCAGCTGATGCGCGCGGCCGACGTGTTCGTCTCGGGCAGCCATGCCGAAGGCAGCGGCTACGCCCTGCTGGAGGCGCTGGCCTGTGGCGTCGTGCCGGCAGTCACCGACATCCCGTCGTTCCGCGCGCTGACCGATGGCGGCCGCATCGGCAAGCTGTGGCCTTGCGGCGACGCCGCGGCGCTCGCCGCGGCTTTGCTCGCGGTGGTCGGGTCGGGCCGGATGCCGCCGGCACGGGTGCGCGCGCACTTCGACGCCGCGCTGTCGTTCGCCGCCGTGGGCCGGCAGTGGGCCGAGGCGTACGCGCAGGTGCGCGAGGACCGGCGCCGGGGGGCGTCGTGAAACTTGCGCTGGTGGTGCCGGGCGGGGTGGATCGCAGCGGCGAGTTCCGCGTGATCCCCGCCTTGCTGGCGCTGATCGAACGACTGGCACGGACGCATGAGGTGCATGTCTTCGCGCTGCAGCAGGAAGCGGCCGCAGCCCGCTGGGAACTCGCCGGCGCGAGCATCCACAACATCGGCACCGGCCGGACCCGGTGGCGTGCGATCGCGGCGATCCGCGCCGAGCATCGCCGCGCACCGTTCGACCTGGTCCACGCGATCTTCTCCGGCCCGTGCAGCCTGGTCGCGGTGGCCGCGGCCAGGCTGCTGCGGTTGCCCAGCCTGGTGCATGTCGCCGGCGGCGAGCTGGTCGCGCTGCACGCGATCGGCTACGGCGGACGGCTGGCGTGGAAGGGACGGCTGCGCGAGGCCTGCGTGCTGCGCGCCGCCGATGTCGTCACGGCGGCCAGCGTGCCGATCATCGCGGCGCTGCACGCACTCGGCGTGGCGGCCAGGCGCGTGCCGCTCGGCGTCGACCTGCAGGCCTGGCCGCCGCTCGCGCCGCGCGCGCGCCGTGCCGGCCCGGCGCGGCTGATCCACGTGGCCAGCCTCAACCGGGTGAAGGATCAGCCGACCCTGCTGCGCGCGCTGGCCGCGCTTCGCGACGGCGGGCTGGCCTTCCGCATGGATGTCGTCGGCGTGGACACCTTGCAGGGCGAGGTGCAGCGGCTGGCCGGCCGGCTGGGGCTGGAGCAGTGCGTCAGCTTCCTCGGGTTCCGGACCCAACGCGAATTGCGTCCGTTGATGGAAGCGGCCGACCTGCAGGTGATGTCGTCGCTGCATGAAGCCGGCCCGCTGGTGTTGCTGGAGGCGGCGGTGGCCGGCGTGCCGACGGTCGGCACGGCGGTCGGGCATCTGGTGGAATGGGCGCCTGCGGCGGCGCGTGCGGTGCCCGTGGGCGACTGGGCCGCGCTGGCCGCGGCGATCCGGCAGCTGCTTGGCGACGAAGCGCTGCGCCTGCAAGTGGCCGCGGCCGCGCAGCGCCGGGCGCTGCTGGAGGACGCCGACTGCACGGCGCGGCTGTTCGAAGCCCTGTATCGGCACTCGTCCACCGACGCGCGGGATCAGGCCGGTTTGCGGGCCACGTAAAGTCGAAACTTCGAAGGCTCGCGCCGGCCACGAAGTTTCGCCGCGAGCGGGCGCAATGCCCAGCGCAGGCCGTACCACGGGCGGTGCACCTCCCAGCGAAGCGACAGCGCGGCCGCCAGCTGCTGCAGGCGCTCGTCGGTGAGGTAACCCAGGCTGGCAAGGGCGTCGGCTGCCGTGCCGTGGCGGCGCAGGAAGGCTTCGCGACGCTCGGCCAGCATCTGCCGCCCGCTCTCGTCGCGGGAATACCACGGCGTGTCGCTGATGATCACCATGCCGCCCTTGCGCACGCAGCGCAAAGCTTCGCGCAGGGAGGCTTCGCCGTCCTCGGCGTAGTGGAAGGAGGCATTGAACACGGCGGCGTCGAACTGCCCGTCCGCGAACGGCAGGCGGCGGATCTCGGCCTGGAAGCGCGCAAACGGCGCCGGCAGGCGCGCCCGGTAGTGCCGGGCCGCGCCCAGCCCGTCGCGATCGTTGGTGAGCAGGTCGACCGCCACCGGCTGGTGGCCGGCCAGCGCCAGGCGAAAACTCATCCAGCCGTTGCCCGCGCCGAGGTCGAGGACCCGGCCGCGCCGTGGCAGCAGCCGCACGATGCCGTCGTAGCTGCGCGCGCGCATCCGCCACTGGTCGCGATTCCTTCCGCTGGCGTCGCGGTAGGGCAGGGCCAGGTAGAACGCCGCGCTTGCGCTGCCGCGGCCTTCCGCGGCCCTGATCCGCTCGTAGTCGGCGATGAAGCGCGCGTGGCGGGCGGCCGATTCCGGCGCCAGGGCGTGCGCGATGCCGTCGTCGATCACGATGGCGAAGCCGCAGGCCGGACAAGCCAGCGCGTCGATGGCGGTTCCGCAGCGAGGGCAGCGCAGCCGCAGGCCCGCCAGCGCCGCCGCATCCGCGGCGCGGCAGGCGGGCGACCGGTCCGGCATGGCTTGCGCTTGCGACATGGGCGGGCGCTACGGCGCGCGCGCCGGGCCTTCCAGCGCCGCGCGCACCGCGAACATGGTGTCCATCCGCGGCACCGGCCGGGTGAGCCAGGCAAGGATGCGCCGCCCGTGCGACAGGCCGGTCCAGCCCGGCCCCTGCTGCAGCCAGAGCTGCGTGCGCAGCATGTCGGCACGCTCCCGGCTGGCTTCCCGCGTGGGCCTGATCCGCTGGGCGAGGTAGCGTCCGAGCTCGCCGGCGGAACGCGACCATTCGATGCCGTGCAGCGCGTGCAGCCACAGGTCGGAGGACGAAACGCGGGTCAGGGTCTGGCGGCGCGATGCCATCCGCAGCAGGACGGGACAACAGGCGGCGAGCCGCGCCAGCACGTCCGCCGGGATCGCGTCCCGGTAGTAGCGCGCGGTCAGCAGCAGCGGCGGCAGCGCGTACCACGGGGCGTCGCTGGCCTGGTCGTCCCACAGCACGTTCCAGTCGTCCGCGGACAGGCGTGCCGACAGCAGCGCGATGTCGTGCAGATGGAGCAGGCGCAGGCTGCGGTTGCACAGGTTGCCGGCGGCATGCAGCAACAGGTGGTTCATCAGCGCGCCGGGCGAGGGGTAGGGGTTCAGTCCGGGCCGCGGCTGCGGCGGACGGATGCGCGCGGTGATGTCGACGGCGGTGACCGGCAGCCGCTCCTGGATGCGCGTGTGCAGCTCGATGTTGACCGGAGTGTCGCGGTGCTCGCCGAGGCCGGCGAAAGGTACGCCGGCCGCCGGCCTGAACACCCGGTGCTTCCACGCGACGAACGACTCCACGTAGCCGAGTTCCTGCAGCAGCGCGATCGCCGGCGCGGCATCGTCCGTGCGGGCCAGCAGGTCGATGTCGGCCATCGGCCGGTCGCCGGGCGCGTAGAGGCCGAGCGCGTGCAGGGCGGAGCCCTTCAGCGCGACGAGGGCGATGCCGCGGGCGCGGGCGCCGGCGTCGATGCGCTGCAGCAGCGTGTCGATGCGTCGATGGCGATGCTCGACGTGCGCGCGCTGGTCGGCCAGGAACGATCGCCAGCACGGGTGCTGCCACGCGCAGGGCCGGCACAGCAGCGGCGACACCCCGTGCACGGCGGCGGCGGCCGCCGCCAGCTGCCATTCGAGGGCGCTCCATGGCGGCGTGGCGCTGCCCGGCCGCGCCAGCTCGGCGGCGAGCGCCTCGGTGGTGCGGCGCAGGCCGGCCCTAACGACTTTGAGCGGCGGCAGCATGGGGAAGCAGCCGGATATCGATTCGCTTCGCCGCCGCCGCATCGTCGCTGCGGTGCGCCCGTTCGGAGGCGACCAGCGCCTCCCATTTCGCATCGAGCGCCGCGCTCGCCTGCCGGTAATGCTCCGGCGCGTCGAAGGCTTTCGATTGCTGCAGCGTCGCCTGCTCGTGCAGCAGGTCGCGCACGCAGCGGTAGAAGTCCGAGTCGTAGGCGCCGTGGAACATCATGGCCAGGTCGCCGCTGTCCTGCCAATGGGTCTTGTCGCCGAGCTGGGCCTTGACCTTGTCGTAGAACTTCGTTCCCGGCAGCGGGTAGGCCACGCTCACGCCGATGTCGTCGGGAGCGGCCTGCGCCACCAGTTCGCGGGTGGCCAGCAGGTCGTCCAGCTGCTCGCCGAGATAGCCGAGCTGGATGAAGAAACCCACGCGGATGCCGCGCCGGCCCAGCCGTGCCCGTGCCGCAATCAGGTCGGCGACCCGGGTGCCCTTGGCCATGCTGTCCAGCACGCGCTGGCTGCCGCTTTCGGCGCCCAGCCAGGCTTCGGCGCATCCGGCCTGTTCGAGCGCGTCGGCCATGCGCTCGCTCATCAGGTCGGCGCGGGTCTGGATGGTGAACGGGACCGAGCCGCCGGCGCTGCGCAGGCGCGCGCCGAACTGCGCCACCCAGTCGACGTGGAAGCCGAAGATGTCGTCGGCCATCCAGATGTGGTCGGGCCCGAACGCCTGTTTCAGGTAGGTCATCTCCGCCGCCACGTCCTCGGCGCTGCGCTGTTTGTAGTGGTTGCCCCAGATCGGCTTGGCGCACCAGTTGCAGCGAAATGGGCAGCCCCGCGACGCGGCCATGTTGAGGCTGAAGTAGCCGTGCCGTTCGCGCCACAGGCTCCGGTAGCGGCCGATGTCCACCAGGTCCCAGGCAGGGTGGCCGACCAGCCGGGGATCCGGCGGCATGGCGCCCATGCGTCGCGCCTGGACCTGGCCGTCCGCTTGCGTGGCGATGCCGTCGATGCCGTCGACCCAGTGGCGGGTGGCGATGGCCGGATCGCGCTCCAGCCGTGCGACCAGCTCCAGCAGCGGCGCAATCCCTTCGCCCAGCAGCACCGCGTCCGCGCCGGCGGCGAGGAAGGCGCCCGGCTGATCCGATGCGTCGGAGCCGGCCACGATCACGCGGGCGCCGCGCGCATGCGCCTGCGCAACCATCCGGCACGCCGCCTCGCGCATGCGGCCGAGGCACATCTTGGTCAGGTAGTTGAAATTGTCCTCGTAGAGAACCACGACATCCGGCCGCGCGGCGCGCACGGCTTCTTCGTAGTCCTCGACGCCATCGGCAAGCATCGCGTCGAACAGGGCGACGTCGTGGCCCGTCTGGCGCAGCAGCGCGGCGATCTGGATCGTGGCCAGCGGGGGATAGGGCTTGCCGCGTTCCCATTGCTTGGGGTCGTACTTCAGGAAATAGGAGTGGCCGACCTGAATCTTCAGCATCGCGAAGGGGCCTCGATCTCGCTGCGGGGGCGGCAGCGAGATCGAGGAAAAGCCGGCTTCCTCGTCGATGCTGCCGGGACGTGAGTGCCGCCGCGCGGCACTTCGGTTGCCTCGCGTGGCCGGCCCGTGCGGATTGCCGGCGTCGCGCCCGGACAACCTTTTCGCCGTGGCCGCGCACTCAAGGCCAGGCAACCCGATGCGGATCCGCCGCATGGTGCAACCATCCCTGGGCCGGGCAACTCGATCGGTGACGACGGCAGCGACTCCTCGCGGCGACATCCGGGACGACTGCGCGGATCCCTTCCGCGAGCGCTCCGCCTGCCGCCATGCCGTGAGCCGGCAGATACTCGGCGGGCGCTTCCGTTTCGAAAGCGCGAGCGAGGCGTTGCTGCAGCAGGTCGAGGCCGCTTACGACGGGCTGCCGCGGCACCAGTTGCCGACGGCGGTGCCGGAGTTCCGCGTCGAGTTGCGCCTGTCGCCGCCGCGGTTTCCGCCGGGCGGGGGCGAGCCGCCGCCGGTGCAGATGCAGGCGGGAGCGGGATGGATCTGCGGGGTCATGGACGCGTCGAACTACGTGGTGCTGGAACCCGCGCGGCAGCGGGCCCTGGTGGTGGCATCGGCCGACATGCTGGAGCGGCCCTACCATCTTCGCTACGAACTCATCGAGTTCGCCGTTTTCACCTTGGCGACGCGCGGGCAGGGACTGGTTCCGCTGCACGCTGCCTGCGTGGGCCGCCAGGGCAGGGGCGTCCTGCTGCTGGGCGCCAGCGGTTCGGGCAAGTCGACGCTGGCCTTGCTCGCGCTGCTGCAAGGCCTGGATTTTCTCGCCGAGGACGCGGTGTTCGTGCAGCCGCAAGCCATGCTTGCCACCGGCGTGGCCAACTACCTGCACGTGCGGGCCGATGCGTTGCGCTTCGTCGAGGCCGCCGGTGCCCGGCGCTGGATCGGCGAGGCGCCGGTCATCCGCCGCCGCAGCGGGGTGGAGAAGTTCGAAGCCGACCTGAGACAGGGGCCCGGCCGGCTCGCCGCGGCGCCATTGGAACTGGTCGGCGCCGTGCTGGTTTCGCCACGGCCTGCCGATGACTCCGCCGCCTTGCTGCGCGCGGTTCCGGCCGCCGACGTCGCTGCGCGATTGTCCGCGGATCAGCCGTATGCGTCCGGCCAGCCGGGCTGGCCCTGCTTCGAACGGCGGATGATGGCGATGGGCGTCCACGAGTTGTGCCGCGGAAGTCATCCGCGGGACGGCGTGGCCGCGCTGCGGCAACTGCTGGGCGACGGGTGACCGCGCCCGGGGTAACCGCCGGGGCGGCAGCAGCGAAGTAAGCTTGGGTTTCCCCGGGTTCACGTTTCATGTCCAACGGGCACGACCGGTCGGGATGAGCTGCGGGCCGGGACGGTGCTCCCTCACGAGGGTCACGGCAATGAAAAAGCGTTTTGCGGGATCGATGGCATTGGGTGCGCTGCTTGCGCTGGCTGCGGCGACGCCGGCGGTTGCCGCGCTCGCGCCGGGCGCCGTGGCGCCGGTGTTCACCGCCCGGGCCAGCCAGGCCGGCAAGGAGTTCACGTTCTCCCTCGCCGATGCACTCAGCAAGGGGCCGGTCGTGGTGTACTTCTACCCGTCGGCCTATACCGGGGGCTGCGACCTCGAAGCGCACACTTTTGCGGTCGAGCGGGACAAGTTCGACGCGGCCGGTGCGACCATCATCGGCGTGTCGGCCGACAGCATCGAGCGGCTCGATGCCTTCTCGGCGGACCCGAAGTACTGCGCGGGCAAGTTCCCGGTCGCCTCGGACGCCGAGGTCAAGGTCGCGCTGTCCTACGGCCTGGAGGCGATGGCGGCGCGGCCGGGCATGCACGACGTGCGCGGCGTGGCCATCGACCACGCGTTCATCCCCCGCACGACGTTCGTCATCGCCGGCGACGGCAGGATCGTCGCCACGCTTTCCTCGCAGACCGACCACCTGCGCCCCGACGAGCACGTGAAACGGTCGCTGGCCATCGTGCAACGGCTGCGGGCCGGCAAGGCACCGTGATCCGGGCGGCGGCGCGCGGGGCGTGAGCGGCGCCCCCGCGGCGCGGGTTTCCGGCTCCGGCCGGTCCTGGGCGCCGCCGGGCGCCGTCCCGGCCGGGCGATGCAACCCCGCGCTCGCCGGATGGCACTCACCGGCATCGCGATCCGTGCCGTGCGCAGGCGCTGGCGTCGATCGCGGCGAAGCGCTCCCGCCACCGCGGCGGATCTTGCCGGCCATCCATCCGGATCAGCAGTGATGCCTGACGAACCATCGCCGGCGCAGGGCCACCCGCTCGACCTGCTGCGTTCGCTCGTGCGCACGCTCGGCGGCGGCGACCTGGCGGAAATCGCCGCCTATGTCGCGCTGTCGCTGGCGGCGGCGCTGGTCGGCAGCCTTGCCGCGGTGCTGCTGGTGCCGCTGGTGCAGCCCGGGCACGCGTTGAAGCTGGCCGGCGGGATGTTCGACGTGGGCGGCGGCGTGGAGATGCGGGCCGCCGCCTTCGCCGCGGCCACCGCGGCCTTCGCCGTGCTGCGCTGGCTGGTTGCCTGGCTGGGTGCGCGCCTGACCAGCCGTTACGGCATGGCCAGGCGGCGCCTGGTGCATGCGCGGCTGGTCGATGCGCCACTCGCCTCGCTGGCCGACTCGACTTCGGCGGAGATCGCGAACGTCCTGACCTACAACGTCGAAACCCTCACCCAGGGTTTTGCCGCACTGCTGCAACTGCTGGTCGCCGGCATCACCACGATCGTCAGCCTGGGCTTCGCGTTCTGGGTGTCGCCGCCGCTGATGCTGGCGGCGCCGCTGCTTGCCGGTTTCGCGGTGGTCGCATCGCGCATCTTCGGCCGCGAACAGTCGCAGGTCGGGCGCCGCTATGTCGCCGACATGACGCAGCTGTTCTGGCTCAGCGAGGATTTTCCGCGACGCCTGCGCCACATCCGTTCGTTCGGGCGGGGCGACGCGGAAAAGGAAAGTTACGGCGCGATTTCCGCGGCGCTGGGCCACGGCTACCGGCGCCAACTGGAGCTGGTGGCGGCCGGACGGCTGGTGCTCGAACTGCTGGCGGCGGCCGCGATCGCCGCCGTGCTCGTGCTCGCCTATCGCTGGCACGGCGTCGATCAATCGTCGCTGATCGCGGTGTGCCTGCTGCTCGGGCGCCTGCTGCCGTATCTGGTGTCGACCCGGCAGAGCTTCCAGCAATTGCGTTCGGCCGTCCCGGCCTTCGGGCTCTGGCAGCGCTACATGGACCTCGACACGATCCCTTCGCCGGCGACGCCATCGACAACCGGGGCGGAGACCGGCCGGCCGGCGCTGCACATCGAGCGAATACGACTGGCGCCGCCGCTGGCCGGCCTCGATGTTTGCCACGCGAGCCTGCGGCCCGGCGAACTGACCCTGATCTGCGGCGACTCCGGCATCGGCAAGAGCAGCCTGGTCGACGTGCTGGCCGGCATGAGCGTGCCAGCGGTGTTCGCGGCGCGGGTCGACGGACGCTCCATCGGCTTCGGCGAGTACCGGGAACTCGTGCGGCATGGCGCCTATGTCAGCCAGGGCGTGCGGCCCTGGCAGCACTCGGTGCGCGAATGCCTGCGCTGGGCGGCGCCCGAAGCCGACGCGGAGATGATGCAAGCCGCGCTGCAGGACGTCGGCCTCGACAGGCGGCTGGCCGGCTCGCTGCAGGGTCTGGACACCGCGCTGCACAGCGCGGCGAGCCGACTTTCCGGCGGCGAGCTGCAGCGGCTGTTGCTGGCCCAGGTGATCCTGCGCCGGCCATTCCTGGCCGTGCTGGACGAAGCGACCAGCGCGCTCGACGCCGCATCCGAGATCCAGGTGCTGGCCGCCATGAAGCGCAGGTTGCCGCAGACGATACTCGTCGTGGTGTCGCACCGGGCCAGCGTGGCAGCGGTCGCCGACCAGTGCCTGGCCATCGACGGCGACCTCGTGGCGACGATGGCCGCAAGGGCCGATCCGTGCCGCGCCGCGGTGCCGAAGTCTGGCGGGTGCCGGCACGAAGGGTCGAGCTGATCTTTCGATTCGTCGCGGAGGTTCGGCCCTCGCGCCGGCCGGCAACGGCTTCGCGGACGACGACATCGGCTCCAGACAACACATGTCTGGAAGTGCTGATAGAGATTCGATCCAGGCCCCGCGTTTGCGGGGCTTGTTCCTCGCCTCGCTGCTGCCTCGCCGCGCCCCGGGTCAGGGCGTGCCGGGCGGGGCGGCGGTCACTCGCCACACCGCATCGCCGACGTCGTCCGCGATCAGCAGCGCACCGTCCTTGTCCTGCGCCAATCCGACCGGCGCGCCGTACAGCTGCGATTCGTCGTCCGAGTGGAAGCCGGCGACGACCGGCTCGGGAGTGCCGACGGGCTTGCCTTCGACGAACGCGACGTGGACC
>ERZ778018.552-NODE-552-length-52437-cov-11.189130_pt1 | contig 52437 bp, 30 predicted proteins | sample MGYA00375748_ERZ778018 | MGnify/ENA primary metagenome ERZ778018 (study PRJEB29350, sample SAMN05509839) | bioreactor metagenome | biome: bioreactor; material: wastewater | place: South Africa: University of Cape Town | collected 2014-04-22 ... | reverse complement strand
CCGGCACCATAACGATTTACGAGTCCCACGAATAATCTTGCTCAAGGGGAGAAGGGATGCCTGCCATCGCTTCTTCTTCAGGTTTTCGACAAGGCAAGCGTCACTCCTTGCCCGTCCACCCCAGGTTCAGGAACCGTTCCATCAGCCGCCAGCCTTGATCGAGGAACGGGCCGCCGCCGTCGCGGGCGTTGCGTTCGTCGTAGCGGAGGCCGGAGGAGGGGAGGTTCGCGCCGGCCATGGTCCAGGCCACCGGCGCTCGGTCGTGGGCGCGGGTGCGCAGGAGCGTCGAGTGGTCGGGGGAGATCAGGATCCGCCACTGGGGATGGGTCGCCTTCAGGTGGGCGACGATCGGGGCGACGACGTCGCGGTCGATGCGCTCGATCGCCTCGACCTTGGCGTCGGCGCGGCCCTCGTGGCTGGCCTCGTCGGGGGCCTCGACGTGGACGCAGACGACGTCGTGGTCGGCTAGCGCCGCGATTCCGGCCCGCCCCTTGGCGGGGTAGTCGGTGTCGAGATAGCCGGTGGCGGTGGGGACGTCGATCCGGTCCCAGCCGGCCAGGACGCCGACCCCGCGCACCAGGTCGACGGCCGAGATGATCGCCCCTTTCAGCCCGTGGAGCTTTTGAAACGGCGGCATGTGGGGGGCCTCGCCCTGACCCCAGAGCCAGACGGCGTTGGCCGGCCTCTTCCCCGCGGCGACCCGCGCGCGGTTGACGGGGTGTTCGGCCAGGATCGGCCGCGCCCGCTCCATCAGATCGACGAGGACGTCGGAGCCTGGACCCCTGGGTAGGAAGTCGGCGGCGGGTTGGTCGGGATGGTCGTGGGGGGGGACGGTGACGGTTTCGCGCGTGAATCGGGGCGCGCCCGGCCGACCGCGCTGGACCATCAGATTGCGGTAGCTGACGCCCGGAAAGAACTCGAATTCCGGGGTCCCCAGCGCGGCCTGAAGGTCGGCGACGATCGCGGCGGCTTCCTCGCTGGTGACGTGGCCGGCGGTGAAGTCGGCGAGGCGGCCGTCGGCGATGGTCATGAGGTTGCAGCGGACGGCCCAGTCGTGGGGGCCCAGGGGGACGCCGACGGCGGCGGCCTCCAGGGGGGCGCGGCCGGTGTAGTACGCCTCGGGGTCGTAGCCCAGCAGGCTGAGCGTGGCGACGTCGCTGGCCGGGAGGAAGCGATCCGGGACGTTCCGCGAGCGGCCGACGATCCCCGCGGCGGCGACCGCGTCCATGGCGGGAATATTCGCGGCCTGAAGCGCGGTGCGGCCGGCGAGGGCGTCGAACGGCTCGTCAGCGGCGCCGTCGGGGATCACGATGACGAACTTGGGGGTCGCGGCCATGGCGGGATCCTCGATTCGGCTTGTCTTTTGGCGGGCCGTCCGGTCACTCCTCGACGCCAAGGCGGACGCTGGGTGCGCGGACGACGTCGAGGCGGTCGATCTCGGCGACCGCGGCTCGCAGGTCTCGTTCCACCGCCAGGTGGGTCATGATGACCAGGGGGACGGGGCCGGGGGCGCCGTCCTCGTCGGCGGGGGCCGGCTCGTGCTGGATGACGCTGGCGATGCTGATCCCCCTGTCCCCCAGGATCGTGGCGAGGGCCGCGACCACGCCGGGGCGGTCGGCGATCGAGAACCGCAGGTAGTTGCGCCGGCGGCCCTGGCTGGCCGGCAAGAGCGGTATGGGGGGGGAGTCGGTCGACCAGCGATCCAGGACGCGGGCGGTGATCGCGGCGCGGCCGGTCGCCACGTCGATCAGGTCGGCGACGACGGCGCTGGCGGTGGGGGCCATGCCGGCGCCGCGGCCCTGGAAGAGGACGTCGCCCACGGCGTCGCCCACGATCCGGACGGCGTTGTACGCGCCGTGGACCTGGGCCAGCGGGAGGTCGCGCTTCACCAGGCTGGGGCCGACGCGGAGTTCCAGTCCGCCGTCGCCGATCTTGGCGTGGGCCAGCAACTTGACGGCGTAACCCAACTCGCGGGCGTAGTTGATGTCGGCGATCTCCAGGCGGTCGATCCCCTGGCGGGGGACGTCGGCGGCGCGGACGTCGGCGCCGAAGGCGATCTGGGCCAGGACCGCGAGCTTGTGGGCGGTGTCGGTGCCGTCGACGTCCAGGGTGGGATCGGCCTCGGCGTAGCCGAGCGCCTGGGCGTCGGCCAGGGCCCTGTCGTAGGCTAAGCCGTCCTGGGTCATCTGGGTGAGGATGTAGTTGCAGGTGCCGTTGAGGATCGCGGCCAGCGATTGGATCTGGTTGGCGGCCAAGCCGACGTCGATCGCGCCGATGATCGGCACCCCGCCGGCGACGGCCGCCTCGAAGGCGACCGCCCGGTCGGCCTTCCTCGCCGCGGCGAAGACCTCCGGGCCGTGCTCGGCCAGAAGCGCCTTGTTGGCCGTGACGACGTGCTTGCCGGCGGCCAGCGCCTCCAGCACGATCCAACGCGCCGTATCGACCCCGCCGATCAATTCGACGACCACGTCGATTTCCGGGTCGTCGATCACGCGACGGACGTCGTCGACGATCCGGACGCCCTCGAAGTCGACGTCGCGCGGCTTCTTCAGGTCGCGGACGACGACCCACTTCAGATCGATCGACCGCCCGGCGCGGCGGCCGACGCGGTCGCCGTGGCGCGTGAGGATCCGAGCGACGCCCGCGCCCACCGTCCCCAGTCCGACCATCCCCACCCGAAACTGCTGCTGCATCGCGATCGCCGTCGAGCGCTCCGAAAACGAGAATGGCCGAAGCGCCCCCGCGGCGCGACACGACAGTTTAGAACGCCCCCGCCCCGCCGACAAGTCGAGCGGCGGCGCGAGGGCGGTCTGAAACGCGCGTCAGTCGCCGTACGGGTCGAGGATGCGGACCTCGACGCCCAACGCCTCGGCGAGCTTCCGCATCGTCAAGTGGTTCGGGCAATGCGCGCCGGTCTCGATCCGGCTGACGTGGCTCTGCGTCAGCCCCGACTTTTCGGCCAGCGCCGCCTGGGTCATCCCCGCCTTCTCCCGAAGGCCGCGGACGGTCTGACCGATGTGCCGGGCGAGCTTCCCCGCCTCGGAGTCGGGTGTTACGTCTTCCGGCGGCGGGACCATCGGCCGCGACCGAACGGGAGCGTTCGTCATGATCTCCAGCATCGTTCGCCGGATGCTCTCGATCTCCTCGTCGTCGTTGGCGTCGAACAGTCCTTGGATCAACTCGGACAGGTCGTTCCGGTCGGCCCTGGGAAGCGCCTGAATGCGGTCGACCAGGACTTCGACGGCCACCCCGATCATTTGTCGATCGTTCGTAAGCATGGCCTTGGATCTCGCTTCAAAGCGGTCGGCGCGGTCGCGCCGACCGCGCTCGCTTGCCTCGTCGTCACGCCTCGACCAGCGTCCGGCCCTTCGACTTGGAGCCGCGGGAGATCAGGATGATGCCCGTCTCGTAGAGGAGGATCATCGGCAGCATCAGGAGGGTCATGCTGATGGGGTCCTGGCCGGGGGTCAGGACGGCGGCGCCGATGGCGATCATCAGCATGGCGATCCGCCGCTTGCTCCGGTAGTCGTCGACGGTGAAGATCCCGATCCGCTCCAGGAACAGCATCACCAGCGGCGTCTGAAACGCCACCCCGAAGACCAACGGCAAGAGCGTGGCGAAGCTCATCCACTCGCTCAACCGCAAGGTGGGCGCGACGCCCAGCCAGATGTTGAAGTCCAACAGGAACGCCAGGGTCAACGGCAGCACGAACGCGAAGCAGAGGACCACCCCGGTGATGAACAACCCCAGCGAAACCGGCAAGAACCGCATGACGTAGTGCCGCTCGTGCTTGAACAGCCCCGCGGCGATGAACGCCCAGATCTGATAGAAGACCCAGGGGCTCGCTAGCACCAGGCCGGCGACCAGGCAGACCAGGAAGTAGATCGTGATCGTCTCCAGCGGTCCCAGCGAGATCAGCGAGTTGTCGATCTGGTACGCCGACTTCTCGGTCACGCCGATCATGCCCGACATGTGGTAGCGCATCGGCAGGTCGATCGTCCGGTCCCCGAGCGCCTCGGCGGCGGGGAGCTTCAGGTCGGGGACGAGGTCGCGGAGGGCCGCGACGAACGCCGACGCCGGGATCTGGGCGCGGACCTCGGGCGAGATCGCCTTCTGGGCCTCGGCGGCCTCGCGCTTCTTGGCGTACTCGCTGGCGTAGAAGTCCGTCAGCGCGTTCTTGGCGGGCGCCTCCATCCGCTCCATCACCCGCTTGCCGAGATCCAAGGGGGGGATGAAGACGATCAGGACGCCGATCATGAGTCCGGCCAGGGCCAGGATGAGCCGGACGCGCAGCTCCTCCAGGTGCTCGCCGAAACTCATCGTCACCATCGATTGTTCTTCGACGAACAGGTCGCGATCGCTGGGCATTGGACGTGGACCAACCGGGGGTGGGCCCGCCTCTCATATCAGGCGGGTGACGACTCGACGCGGAAGGAAGCGCGGGCCGCGACGACCGGTCCCGAAGGCCGGGGCCCTTTTCTGGCGACGCCGCGCGTCGGCCTCGCCGGGACGGCCGGGCGCGCGGGGGCGTTCCCATAAGTTCGAGTCTAGCAGCCGGCCCCCTGGAACGCCAGTCGCGATGGACGCGGCGCGCGATTCGCGTTACAAACGGCCAGCCCGCGCGCCGTCGCGACGTCGCCGCATGGAGTCGCAGGCCCTGGCATGGAGCCGTCCCCTAATGAAGACGCACCCGGTCGATACGACGTCGTCCTCGCCCGTCCGAGGGTTCCCGCGCCGGGGATGGAGGCCCGTCATGCAGCCGCCCCTGGAACCGCTCGCCTTCACGCCGATCCTCCGCCGCCTGGTCTGGGGCGGCCGGAAGCTGGGGACGATGTTGGGCAAGCCCATCGGCGCGGGGGACGACTACGCCGAAAGCTGGGAGCTGGCCGATTACCACGACCAAATCAGCGTCGTCCGCGACGGCGTCTACGCCGGAACCTCCCTTCGCGACCTGGTCCGAAAGCGCCCCGCCGACCTCTTCGGCCGGGATCGCGGCGACCGGAAGCAGTTCCCGCTGCTGGTCAAGCTGCTGGACGCTCGCGAAAACCTCTCCGTCCAGGTCCACCCCGACGACGCCCTCGGCCGTGAACTGGCCGACGACAACGGCAAGACCGAGGCGTGGGTCGTCCTGGCCGCGGACCCCGGCGCGGCGATTTACGCCGGACTCAAGCGGGGCGTCGATCGCGCGGCGCTGGAGCGGGGGATCGCCACGGGCGCGGTCGAGCCGCTCTTGCACCGGGTCGAGCCCAAGCCGGGCGACTGCTTCTTGATCGAGGCCGGCACGGTCCACGCGCTGGGGGGCGGCGTGCTGGTGGCCGAGGTCCAGCAGATGTCCGACGCGACGTTCCGCGTCTTCGATTGGAACCGGGTCGGCGCCGACGGCGCGCCGCGCGAGTTGCACGTCGAGAAGGCCATGCGCTGCATCGACTTCGAGCGCGGCCCGGTCGATCCGGCGGTCCCCGCGCCTCACGCGCTGACCGACGGCGGGATGCGCGAGTCGCTGGTCAAAAGCAAGTACTTCGAGTTGGAGCGCTGGACGTTCGGCACGCCGACTACGATCGGCGGCGGCGACCGCTTCACGATCCTGATGGTGCTGGACGGCGAGGTCCGCGTCGCCGGCCCGCGGGGCGACCTGCCCTTGCGTCGCGGGGAGACCGTCCTCTTGCCCGCTGCGATCGGCCCGGCGATGATCGTCCCGGTGGGCGAGGCCGTCGTCCTGGCCTGCCGTCAGCCTTGAATCGGCTGGTCGTCACGGATTTCGGAACGGTCGATGAGAAAACGGTCTTCCCCCCTCGCGGGGAAGACAGACCGCGAAGCGGCCGGATGAGGGGGACGGCGCGACGAGAAGCCGTCGGAGAGTCGAAAGCCGGCCCGGACGGCTCGGGATCCCGACGGCTCTCTGATTCGCCCCCCTCATCCGGCCCTTCGGGCCACCTTCCCCCGCGAGGGGGGAAGGCCGTTGGCTCGTCCTCGAAACTCGCGACGTTTCGAGAAAACGTCTTCGGGAAGTCGCATGTCCGAGCAGCCGAAAATCCCCCCCCGCCGCGACCGCGTCGGCCTGAACGATTGGCTTCGCCTGACCCGCGCGGTCCCCTCGGCGTTCGACGTCCGCAAGCTGGTGCTGGCGGCGGTCGGAATCGTGGTGGCGCAACTCGGGTGGTCGGCGATCGAGTCGATCGCGCCGCCGTCTCGGCCGGGGCCCCCGCCGCGGGTGCTGGAATTCCACAGCCTCTACGGTTCGCCGTTCCGGTCGGTGACGGACTTCGCCGAGGCGATCCGTCGGCCGGCGTGGAACCTGACGGCGCCGGCTCGGGCGCTGATCGGCCCGCTGACGGAGGTCTTCGCGGTCGACGGTCGCCGCGACCGCGCGCCGACCGCGTTCTTGCGGCTACTTTGGGCGATCGTCGTTTTTGGAGTGACGGGGACGGCCGTGGCCCGGCTCGCCGTCGTCGAGGCGGCGACCGGCGCGCGGCCGACGACGTGGGACGCGGTCAAGGCCGGCCTTCGGGGTTCGCCAAGCGCGATCGCGGCGACGCTGCTGCCGCTGGCGATCGCCCTCGCGCTGGCGCTGGGTTCGGCGGCGTTCGGGCTGGCGGCCCGGTTGTTTCCCCAACTCCTTCCGACCGTGGCGGTCCCGCTGGTCGTGGTTCCGCTGGTCCTCGGTCTGGCGTCGGCCGTCTTGCTGGTCGCGATGGTCGCGGCGTGGCCGCTCGTTCCGGTCGCCCTCGCGATGGAGTCGGAACGGGCCGTCGAGGTGGTGAGCCGGACGTTCGGGTACGTCCGACGGCGGCCGATGGCGCTCGCGGCGGGCGTGCTGCTGTCGTGGGCGGTGGGGACGCTCGGGCTGGCGGCGTTCGAGGTCTTCCTCTCGGCGTCGATCCATCTGACGGTCTGGGGGATCGGGTTGGCGGCCTATCCCATGTTGCCGGGAGAGTCCGGCGGCCTTGTCGAGGGGCCGGCGCTGGCGATGCTCGGCCTGGCGTGTCCGGCGTGGGTCTTCGCCTTCTTCTGGTGCGCGGCGGCGCGAGTCTATCTGCTGTTGCGTCAGGACGTGGACGACGTGCCGGCCTCGGAGTTGGCGGCCTCGCGGTAAAGCGCGGCGAGCCGGTCGGCCTCGACGTCGGGGTCGAAGCGGGAGCGGACGTCGTCGCGGGCGGTCTCGGCCATCGCGGCGGCGGCCTCGCGGTCGTCGAGCAGGCGGATCACGTCGTCGGCCAGGGCGGCGGCGTCGCCGGGAGGGACCACGAGCCCCGACCGTCCCGGTTGAATCAAGCCGCGAAGCCCGGGGACGTCGGAGACGACGCAGGGGATTCCTCGCGCCATCGCCAGCGCGAGCGAGCGTCCGGCGTCGGCCGCGAGCGTCGGCTGGCAGTAGACGTCCAGGACCGACCAGAACCCGACGCCGACCCGAACGAGGTCGACGACCGTCACCCGTTCCTGGATGCTTGAGGATTGGGCGCGGCGGTGGACGGTCATCGAGTCGCCCCCCCGCGCGGCGATCAGGAACTCGACGTCGCGGCCCCGCGCCAGGACCGACCCCGCGGCCTCCAGGAACGTGGCGAAGCCGGTCTCCGCCAGGGGAGGGTCGGCGACTCCGACGACCGCCGTCGCCGCGCCGCCGGGAGGCCGGGGGAGCGGATCGACCGTCATGGCGGGAGGGACGACCGCGACGAGGTTCGAAGGGACGCCCAGGTCCCCGACCATGAAGTCGCGTAGCTCGGCGCCGGACGCGACCAACGCGCGCAGCCACCGGCGACTGATCCGAAGGCCCTCTTCGGCGGCTCGGAAGTCGTCGACGGTCTGTAAATAGGGGACGCGCCAGGTTTCCGCCAGGGCCAACGCGACGTCGGCGACCTCCGGGCCCAGCGCGTGCAGAACGGCCGGCCGGAGCGAGGCTCGGCCGGCGAGGCGACGAACCGCCCAGGGCCGCAGCCAAGGTCGAGCCAACGCCGGGACGACCGTGACGCGAGGGTCCGCGCCCCCCTCGCCGCGAGGATCGGCCAGGACGATGCGGGGCGCGATCCCCCGGCGCTCCAGGCGGTCCAGGAGCGGGCCGAGCGGCCGGCCGTCGTCGTCGAGTCCGAGCCGACCGGCCAGGATCGCGACGTCCAGGGGCGTCGAGGCGTCGTCTCCGTCCGTCACCGTCCTCCTCTCCCCGCGCGGCTTGTTCTCTTGATCCCCACCGATGATGAGCATGTCCTCCCCCCTTCTCCCCTTGTGGGAGAAGGTGCCCCGAAGGGGCGGATGAGGGGGGCGCGACCGAATGCCGGCGTGGGTTCACCCCTCATCCGGCCTTCGGCCACCTTCTCCCACAAGGGGAGAAGGGATGATTGTTCTTGCTCTCGCTTCGGGTTTTCGACGAAACGCCACGTCCCTCAAGTCCTCGGCGATCCGCCGCGCGGGCGTTGGATTCGCGGGCCGAGGCGATTATAGTGGTGATTCGAACCGCTCCGGACCCGGCGGCCGCGCCCCAGCCCTCGACGAGCCCACGGAATGACCCCACCGCAGACCGAAACCGCGCCCACGGTTCAGGAAGACCTTTACGCCCTGACGAGCAGGCTGCTGGAGAACGTCGGTCGGGTGGTGCTCGGCAAGGCCGAGCCCATCAAGCTCGCCGTGGTCGCCCTGCTCGCCCAGGGACACGTCCTGCTCGAGGACGTGCCGGGCGTCGGCAAGACCTTGTTGGCGCGCGCCCTCGCGGCCAGTATCGACTGTTCGTTCCGCCGAATTCAGTTCACCCCCGATCTCTTGCCGTCGGACGTGCTGGGGTCGAGCGTCTTCCACGCCCCCTCCGGCGAGTTCGTCTTCAAGCCCGGCCCCGTCTTCGCCAACGTCGTCCTGGCCGACGAGATCAACCGCACCACCCCGCGGACCCAAAGCGCCCTCCTGGAAGCCATGTCCGACCGCCAGGTCTCCGTCGAGGGGGTCACCTACCCGCTGGAGCAGCCGTTTCTGGTCCTGGCGACCCAGAACCCCTACGAATTCGAGGGGACCTACGTCCTGCCGGAAAGCCAGCTCGACCGCTTCATGATCCGACTGCGGATGGGCTATCCGATCCGAGCCGAGGAAAAGCGGTTGTTGCACGACCACCGGGTGGGCGAGCCGGTGCGGGACCTCAAGCCCGTGCTGTCCGCGGACGACGTGCTGCGGCTTCAAGACGGGGTGCGGAGGGTCCGGGTGGACGAGTCGATCGCCGATTACATGCTGGACGTGGTCCATCTGACCAGGCGAAGCGAGGACCTTCACGTCGGCGTCAGCACTCGGGGGGCGTTGACGCTTTATCGGGCGGCGCAGAGCCTGGCGATGGTCTCGGGACGGGATTTCGTGGTCCCCGACGACGTCAAGACCCTGGCGACGCCGGTCCTGGCGCATCGGGTGCTGGGCAAGTCGTTCCTCCAGGCCGGCGAGTTCGGGGCCGCGGAGGCGATCATTCGGGACGTCGTCGATCGAGTCAAGACGCCGACGTGATCGCGTCGGTCTGGAAACGGGGGCTGGCTCCGAGGTCTTCCGAGCCGCCCGTCCCCTTTCCAGGCCGTCGTCGCGAGTGGAGAGGGGCTCCGGGGCGGACTCTGGGACGAGCCGGCGCGGCCGGGGGGACGGACGATGAGCGCGGAGGAGAGACCCGGATCGCCGCCGCCGCGGAGGCGCCGGGCCAAGCGGTTGGCCAAGGGGCTGATCCAGGCCCTGGTGCCGACCGAGCGGACGATCGTCACCCGCGAGGGGTTCGCCTACTTCGCCGTGATGCTGGTGTTGTTGGCCGCGGGGATGCTCCAGCGGATCAACCTGATCCTGCTGGTGGCGACGACGGCGGCCGGGCCGTTCGTGGCCTCGTGGTTCGGCAGTCGGGCCATGGTGCGGCGGCTGAGCGTCCTGCGCCGCGGCCCCCGCTACGTCTTCGCCGGCGACCCCCTGACGGTGGACTACGCGCTTGGGAACGACCGCCGCCGCATGGCCGCCCTGGCGTTGTTCCTGGAGGACCAACTCGTCCCCGCCGAGCGCGGGGCGTCCGACGCGGCGACGACCCCTCGGGCGTTCTTCCCCCGGGTGGCCGCCGGCGAGCGGGCGCGGACGCGCTGGCAGGGGGAGGCGCCGCGACGGGGGAAGTATCGGTTTCAGGATCTCGACCTGGGGACCCGCGCGCCGTTCGGGATCGTGGAGCGGCGGGTGACGATCCCGATGCCGGAGACGCTTTACGTCTATCCGCGGATCGGCCGGCTGACCCGCAGGTGGTTTCAACTTCAGCGCCAGACCAGCGAGAACCGGCTGGGGCGCCGCCACGACCGCTCGTCCCAGCAGGAGGAATACCACGGCCTGCGCGACTACCGCTCCGGCGACAGTTCGCGATGGATCCACTGGCGGACCTCGGCGCGGCGGGGCCAGTTGATGGTCAAGGAGTTCGAGCAGCAGAACGAGCAGGACCTGGCGATCCTGATCGACCCGTGGCTCCCGCGCGTCAAGGTCGCGCCGGAGCAGCGCGAGGCGGTGGAGCGGGCGATCTCGTTCGCGGCGACGGTCTGCCTGGAGACCTGCCGCCGCCAGGGCCGCCGGCTGATCCTGGGCTGGACCGGGCCCGCGCCGGGGGTCGTCCAGGGTCCGGCCTCGGTGAAGCTCTTGCACGAGTTGCTGGAGCAGTTGGCCGTGCTCCGTCCGGTCAACGAGGGGGGGTTGGCCGAGCTGATCGACGCCCTGCCGCCGGCGGCGTTGCGCGACGCGCTTTTGATCGTCGTCGGCGCCCGACCGTTGAACCTTTTGGAGGAGGCCGAGCGTTCCTCGCGGCTGAACGCGGCGACCGCCCGCGGCCTGATGGGGCGGGTGTTGGCGTTCGACGCGGCCCAGGGGGAACTGGACGACCTGATCCAGTTCGCCGAGGGGGAGACCCGGGGGCTTTTGTCCCAACGCCTCTCCACCGCCGAGGCCGACCGCTACTCCACCCAGGACGAGCGCCGCCGGGGGATCTTCGCGACCGAGCCCGAGGACGACGGGGTCATCATCGAGGAGACCGTCTCGTCCGACGGGACCCCGGCCTGGCGGGCGCGGAAGGGGGGCGGGTCGTGAACAGCCACCTGGTCTATCGGGCCAGCTTCTATCTGATGATGACGGTCGCCACGACCGCCCTGTGCGCCGACTCGACCGACGACCGCGGCGGCTGGTTGTTGCCGCCGCTGGTCGCCGCCGCCGGACTGGCCGCGTTCTTGACCGTCGACCGCAAGCCCCAGTGGGCGCTGCCGACCGGCGTGGCGACGGTCCTGGCGGTCGGCTCGCTGGGGTTGATGTACGCGGAGTACCGACTGGACGAGACCCAGTTGATCCGCTGCCTGGGGCACTGGCTGGTCTCGCTCCAACTCGTCAAGTACTTCCTCCCCAAGCGGCAACAGGACGATTGGATCCTGTTTTTGGTCGGTCTGATGCAGGCCCTGATCGGGTCGGTGATCAACATGGGCGACCAGGTGGGGATCTGGTTGTTCCTCTGGGCGGTGCTGGCGGTCTGGGTGCTGGCCCAGTTCTTCCTCCAGCGCGAGGCGGCGCGGTTCCTGGCGCCGGACGAGGCGGGTGGGTTGTCGTCGCCCTCGCCGTTGGCCGGGGACCCCTACCGCGGCCTCTTCGACGCGCCTTACTTCTGGGCGACGGCGCGGGTGATGGCGCTTACGCTGGGGCTGGGGTTCTTCGTGTTCCTGCTCCTGCCGCGGCAGCAGGGGACGTCGCGGTCGCGGTACGGGCCGACCAGCACGGAGCACCTCACCGGGTTCGACGAGGAGGTGGAGCTGGGGCAGCTCGGCGAGATCCTGGAGAACGACACTCCGGTGATGACCGTGGAGTTCACCGACGCCCGCAAGGATCCGGTCCGGCCCCCGGCCGAACCCTTGTGGCGGGGGATCACGCTGAACGGTTACGAGAAGGGCCGTTGGCGGCGCCAGAACTACCGCTCGCAGCGAAGCTTCCCCAGCTTCCGCGAGAGGGCCGCGGCGACGCGGGCGTTGCTCCGCCAGGTCGTGAAGCTGGAGGCCAACGACTCGCCCAGCCTCTTCGGCATCCGCCCCTTCCTGGCCGTGGACTCCCCCTCCCGCCGCATGGGCCATGGCCCCGTGCTCAACGCCATCGACGGGACCATCTACCGCGGCGAGGTCCGCGGGCCTTACGATTACGAGGTCGTCTCCGACCTCGACCCGAACTCCCCCCAGGCCGGCGAGGACGCTCCCAGCGACGACCGGATCGAAAACGTCCTTTTGGACCTCCCCGACGAGCTGCGCGCCCCCCTGGAGCGGATCGCCCGGCCGATCGTCTCCCGCCGCGCCGACCCGGGGGCCGAGGGGGTCGAGGCCCGCGCCCGGGCGCTTGAAGCCTACCTGCTGGACCCCGACGTCTTCGCCTACTCGCTGGAGATGCACCGGGTCGACTTCGCGTTGGACCCGGTCGTCGACTTCCTGGTCAACCATCGGGAGGGGCACTGCGAGTATTTCGCCAGCGCCCTGACGTTGCTTCTGCGCTCCGTCGGCATCCCGGCGCGGATGGTCAACGGCTTCAAGGGGGGGGACTGGAACAACTTCACCCAGATCATGACCGTGCGGCAGAAGCACGCCCATTCCTGGGTGGAGGCGTATCTCGGCCGCGACGCCTCCGGCCGTCCCCGTTGGCTCTCGCTGGACCCCACTCCGGGCAACGAGCGCGAGGAGTCGATCGCGCGGATCGGCGGCATCTCCTCGCGCTTCCGCGGCGTCACCGACCTGATCCGATACGTCTGGGTCTTCTACATCCAGGGTTACAACGCCGAGCGCCAGGCCAAGATTTACAGCCCGGTCAAGTGGCTCTTTCTGGAGATCCGCGAGGGCTACGCGATGCTCTGGGATTGGCTCAGCCGGACGTTCGCGACGCTGTTCGACTTCCAGAACCTTCGGGCGTTCATCAGCTTCCGCGGGTTCGCGGTCTCGTTCCTGATCTTGTCGTTGGTCGCGGCGCTGTTTCGAGCGACGGTCTGGCTCGGCCGTCGGTTGCTCGGCTGGTGGCGAGGCCCCGTCGACGAGTCGATGGGCGTCTCCGGCGTCGGCTTCTATCGGCGGCTGGTGCTGCTTCTGGCCCGTCACGACCTGAAACGGGCGCCGGCCGAGACCCAGGGCGAGTTCGCCCGTCGCGCGTTCCGCTTCCTGCGCGGACGCGACGACGGCGACCGCCAGGACGTCGCCGCGCTTCCCGAGAAGGTGGTGGAGGCGTTCTACCAGGTCCGCTTCGGCCGCCGCGAGTTGTCGCCGGAGGCGCTCGCGGAACTCGACGCGAGCCTCGACGCGCTGGAGGCGCGGCTCGCCGAGCCCGCCCCGCGCTGAACCGAACTTCAGCGCGGAGGCGTCCAGAGCAGCGCCCCCGGACGGAGACGCCCGACGAGGCCCCGGTTGGCGTCGCGCAACGTCGCGGCGGCGGCGCGGCTGCCGTAGACCCGCAGGGCGACGTCCTCCAGCGTCTCCCCCTCGCCGATGACGGTCGACTCCGATTCGACCCGCGGGATCGAGACCAGCTCCACCTCCTTCGCCTTCGACGGCCGCGGCGCGGGGGCCTCCGCCGCCGGGGGCGGCTCGGGCGGCGGCGGAAGCGGATGCGGAACCCGTCGCGGCGCGGGCGTGCTGGCGATCCGGATCTCGGCCCGGTCCTCCATTCGAGGTGGAGGGGACGGCTCCGCGACCTTCGGCGCGACGCGGGCCGCCGTCTCGATCGGCGACGGAGGCGATGGGTCCGCGGCGATCGGCTCGGGCGTCGGATCCGGCTTCGGCTTTGGCTCGGGCGCCGCCGCGGCTTTCGCGACCAGCTCAGGCGGCGTCGCGGGCTCCAGCGCGGGCTCGACGGGCACGGGCTCGGATTTCGGCTCGGGCTCCGATTCGGGCTCGGTTTTCGGTTCGGTCTGGGCGACCGGAGGCGGGGACTCCCAGGACTCGGCTGGGAGAGGCGGCTCGACGGCGGCTCGGCCTCCCGACGGCTCGACGGGACGCAGGACGACCGCGAAGAAGCAGACGATGAACACGCTCAGCAGCATGCTGGGAACGACTTGGCGGTTCATGGCGCGTGGCTCGACGGCGGCGGGCGCTAGGGGTCGCATCACTTCGATCCTTATCGACCTCGCGCCGGCCGGACTTGAGCCCGATTCCGATTCCGGCGGTTCGGCATGGAGGCCCGACGAGCGGGCGCGGCGAGAGAAGGGTTGCCGGAAAGAGGGGGTGGGCCTACACTAAAACCCATCACGTCGAGGCGCCGACGGCGGCGGATGGCGAGCCGATTCCCGTAGGCTGGGTCGCGACCCAGCCCGAAGAGGCCGAGGCTGGCGCGGGCTGGGTCGCGACCCAGCCTACCCCGGTCCCCATCGAGTCGAGGCGGCGGCGGATGGGGAGCGAGGCATGGCCTTTCAGTTCGCGGTCCTCGGCAGCGGCTCGAAGGGGAACGCCGCGTTGTTCCGCCACGGCGGGGCCGGGATCCTGATCGACGCCGGACTGGGCGTCCGATCGCTTTCGGAACGGCTGGCGGGCGTCGGCGCCGACTGGTCGCGCCTGGCGGCCGTCGTCCTGACTCATACCCACGCCGACCACGTCGACACCGGCGCGTTTCGCCGGATGGCGCGCGAGGGGGTGCCGCTCTACTGCCACGAGGCCCATCATCGGGCGCTCGCGGCCGATCCGGGGTTCGCGGCGCTGGACGCCGCCGGCCTGGTTCGCCGGTACGAGGACCGGCCGTTCCTGGCGCCCGGCGGCTTCCGGATCGAGCCGGTCGCCGCCTGGCACGACGGCGGCCCGACGTTCGGGTTTCGGCTGGAGGCCGGCGCGGGGGGAAAGCGTCGCGGGGCCTCCGTGGGCTATCTGGCCGACACCGGCGTCTGGGACGACGCGGCGGTCGAGGCCCTGGCCGACGTCGAGGTGTTAGCCGTCGAGTTCAACCACGACGTCGCCATGCAGAGGAACTCCGGCCGCCACCCGTCGTTGATCGCCCGCAACCTGGGCGACCGCGGCCACCTGTCCAACCGCCAGGGGGCCGACCTGGTCGCGGCGGTCCTGGAACGATCGCGGCCCGACCGCGCGCGCCATCTGGTCCTGCTGCACCTAAGCGCCCAGTGCAACCGCCCCGAGATCGCGCTGCGGGAGGCGGGCGAGGCCGTCCGGCAAAGCGGTCGACAGGTGCTGATCCACGCGGCGCGGCAGTCCTCGCCGCATCCGGACCTGACGTTCGGGCCGTCGCGGTCGACCTTATGGAAGCCCCAAGCGGGCGCGGGCCGAAGGCCACGCCGGACGAAGCCGCGGCTGGTCCACGCGGAGTCTTGCGGGTTCCTGCCCGGGTTCGTTCTGGAAGGTTCGTGACCCTCGCCGAGACGCGGCCGGAGCGCGGTTGTGAGCGATTACCTCCTCAGCGACGTCCATCTTCGCGAAGACCGTCCGGAGCGCGGGCGCCGGCTGCTGCGGTTCCTCGGCCGGCTCGACCCCGCGGCCGACTCCCTGCTGATCGCCGGCGACCTGTGCGACTTCTGGATGGGCTCGCGGACGCCCCCCGACCGGCTGGCCCGCGATCCGGCGCTGGCCGCCCTCGCCGGCTTTCGCGCGGAGGGCGGGACGCTTTCGATCCTCGCGGGCAATCATGACGTCTGGTTGATGGATTTCTACGGGGACGCCCTGGGCGCGGGGGTCGTCGCCGAGCCGTTGGACGTGGAGAGCCACGGCGTCCGGCTGCACGTCGTCCACGGCCACCTGTTGGGCGCGCGGAGGCGTTGGAAGGCGCTCATGGAGTCGCGCGGGTTCTTCCGCGGCTTCGGGGCGTTGCCGGAAATGGTCGCCCGGCCGATGGACGTCGCGCTTCAGGCGAAGAACCGCCGCGGGCTGCCGGAGGACGAGCGCCGCCACCTGGCGGTCTACCGGGCCTACGCCGACGCCCTGCCCGACTCGGTGGACGTGGCGGTCTTCGGCCACGTCCACCGCGCCGTCGATCAGCCGGGCCGTCCCCGGCTGATCGTCCTGGGGGGCTGGCAGGACCGCCTCGGCTTCCTGAAGGTCGACCGTTCCGGGGCCACCCTCCATGTCGAGGGGGACGAGGCCGGCGAGGCGTCCGCCCTCCCGATCGACGAACCGAGCCGGGCTTCGTCGTGAGCCGGGGCCGACCGCCCCGTCGGTCGAAAGCGTCGCGTCGGCGCGAGGCTCGCCTCGGGCCTCGTCAGGCCGGCGGTGCGGGCCGCCTCGTCCCTCGTCGCAACGACCAATACTCTTTGAGGCGGTCGGCCGCGTCGGCGCGGGTCGACTTCATCACGGCTTCCAGGTCGGCGCGGAAGGCCGCGAGTTCCTCGGGGCTCGGCTTGCGGCGGGTGAATTCCGACGCTCCGCGGAGTAGTCGACGATACGCCGCGCGGGTCGGCTCGCGGTCGAGCGCCGGGGCCAGCGACGTCATCGCCGGGACCAGCGCCCTCGGGTCGCCAGCGCCTCGGCTCGCCCACGCCTTGACCGCCAACAGGGTCCGATAGGCGGCCCGGTCGGCGTCGACCCGCCGCGCGAGCGCCGCGAGTTCGCGCGCGCCGGCCTCGCGATGGTCCGCCAACGCCTGCGCGGCGATTCCCGCGACGATCACCAGGAGCCACGCCGAGCCCAGAGCCCAGGCCCGCGGCCCGCCGGCGCCGGCGAGCAGCCGACGATGCGCCAGCCCGATCGGCAGGCCGACGACCGCCCCGCCGGCGTGGCCCCAGTTGTCGATGTAACGCGGGAACATAAGCCCAAGCGCCCCGGTGATCGCCAGCGCCTTGAGCATTTGCCAGGTCAGTTCGCGGTCCCCCTCCCGCCGCGACGCCCACCCCGCCGTCGCGCACACGCCGATCAGACCCATGATGACCACCGAGCCTCCGCCGGAGTGGACGTTCGGGCTGGAGCCCATCGCCGTCCGCGCCAGGGCCGACAACCCGTTGCCGCCGACGCCGGTGATCCCGTAGATCGTCACCAGCGCCCACGACCCGTACCACGATTCCAGGAGCGTCCCCAGCAGGTAGAACGCGAACAGGTTCATCCCTATGTGGACGCCGCTGTAATGAACGAAATTGCAAGTGATCAGCCGCCAGTATTCCCCGGCGGCCAGGTCGGCGAGCGTCAGGTCGCCGAAGCGCCGGCCGTCGCCGATCCCGGCGACCAGGACTTGCCAGAGCGAAGGCGCGGGAAGTTCGCGCATGCGAAGCGCGACCATCGCGGCGAAGACCAGGAGCCAGCTCGCGCTGAAGAGGACCGTGGCGGGGAAGTCGCGGATTTCCTTGGCGATGGCGCGGAGGTTCATTCGGGGCTCGCTGCGGCGCGGTTCGGCGAGAGGAACGGTCTTCCCCCCTCGCGGGGGAAGACGGACCGCGAAGCGGCCGGATGAGGGGGAGGGCGCGCGGGGGGCTTCGTCGTTCGGAGCGCGGCCCAAGACGTCGGCTTGGGGAGGGTCGCTCCGAATTCCAGCGTCCCGTGTGCTCGCCCACCCCTCATCCGGCCCTTCGGGCCACCTTCTCCCTCAAGGGGAGAAGGGGGTTCGTCGTCGCATTCTACCCGCGCGGACGCCGAGACGTCAGAAGCGCGCCGCCAGCCGCGCGCGGAGTTCCTCCCAGGCGTCTTCACCGAGCGCCGGAGTCAGGCCGGCGGTGGCGATCGGCGCGTCGAGCCAGACCCACGTCTTGCAGCCGAGTTGTTCCGGCGTGGGAACGATTTCGACCGCCTCGGGGCGGGACCAGACGCGGACGCCGAGCGCCCACAGGCCGGGACGGCGGTAGTGGAACCGCTTGCGAACGGTCTCCGCGGTCCAGACGTGGAACGGCTCCAGCGCGTCCAGGTCGTCCTCGCGCTCGACGCGGCGGATCGAGTCGACGACGGCGAGTGACCGAATGGGGACGACCGCCGGGTCGGCCGGCGGCGGGGACGTTGGGACGGGGACGCGCAGGCCCTGCTCGGCCTCGTGCAGCCTGGTGGGGTAGAGCCAGAAGACGCGGTGCTCGGGCCGGAACGCGCCGCCGTCCTCGGCGATCCCGCCTTTTCGAAGGATTAACGTCTGCTCGCCCGACGCCAGCGCCGCGACGACGCCCGCCCACTCCTTGAAGCCGACGTCGCATTCCGGGGGAAGGTCGGTCACGGCTCGTCCTCGTCCTTGGTCGCGCGGGTCATCAGGTCGACCACCGCCGCGCGGGGGGGTTTGTCCTGGAAGAGGACCTGGTGGAGTTCGGCGGTGATGGGCATCTCGACGTTCAGTTTCTCGGCCAGGGCGTGGACGCTTTTGATGGTGGGGACGCCCTCGGAGACGTTGGGCATGCCGGCCAGGACGTTCGCCAGGGTCTCGCCGCGGCCGACGCGGCGGCCGACCTCGCGGTTGCGGCCGAACGGGCTGAAGCAGGTGGTGACGACGTCCCCCACTCCCGCCAGACCGTAAAACGTCTCGTGCCGGCCGCCGAGCCTCACGCCCATGCGGGCGATCTCCACCAGGCCGCGGGTCAGAAGCGCGGACTTGGCGTTGTCGCCGATCTCCAGGCCGTCGCAGATCCCCGCGGCGATCCCCAGGATGTTCTTCAGGGCTCCGGCGACTTCCGCGCCCACGGCGTCGGCGCTGCTGTAGACGCGGAAGGTCGGCTGGCTGAAGGCGACCCGCGCCGACTCGCGGAAGGCGGGCGAGGCCCCGGCGACCACCAGCGAGGCCGGCAGCCCTCGGGCCAACTCCTCGGCGTGGCTGGGGCCGGTGAGGACGGCCGTCTCCCGCGGACCCAGCGCCTCGGCGACGATCTGGGTCGGCCGGGCGAACGTGCCGATCTCGATCCCCTTGACGACGCTCACCGCCGGGACGTCGGCCGGGGCGGCCGCGGCCAGGGGCGCGAGGGTCGCGCGGAGGAACGACGTCGGGATCGCGACGATCAGCACGTCGGCGGCGTCCATGGCCTCGGCCGGATCGGCGGTGATCCGGATCGAATCGGGGATCGCGACGCCCGGCAGGTGGCGCTCGTTGCGGCGGTCCTCGGCCATCACGCGGGCGCGGGCTGGATCGCGCGCCCAGAGGCGGACGTCGATCCCGCCGCGGTCCAGGACCATCGCCATGGCGGTCCCCATGCCGCCGCCGCCCAGCACCGTCGCGCGCTTCACGTCAGGAGCCTCCCTCGTAGGCGCGGTCGAGCAGGTCGACGGGGTGAACGACCTCGACGTTCAGCCCGGCCTCGCGGATATGTCGACCGATCTGAAGCGTGCAGCCGATGTTGCCGCTGGCGACGACGGCCGCGCCGGTGGCCTCGACGTTCCCCGCCTTGCGGCGGCCCAGGCGGTGGGCCGCCTCGGGCTCGGTGAGGTTGTACGTCCCCGCCGCGCCGCAGCAGAGTTCGCTCTCGGCCAGCGGGACCAGTTCCAGCCCCGGAATCATCTCCAGGAGGCGTCGCGGCTGGTCGTAAACCTGCTGGCCGTGGCGGAGGTGGCAGGCGTCGTGGTAGGTCACCTTAAGCGGCAGGGGGTTGTCCGGCGGGATCGGCCCCAGTTCCATCAGGAACTCGGAGACGTCCTTGACCTTCGCCACGAATCGCGCCGCGCGTTCGCGCTCCTCGGGCGGCAGGACGTGGTCGTAGCTCTTGAACATCGCGCCGCAGCCGGCGGCGTTGACGACGATCGCGTCCAAATTCTCGAAGTCGAACGCCTCCATGTTCTGGCGGGCCATCGCCAGGGCGGGGGCTTCGGCGCCGGAGTGGTAATGGATCGCGCCGCAGCAGGTCTGGGCGCGAGGGACGACGACCTCGCAGCCGTTGCGACGGAGCACCCGAGCGGTGGCCGAGTTGGTCTGGGGCGTCATGACGTCGGTGACGCAGCCGAGCAAGATCCCCACGCGGGCGCGCCTGGGGCCGATCGCCGGCAGGACTTCCGGCAGGTTCGAGGCCGGTTGCAGGGTCGGGACCGTCGCCTCCATGTTGCGGAGCGTCGATGGCAGGAGCTTGAAGAGCCCGCTCTTGCGCAGCGGGTTCATCAGGCCGATCTTCTGGAGGAGCCGAACCGGCAGGAGCGACGCCCGAACGCGGTTCGAGTACGGGAGCAGGTGGTGCAGGACGACTTTTTGGAGCGTGCCGAACCCCTTGCCCGGCGGCGTCTTGCGGATCAGTTCGATCTTGAACGGCTCGACCAGCCGGGCGTACTTGACGCCGGAGGGGCAGGCGGTCTCGCAGGCGCGGCAGTCCAGGCAGAACTCCAGGTGTTTCCGGATCTCGGGACCGACGGCGAGGCGGCCGTCGGCGACGGATTTCATCAGGTAGATCCGGCCGCGGGGGCTGTCGTTCTCGTCACCGGTCAGGACGTAGGTGGGACAGGTCGGCAAACAGAAGCCGCAGTGGATGCACTCCTGGTAGAAGCGATAAGGGATCTGTTCGGCGAGCCACGCCAGGTCGACGGGGGTCGTCTCTCCGGTGGTCTCGACCGTCCGCGCGTCCGTCTCAACCGTCGCCATGGTTCAGCCCTCCCCCCGATGTGTCGAGGACGCTTCGGATCCAGATCCCAAACGCCCTTCCCCCCTCGCGGGGGAAGGTGGCCCGAAGGGCCGGATGAGGGGGACGACGAGCAAGACCACCGTGTGAATCCCAAGTCGTTCGGGATGGCTTGCGGACTCCGACGGTCTTCTGGCGCGCCGTCCCCCTCATCTGACCGCTGCGCGGTCTGTCTTCCCCCGCAAGGGGGGAAGATCGTTTTCGGCTCGCTTCGTCGTCATTTTCGCAAAGCCTCCTCGCCAGCGAATCGACCGGGGTTCATCAGTCCGTCGGGGTCGAGCGCCTGTTTGACCTTCCTTCCGAACGCCCAGTCGCCGCGGGGCTCGCCCCAGACGCGGAGGCGGGGCTTCCAGGCGGTCGGGCAGTACGCGACGACGAGGTTGCCGCCGTCGCGGACGGCGACGGCCCGCGCGGATTCGACGGCCTCGACCGCCTGGTCCTCGGTCCATCCCTCGAGCGCGTTCAGCCAGACGACGCCGTCGCCCGCGTGGGCCTTGGCCGCCCAGCGCTCCGGGTCCAGCCCGGCCAGGAACGCCGCGACCCGCGACGGCCGGAGGCTGGCGGAACAGACCAGGGGAGCGGGCCCGGTCTGGAAATCCAGGAGCCCCGCCCAGAGCGGCTCGACCTCGTCCTCGTCGCGGACGACCTCGAAGTCCGCGCCGGTCTCGCGGCGGAACTCGTCCACCTGCCAGGCGACCGAATCGGGATCGCCTTCGATGCCGACGACCAGGGTCCACAATCTCGTCTTGAGCCCCGGAAGTCCGACGATATGCGTCGCCGCCGACGGGTTGAGCAGCTCGACGGCCGTCGGTCGGACGGACGAGGCGTTGAGCGCCGCGACGTGGGCGTCGAGCGGTTCGACCGTCGGGGCGGTCAGCCAGATCAGCGCGGAGGCCGTGGGCTTGGGGCGGACCTTGAGCGTGGCCTGGGTGATGACGCCGAGCGTCCCCAGCGAGCCGGTCAGGAGCTTGGGGAAATCGTAGCCGGCGACGTTCTTGACGACCCGGCCGCCGCCGTCGACCTCCACGCCCGCGGCGGTCATGAACGAAACGCCGATGATCGAGTCCCGCGGCCTTCCCAGGCCGTATCGTCGCGGCCCGCAAACCGCCGTCGCCAGCGCGCCGCCGATCGTCGCCCGGTCGGGCTCGGGGACTTCGAATAAAAGTCGCTGGCGATGCTCGTCGAGGAGCGCTTGCAGGGCCGCGACGGTCATCCCGGCCTGGACGGTGACGGTCATGTCGGCGTGGGGGTAGTCGACGACGTCCGCGAGCGCCGTCAGGTCGACCGCCGCGCCGGGGCGCCCCGGCGGCAGGCCGTAGTCCAGGGCGAGCCGGCCTCCCTGGGGGTAGATCGCGCCGCCCAGGGCGGCTTCGGCCTTCACGACGTCGGCAAGCTCGGCGACGGTTTTGGGGCGGAACGCGGCGGAGGCGCATCGGCCGTCGCCCAGGGGGCCCAGGCCGGGGGCGTCGGGCCAGGCGGAGCGGTCGTCGGAGATCATGACCCGGCCTCCGTCGCCGCGGGGGGCGCGGGGCTGAGGATTCGTTCGACCATCCCCTGCACGGCGCGGATCGCGGCGACGGTGGGCTCGTCGAAGGCGTCGGGATAGACCTCGGTTAAAAGCACCTGCGGTTCCAGGGCCAGGCGGTAGAGGGTGTAGGCCAGGCGACGTTCCAGTCCCGGAGCGTCGCGATTCTCCTCGTCGAGGGTACGCAGGGCGTCCAGAAGTTCGGCGGCGGCGGCCTCGGGGACGGATTCGCCGCGACGGAGGAGCGGGAGGAACGCCGAGGGGTCCCCGCCCTCGGGGCCCAGGTGTTTCCAGGCGACGTCCAAGGCGGGGGCCTCCGGGGAGGGCGTTCGGGCGACGACGGGTTCGGGGCGGGGGCCGGTCTCAAGACGGATCGTCGAGGGCGGGGCGGGCTCGGTCACGGTCGGGGCCGCGCCGTCCCAGTCCTCCATCGCCGGCAGGCGGACCAGCGGCACGACCACGTCGCCGGGATCGTCGCCGGAGCGGCGCTCGATGCGGCGCTCTTGCCATTCGGCCAGGTAACCGGGGTCGCCGGCGATCGCCGCCAGGCCCTTCAGCGGGCCTCGCCTGGCCTCGACGTCGGCCACCTGGCGACGGGCGCGCTCTTCTTCCAGGGACCTCGCCAGCAAAAGCGCGCAGTATTCCTGGGCCGTGGGGATCTCGTACCGTTCGGCCAGTTCTTGCGCCAGGTCCAGCAGACTGCCGGGGAGGTAGAGCGTCAGGCGCTGGACCTCGTCCTCGTAGCCGGGGAGCTTGTGCTCGCCGGAGCGGAAGACGGGGGGAAGTCGTCGCCATCGCGAGTATTTGTTGCGCTCGCCCAAGTCGGGTGCCCTCGAACGTCCGGCGCGACGTCGAGTCGTCGCGCTTCCCCTAATGATACCGCCTTCCCGCCCGCGTGCGAACCGATTGGCTCACGCCGGCGCGTGACGGCCCGGCGCGACCTGTTCAACGCAATGGCCGCCCATGGGGATCTTCTTGTGCGGGCTGCAAAGGCCGCCGGGGTTGAGGGCTTCGTGCAAGGCGGCCATCGCGGCCAGGTCGTCGGGGGAGAAGAGCAGGGGCATCATGGCGATCTTCTCCGCGCCGATGCCGTGCTCGCCGCTGACGCTCCCTCCCAGGCGGATGCATTCCGCGAGGATGTCGCGGCTGGCCTCCAGGGCGCGTTTCACCTGGTCGGCGTCCTTCTCGTCGAACAGGATGATCGGGTGGATGTTGCCGTCGCCGGCGTGGAAGACGTTGGCGATGCGCAGCCCGTAGCGTTTCGACGCCTCTCCCATGTAGCGGAGGATCTGGGGAAGCGCGGTGCGGGGGACGACGCCGTCCTGGGTGCAGAACGTGGGGCTGACCCGGCCGATCGCGCCGAAGGCCGATTTGCGGGACTTCCAGATCGACTTGTACTCCGGCTCCTTGCGGGTCCGCCAGGCGATGTTCCGGTCGATCCGGCCGTCGCGGGCCTGGACGATTTCGGTGATGGCTCGGGCCTCGCGGTCGAGCGCCGCCTCGATCCCGTCGATCTCGATGATGAGGACGGCCTCGGCGTCGAGCGGGAAGCCGAAGTGGTAGGCCTCCTCGACCGCGCGGATCATGAGGTTGTCGATCATCTCGACGGCGGCGGGGACGATCCCGGCGGCGACGATGTCGGAGACGGCCGAGACCGAGTCGTCGATCGTCTGGAAGACGGCCAGTAGGGTCCGCCCGGCCTCGGGGTTGCGGCTCAGGCCGACGACGATCTTGGTGACGACGCCGAAGGTCCCCTCGTGGCCGACCAGGAGGCCCGCGAGGTCGTAGCCCGGCTGGTCGGCGACCAATCCGCCGATCCAGACGACCTCTCCCTCGGTGGTGACCAACTCCACGCCGCGGACGTGGTTGGTGGTCACGCCGTACTTGAGCGTATGCGGCCCGCCGGCGTTGGTCGCGACGTTGCCGCCGATGGTGCAGGCGACCTGGCTGGACGGGTCGGGCGCGTAGTGCAGCCCGGTGCCGGCCAGGGCCTCCGTGAGCCACACGTTGATCAGCCCCGGCTCGACGACGGCGTAACGGTCGCGGACGTCGATCTCCAGAACCCGGTTCATCCGGGTCAGGTTGATCATCACCCCGCCCTCGGGCAACAGCGTCCCGGCCGCCAAACTGGTCCCCGCGCCTCGGGGCACGAACGGCACGCCGCGACGGTTGCAAAGCTTGACCACCGCCGCCACCTGCTCCGTGGACGTCGGAAAGGCCACCACGTCGGGCATCGCCTTGTCGATGACGTAGCCGTCGCACTCGAAGACGACCCGCTCGTCGTGGCGGTGGATGACCCCTTCCTCCCCCAGCAGTTCGGTCAGTTCGGCTATGAGGGAGGCGTCGGCGGCGGTGGTGGGCATGGCTTCGCATTCCATGAGGATCGGACGGAGACGAACCATCCCCGCTCCCGCCTGGAGAGGGGACGATCCGCGGGGATCGCGATTCCATCCTAACGCGCGAGCACCGTTTTCGGGCGATCGGCGCGGGTCGCCATGAGCGAGCGCGTTTCAAGGCGCCGACCAGTCTTCGAGCCGAAGTCCCGGGACGTTGACGAAGTGGGCGGTGTTGCGAGTGACGAGCGTCGCGTCCCTGGCGACGGCCGTCGCCGCGATCAACAGGTCCATGTTGTCGACCCCGACGCCTCGCCGTCTCAACTCGACGCGCAATCGTCCGAATTCCAGGGCGCAAGCCCTGTCGAACTCGATGATTTGGACCTCGTTCGCCAGCAGGTCGTCGATGGCGGCCCGGAGCGGGTCGCCCGCGGATCGGCCGAAGGCCCAGACGTAAAGTTCCGCGAGCGAAACGCTGGACGTATAAAGCCGGCCCGTATACTGAACGAAGCGATGGGCCAACCCCGCCGGTCGCTTGAGATGGTCGGAGAGGACGTTCGTGTCCAGGAGGAAAATCACTCCGGGACCTCGCGGGTCGAGGGCCGGTGGCGGTCCCGCTCGATCTCTTCCAGGAGGCGGTCGTCCTCCTCGCTCCAGTATTCCGCCATCGCCCCCGCCGCCGATCGACGTCGGCCGGGCGCCGGCTCGACCTCGGCCTTCACGACGACCTGGACGGGACGACCTTCCTCGATCCCCGCGTCCTCGTCCAACTCGATCGTCCGACCCCGGATGACGCCTCGCAAGATCTTGACCATCGCCGCGTTCCTCCCCGGTTCGGACCTGGGTCGCGACTCCATTCTAACGTAAGGTCCAGCCTTCCATCACCCCCGCGCCGCCTTGCCCGATCCGCCGCGATCGGATAGCCTCCGCGCCCGACCATCAGCGGACACGACGATCGAGGGGGGCGGGCATGGACGCCGGCATCCGAGAGCGCGCGGCCGACGCGGGGGGCCCGAGCCTCGCGAACGACTCTTCCGACGCCGTTCCGCAGGCGCTGGCCGGCTTGCGGATCGCGCTCGTTCACGACTGGCTCACCGGCATGCGCGGGGGCGAGAAGTGTCTTGAAGTGCTTTGCCGCGCGTTTCCGACGGCCAAGCTGTACACGCTGATCCACCGCGAGGGCTCCACCAGCGACGCCATCGAGGCGATGGCGATCCGGACGTCGCCGCTTCAGAAGGTCCCGGGCGTCTCCCGGCATTATCGCAAGTTGTTGCCGCTGATGCCGGCCGCGGCGGCGACCTGGCGGATCAAGGACGTCGACCTGGTCGTCAGCCTGAGCCACTGCGTCGCCAAGTCGGCGCGCGTGCCGGTGGGCGTCCCGCACGTCTGCTACTGCTTCACGCCGATGCGCTACGCCTGGCAAGGCCGCGACGCCTACCTCGAAAGCTGGGCCGACCGCCCCATCCGCCGCGCCCTGGCGCGAGGGCTTTTGGACCGGCTCCGCGACTGGGACCGCGCGACGGCCTCGCGGGTTTCGCGGTTCGTCGCCATCTCGGAGACGATTCGAGGGCGGATCGCCGAGTGCTACGGCCGCGATAGCGCCGTCATCGAGCCTCCCGTCGACACCGACTTTTACCGGCCCGATCCGGCCGCGACGCGCGAGGACTTCTATCTCGTCGTCTCGGCGTTGGTGCCGTACAAGCGGGTCGATCAGGCGGTGACGGCGTGTCGGCTGACGGGGAGGCGGTTGGTCGTCATCGGCGCGGGGCCGGATCGCGAGCGGTTGGAGGCCCAGGCCGGCCCCGAGACGACGTTCCTCGGCTGGCGGTCGGACGAGGAGATCCGCGACCACTACCGGCGCTGCCGCGCGCTTCTGTTCCCAGGCGAGGAGGATTTCGGCATCGTCCCGGTGGAGGCCCTGGCCTGCGGCGCGCCGGTGATCGCGCTGAATCGCGGCGGCGCCGCCGAGACCGTCGGCCCCGCCGGCGGCCGACTCTACGCCGAGCCCACCGCCGACGCCCTCGCCGCGGCCCTCGACGCCTGGGAGGCCGACCGCCGTCCCCACGACCCCGCGCTCGCCCGCGCCCGCGCCGAGTCCTACTCCCTCCCCGTCTTCCGCCGCCGCCTGCTCGACCTTCTAGCCGAGACCATCGCGCCGAAAGACCGCCACCCCGGCGTCCCCCGCCCGCACATCGTCGCGTCGCCCGCTCCGACGCGGCTGGGTCCCCTCGGGTAGCGCGTAGCTCTCGAATCCAGAGATCTCCTTGTGGTGCAGGCGTCTCGCCTGCCTCAGACGGCCTTGGGAAGCAGGCGGGACGCCTGCACCACAAAAGAAGGCCGACCGCCCCGGCGAGCGAATCTCCAGGATCAAGAGCTACGACCCCTAGGATAAAGGCGAGGTTGGATCAAGGTCGGGATCGGTTAGAATGATCGTGGGTCCACTCTCCGATTTCCCCATAATGGAGACCGCGCGGATGTCCACGATCAGTCTGGAGGAGGCCCAGGCCCGTCTGGCGGAGCTGGTCCGCCAAATCACCCCCGGCGAGGGGGTGACGATCATGGTGAACGACCGCCCGGTGGCGCGATTGGTGGTGCCTTTCGTCACGCCCAGGCGCGAACCACGCCCCCGTCCGCCAGCGACCGGCGTGCCGAGGGCCGGAAGCTGCGCGGGGCTTTTCGTCGTCCCTGACGATCTCAAGGGACCGCTGGAGGAACTCCGGGAATACATGGAGTGAACCTCCTGCTCGACACTTGCGCGATGCTCTAATTCTTTTCGTTCTGAGAGATGGGCTGGCGGTACAGGCTCGACCTATTAACGAGGACAACGGTCATGACGTTAGTTCCGGCTGCGCTGAAAACGGCGGTCACGAAAGGGGCGGCCAAGGTAGTCAATACCGTGGCTCCAATCTTTGGATATATCACTAAGCCCAAATACGAAGATCGGATGAATAGGGTGAAGGCGAGGGCTGCGGTGCATAAGCTGGCTGCCAAGTTTGAAATGGAGGAGATGGAGGCTAACCAAGTCGTTGTTAGAGCGGAAAGAGAACAGCGAATCAACGAGAGGCTTAGGCAGTTGGAGGAAAGGCGTCAAGATAATCTGGATGCCATTGCTGCCAAGGCTGTGGAAGCGGCTACGGAGGAACCGAGCAAGCAACCCGTTGACGAAGACTGGATGTACAAGTTTATGGAATCCTGCCAGGACGTCGGCGATGCGGAGATGCAATCCCTATGGGCTCGGATTCTAGCAGGCGAGGTGGTTGCGCCTGGGAAGTATTCGGCTAGAACGCTGAACTGCGTCCGCACAATGAGCAAGAAAGACGCTGATATATTCACGCGGTTTTGTTCATGCCTTTGGACATACTATTTTGGATTCACGTCGGAAGCATCCCCCTTTATTTTTGATCCTAATATTTACAGGGAAACCAGCGGTGTTGACCTGGAATTCAATAATCTAATGCACATGGAGTCTCTGGGGTTGATTCGATTTCACATTGCCGGGTTAAATACAAACATAAGTTTTATTTCCGATCGCTCCAATATCGGTGTTACGATTGATTATTTTGGGGAACGCACCATCTTGCATAAGATTTTAGCTACGCCATCGAAGGTATTTGCGTTTGAGCAAGGTCAAATCACACTGACTGAGATAGGCAAGCAGTTGGCACCTATCTCCGGGGCCAAGGCCAACGAGGCCGTTCGCCAGTCGGTGCTTCAGCAGTTCAGGGACCGTGGTTGGACTCTGAATCTTGAGCATTTGCGGGAATCCGCCGACACTGGCGACACCCCTTGATGATTGCTTATTCGGTCGCAAGGTCCGTGGTGTCAGACGTCATGCTGGGGAAGTCGGCATCAATCCGAATTTCGCTCGCAGGGAAAGTCAGCGTCGATCCTGATTTCACTCGTGATACAAAGGCGTCCCCTGGCAAGACCGCGCCGGGTTCACCCCGCGACGATTCGGGGGTGCGACGCGGACACCGGGCGGGAGCCCACGCTCCCTCCGAAGCGCGACGACCCTCACCCGGCCCTTCGGGCCACCCTCTCCCAGGTGGGAGAGGGGACGCGATTTTGACTCAACGGCCGGTCGCCTGGTCGGGGGCGGCGACGCGGGGGACGGACTCGAAGAGGGCGAGCATGTCGGCGATCTCCTGGTAGGAGAGCGGGTCGAGCAGGCCCTCGGGCATCACGGAGACGGCGGACGCTTTTTGCTCGGCGATCTCGTCCTTGGGGATCGAGACCTTGGAGCCGTCGGAGAGCAAGAGGACCAGCGTCGGGCCGTCGGCGACGACGGGCATGCCGCCGACGACCCGACCGTCGTCGGTCGCCACGATGATCGGCTTGTACTGGTCGGAGATCACCTTCGACGGCGCGACGATCGACTCCAGGATGTCCACCGGCTGGAACCGGCTGTTGACCGTCGTGAGATCCGGGCCCAGGCCCTGGCCCTGGTCGCCGAACTTGTGGCAGTCGAGGCAGCGGATCTTGGCCAGCACGGTCTTGCCGCGGTCGGCGGAGGCGGTCTTCATCACGTCGGCTTGAAGCACGTTCTTGACCAGGTCGGCCAGGTCGCGCGCGACGGGCGCGGCGGCGGTCTCGGTCGTCGCGGGGCCGTTCGGGAACTTCTCGCGGTAAGCGCGATCCCAGAAGGCGATCTCGGTATCGAAGGACGCCGAATCCCCCTTCGACGGCCGACCGATCCAGCGGCGGGCGATCTGGCGGATCGCCATTTGCAGCGCGGGGTCGCCGCGACGCGCCAGACGGATCAGGGCGGCGGGCGCCTCGGGACCGTCGGGGACCGCGTCGACCCGCGCGACGGCGTGGAGCGCCAGCCGTAGCGTGTTCGCGTCGCGGGAGTCCAGGGCCGAGGCGAGGATGGGCAGGTCCTCCTTGGAGGGCCGCTCGGCGAGGGCCCGGATCAGGCGGTCGCGGCTGGAGGGGTCGGCCTCCAGGAGCGCGCGGAGCGCGACGCGGGCCTCCGCGCCGGGGCTTCGGCCCAGCTTCTCCAGGATCGTCGCCTTCAGGTCGTCGGCGTGCGGCCCGGCGACCTTGGCGGCCGTCAGCCGCCCGTACAGGCCCGCCAGTTCGGCGACGGCCGCGGGATCCTTCTCGTTCAGTTCGCGCGCCAGCACGCGGGTGGGGAACGGGTGTTTCTCGCCCTGGGCGAGCAGGTCGGCGCGTTCCTGGTCGGTCAGGACGGGGAGCCATTCGCGGATCATCGCGTCCAGGTAGCCGAGGTAGCTGAAGCCGCCATCCCAGAGGCAGGCGCGGTCGAACCAGGCCCAGTACCGCGATTTGGCCTCGGGCGTCCAGCCCGCCTTGATCGCGCGCAGGCAGTGGGCGTCGAGGATCTGAGCGGCGGTGTCGGCGACGGCGTCCTGATGGTCCAGAAGCGCGGCGACGGCCTCGGGCTCGTCGAGGAACGCCAGCAGCCGGCCGACCTCGCGGTTCAGGGGCGTGTCGGTATCGCGCGAGTACATCGCCAGGAGCCGGGCGCGGAAGTCGGCGGAGACCGGCGCCTCGGCCTTGCGCGGGCCGAGCAGGTACGTCAGCCCGATCAACCGCGTCAGGTCGAGTTGCAAGGCGGGGTCGAGCGTCTCGCGGAGCATGACTAGTTGGCGGTCGAACAGGTCGTCCTGCGCCTTCTGGTCGAGAGTCGAGGCGCGGACCAGCGCGAGCATCGCGTCGAGCTTGGCGCGAGGGCTCCCGACGGCCAGCAGGGCGTCGCGGAACCGCGCGGGCCCGGCGTGCTCGATGGCGGTTCGGGCCGATGAGCGGAGGAAGCGGTCGGGCTCGGCCAGCAGGGGGAGCAGGGCGGGGACGGGGATCGTCTCGGCCGGCTGCTGCATCAGGGACTCGCACGCCCGGCGGCGGACGAACGGATCCTTGTCATCCAGGGCGGTCGCGAGCGCGGCGCGGGAGGCGTCGGTCGCGTGGAACGCCAACAGCGAGATGGCCCGGCCGCGGACGTCGGCGTCGGGGTCGGCGGCGAGCGCGACCAGAAGCGCCTCGGACGGCTCGGGGCCGTGGGTCGAGAGGACGTCGAGCGCCCGGACCCGGCGCGCGGCGGTGGTCCGGCCGGAGGCGTCGCGGGCGGCCTCCTCAAGCTTGCCGGCCCAGGCGTCGGCGTTGGCGGCCTTGAGCGTTTCCACATGCTTGCGGGCGAAGCTGGAGAGCGGCGAATCGACGTCGAGCGCCTCGGCGAGCCAGTCGGCGGGCGCGGGTTTGGCCTGGGGCGGGGCGGTCGGCTTGAGGCGGAAGAGGCCCCCCTGGGTGCCGCGGCCGCCGGTGGTGAAGTAGACGCAGCCGTCGGGGCCGACCTCGACGTAGGTGCAGTTGAGCGGTTGGCCGCTGACGATCTCCTTGGCCTGGCCGACGTAGGTCGAGCCCTCGGGCTTGAGCGTCACGGCCAGGATCCGGCCTTGCGACCAGTCGCAGATGAGGAACGCGCCGCGGTACTCCTCGGGGAGCAGCGACGCCTGATAGAAGGTCACGCCGGTCGGGCTGCCGCGGCCGAGATCCAGGGCGGCGGGAAGGCTGTCGAAGTAGTACGGCGGCCACTTGGCCGCGCCGTTGCGCCAGCCGAACTCGGCGCCGATCGCGCCGTGGTTGACGCGGACGGGACGATACCAGGGGAGGCCCTGGTCCCATTCCATGTCGCTGTCGAAGGTGAACAGTTCGCCCTTGGCGTCGAAGGCGAAGTCGTACTCGTTGCGGAAGCCGGCGACGACCCGCCTCCAGGTCTTGCCCATGTCGTCGCTGCGGAGGATCTCGCCCCCAGGCGCCATGATGCCGGCGGCGTGGCCGCGGGCGTCGTTCATGTGGGGCAGAAGCTCGCCCTCGTAGGCGACGTTCACCGGGCTTGCCGGGTCGATCGGCGGCTTCAGGTGCGAGTGGTTGCCGTTGTTGTAGTAGAGCCGGCCGTCGGGACCGATCTGGACCGCGTGCGGGCCGTGCTCGCCCATGCCGCCTTTGACGCCGCGGATCGATTCGGCCTTCTCGAAGACGCCGTCCCCGTCCTCGTCGGTCAGGACGTGGAGGCCGTCTTCCTGGGGCCCGTGGCCGACGACGTACAGAACGTCCTTGTGGAAATGGAGCCCCTGGCAGTTGGTGACGACCGAGGCGATCACGACGGCCTTTTCATACTTGCCGTCCCCGTCCTCATCGATCAGTCTGGCGATCGGCCCGCGCTCGATGGAGACGCAGGGGGCGCCGTCGGGGTCGAACGCGAAGGCGACGACCGAGCCGGTCACCGCGTGGGGCGCGGCGGTCTCCACGACGAGGCCCTCGGCGGTTTTGAAGCGGTCGGCGGCGTCGCCCAGGCCCAGGGCGAGCCGTCCCCAGGGCTCGACGCCGAACTCGCCGAAGTCGGCCGCGGCCTTCCATCCCGAGTCGTCGAAGTCGAGCGTCTTCCAGGCGTCCCCCTTGGGGGCCTCGACGGTCGCCCTCCACGACGGGTTGGTGTGGACCGGCGCTCCTTGTCCCAGGGGGAGAGCGCCGCCGGAGACCAGGAAGCCGGCCAGCCCCGGACCCTCGTTGGACGCCCAGGCGGAAAGGACGTGGCGGCCGGTCTCGACCTTCACGTCGACCTTGGTCGGGAATCGCCAGTCGGCCCCGGCGGCGATCTTCTCGCCGTCCAGGAATAGTTCAAAGGCGTTGTCGGCGGCGGCGAGCAGGGCCAGCCGCGTCGGCTCCTTGAAGAAGACCTCCTTGCGGAAGTAGCTGGTTTCCGCCGGGACGTTCCGCCCCTCGGTCCCCGCCCGCCAGATCCAGTGCGGCGCCGCGGCGTCCTGGCCCCAGGCGGCGGCCGAGGCCGTCATCCATGCCGCGCACGCGGCCAGCGCCAGCAACCCGCCGCGACGATCGTCTCTCCGCTCCATGCGTTTCTCCTGCTCGGGAATCTCGATTCAAGGGGCCGGGCGACGGATATGGATTACGACCTGGGGGGGCGCGACGCCTTCTCGACCAGGCCGCTGACGCCCGAGCGGCGCTGCAACTCCGCCTCCACGGCGTCCCACGACAGGTCGCGCAGGCCGAGCATCACCGCGGCGTGGAAGACCAGGTCGGCGACCTCCTTGACGAGATGCTCGCGACCGGCGTCCCCCGGCTCGTCGCCGGCCTCGACGACCTCCGCGGCCTCCTCGACGATCTTCGCCCCGATCGCCGCGACGCCGCCGTCCATCAACTTTCGGACGTAGGACGGCTTGCCCGCCGCGTCCGCCTTGCGCTCGGCGATCACCGCCATCAATTCCGCCATCGCCGACGATCCCGCCATGTCTCGCCCCGCACGCGCGATTCGAATCGTAAACCGGGCGCCGCGCGCCCGTCGCATCAAGGGGCCAGGATACCAGCGCCTCGCGGCGATCGACAGAACTTCCAGGACGGCGAGGCGGGGATCGGACGCCCGCGGGTCTCAATTCGACCGCCGCAGCCAGTGGATGAAGTCGGTCGCGGCCGGCTCGCCGCCGGCGGCGCGGACGAGGGAGGCGATCTGGCCGCGGTGGTAGTGGGAATGACCGTAAAGCTGAACCAGCAGATCCTCGGCGACCTCGCGCCCGGCGGAGCCGTCGGAGAGACGGTACTCGACGACCCTCGCCAACTCGTCGTCGTCGAGCTTATCGAGATACTCGGTCCAGAGCGCCGCGGCCTCGGTCCAGTCCTTGGCGACGTCCTCGATCCGAGCGTCGCGGGGAAACACGGGGACGGCCGGGCCGCCGACGATCCGCGCCAGCCAGTTCCTTCGCGCCGCGACGACGTGGGCCAGCAGGTCGACGGCCTTGCGATACTCCGGGCTCGAACGGCGGTCCTCGGGGATCGTCGCCAGCGAATCCAGCACGCGATCGTGGGCGTCGCGCTCGTATTCGAACCAACGTCGGAACCGAGCGGGAAGGTCGGCGGCCATGGGTCGGCATCTCCGATTGAGAGGACGTGTCCGGCCCGCGCCCTGGTATCATGGGCGACCGAACCGAGCGGGGGAGCGAGGACCGATCATGCCCGAGAGCGTCCCGAACATCCAGGCGAACGACGAACCCATGGAGGAGCGCCGGCGCTGGACGTGGAAACCCACGCTCCTGGTCTTCCTCGCCGCGACGGCCGTCCTGGCGCCGACGGCGGGGGACTTCGGCGTGACCTGGGACGAGCCGGCCTACCGCTATAGCCAGGTGATTTCGGCCCAGTGGTGGCGACAGTGGGCGGCGGTTCGGTCGTGGGGCGACGCGAAGGCCCAGCTTGATCCGGACGCCCTGCTTTACTACTGGCCCTACGCCCGCTATGGCGTCAACTTTCACCCGCCCCTGGCCGGTCAGGTCAGCCTGGCGGGCCGCGCGGTCTTCGGCGCCTGGATGAAGGATTTCCCGTCGCGGCGCATGGCGTCGGTCCTCGAATTCGCCGCGGCGATCGCGATCGGCTGCCACTTCCTCGCCCGTCGTTACGGAGCCGCGACGGGCCTGGTCATGGCCGGCTCGCTCCTCCTGACGCCCCGCGTCCACGGCCAGGCGCACCTGCTGGACACCGACATCCCTGGAATGTTTCTCTGGGCGATGACGGCCCTCGTCTTCTGGAACGGCCTGCGCGATCCCGACGGCCGAGGCTGGCGCGTACTGGTGGGAGTGTTCCTGGGGCTGGCGTTCCTGGAGAAGATGGCGGCGGTCGTCGTGCTGTTGCCGCTCATGGCCTGGCTGCTCGCGACCCGACTTCCTCGGGCGTTCACCCGCCAGGCCGGCCGCGCCGCTTGGATTGACGCGGCGGTCACGCTGATTCCGATGCTGCTTCCGCTGGGGCTGGCGTTCGTCGAGATCCAACTGCTTCAGCGTCGGCTGCCGCCTCCGGCGCAGGCCGATCTTTTCTTCCAGATGGGGACTCGTCCGGAAGCCTCGCTCCCAGGCGCGATCCTGGCGGTCCCGGCGGTCGTCTGGGGGCTGCGGCGGCTGCTGGCTCGGCGACGGCCGTCGAGTCGGATCTGGGGCGTCTCGCGACCCGGATTGGAGACGTTCGCGGCGATCCTGGCGTTCGCCCCGCTCGTCGGGTGGCTCGGCAATCCCGCCTGGTGGCGCGAGACGATGGTTCGGATGACCCATTACTACACCCTGAGCAACGACCGCCAGGGCGCCTTGCCGGACATCCTGATCCTCTACGCCGGGCAGGCTTACAAGTACAGCCTCCCGTGGCGCAACGGCTGGGTGCTGGCGGCGATCACCGTCCCTCCCACGATCCTCGCGGCCGGTCTGGCGGGCGTGATCTGGGGGCTGCGTCGGGTCCGGTCGGATCGGCTGCCGCTTTACTTCCTGATGCACATGGTCACGCTCCCCGCGCTTCGGATGCTCCCGACGCCGGCCCATGACGGCGTCCGGCTGATGATGCCGAGTTTCTTCTTCCTCGCCTGCTTCGCCGGCTGGGGCGCCGTCTGGATCGGCCGCGGCGTCGCGAGGCGGGTCCGGTGGGGCGGGGGGCTGACTTACGCGGCCGTCCTGGCGCCGGCCCTGTACGCGCTGGTGGCGATCCATCCTTACGAGTTGTCGTACTACAACGTCCTGGTCGGCGGGACTCCCGGCGCGTGGCGGCGCGGGTTCGAGTTGACCTACTGGTACGACGCCTTCACGCCGCGGGTGCTCGACGACATGAACCGGCTCCTGCCGCCGAACGCCGAGATCGACCACCTCAACCCCAGGACCGAGACCTCAATGCAGGTCTTTTTCGACCAGCAATCCCTGGGACATCTTCGGCCCGACATTCGGCTCGGTCGCCGAAGCGCCGAGAGGTTCCCTTACGTCGTGCTTTTGACGCAGGATTCCAAGGCCACGGGGTTCACGAGGCTGCTGTTCGCGATGAGGCCGTGGTACGCCTCGACGCCGTCGCAACTGGGAGGCTTGCGAGTGGCGACGGTGGCCGATCCGATCGCGGTCTCCCGCGCCTGGGCCCTCAGCCTGCTCGCCGACGCTCCCGGCGGGCCTCGAAGCGACGAGGCGAGGGCCCCGGAGTGGGTCCGACGGTCGCTGCCGATCCTGGGCCGCTTCTGGGGCGAGGGCCTGCAACTCGACGCCCCGCTGGACTTCAACCGCGACGTCCTCGACTGGGCCCGAACCGACCCCGAGGGCCTCAAGGCCGCCGCGCGTCGGCTCGCGACGTTGGGACTCGAAGACGACGATCCCGCCGCCGTCCGTCTCGGCCGCCTGCTGGTCCCCGTCGTCGACGGCCGCGCCGACCCGATCCGCGCGGACCTGCTGGCGCAACTGATCGAGGCCCGTCCCAAGGCGCTCGAGGAGGCCGTCGCGATCCTGACCGACCGCCCCGACGCCGTCGTCGCGGTCCTGACCCGCTACGGTTACACCGACCCGGCGACCGTCGGCGGCTTCCTCGACCGCGACCTCCCCGAGCCTCGCCCCTGAGACGTCTTCGTCCCGCGTCGCGACCCGGCGGTCACGACCGGCGCGCGCGTCGCCGGGCGAGCGATCCGGCCGCCAGCGTCGCTCCGAGCCCCGTGAGGGCCAGAACCAGGCCGGTCGGCTCGGGCACGGCCGTGATCGTCACGGTCCCCCGGGTGCTCGTGAAGTCGATGGGGTTGTAGGGGCTGTTGGCGTTGCTGCCGAAGAAGAAGGTGTTCCCGTTCGCCAGGGAGATCGTGAACGAGTCTCCCGCGACCGGGGGCAGGCCCGTCGCGGTCGTGAACCGCAGACGCGCCAGGAGCCGCGGAGTGGTCGAGAGCAACTCGTCGCTGAAATCATCGGTGGAGTCCCCGCCGACGAAGTCGTCGTTCGGAACGTCGAACGTGCCGACCGCGCCCACCGGGAACGGCGTCTCCTTGGCCGCGCTGTTGCCGAAGAAGACGTAGTTGGAATCCGTCAGTTGGGGATCGGGCTGAGGGTCGACGAACTCCAGCCGCGTCGCGCCGGCCGTCGTGACGAGGAACTCGAACCCGAACGAGTTCAGTGAATCGTTGGAATCGCTGGCGATCATGACGTTCACGAAGCCGGAGCCTCCCGGCGCGATCTGGGCGTCGCCGATCGTGACGACGATGTCGGCCCTGGCCGGGGCGCTCCAGAGCAAACCGAGGGACAGGAGGCCGAGGACGGTTCGATTGCGCATTTCGACGATGCTCATCAAAGACGCTCCAAGTCGGGACCGTCCCGCCGCTGGGAATGGCGGGACGGTCGTTGTCGAAGGGACCGCGACCGAGGGAGGACTCCATCGGCCTCAATCGTCCAATTTCAGTCCGCCGTCAATGTACCGATTGCGTGCCCGCGTGGCCAGGGCGCGATCCAGCGCGTTGACCACGCCGTCGCCGTTGACGTCCTCCTCCAGGCCGTCGCCGGTATGGCCGAAGGCCGCGGTGATGGTCGCCAGGTCGAGGTTGTCGACGATGCGGTCGACCTGGGCGTTGACGTTGCCCAGAAGCCGGTGGAAGTGCTTCTGGGTCTCGTGGGAGCCGTCGCCGTCCAGGTCGAGCTGGACTTCGTAGTAGCCGTCGCCGACGGACGAGTTGCGATCGCCTCCGATCCCCTCGGCGCCGAAGTCGAAGGCGACGGTTCGGCCGACGACCTGGAGGCGGCCGTTGATCGGGACGACTTGTCCCGAGCCCGAGCCGTCCAGCTCGTACCGGACCAGCCGGATCCGGTCGTTGCCGGCGTCGTCGTCGTCGAGGCTGGCCAGCAGGTCGACGAGGCCGTCGGCCCGGTTGAACAGCAGATCGAGGTGGCGGACGTAGGACCGCTGGCTCATCCCCTTCTGCACGTCGATCGCGTCCACGCTCAGGGCGGGGGGCGGCGTGAAGACGACGCTCGCGAGCGCGACGTCGGGGTCGCTCGGGGACTGCTCGACGTTGCCGCCGCCGTCCGCGCCGACGCTGTGGAAGCGGTAGTCGTGCGGCAGGCCGTCGACCCTGGCCGCGTAGGAGAACGTGGCGGACTGGACGCCGGAGCCGTCCGCCGTCCCGGCATGAAGGCGGCCGACCGACTCGACGGGGCCGTCGTCGACCTGGACGAAGAGTTCGAAGCCGGCCAGCCCCGAGCCCCCCTGGTCGGATCCGGTCACGATGATCGCGAAGGTCGGGGAGTTCGCGTCGACGGTCGCGACCTGGGATTCCGGCGGGGTCAGGTCGGGGACGTAGGTGCTGGCCTCGATCACCGCGGCCTTGGTCTCGACGTTGCCGGCGGCGTCGCGGGCCACGCTGTAGAAGGCGTAGCTGTGGTCGCTTCGGCCCTGGAACGTGGCCGTCGGGTTGGCGGCCGGCACGGTCGTCCAGAAGACGAAGGGGGCGCCGTCCACCGAGACGAAGAGGTCGTGGGAGACGATCCCCGCGCCGGCCACGCCGGGGGCGAGGTCCGGGTCGGAGCCGGTCGCGCCGACGTCGAAGCTCAGCGACGGCTGCCGTCGGGCCAGGGGGACGACCTTGCTGGTCGGCGCCTGGGCGTCCATGAGCCAGGAGGCGGCGGCCGCGCCGACGCCGGGGTTGCCGGCCGGGTCGCGGACGCCGGCGGCGGCGATCGACAGCGAGTACGAGCCGGCGGCGCCGGTCGATCCGGCCAGGCCGCGGACGCGGAAGACGGAGTCGGAGACCCGCTCGAACGTCACGGACCCGGCGATCGGGACGACGACGCCGTCGCGCGTCAGGGTCAGGTCGGAGGCGTCGAGGCTGGCCGGGTCGATCGCCTCGGAGAAGGCGAGCGTCGCCTCGTCGACCGCGGTCTTCCGCGGGCCCGCCGCGACGCCCGCGACGGTCGCGGTCGGCGCGGTTCGGTCGACCGTCACGTCGAGGAAGCTCGGGGTCGAGGTCGCGCCGGAGGAGTCGACGGTCGTGGCCCGCAAGCGGTGGTGGCCTTCGGCGAGGCTCAGGACCTTGGTGAAGGTCGCGCCCGCGACGGTCGCCGCGCCCAGGTCCAGGCCGGTCGTCTCGTCGAAGAGGAGAACGGTCAGGCCGGCCCGGTCGAGCGTTCCGGAGAGCGTGATCGCGTCGGCGTTGGTGAGGCCGTCGGACGGGCTCGCGCCGGTGTCCGGCGCGATCGCCAGGTCGCCAGGGCTGGCGGGCGGGGCGACTTCCTCGCGGTGTGCGCCGAAGTCCAGCGAGTCGGTGACCTGGCCGGAGGAGACGGTCACCCGGCGGGCGCCGGCGGGTGGGTCGCCGAGTTCGAGGCCGAAGCCGCCCTGGCCGTAGATCTGCCGCGCCAGGGCGGCGGCGACGGGGGTGATCGCGGTCTTCTCGCCGCCGTAGACGCTGTTCATCAGGTCGCCGCTCGCCAGGCCGTCGGTGTGCGGCAGCCCCAGCGCGTGGCCGAGCTCGTGGAGGAAGAGGGTGAAGCCGTCGTAGGTCCCCCTGACGTCGCCGTCGCCGTACACGTCCTCCCAGTTCTCCGCGACGTCCAGCCAGACCACGGCGTTGGTGACGAACCCCTGGGCGTCGGTGACGCCGCCCCCGAGGGCGAGGATGCCGGCGCGACCGCTGACGTAGCCGACCGCGGCCAGGTCGCCGACGCCGACGACCAGGACGTCCGTCCGCGGCGCGTCCGCGTTTCGGACGAACCGGACGCGCCCGCCGGTCGCCTCGGTCCACATCGCCATGGCCTTCTCGGCGAGGGCCTCCTGACGCTCGGTGATGGCGTTGACGAACCCGCCGATCGCGCGGAAGTCGTAGAAGACGTCGACGACGTCCGGCGTGGAGGGGTCCTGGTCGCGGAGGCGGCCGGAGGGGAGCGCGGACGGGCCGTTGGGCTGGGTCAAGGAGGTCGGCAGTTCCTTCCCCGCGCAGCCGCAGCCGGTGCCGTAGAAGGTCGTGCTGCCCGAGAGGGCTTGCGAGGCCCCGAGGCCGCCGACGGGCGCGACCGCCGCGACGTCGGCCGGGAAGGTCAGCCGCCAGCCGTCGCGCGTCTCCACGGCGACGGTGTGGGAGCCTGGCCGCGCGGCGATGGCGTAGGCGCCGGCGGCGTCGGTCGCGGCGAACGGCTCGCCGTCGTCGTACCGGCCGTCGTGGTCGAGGTCCAGGAAGACCCGCCAGCCCTCCAGGCCGCCCTCGTCCGCTTGACGGGCGCCGTCGCCGTCGAGGTCGTTGAACAGGACGCCCTGGATGGTGGCGAGTCGGAACGCCCCGAAGTCCGCCCGGCGGGCCTCGCCGGCGGCGATGGTGACGACCTCGGACGTCGGATCGCCGTCGGCGCCGTGACGCCAGCCGTCTTGAAGCGCGAAGGCCACCGTGTAGACGCCCGGGGCGACCGTGAAGGCGTAGCCGCCGTCGGCGTCGGTGGTCTGGACCGGGTCGGTCCCGTCGTCGAAGACGCCGTCGCCGTCGACGTCCAGATAGACCCGCCAGCCGGCCAGGCCCGGCTCCGAAGCGCCGCGGACGCCGTCGCCGTCGAGGTCGTGGAAGACGGTCCCCAGGACGGTGTTGACGACCAGCCGCGCGGTGGTGGTCGCGTCGGGGACGGAGGGGGCGTCCTCGAGGTTGCCGGCCCGGTCGCGCGCCCTGCTGTAGAAGGCGTACTCGCGGCCCGGCTCGGCGTCGTGGAAATCGGCCGTCTGGGTGGTGGCGGCCTTCCAGATCGTGAACGCGCCGCCGTCGACCGAGACGTAGACGTCGAAGTTCAGCACGCCGCTGCCGCCGGCCTCGTCCTGGCCCGTCCAGGAGACGAGGATCGGCGCGTCCGAGACGGCCGGCAGCGGGTTGACGGCGCTTGAGGGCGGGGTCGCGTCCGGAGTCGCCAGGGTGTTGGTCCACGTTCCGGACGCCGAGCCGGTCCCCGAGTTGCCCGCCAGGTCCTGGACGCCCGCGGCCAGGACGCTCAGCGCGTAGTCGCCGCCGAAGCCGGTGAACGCCTCCAGGCCGGTCACGCGGAAGGTGGTCCCCTCCACGAAGACGACGCTCACGGAGTCGTCCAGGGCGACGGGGACGCCGTCGCGGGTCAGACTCAGGTCTCGCCACGTGAACGAGGACGGGGCGATCGGCTCCGAGAACGCGACGTCCACGGTCGACACGGCGGTGTCGCGCGGGTTGGGTTGAACGCCCACCATGTCGATCACGGTCGGCGGCGTGAGATCGACCAGCCAGTCGATCGCGGCCGAGCCGGAGCCGGGCGTTCCGTCGTCCAGGCCTCGGAGCCCCGCGGCGCTGATCGTCAGGACGTAGACCCCCTCGGCCGCCGTGACGTTCTCCAACCCTCGGACGCGGTAGGTCGAGCCGGCGACCAGCTCGATCGCGAGCGGGTCGGTCAGCGCCACCGGCGCGCCGTCGCGCAGGAGCGTGATGTCGCCGGCGTCGAAGCTGGCCGCGTCGATCGGCTTGGAGAAGACGACCAGCACGCCCTGGGTCAACGCGGAGCGCCTCGGGTTGGGGACGATGCCGGGCACGTCGAGGACGGTCAGCGCGACGATCGCGCGGTTCTCCCAGTCGACCGACCGGGAGTCGATCCCGGCGTTGCCCGCCAGGTCCGTCACGCCGTCGGCCCGCGCGGTCAGGCGGTAGACGCCCGGCGTCGCGGTGAGGGCGCCGAGGCCGGCGATGCGGAAGGTCGTCGACGAGCCGGCGACCGGGGAGACGGTCACGGCGTCGGTCAGGGTCACCGGGACGCCGTCGCGGGTCAGGGTCAGGTCGTCGCGGCCGACGGTGGCCGGGTCCACCGCCTCGGAGAACTCGACGTTCAGGCTCGCGACCGGGGTGGAGCGGACGTCGGGCGCGACCGCGTCCAGGCGGCTGACCGTCGGCGCCGCCAGGTCCACAAACACGTCGAGGACGCCGTCGACGGCGTTGACGTTGCCGGCCCGGTCGACGGCGTGGGCGACCAGCGAGTGGCGGCCGGCGGTCAGCGTCAGCGCCGCCGCGAACCGGCCGTCGACGGGCGCGACGCTTCCCAGATCGTCCCCCGTGGCGGCGTCGGACAGCCGGACCTCGACGACGTCCGGGTCGACGTCGCCCTGGAAGCTCAGCTCGGTGGCGTTGGTCCGGCCGTCGCTGGCCGAGACGCCCCGGTCGGGGACGACGCGAAGGTTCGCGGGCGTCGCCGGCCGGGTCGTGTCCATCAGCCAGGTCTCGGCGACGACGCCCGTTCCGGCGTTGCCCGCCGGGTCGGTGATCCCGGCGCCGGAGACCGTCAGCGTGTACGTCCCCTCCTGGCCGACCACCCAGTTGAAGTTGCCGATCCGGTAGACCGTGTCGGAGATCCGCGTCACGGTGACGTCGGCGGTGATCAGGTTCGGGCCGCCGTCGCGGGTCAGTTCGACGTCGTGGTAATCGAACGCGCTCGGGTCGATCGCCTCGGAGAAGGTGACGTCCAGCCCTTGCACGACGATGTTACGCGGGTTGGTGCCCAGGCGCTCGATCGCCACGACCCGCGGCGCGGTGACGTCCACGACCCACCGCTCGGTCTTCGAGCCGACGCCCGCCGCGCCCGCGGCGCTGGTCACGCCGCCGGCCTTGACGGTCAATTCGTAGACGCCCTCGGCGGCGGTCAGGCCGGTCAGGCCGGCCAGGTCGAACGTTTCGCCGTCGGCCCGCGCCGTCACGGTCGTCCCGCCCAGGTCCAGGGCCTCGCCGTCGCGGGTCAGGGTCAGGTCGTCGGTCGTGAACGAGGCCGGGTCGATCGGGACCGTGAAGGCGACCGCGATCGAATCGATCGGCGCGTGGCGGGGGTCGGGGGCGACCGGGCCGACCGTCGCGACCACCGGGGAGAGGTCGCTCATGGCCCAGGAGGTCGACAGCGCGTTGGTCGCGGCGTTGCCGCCGTAGTCCTCGACTCCCGCGCCGACGACCGTCAACACGTAGTTCCCCTCGGCGGCGGTCAGCCCGGCCAGGCCGCTTATGCGGTAAGTCGCGGTCGCGCCGGCGACGGGCGCGATCGTAACCGACGAGGTGATCAGGTTCGGGCCGCCGTTGAGGGTCAGCGTCAGGTCGCGGTGGTCGAGGGTGTTCAGGTCGATCGGCTCGGAGAAGGTCACGTCGACCGTCGACACCGGGGACGACCGCGGGTCGGGCGTCACGCCGGCCACGCTTTCGACGGTCGGCGGGACCGCGTCGTCCACCTTGTAGAACAGGGTGTACGTCATGCCGGCGGCGTCGTGGTCGAGGATGTGCAGCACGTCCTCGTGGCGGAAGCCGCCGCTGACGAACGTGGTGTGCGTCTGCCAGACGTTGTCGCCGACGCGGAGCACCTTGCCGTCGGAGCGGACCACGCGGTCCAGCCGCATGCCTCCGCCCGGATCGGCCAGCGTCCCGTAGGCGAAGCCGTCGCCGAAGTCGCCGCTCAGGACCACCTGGCGGGCGCTCGGGGAGGCGGCGTGATTCACGGTCAGGTTGGCGGCCGGGCTGACCGTCGCGATCGTCCCGTTGGAGAGGTACAGCGTCTCGGGGAAGACGTCGCCGTCGGGGACGTCGTTGACCAGGAAGTCCATCAGGTCGTCGTCGCCCGGCCGGTCGGCGCGGACGACGTGGACCAGTTCGTGGATGCTCACGCGGTCGATCAGGGAGAGCCGCTCGTCTCCCAGGGCGTCGACGTGCTCGAAGCTGGCCTGGTAGTCGATGAAGTGGCCCTGGAGGCTCGACGTCATGACGAACTGGGCGACCTGGGCGCCGCCGGGGTCGATGCGGCCCAGGTCGATCGTCAGCGACGGCGCGACGGCCTGGTCGCCGACCCGCGCGCCGACGATCTTGAAGTCGATCAACAGGCCCTTCTCGTTCTCGACGATCCGGGGCTGGGCCGTGGTGATGGTGAAGTCCTTGGCGGCGCCCTTGCCGACGTTCTGGACCAGCAGGCCCAGCGAGAACGCCTCCGACGGCTCGACCGCCTCGGTGAACGGGTCGTCGCCCACGACGTCGCGCTGGAGGAAGTAGTCGAGGGTCAGGATCGGGTCGGGGTAGACCGTGATGCTGGCCGGCAGCAGGGGCGAGACCACCTCGTTGCCGGTGTCGGGGTCGATGTAGCGGAGCACGCCGCCGATCCGGTAGACGGTCGGGCCGTCCGGGGCCGCGTCGCGGTTGGGGATGATGGTGTACTTGGCCGAGCCGGCGCCGCCGGCGATCAGCGAGCCGGTCCCGTCGACGGCCGTCAGGCCCGCGAGCTGCGGCCCTCGAATGGCGAACTTGTCGGTCGCGTCGTGGCCGTCGGCGTCGCGGACGTCGAGTTCGACGCGCACCCCCTCCAGGCTGCCGCTCTGGTTGCCGTTGTCGATCTCCAGCGTCCCCAGGAACGCCGAGCGGGTGACGACCGCCTCCTGGTCGATCTTGATCCGGACCGTGGCGCACGTCCCCTCGTCGGTCTCCAGGACCGCGCGGATGCGGTCCTTGGAATCCTGCACGGCGTGGAGGACGTCCTCGAACCCCTCGGCGGCGGTGAGTTCGAGCGCGTCGTTGGCGGCCTGGAACTTGTCGTTGATCGTGTCGAGGGCGATGAAGTCTGGGTTCCGTCCCTCCGGGACCTGGGTGCTTAGGAAGATCCCCTCCCGCCAGTAGTCGACGCTGCGGTTCCAGCGGTCGACGAAGGCGTGCGCCATGCTCGTCGTGACCTGGTCGGGCAGCGGGTTGTTGAGCAGTCGCGCCCGCTCGGCGTCGGAGACCCGGACGCCGTCTTCCGACGTGACGGCCGCCGCCTCCAGGAACGCCCCCAACCAATCCGACAGCACGTCCGACTCCATCGTCGCCACCCAGCCCACGTCGTTTCCGAACGGGACGGCGAAGGCGTCGATGATGCTCTTGATGCGATCCGCGCGTTCGTTCAACTCGGCGATCAGGCCGCGAAGCTGCGTGTCCTGCGCCGCGGAGAGTTCCGCGCTAAGGAAGTCGGGTCCGCCTCCGCCGCCTCCGCCGCCCGGACCGGGGCCGGGGCCGAAGCCGATGCACGAGCCGATCCCCTTGACGCAGCCGAGGATGGAGAGCAACTGCCCGAGAAAGGGGACGTTCTTGCCGAGCGCCTTCATGCAGTCCAGGATGGCGCCGGCGGCGTCGGCGGCCGAATCGCTCCCCAGGCCGCCGCTCGTCGCCTCGCTGACGGCGGTCTCGCCGGCCGAGGCGATCGAGACGACGCACTTGGGCACGTCGCTCAGCGGAATGAAGTTGATCGCGCACTTGAAGATCGCCTTGAGGATGCCGTCCTTGCAGTTGTCGCAGAGCTTGGTCTCCGGCGGCGGGGTGATGGTGCCGCCGCCGGGCCCGCCGGGCCCGCCGTAGCCGCCGGGGCCGTAGCCGCCGTAGCCGCCGATGAACGAGCTCAGCGCGTCGAGGATCGCTTGCGCGGCGCACGTGTTGAGGCCGACCTCGATCGACGTGACGGCGGTGTTGAACACCGGGCCGCCGCAGATGTAGAAGTAGATGGTCCCGATCGGGACGATGCACGGGTCGCCCCCGGCCGCCTCCAGCCCCTCGACCTCCGGCAGCCGTTCGACGGTCACCGGCACGGTGATGGAGCTTCTGGCCGGCAGCGTGCCGAGGTCGACGCTCAGGGCCGTCAGGCGGAAGCCCGACAGCGAGGGGAGTTGCAGCTTGACCCCTTCCGCGGCGATCAGGCCGTGGTTGGTGATCGTCACGTCGATCTGCGCGCTTTGGCCGGGCGCCAGCTCCGGCAGCCGCGGCGGCGCCTCGATCGTCACCACCGGCGCCGGCACGTTGGTCTCGAACGTCGATTCGAGCGTGATCTTGTAGTGGTCCTGGATCTCCGTCGGCACCACGTTCCAGGTGTAGGTGACGAGCTGGCGCTGGACGAACACCGTCGACTCGTTGACGATGCCGGGAGTGATCCGGATCGTGTTGCGGTAGACGCCGTGCTTGTCGGCCTCGACCTCCAGCAGATAGCTCCCCTCGCGCAGTCCGGTCAGCGTGACCGTCCCGGAGGTGTCGGTGGTCGTCTCGGCCACGATGATGGAGTTGTCGAAGGCGTCGCGGACGCGGACGTGGGCGCCGGCCACCTTGGGCTCGCCCTCGACCTGGTAGGTGAAGTCGTCGGTCACCACCACCCGCAGATCGCCCACGGCCGTCGACACGGCGCGGAAGCGGAAGTCGACGTTCGTGAAGAAATTATTCGAATCGACGACGACCAGGTTGCCGGTGTAGACGTTCAAGGGCAGGTTCGCGGCCGGGGTCAAGGCCAGCGTGACGACGGTCGACTCCCCCGGCGCCAGCGGCGGCAGCGCGCCGACGCTCGCCAGCTTCAGCCAGGCGAAGTCCGCGGGGAGCCGGACCTCCATCGGCCCGGTCGGCGCCCCGCCGGTGTTGGTCAACTGGAACGAGACGAACGTCTGGGCGCCGCGCACCATCCCCGTTTCCAGGTATCCGGGGTTGGCCGCGAGCGTCGGCGTCAGCGGAACGACGTCGAGGACGCCGCGGATCTGGAGCGTCGCTCCCTCCGCGGTCTGGACCTGGATGATGATCTGGCCCCGCCGCAACGAGGCGTCGCGGGCCGTCAGCGCGTACTTGAGCTTGATCGAGCCGCCGCCGGGCAGGACCTCGGGCGCTTCCAGGGTCGCGTCCACGGTGCTCATCCCCGACAGACTGGCGCTCAGGCCGGTCAGGGGCGCGTCGCCGAGGTTCTGAAGCGTGATCTCGCCGCGGAGCGCCACGCCGGGAGTCAGTCGCAGGGAGAGCTGGTCCGGAATCGGCTGCATGCCGATGAGCGTGAAGGCGTCCTGCGGCGCCGGGTCCGCGGCCATGCCCGGGTGGTCGGCGCTGATCGCGTAGCGGCCGGCCTCGAAGGGGAGCGGGGTGAACGTGGCCGTGAAGTTGCCGTCGGCGTCGCTGACGGCGTTGATGATCCGCCGCGTGCCCTGGACGACCACGCGGATCGAGACCGGCCGACCCGCGACCGAGACCCCCTCGGCCGCCGCGACCACGCGGCCGCGGAGCGGGACCGGGGTCCCGTTGGGCGCCGTCTCCACGTCGGTCTCGACCGTCGCCCGGTAGGCGGGCGCGACCGTCACCGTCACCGAGGAGCCGACGTTGTTCGCCTCCTCCCCCTCGTTGACGAAGTTCGCCGCGTCGGTCGCCACGTAGACCCGGTAGGTCCCGGGGGTCGACGGCAGGTTGTAGCGCCGGGTCACCTCGTAGAACTCGCCGACCTTCAGCGGGCCGGATTGCGAGACCGAGCCGAGCAGTTCGTCGTCGCTCGGGAACGAGTCGGCCGACAGGTAGACCTTGTCGGTCCACGACCCCAGCGCCGAGGAGAGGCCGTCGTTGCGGACTCGCCAGGTCACGTCGATGGCGTCGCCGGTCAGGCCCGACGTCTTGCCGACCGTGACGGTCGGCACCCGGAGGTCGGGCAGGTTGACGTCGGTGACCAGGACCGTGGCGATCCCGTCGCCGTGGCCGGCCGCCCTCGCGGTGATCGTCACCGCCTTGTTGCCGTCGAGCACGCCGTCGTCGACGCCGCGGATGACGAACGGGTCGGACGCGACCCGCCCGGCCGGGATCGTCACGAAGGCCGGCGCGGTCGCCTCGCCGACGTCGCCGCTTTGAATCGCCACGACCAGGTCGGCGTCCGGGGGCGTGTTGCGGGTGACCGTGGCCGTCCCGGTCCCGCGCTCCGAGATCACGCTCTTGTCGAGATCGATCCGCAGCGAGGGACCGTCGGCGTCGGCGACCTCGATCGTCGCCGCCGTCGTCCCCAGGTCGAGGACCACGCCCGAGTCGGTCACGACCCGCGCCACGATCGTGACGGTCTGAAGGCCGTCGACGATCCCGTCGGCGACGGCGTGGATCGGGAACGTGCCGCTGGTCTGGTTGGGCGCGATCACCATGGCGGCCGGGACCAGGATCTCGGAGGAGTCCAGGCTCGCGAGGGCCACCGTCAACTGGTACGGGCCGGCGACGCTCCGGGTGATCGTGCCGATGGCGGCCGGCGCGGGCGCCCCCTCGGAGATCCGCGCCGTGGAGAGCTTGATCGTCAGTTGCGGGACGTCGTCGTCGGTCACGTCGACCGCGTCGGCGCCGGCGACGAATCCGGTCGCCGTCGCCCGGAAGGTCACGTGGCGGGTGCCGTCGATGACGTTGTTGTCGACCGCCATGACGTTGAAGACGACCGATTCCCGGCCCGCCGGGATCGTCACCTGGAGCGGGGCCCCGGCCTTGGTGGGGGTGTCGCTTTGAAGCGTCACCACCAGCGGGTTCGTCGTCGGCGTGTTGCGGCGGATCGTCGCCGTGGTCGCGGGGTTGGTCGCGTTCTCGGCGAAGACGCGGTCGGCGATGGTCAAGGTCAACGTCGGCTTGTCGTCGTCGAGCACCCGCAGCCCGGCCGTCCCCGGCTCGTAACCGGCCGCGGAGGCGGTCAGCGTCGCGTCCAGATCGCCGTCGACCCGCCCGTTGTCGATCGTCGCGACGGCGAACGAGGCCGACGTCCTCCCGGCGGGGATGACGACCGTCGCCGGCGCCCCCAGGCGGCCGGGGGCGCTCCAGGCCAGCGTCACGGTCAGGTCGCCGGTCGCGTCGCCGTTGCGCGTCACCGTCCCCCGGACGGCGCCGGCGGCCGACGCCTCGGAGACCTCGGCGCGGTCCAGGGTCAGCGTCAAGGCCGTCGGCAAATGGATCGACGATTCGGCCACCGCGTCATTGTTCGTCTCGTCCAGCTCGGCGATCTGGCCGCGGACGTCGGCCCGCGCGATCAGCCAGCGGTCGCCCGACCCGAAGGTCGGCAGGGTGATCCGGCCGGTTCGGACGAGGCTCCCTCCCGCGGCGATCGTCAGGCCGCTCGCCGCGAACTGGCCCAGCAGCAGGTCGTCGCCCACCGCCGCGTCCGAGGACAGGTAAATGGAGTCCGTCCAGTCCCCGACGACGGCGGCGTTCCCGTCGTTGACGACGGTCCAGGACACGTCGACGCTCTGGCCGAGCTGGATCCCGGTCGCGGGGCTGACGGTGATCGTCGTGACGCGCAGGTCCGGATGGGGACGCGCCGCGACGGCGATCTCGACCGCGGCCGAATTGTTCGCCTCGGCGTCGCCGGACGAGACGTATTCGAAGATTCGATTGGTCGCGTCGACCGTGACGGTGACGCGAAGCGCGCCGACGCTCGACGCGCCGTCGGGCAGCCGGAAGGCGTAAGAGCGGTCGACGCCGCCTCCGGGGGCGACGTCGCCGAGCGTCGCGGCGTCGTAATAGACCGTGGTGTTCAGCAACGTCTGGCCGGTCGTCGTGTTCTGGATCGTCACGCGGTCGTGCCAGCCGCCGCCGGCGGCCAGGTCGCCCGCGTTGGCGTCGGTCCAGGAGACGGTGATCGTGTCGCCGCTGACCGGATTGGCCGGCGCGACCGTCAGGCCCGCGACCTGAAGGTCGGCGTGGGGGGCCAGGGTCGAGGCGGTCGCGGCCGCGGCCGAGTTGTTGGCCTCGGCGTCGTCGGCCGTGTCGTACTCGACGACTCGGTTGGTCGCGTCGACGGTGACCGTGACGGTGATCGCGCCGACGCCGGCGACGCCGTCGGGGAGGCGGAAGGCGTGGGAGCGGTCGACGCCGCCTCCGGGAGCGACGTCGCCGTCGTAATAGATGGTGGTGTTCAGCAGCGTCTGGCCGGTCGTCGTGTTGAGAACCGTCACGCGATCGTACCAACCGCCGCCGGCGGGCAGGTCGCCCGCGTTGGCGTCGGTCCAGGCGATCGTCAGCGTCCCGCCGGATTGTAGGGGGCCGCTCGACGTCACCGCCAGGTCGGCGACCTTCAGGTCTCGGATGACGTCGAGCGCGACCCGCGCGGAGTTGTTTTGCTCGGCGGCGGCGTGACCGTCGGCGTTGAACTCGTAGACCTGGTCGAGCGCGTCGATGGCGACGCTCAACTGGTAGCGGCCGGGGGACAGCCCGGACAGGGCTTGCGACCGGGCCGACGTCGCTCCCGCCGCCAGCGGGTCGGCCGACGGCGGATCGAGGCTGATCGGGACGCCGCCGGTCGTCAGGTTCACCACCGTGAGGCGCTCGACCCAGTTTCCCGCCGCCGCTCCGTCGCCGCGGTTGGCCGCGGTCCAAGTCGCCGTGAACGCGCCCGAGGCGTCCGCCGCGCCGATCGCCAAGTCCTCGACCTTCAGGTCGGGGTAAGGCGCCAACGCGACGTGGATCGTCCCGTTCGCGGCGGTCACGTTGTCCCCCTCCAGCAGGAACTCGTTGACCGCGTTGGCGCTATCGGTGAAGACGAACAGGTGGAAGTCCCCCGAGAGGCCGTCGGGCAGCGTGATCGTGGGGGTGTTGACGTAGGCGTCGCCAGGGCCCAGGATCCCCGCGTGCGCGAAGACGCCGACCGTGACGTCGTCCTCGTTGCCGAAGATCGCGTCGGTCGACAGCACGACCGCGTCGGTCCACCCCGCGACCCCGGTCCCGAGTTGGCCGACGTTCTGGACGGTGTAGCTGAAGCTCACCCGTTGCCCGCTTTGCGGGCTCGTCCCGGCCGGGCGGTCCACGCTCGTGACCTGGAGGTTCGGGAACGTCACGCTGCCGGTCGGCACGATCTGGACGTCCATGAGGTAGGCGCTGATCGTCGAGCCGGTGTCGTTGCCCGCCCGCATCACCGCGTAGTACCTCCCGGTCTCGGTGATGTTGACCTGCGCCACGCCGTCGAACGGCCGTCCGCCCACCGACTCGACCATGTAGCCGTTCTGGGCGTCGTAGAGGCTCACCACCGGGTCGATCGGGCTGCCGTCGGGCTTGCGCGACGTCAGGAAGACCGTCTCGCCGGCCGCGATCGTCCCCAGGTCGAAGTAGTCGAGATCGCCCGGCTGCGATACTCCCGCCACGCCGCCGAACCGGGTGTCGTTGGTCGTGGACAGGGTGACGGTCGTGGCGGCGGCCAGGCCGTCGTTGGGTTCGCTTTCGAGCAGGGTGGTCGCGGCCGAGGCGGTCTGGACCAGGACGCGGTACTCGCCGAAGTAGTTGGCGTCGTAGTTGAGGACGGCCACTCGATACGCGCCGCTCGTCGCCGCCGTCTGCTTGGCGAACTGCCCCCGCGGCTGGTTGTAGCCGTTGACGAAGCTCGCCAACCGCGAGCCGTCGGGGTTGTAGATCACGAAGTTAAGCCGGCTGTAGCTCGACGCGGGGGCGAACGGCGTCTCGAACGCGAGCAGGATCTGGTCGCCCGCCGCCGCCTCGAAGCTGAAGTAGTCGGCGTCGCTCGTGGAGGAGAGGTTGCCGCGGCCGGCCCAGCCGCGAAGCGTCGACCCGACCGGCGACTCGACGGCCGCCAGGGGCGTCGCCGTCGCCTGCGTGTCGTTGGAGCGGTTCTCGGTCGCGTACCCGGCCAGGGGCGCGACGTCGAAGCTTCGAACGAAGGGCGCCGCCTGGGCGTTGCCGAACCGATCGGTCAGGCCCGAGACGGTCAGCCGGTACGAGCCCGGCTGCAGCGGCCCGTCGACGATCCGATAAGTGACGGCGAACCCCCCGCCGTATCCCGGACTGGAGATCGCGTAGACGACGTCGTCCGCCGTGTCGAACAGGCCGTCCGGCCCCGCCGCGCGGAGGTCGTACCGGGACGGGTCGTTCGCCGACGCCGGCGCGAGGTCCTCGTTGAACTCCAGCGTGATCCGGTCGATGACGTCCGTCGTGGTCGCGCCGCCCGTCGGCGGGCTGGCGCTGACGAGTTCCGGCCGCGTCGCGCTGCCGGCCGCGACGTCGAGCAGATACTGACCCAGCAGCCCCGCGCCAGACGCGGCCCGAACCCGCGCGTAGTATGCCCCGCCGGTCGCGGCCACGACCCGCGCCGAGCCGTCGTTCGGGTCTCCGTCCTCGTCCGCCAGCGTCACGCCCGCCGCGCCGAAGAGGACCTGGACCGCGGCCGCGAGCGTGCTCGATCCCGGCGGCCGCGCGGTCAATTCGATCACGGTCCCGGCCGGCAGGTTGCCCAGGAAATAGACGTCGCCGCCGTCGCCGGTGGTGATCGCGCCGGAGATCGTTCCGACCATCGTCGAACCCGCGGCCGTCGTGAGCGCCGCCGCGTCGGCGTTGGAGGCGGAGTCGTTGGCGGTTCCGGAGGCGTAGTCGTCCTCGGCCTGGACGCCGGCGGGGGCGAGGGTGACGCGGAGGCGGTACTCGCCCTGGAAGTCGTAGTTGGAGCTTACGGCCACCCGGTAGACGCCGGGGGTCGGCAGGACGACCGGGCGGGACTGGCCCTGGCCGTTGTACGCCGAGTAGAAGGTGGAGACCTGCCGCCCGGCGGCGTCGTAGGTCCGATAGTACAGGCCGCTGGCGGCGGGGTTTCCGGGGACGTCGGCGGCGACGGTGAGGACGTCGCCGGCTTGGGCGGAGAAGGAGAAGTAGTCGACGTCGGCGGTGGAGGAGAGGTTGCCGCGGGCGTAGCCGGAGCGGACGCCGGAGCCGGCGGGGTCCTCGGCCAGCGTGATGGCGGGGTCGCCGGTCAGGATCCGGACGAAGCCGCCGGAGTCGGTGGCGGCCAGGTCGATCCGGCCGTCGCCGTCGACGTCGCCGACCGCCACCCCGTAGTTGGAGTTGGGCAGGGAGTATTGCGCCCCCGCGAAGCCGGTCCCGACGTTGTAGGCCACGAACGCCCGGCCGTAATAGCCGCCGAGCGCCAGGTCGATCCGGCCGTCGCCGTTCGGGTCGGCGGCGACGATCCCCACCGAGTAGTTGGAGCCGGTCCCGAGGTTGTAGGTCTTGGCCGTGGCGAACGAGCCGTCGCCGCGGCCCGCGAGGACCGAGAGGTTGTCGGAGGAGTCGTAGTTGGCGGTGGCGACGTCGAGCACGCCGTCGCCGTCGAAATCGGCGGCGACGATCGCGTAGGGGTTGTAGGAGCCGACGGCGAAGGTGGTGGCGGCGGAGGCCGGGACGAACGAGCCGTCGCCGTTCCCCTTGAGGAGGGCGACCGAGTTGCCGCCGTAGTTGGCGGCTATCAGGTCGACGACGCCGTCGCCGTCGAAGTCGCCGACGGCGACGCCGGTCGGATTGCCGTTGGAGGCGTATGCGGCCTGGGGGGCGAAGGTCCGGCTTCCGGTCTGGAGAAAGACGCCGAGGTTCTTGCTGGAGTAGTTGGCGACGACGACGTCGGACCTGCCGTCGCCGTCGAGGTCGGCGACGGCGAGGAACCGGGGGTCGCCGGCGGCGAGGACGGTGGGGGTCGTCTCGAACGAGCCGTCGCCCTGGCCCCAGAGGATGGCGACGGTGTTGGGGCCGTCGACGCCGACGACCAGATCGAGCTTGCCGTCGCCGTCGACGTCGGCGGCGACGACGCCCAGGGGGCTGGAGC
>ERZ778018.550-NODE-550-length-52478-cov-13.568357_pt1 | contig 52478 bp, 47 predicted proteins | sample MGYA00375748_ERZ778018 | MGnify/ENA primary metagenome ERZ778018 (study PRJEB29350, sample SAMN05509839) | bioreactor metagenome | biome: bioreactor; material: wastewater | place: South Africa: University of Cape Town | collected 2014-04-22 ... | reverse complement strand
TCAGTTCGGTAAATCGCGGAATGATGCCGCCGCCGTAACCGAATACGCCGACGGTGCCGCCTTTCCAGTAGCCCTTCATGTGCTGATAGGAGGTTTCCAGCTGACCCATCAGGTCAACCATCATGTCGCTGTCTTTGGCCAGGCGCTTGAGACCGGCCACAAAGCTGGGCCACGGGCCGCTTTCGAGCTGGTCGAGCATGGGTGTGTCGCGGGGGGTACGGGTAGACATGGCGGTCTCCAATTACAAAGAAGACAAATCCCAGTCTAGACAATACCCGACTGTTTTTATCGGGATTACCCAAATGGGTAGGTGGCCGCTCCGACAGAATTTTCAATGGACAAAAACGGGCGGCACTCAAGGCTCACAAGAGCGCGACCGAGGCACGGGTTTGCCTGCACGGAGCGGGGGAGGAGGGGGAGCCCTGCCGCCGCCCGCTGCTCGATATCGCCACGCTTGGCTGCCGTCTACCTGCCCACAGCGAGATGGTTGATCACCTTGTCCACAGCGAACAGGCACCAGGCGTCCTGCTCGGCCCGGTCTTTTTCCGTTTGGCTGGCCACCAGTCCCTCCAGGGTAACGACGTAATTGCGGGTGTGGATGCCAATCTGCTCGGGGTGGGGAATCATCGGATCCATTTCCAGCACCAACGACAGGGCATCGCTGAGTTCGTCGTCGTTGTCCTGTTCCGGCGGCGACACTTCCAGCCCATCCACCACGTCGCGACAGCCCGGCACCCACCACGCCAGCACCCCCGCCAGCCGCTTGTGCGTAAGGCTGATGACCCAGCCATCCAGCGTTACCACCCCGTCCGTCACCGAGGCCAGAATATCGCCGCTGGCGTCTTCGCCGCCGGCTTCCTGCACAGTGATGGCCTGTCCCTTCTTCATCACGCGCAAGGTGCTGTTCTTCAGCTCGCGTGCATCAAGCAATAAGGTTTTGAGGCCATCCAGAATCTCGCCGTCGCCCTTGTGCTCGGACGGTGCCACATGCAGCCGGTCCACCACGCCGCGCACCTCGGGCGTCGTCCCCGCGATTTCCAGCACCCGTTTTTTTGCAGCCACACTTCCCACATTGCCTTCCACCACCAAGGCGTTGTCGTCGGTCATATCGATCTGGATGGGCCAGCGATGCAGATTGATATGCGGCTCGCGTTCAAGCGCCGCCCATAGCGTTTTGAGGGTGGGATTTCCATTTTTCATGTCGGGGCACCTCCCAGTTCAACATAGCATCCTCACGCTTCGCTGCTCGATACGATTTTGGCGCTCCGCCTACGTCTCGTAGCCGTCCAGATCGATACCGGAACGGCCGGGCGCAAGGATGTTGTTCGGGTCCAGGGCGCGCTTGATGGCGTGTTCCACGTACCGCTTGACCGGGCCGTAACTGCGTGCCCCCCGCTCCTGGAAGCGGGTATTGACGCGGTACACTGCGTAGCCTTCCTTCTCGAACTCGTCCAGCAGCTCGTTGAAGGAAAAAGGCTAGCCCTGGGCATGCGTGACCGCTGCGTGAATTTTCATATCTAACTCCGTGTGATGGGTTCTAAGGACACTTCGTTTTTAGCTCATATCTGAATCCACGTTTCCGCGACGGAAAATTTCTTTGGCGACCGAAATCGAACACCAGCCGGCACGCATGCGCCGCGAACTTCGCGGCGCGACATACATGAGATCTGTAGAAGGTAGTAGGCGGAGGGAGTTGTCGGGACAAAACTGATTGTGTGTCGGTTGTTCGGTAGGGAGATGAGAGGCAGCGGGAAACCCTGGTTACCGAAGTTCCGTTGTCCTGGCAGCAAGCCAGGCGCGTAACCATTCAAGTACGTTATTTTACATAATATACATTATGCGAAGTAGACGAGGTCAAGAGGCAATCCGTGCCGCCTCGGAAACCCGCATTCCTGCGTCGGCAAAACCGCCCCGTTTCGGGACGGTCGTTCGCTTTTTGTGACTGTCACGAAAACCTCGGTTCGGGGTCTGCGTTGCCTTGCTCAAAATTTGTGCAGCCTCTGAAAGTCCTGATAGGCGAACGGCTAAGTAACACTATCCGTTCAGTCTCATTTTGAGACTTTCGGGACGCATTTCTGGACAGCCTTGCCCCGCGCCATCGTTGGGCTGGCGGCTCGTTCCTCCCCGCAAACCCATTGAATCTGTTTTTGATCCAACGGACAGAGGGTGCAGTATGAGCAGAAACTCTCTCACCGTGGCTATGAAGCCGACGAAAAATGTGCTGGCGTGTGTTCCTCCATGGCGAAGCCTTCGCCATCGGAACGCGCTCCCACTGCGATGGGCTTGCTAAGGACTTGATTCTCCGGTCCTTGAGCGGTTTTGAGATGAAAGCGATGAACTCAATCGCGCTGCACGCCTTCATGTCGCGCCTTCCTCTACCATCCGCATGCGTTGCTTCAGGCTCAGCCATCCCAGCGACGCTGCGGCGAGAGCGAGCCAGGGGATGAGCACAAGATTCATCGCCTGCCATCCCAAGACTTCAAACAGGCCGCCGGCACCGAACGAGCAGACCAGGCCGACGGCGAAGATCGACATGTCATTGATGGCCTGCGCCTGCGCTTTCTCCGCCGGAGCATAGGTGCTGGTGAGCAGGGTCGTGCCGCCGATGTACATGAAATTCCAGCCCACGCCGAGCAGAATCAGTGCGCTGGAAAACGAGCCGAATCCCGTTCCAGTCAGGGTCATGAGGATGTGGCCGAAAAACAGCGCCACGCCGGTCAGCATGATTCGCAATACGCCGAAGCGAGCGATCAACGAACCCGTGAAGAACGAGGGCAGGAACATGCCCAGCACGTGAAGCTGGATGACCGTGGCAGCGGTGCCCAGCGCGTGGTGGTGATGGACCATCGCGATTGGTGTGGCGGTCATCGCAAGGATCATGATGCCGTAGCCTGTGGCGGAGCCGAAGATCGCCACCAGGTACGCGGGCTGCCTGATGACCTGCTGCCACGGCCGTCCCTTGCCGTTCTCCACCACAGCCTGTGCCGGCGCCGGTACGTGCAGGCCCAGCAGGACGCCGGCGGCAACCAGCGACACGACGGCGAGGATCAGGAACGAGCCCAGGTACTCGGGCTGCAGAATGGGCCCACCCAGCCGGGCCAGCATGGGACCAGCCAATGCCGCGACCACGCCGCCGGCCATGACCAGTGAGATCGCCCGCGGGCGGAACGCCTCGTCGGCCACCTCGCTTGCAGCAAAGCGATAGAACTGGGCGAACGCCTGATAGTTGCCGACGAGGAACGTCCCGAGCGCAAGCGCCGGGAGCGAAGCGCTGGAAATCCCGAAAGCAGCAACGAGGCCGCCGGCCACCCCCAGGAGCGTGCCGCACAGGAAGCCGGTTCGGCGCCCGACGCGGGCCATCCACATCGAGGCGGGGAACATCATGGCGGCGGTTCCCCGGAACATGGTGGCGATAGGCAAGGTCGCCCATCGCGGCGACTCGGCGATCTGGCCTCCCGCCAGTCCTCCCACCGTCATGACCATGACCGAGACAACCTGGAACAGCGCCTGCGCGCTCGCAAGGATCAGAACCTGGCGATGCATCGACTTCTTCTGCATGAAAATCCCTACTTATCCATTCTGTTCGAGAATCGGCGGAGCGCACCAGATCGATGATGGCCACGCGAAAGCCCCTAGATCATTAGTCCCGAGTGCCCATCGTCAGCACCATCCGATATCTGGCCTCTCCGGACATCATCCGCCTGTAGGCCTCGTGCGCCCTCTCCAGCGGCATGGTCTCAATCATGGGCCGAACGTCGGCCAGGACGCTGAAATCCAGTGTCTTTTCCGACTCGAATGGCGTGCCGGTGATTGTTCCCTGCACCATGCGCTCACCGCCCACCAGCAGACCAGGCGAAACCGCGAGAGGCTCCTGGCCCACCCCCACTACGAGCAACTTCCCGTGTGGGGCCAAGGCCGGCATGAGTGGCGAAACGGCGGCGCTGTCGGTAATGGTCGTCAGGATCACCTGCGCGCCCCCCATTCCCTGCAAGCGGGCGACGGCATCCTCGGTGTGGGTATCGATATAGACGTGCGCGCCGAGGCGCAGAACCTCGCTGGCGATGTCGGTGCCGCGTCCGATGGCAACGACCTTGAACCCCATCTTGCGTGCGTACTGAACGGCGAGATGGCCCAGACCGCCAATGCCTTGAATGGCCACAAGATCGCCCGCCTGCGCTGCGGATTTTTTGAGCGCGTTGAACGTGGCAAGTCCCGCGCACAGCATGGGCGCAGCCTCCACGGAATCGAGCTCGTCCGGAATCGCAACCAGGCCTGTGCTTCGGGCCAGCATCATTTCGGCATACCCGCCATCCTGGGAGCTGCCCACCGCGGGCTGGTTGCGGCACAGATGGAATTGCCCGCGGCGGCACTGATCGCATTCGTTGCAGTGGCCTCCAAGGCGGCCCACGCCAACGCGCTGGCCTATCTTCCAGCAAGAAGGCGAGCCGGCGCCGATTGCGGCGATTCGCCCGACGATCTCGTGTCCGGGGACACGCGGCAACTCCACGCCGGACTCCCTGCCCTCGACGACCCCGGCATCCGCTCCGCAAATACCGCACGCCTCGACCTGGAGCAGCACCTCGCCCGCACCGGGCTCCGGCGCGGTGCGTTCGACAAGTTCCAGCACACCAGGTTTGCTTACCTGCATGGCTCGATAAGTCTTTTTCATGGCTCCCCTCCAAAGGGAACGGTGCGTATCACGTGCATGGGTGACGCGTCCCCTCCTGGCCCTGGATTGGCGATGGCAGTGCCGCCACGCCGCGGTGCGCCGCATCCACCGCGCCCGCGAGATAGCCTGGAAACTGCGGCGACCACTCGCTGGCGATGCCGGTCAGACGGCCGCACCACGGGCCGGACGAAGCCGCGGCGGCGGGAGGCTCCGCATGCTGGCCGGTAGCGTCCAGATCGGCGGTGGTGGCCGTGTAGGGGTCCTGTGCCCAGTCTTTGATGAACTCGGCTCTGGGCATCGCCGCCTGGGGTCCGAACAGGCGCGCAAGCTGCGCGCGGCAATGCGTGCGCAGCACGTCCGCCGGCACGCGCAGGCGCGCATGCGCTGGCACGCTGAAAAACCCAAACAGCGCTGCGCTGCCACCGGGCATGGAGGCATCGTGGATCTCGCCCAAGGGTCCACTGGTACTGCGGGCTTCCCCGGACAGGCCCTGCTCGCGCCAGAACGGGGTGTCGTAGAGGGCAATGAACTTGGCATGCGACGCCATCCAGGTAGCCGTCGCGCGCCATTGCCGGGCCAGCGCCTGCGGCAAGGCCGGCGAGAACTCGATACGGTCTTCGGCCAGACGCGGCGGCAGCGCCAGCAGCACGTGCTCGACGCGCCACGTCGTGCCGCCGCCGCTGGCGCCTTCGCTGTCCAGCTCGACGCACTGGCCCGTGCTGCGCAGGCGGCGCACCGTCTGGCCGGTGATGACCCGCGTCGCGCCCAGCTTGTGGCGCAATGCGTCGATCAGCGTTTCCATGCCGCCCACCAGGCGCACCGAGGCCGGCGAGTTTGCGTAACCCTGTACCCGCATGGGTGGCTCATGGAGCGAGCGCTCCACCAGCATGTCGCCGGTCTCGAACTGCTCGAAACCTTCCAGTCCAAAATCTCGGACGAGGTGTTGAAGCTGGGGCTGATAGTCGGGCCAGAACCACGCCGGCCCGAGGTCGAAACGGTCGATGCCGCCCGCTGCGTGCCCCGCGTCCACGCTCGCCTGCCCGGTGAAAAAAGCGGACGCGATGCGGCCGCCGAATGTGTCGCGGGCCTCAAGGAGCAGAGTGTCCTTGATGCCTCGCCGTTCGAGCAGAAGGGCGGCATACAGACCGCTCAGGCCGCCGCCAACGATGGCAATGCGTGCGTCCAGCATCGTGCTATGCCTCCGCCATCACGCGCTCGATCCCGGCCTGGGGCGAAGCGACCCATCGGTGCGGGTCGGGCGCAATGATGACGCGGCGGGAGACGTCTGCATGGGCAAGCATGGATATTCCTTCAGGAAACCGCCGATACGCTCCTGCAAGGATTCACGATAGTTGTTCCAGTCTTGCATCATGACAGTTATTCCTGTTCCGTGACGTATGCCGGGCGCCAGCATGACGCCCGGCGTCGAGGACTTATGCGACTTGATAGATGCGCACCTCGGGCTCGGCTCCCAGCAAAGGCGCGAGGCCGCCAACCACATCGGCAGTAAACAGCGCGCTTTGCAGGTAGGCGTTCGCGTTTTCCAGGGTATCGAAGCCATGCAGCACTTGCACGTCTTCGTCGCGTACCAGGAGCGCCTTGGACTTCGCGCCGGCGATGGTGTCGAGGAACGGTCCCTTGTACTTCTGGTAGATGCCGGCGGCGGCAGCACGGTTGGCGTCGGCGATCGTGAGAGTGATTTGCAGATAGACCATGAGCATTTCTCCTTGCTGGGTGGTGGGATAAAACAATCGAAGATGGCGGCAGAAGTGAGGCGCTTGCCCATCGGGCATCAGTTGCGGCCGGCCATCACGCCGCCGTCCACATCCCAGATCGCGCCGGTGACCCAGCTCGCCTTGTCCGAGAGCAGGAAGGTAACGACTTCGGCAACGTCCTGCGGGGTGCCGATACGCCCGATCGGGTGGAAGTTGTTGAAACCCTGCAGGGCGCCATGCACTTCGGCTTTCGGGATGAACCCTTCGTAGATCGGCGTCTCCACCACCGCCGGCGACACCGCGTTGACGCGGATATGCTTCGGGGCCAACTCCATCGCCAGGTGCTGGGTCAGCGAATGCAGGCCGGCCTTGGCCATTGAGTAAGCTGAAGAAGGCGTGGCCGCGATGGCCTGCCTGGCCCACATTGAGCCTATATTGACGATCGCGCCCGGACGATCCCGGGCGACCAGGTTGGCAGCGACCTTCTGGGTGATGAAGAAGAATGCCTTGTTCAGCCTCATGTACTGGTCGTAGTCCGCGCCCTGATGCTCCAGGAAGGGCTTGGGGACGAACACGCCGGCCGCATTGACCAGCAGGTCGACGTCCGAATGCTGCTCGTCGATGGCCTTGAGCAGCACGGCCAGCCCCTCGTCGCTGGACAGATCCGCCGCCAGCGCCCACACCGGGCCCAGCGCGGCCAGTTCCTTGCGCGCTTGCTCGGTCTTCTCCGGTCTGTTACCGACGATCGCCGCGCTGCCGCCTTCGGCAAGAACCATCCGCGCCGTCTGCAGCCCCATCCCGCTGGTGCCGCCGACGACCAGCAGCTTCTTACCCTGGAATTGCTTGCTCATCTGAAATAACGCTCCATATATTGATTGGGGACGCTGCCAATGCACACACCCATGCAACGGGATGCGACTTGCTGCCCATCTGCGAAAGAGTCTCAGTCGAGCCAGTGCCACCTGGAAGAGAAACTTCTCATTCGGATGGAGTCACGGGAGCTTGGTCTCAACTTGAGTAAGATTTTTCGCTGGTTTCACTCCGTAAACAAACGAGATAAAGTCTCTTTCATTGAAAGAAAAACTTTAGCGTATGAAGTCTCCTGTTCACCTGAATGCTTTGCGCGCATTCGAGGCCAGCGCCCGCCACCAGAGCTTTTCCGCGGCGGCGGCGGAACTCCACGTCACCCCGGCCGCGGTCGGCCAACTCGTGCGCACGCTGGAAGAATGGCTGGGCACGCCGCTGTTCGCCCGCAGCGCCAGCGGACGGGCACGGCTCATCGCCACCGAGGCGGCCGAACGTGCGCTGCCGGACATTCGCGCCGGCTTCGACAGGCTTGCATTGGGCCTGGAACGGCTCAAGGAGGGATCGCTTAACGGGGTACTCACCGTGACAGTCAGCCCGGCCTTCGCCGCCAAGTGGCTGCTGCCGCGCATCGACCGGTTTCAAACCGCCTGGCCCGACACGGACGTGCGCCTGGAGACCAGCCTTAAGCCGCTGGATTTCGTTGCCCAGCGCGTCGATATCGGCGTGCGCTACGGCATGGGAAGCTGGTCGGGGCTGACCGCGGACAAACTGATGGACGAGGAGGTCTACCCGGTGTGTTCGCCCAGGCTGCTGCGCGAGCATGGGCGCCAGCAAAAGCCGAGCGACCTGGCACACGAGACCCTGATCCACGATTTGTCGATGGACGGTCAAGCGGGTTTTCCCACTTGGGACGCATGGCTGCGGAAAGCGGGCGTAACGGATATCGATGCCACGCGCGGGATGAGGATCAACAATTCCGCAGCCGTCTTGCAGGCGGCCATCGAGGGGCACGGCATCGCGCTCGCCCGCAGCGTCATGGCGCGCGACGATTTGGCGAGCGGGAGACTGGTGCGATTGTTCCCGGAAATCACTTTTGCGTCGACCCTGGCCTACTATGTTGTTTATCGACCCGAGTGCGCCAGTCTGCCAAGGCTGGCGGCGTTTCGGGAGTGGTTGCTCAAGGAGGCGGCGGAGTAGCCAGGAACGGGCCCTCGGAGCGAAGGGGCTAACTCGCCAACCGGGCTCCATCGCGCAGGTCCGGTTGGCCGCAGGGTCAGGCCAATACGGCCCCTCGACGAACGGGAGACGATATTTCGGCGCAGGCCCGTTCCGCACCTCACAGGCGATGCTTCAATCATGGTCGGCATGTCCTCCGCTCAACATCTCCAGAACCAGGCTGCGGATCATGCTTTCTTCGTCGGCCGGGATGCGCAACACCGGCTTGGACGTCCGCTCGTTAAGCCAGGTATCGTTACGCAAGTTGGCTTCGTGATCGAGCCGGAATCCCATGAAGCCCAAGGGCTCGCAGATCGCGGCGCGAACCTGGGCGGCGTGTTCGCCGATGCCGCCGCTGAATGCCAGCGCGTCGACGCCTCCCGCCTTGGCCGCATAGGCGCCGATGGCGGCGCGCGCCTGCCTGCTGAAATAGTCCACCGCAAAGCGGGCGGCGGGTGTGGCGCTGGCCAGAAGTCGGGCCATGTCGCTGCTTTCGCCGTCCGACAGGGCGAGCAGTCCCATGCGGCGATAGATCAGATCGGTCAGTTCGCCATCGTCGAGGCGCCGGGCCAATTCCAGCATCACGCCGGGGTCGAGGTCGCCGCTGCGCGTGCCCATGGGGATGCCGCCCGCCGGGGTGTAACCCATGCTGGTATCCACGGATTGAAGGTTTTCCAGCAGACACAGGCTGGCCCCGTTGCCGAGATGCGCCACCACCACCCGACCGCGGGCGGCATCGCCGAGCAGCCCCGGCAGCTGGCGCGCGACATGGGCGTAGTTGAGCCCGTGAAAACCATAGCGGTGCAGGCCGAGCGATTGCGGAATCGGCAGGCGGCGGGCGAGTTCCGGCAAGGTGACGTGGAAAGCGGTGTCGAAGCAGGCGATTTGCGGCACGTCGAAGCTTTCCCTGCACAAGTCCACCCCCAGCAGGTTGCCTGGCAGATGCAGCGGCGCGAGCGCGACGACGGATTCCAGGCGCGTCCGCTCGGTGCCGTCGATCAGGCGGGCCGCCTCGGTGATTTCGCCGCCGTGCACCAGGCGATGGCCCACCGCCGCCGGCGTCTCCGTGCCCAGGTCGCGCATCAGGGCGGCGAACGCGGCGCGGTGATCGGGCAAGCGGCCCTGGCCGATATGTTCGAAACGGAAATCCCGCCTGCCGCCGCCCGCCGTGAACAGGCTGGCCTTGAGCGAGGACGAGCCGCTGTTGACGACGAGGATGGACATCAATAGGGCCACTTCCAGTTGCGGATCTCCGGCATGTCTTCCCCGTAACGCTCGATGTATTGCTTGTGCTCGACCAGGCGGTCGCGCATGGCCTGTCTGATATGGGCGGCCCTGGCCTGCATCTTCGGCACCCGATGCATCACGTCCGCGACCAGGTGGAAGCGATCCAGGTCGTTCAGCACCACCATGTCGAAAGGCGTGGTGGTGGTGCCCTCCTCCTTGTAGCCGCGCACGTGCAGGTTGTCGTGGTTGGTGCGCCGGTAGGCAAGACGGTGGATCAGCCAGGGATAGCCGTGATAGGCAAAGATGATGGGTTTGTCGGTGGTGAACAGGGCGTCGAAGTCCCTGTCCGGCAGGCCGTGCGGATGCTCTTCCTTCGGCTGCAGGGTCATCAGGTCCACCACATTGACTACGCGCACCTTCAGTTCAGGGGCGAGCCGGCGCAGCAGATCGACGGCAGCCAGGGTTTCCAGCGTCGGCACATCGCCGCAGCAGGCCATCACCACATCCGGCTCGCCGCCCCCGTCGCTGCCCGCCCATTCCCAGATGCCGATGCCGCTGCTGCAGTGCTTCACCGCCGCCTCCATCGTCAGCCACTGCGGCGATGACTGCTTGCCGGCGACGATCACGTTGATGTCGTTGCGGCTTCTCAGGCAATGGTCGGCTACCGACAGCAGGGTGTTGGCGTCGGGCGGCAGATAGACGCGGATGATGTCCGCCTTCTTGTTCACCACGTGGTCGATGAAGCCCGGGTCCTGATGCGAAAAACCGTTGTGGTCCTGGCGCCAGACGTGCGAGGTGAGCAGGTAGTTGAGCGAGGCGATCGGCCGCCGCCAGGGGATTTCCGTGCGGGTGACCTTGAGCCACTTGGCGTGCTGGTTGAACATCGAATCCACGATGTGGATGAAGGCTTCGTAGCAGGAAAAGAAACCATGCCGCCCGGTCAGAAGATAGCCTTCGAGCCAGCCCTGGCAGGTGTGCTCGGAAAGAATCTCCATGACCCGGCCGTCCGCTGCGAGATGGTCGTCGAAGCCGTAGCGTTCCGCCATCCAGCTGCGGTCGGTGACTTCGAACAGGGCATCGAGACGGTTGGATGCGGTTTCGTCCGGGCCGAAGACGCGGAAGCTGTCCATGTTGCCGGCCATCACGTCGCGCAGAAAGCCCCCCAGCACGCGCGTGGCCTCGGCATCGGCATGGCCCGGCCGATCCACCGTCACCGCGTAATTGCGGAAATCCGGCAGGCGCAATTCGCGCAACAGGATACCGCCGTTGGCGTGCGGGTTCGCCCCCATGCGGCGCTCCCCTTTGGGCGCCAGCGCGGCCAGTTGCGGAATCGGGGCGCCGTGCGCGTCGAACAGCTCGTCCGGGCGGTAGCTTTGCATCCATGATTCCAGCAGTTTCACGTGTTCGGGCTTGCTTGCCATCTCGGACAGCGGAACCTGATGCGAGCGCCAGTACCCTTCGGTTTTCAGCCCATCCACCTCTCTCGGGCCGGTCCAGCCTTTGGGGGTGCGCAGGATGATCATGGGCCAGCGCGGCCGCGTCATGTCGCCCTCCTCCCTCGCCTTGCGCTGGATCTCCTTGATCTCGGCCAGCACCGTGTCGACCGTGGCGGCCATCTTCCGATGCATGGCTTCGGGGTCGTCGCCTTCGACGAAATAAGGCGTGTGGCCATAACCGACAAACAGCTTTTCCAGTTCGTCATGGCTGATGCGCGCCAGCACTGCCGGGTTGGCGATCTTGTAGCCGTTGAGATGCAGGATGGGCAGCACCGCGCCATCGGTTCTCGGGTTGAGGAATTTGTTGGAATGCCAGGCCGCCGCCAGCGGCCCGGTTTCCGCCTCGCCGTCGCCCACCACGCAGCAGGCGATCAGGTCGGGCGTGTCGAATACCGCACCGTAGGCGTGAGCCACTGCGTAGCCCAGCTCCCCGCCTTCGTGGATCGAGCCCGGCGTTTCCGGCGCAACGTGGCTGGGGATGCCGCCGGGAAAGGAAAACTGCCGGAACAGACGACTCATCCCTGCCGCATCCCGGGAAACGTTGGGATAAAACTCGCTGTAGCTGCCTTCCAGCCAGGTGTTGGCCACCATTGCCGGCCCGCCGTGGCCGGGGCCGGCAATGTAGATCATGTTCAGGTCGTCGCGCCGGATGACCCGGTTCATGTGCGCATAGATGAAATTGAGGCCGGGCGTGGTACCCCAATGGCCGAGCAGACGCGGCTTGATGTGTTCCAGGGTGAGCGGCTGTTTCAGCAGAGGATTGTCGAGCAGGTAGATCTGCCCGACGGAAAGGTAGTTGGCGGCGCGCCAGTAGGCATGGAGTTGCTCCAACGCTTCGGCGGAAAGCGGATTCGCTTGCATCGTGTACTCCTTCACGCGCTGGATAGGGCCGGGAAACTGCCTGGAAGCCGCTTGACGCGAAAACACAGGCTGCGTGGCCGCCTCATCGAGCCGGAGGGAGCCCTATCCGGCTTGTCCACTGTTCAGCGCCCGAGCAATCTACGTCCGAACTGCCACGCGCCCCAGACGAGGCCGAGCCCGCGGCCCAGGCGCCGCGGGCGCAACGCCGCAATCGTGAGCGTGGCGCCCACCAGCAAGGCGGGATGGCGTCCGAGGTAACACAGCGCGGCCACGCCCCGGTCCGCCAACGCCAGCCGCGCGCGCCAGGGCGCCATGTTTTGCGCCAGCACCGTACGCTGAGCGGCCGCCTGCGCTACCAGGCGTTCACGGCGTTCGGCCAGCCGGGTTGATTGTCTGTTCACGAGGGATGGCCAAGCTGCTGCCGGTCTTTGGACAATTCAGCCAGGCTTGCGGCGAACAATTTCGGCTTGGTTTTCAGCTTGTGCTGCGCAACGCCAAACGCCGCCGCGCCGCCTGCCAGGAAAATTCCGCCAAGCCCGCCCAATGCCAGAAGCCGGTGGCTGTCCCAGAATGCGGCCGCAACCAGGATCGCCAGCAACACTACACCCACGCCCAGACAGAACAGCGCGACCAGCATCATCGCCAGCACGGACATCAGCCGCGCCCGTTCTTCCTCCAGATCCACGGACAGCAACTCGATCCGGGTATGGACAATGGCAATCAGGCTTGCGGCAAGTCCTTTCAGCGAGTCGAACAGTCCTTTGCTTCCGCCTCGCGTTTCTTCGCTCATGACCGGTCGGCTAGCGACGGCCCATGAGGAAACCGATCAACACTCCAAGGCCGGCCGAGATGCCGATCGCTTTCCAAGGATTCTCGTGGACATAGACGTCGGTCGCCTTGGCTGCCGCCTTGGCCCGTACCAGCAGCGCCGCCTCGGCATCGGCCATTCTGGCCTTCGCCGCGGCGAGCGACGCTTCCGCTTTGGCGCGCACCGTTGCCAGTGCCTCGCCGCCCTGGTTGGCCGTCGCCTTGATCAAAGCCTCCGCATCCGACATCACCGTCTTGAAATCGGCAATCAACTGTTCTTTGGCCGCGTCGGAAGAATCGGTTTCGCCCACTGCGTTTCGAGTGCTCATTGTTATTTCTCCATCAGGTTTGATGCAATGAAAGAATGCTGCCCTTGAATGCACGACAGCATGCGCCTCCTTCTTGTATAGATCAATACAGCCGCAGCATCTGGGACCGCGAATAGCCACGAATCCGGGATCAGGCCGGCAGGCTCGGCGTCGCCTCCGCATGCCGGCCAGACGATTGCTATATTGAGAAGCGGGCTGGAAATATGCCGACAGGCCTGAGCATGAGAATGCAACCCGCTGCGGAGGAACCGAAATGGCTGGAAAGACAAGTGCGCCCGCGATACAGGAAGGCCGCTCCAACATGGCAAGGGGGCGCAATCCCGAACGCGAGGAACGCCTGAACATGATTCGCGAGGCTGCCTATTACCGGTTTATGCGGCGTGGCCATGCCCATGGCTTCGATCTTGAAGACTGGCTTGCCGCCGAGGCGGAGCTGCTTGCAGGACTTCCCGAGCCAGGCGCGACCGCTACGGCCGCACCGCCCGAATCCGCAATGCAGCAGCGCAGCACCCATAGCCCGCGGGAAGACGAGGCGCTGAAGCGGATCATCAAGAAGCACCCGCAAAGGGACATCCCGCAGATTGAAGGCATCGATCCGCAGGAAGCGCCGCTGCGGGAATAAGGCCGACGCCCGCCCCCCCGCGGACACGTGCCGAGCGGCGCCTCCGGCGCTTCGGGATCGACGCGCGCTAATGCAACTCTTCATCCTGGTCGTGATGGAAGACCAGTTCCCCCAGTTCGACTCCGACCGGCTTGCCCAGCGGCTTGCCGTGCACATCCACCGCCTGAAACAGCCAGCGTCCATCCGACAGCCAGCAGTAACCGAACTGCTCCTGGTAGAAACATTCCTTGGGTTCCATGCTGCCTGCCTTTCTGCTGGGCCGTCGTTCTTTTTGAGTCTGGCATATTATGAAAACGATGCCAGCCTTCGGAAGAGCCCGCCCGATGGCCGCGAAGCGCCTTGCCTGTTCGCGCTTGACGCCAGCCGTCCCTGCGGCGAACGGCTGGCCGCCGCGCTCGGTGTGGCACTTGCCCGCCACGAAGGATGTCCGGCGCGAGACCGGAAAATCTTCTGCTATACCTTGACATAGGCAGTGAGATTGAAAAATTCACGATCCGCTCCTGTGGCCCGGACATGCAGGAAAAGCCATGACCCGAAATTCCATCGATGTTGCCAGTCGCGTCAGCCCGCAACTGTCCGCGCTGCTCAGAAGCCGGATCAACAACCCGGAGTGCGAACAGCCCGTCACGCTGATGGCGGTGCGCCGCTTTCTCGGCGACCTGCTGCCCGCCGATTTCAGCGAGGCCGAACGGATGCACCATTTCGACGCCGGCGAATCGCTGCTCGACGAACTGGACGCGCTCATCGAGGAGTTCGGGGCAAGCGCGCTGGCCGTCGATTTCACGCAGGCCGCCGCCAGCGAATCGCTCTCGCGCGCAATCGAGGCGGTGATCAACGACGAGAACCGCGAAAACCCGCCCACGCTTGCGGCGATCCGTGAGGCCATCCTGGCCGGGTTGGGCGCCAGAATGGTGGGGGACGGCGTGCTGGAAGACGACGAGGGCGACACGCTGCTGGCGGAAATCGAGGCGCTGATCGAGCAGTTTGGCGCCGACACCCTCGCCGAAGATTTTCTGCGCTACGAGTAGCCTGCCCAGGAACGGGGGAAACCGGCATGTGGAACAAGCGGCAATCGAGACGTGTTCTGGCAGGGGTGCTGGTGGGGCTGGGCGGCGTGCTGATGGTGCTCGCACCCGAAATATGGGCCGGCCTGCTGGTACTTGCGCTGGGCGTGGTCGTCGAGCTGGCGGGAATCGCGCTGGAACGCCAATCCTAGCCTGCCACTGCGATGGAAGCAGGCAGCGGGTTCTCATCCGCATCGGCGACCGGGCTCCGCTACGCTGCGCAAGAAGCAGCCGCGATCCGTCCTGCCTGGGTTCTTCGTCTTCACCGAAGGAGCGCAATATGAAAGATCGATTCACTGGATTTCACCCCGTCCGTCGCGACCGCCTGCTCCAGGAAACGCGCCACGACACCTACCAGGCCAAGCACAAGCTGCCGGAGCCCACGGTTTGCCCGCAATGCGGCGCAGTATTCCACGATGGGCGCTGGCAATGGCGGGTGAGGCCGGCCGAGGCCCACGAGGAAACCTGCCCGGCGTGCCGCCGCATTCACGACGAATTTCCGGCCGGCTATGTGACCGTGAACGGAGCGTTCTTCACGGATCATCGCGAGGAGCTGCTCCAGCTGGCCAGGAACGAGGAGGCTCGCGCCAAGGCGGAGCATCCCCTGAAGCGGATCATGAAGATCGAGGATCGGGATGACGGCATCCAGATCACCACCACCGACATCCATCTCGCCCGCGGAATCGGCGAAGCGCTGCACCATGCCTACCAGGGCGAACTGGAGTACCACTACAACGAACGGGAAAACCTGCTGCGCGTGGTGTGGGAACGCTAGAGCGTGCTGGCACTGGGGAGGACGGCTTTCATGCATCCGGGCGTCTGGCGGTGAAAAACGACGGGGCACAGCGGTCTTGATATGCCTACCCGATGGTCTAGGGTTGAAGAGGCAGTTGCGAGGCAGCTGCCGTTTTTTCCATCCACTCACTTGATGCGGAGAAACCCATGAGCAAGCTTGCCCGTTACGACCCATTCAGCCTGACCCGTATCGATCCGTTTGAGGATATCGATGACCTGTTCAAGGGCTTTTTCGTGCGCCCGGTTGCCTTCGAAGGGCAACCCCAGATGCAAATCAAGATGGACGTGAAAGAGAACGACGATACCTATACCGTTCACGCCGACATTCCCGGCGTGAAAAAAGAGGACATCCACATCAGCATCGACGGCAACCAGGTTTCGATCAGCGCCGAGACGAAGGCGGAAAGAGAAGAGAAAAAGGGCGAGAAGGTGCTGCGCTCGGAGCGCTACAGCGGCAAGGTGGTGCGCAGCTTCACCCTGGCGCACGACGTGGATGAGGCCAAAGCCCAGGCCAAATACAGCGACGGCGTGCTGGAACTGAGCCTGCCGAAGAAGGCGGCCAGTTCGGCCAAGACCCTGGCGGTCGAGTAATTTCCCGAATTGCAGGCAAAGGCGGCGCCCCCGGGGTGCCGCTTTTTTTTTACCCCCAACCCGGCCGTGGAAAAACTCATATAGAACAAAAAGCTACCAACGAATCTGTAGAAAGATTCGTTCTCCGGTTTACAATCCCAAGGATGATTCTCCCTCATCGCCACATGGTTATCGTTGTCCTCATACTGACGACTATCCTGGGAATTTTTCTGTTGCTGCACCCCACCCCGGCATCGCCAATCCGCATCGGCGTGCTGCATTCCCTCAGCGGCACCATGGCCGTGGACGAGCGTCCGTTGGTGGACGCAGTGCGGCTGGCGGTCGAGGAAATCAACGCAGCCGGCGGGCTGCTGGGACGGACTGTGGAAATGCGGGTCGCGGATGGCCGATCCGACGATGCCGTATTCGCGGCCGAAGCCGAGCGGCTGATCGCAGCGGACCGGGTCAGCGCCCTGTTTGCCTGCTGGACTTCGGCATGCCGCAAGGCGGTGAAGCCAACGGTGGAAAAGCACCGGAACCTGATGTTTTACCCGCTGCAGCACGAAGGGCTGGAGCAATCGCCGTTCATCTACTACACCGGCTCCACGCCCAACCAGCAGATCATCCCGGGTACGCAATGGGCGCTCAACACGCTGGGCAAGCGGGTGTATCTGCTCGGCTCGGACTATATCTTCCCGCACACCGCCAATTCCATCATCCGCGACCTGGTCAAGGCCAACGGCGGTAGCGTGCTGGCGGAACGCCACCTCCCGCTGGGCGACACCCGCCTTGACGCGATCGTTGCGGAAATACGCGCACTGGCGCCGGACGTGATCATCAACACCATCAACGGCGACAGCAATACGCATTTTTTTCGCGCACTGCACGGGGCCAGCCTCGGCGGCGTTCCAGTGGTGTCCTTCAGCCTTGCCGAAGAGGGCCTGAAAGCAATCGGGCCCACGGCTTTTCATCCCAAGCATTACGCGGTCTGGAGCTATTTCCAGAGCATTCCGGATGAAGCCAACCAGCGTTTCGTCGCCGCATTCCGGGAACGCCATGGCGCCGACCGGGTAACCAGCGACCCGGTCGAGGCCGCCTATGTCGGAGTCCGGCTATGGGCTCAGGCAGTGCACGATGCCGGCACCGACGATCCCGAACAGGTCAACCGCGCCATGCTGCAGCAGAGCATGGCCGCGCCGTCGGGCGTGGCCGCCGTCGATCGCGGCACGCGGCACGTATGGAAGCAGATGCGCATCGGCAAGGCGCGCATGGACGGCCAGTTCGAACTGATTTGGCATTCCGGGAATGCGCTGCGCCCGGCCCCGTTTCCCGACTATCGCTCGCAATCCGGACTGCCAGGGCTGCCGCAACCGTTCGGAGCCCGGTCATAAGCGCGTTTCCCATTTCCGTTCGCCTGTTGTCGAGCTATCTGCTGGTGGCCGTGCTGCCGCTGGCCGGGCTGGCCGCTTTTTATCTGGCCTCGTTCGAAGCGTCGCTGCGCGAAACCGTGCTGACGAACATGACCACGATCGCGGACAAAAAGGCCGAGCAAATCGACAGCTATATGGCTGAACGGCTGGCGGATGCCAAACAGCTCAGCCAGAGGCAAGTCATCCGCAATGGCCTTGCCGCCCTGGAGCGCGCCTTTCACGCGGACGGCTTGAACTCCCCCGCCTACCGGGCCGCCGAACACCGCTTGCGCGACACCCTAGGCAGCTCCTACGGAGCCGAGGGCTTTTACGACTTGCTGCTGATCGACAAGGCCGGCAACGTGGTGTTTTCGATCGCGCAAGAGGCGGATATCGGCGCCAGCCTGAAACACAGCGCCTTTCGCGACACCCAGTTGGCGAAAGGATTCGATCAGGCGATGCAAACCCTGCAGGCCCATCTCAGTCCTTTTGCGCTTTATCCGCCTTCCGGAAACCGGCCCGCAGCTTTTCTGGTGGTGCCGGTACGGGAAAACGGCGTGGTGGCCGGCTCGCTCGCATTGCAACTGGATGTAAGCAGGCTGGAATCGGTGACGGCCGACCGCACCGGCCTGGGGCGTACCGGCGAAACGGTGCTGGTGCAGAAAGACGGAAACGACGCTGTTTACACCTCCCCGCTCAGGCATGTCCGGGAGGCGGCCTACCGCTACCGGAAGCCGCTCGGGGAGACGCCGTTGCCCATGCAAAAAGCGCTGTCCGGAGATCGCGGCCGCGACATCATTCGCGACTATGCCGGCATCGAAGGCGTGGCGGCCTGGCGCTACCTGCCCGCCCTGGGCTGGGGCATGGTGGTGAAGATCGACACCGCCGAGGCATTGGCGCCGGCCATGCAACTGCGCCGGATAACCTATCTCGCGCTGGGATTTTTCCTGATGCTGTCCGGCATTGCGGCCTATTTTCTGGGACGCGGGCTGTCGCGCCCGATCCGCAGCCTCACCCGGGTGGTCGACCGCATTGCTGCCGGCGACTTGTCGCAGCGCGCACCGCAGGAAAAAATCGATGAACTGAACCGGCTGGCCCGCGCCTTCAATCACATGACCGACGCCCTGGCGGACGCCCGTCACAACCTGGAAGCCCAGGTGGAAGCGCGCTCGCAGGAGCTGCGCGAAATATCCTCGCTGCAGGGCGCGATTCTCGATCAGGCCGGAGCCCTGGTGCTGGTGCTCGATCGCGAAGGGCACATCCGCCGCTTCAACCGCGCCTGCGAGGAGCTGACGCAGTATTCCTTTGCGGAAGCCGAGGGGCGTTTTGTCTGGGATTTCCTGCTGACGCCGGAAGAACGGGAAAGCGTGCGTGAGGAGGCATTCGACGCCCTTGTCGGCAATCCGCATGCCTTGCGCGCATCGCATACCAATTATTGGGTTGCCCGGGACGGTACCCGACGGCTGATCGAATGGTCGAACACCTTGTTGCTGGACGAGCGCGGCGAGACGGCCTTCATGGTCGGCATCGGCCTCGACGTGACGGAAAAAAGAATGGCCGAGACAGCGCTCCAGGAAAGCGAGCAGCGCCTCAGCGCAGCGCAGCGCATCGCCCAGGTCGGCAGTTGGGAACTCGACCTTGGCAGCGGCACGCTGACCTGGTCGGACGAGATATTCCGCATCTTCGAAGTCGACAAAGCGACGTTCGACGTCTCCTACGAAGCATTCCTGAACGCGATCCATCCGGAAGACCGCGACCGGGTCAACCGGGCCTACACCGATTCGCTGACGACCCGCGTCCCCTACGAAATTGCCCACCGGCTGCGCATGCCGGATGGCCGCATCAAATGGGTGAACGAACGCTGCGAGACATTCTTCGACGCACAAGGCACAGCGCTCCGCTCCTGCGGCACCGTGCAGGACATCACCGAGCGCAAACAGGCGGAAGAAGCGATGCGGCTCTATGTCAACGTGTTCGAGCACAGCGGCGAGGCCATCCTCATCACCGACAGCGGCAACCGTATCCTGGCGGTGAATTCTGCCTTCACCCGCCTGACGGGATACGCCATCGACGAGATCCGCGGCGACAACCCCCGCATTCTCGCTTCCGGGCAGACGCCCGCCGAAACCTACCAGGCCATGTGGACCGCACTGAACGAGACGGGCTACTGGCAGGGCGAAATCATCGACCGCCGCAAGGACGCCACCCTCTACCCGAAATGGATTTCGATATCCGCCGTACGCGATGCCGACGGCCCTATCACCCATTACGTCGCCAGTTTCACCGACATCTCGGAGCGCAAGGCGGCCGAAGCGCAGATCCGCCATTTGGCGTATCACGATGCCCTGACCGGCCTGCTCAACCGCTTCAGCCTGCAAAGCCAGCTGGAACAGGCGCTGGCCATGACGCGCCGCGAGCAGCGCGCACTGGCGGTGATATTCCTCGACCTGGATCGCTTCAAAACCATCAACGACACCCTGGGCCACGCCGTAGGCGACGCCTTGCTCAAGGAAGTGGCACGCCGCCTGCGCGACAACATGCGCGAGAGCGACATCGTGGCGCGCCTGGGGGGCGACGAATTCGTGGTGGTGCTGACCGAAGTGGACGATGTCGCGGCCGCCGCCCGCGTTGCGCACAAGATTCTGCAGATACTGGCCCAACGTTACCGTATCGGCGAAAAGGAACTGCATACGACGGCGAGCATCGGCCTCGCTTTCTATCCGGACGACGGCGAGGACGGCGACGCGCTGATGAAGAACGCCGACGCCGCCATGTATCACGCCAAGTCGCTGGGGCGCAACAACGTCCAGTTTTTCACCGCGGAGATGAACCTGGTCGCGGTAAAGCGCCTGATGCTGGAACACGACCTGCGGGTGGCGATCGAGACAAACCAGTTCGAACTGCATTACCAGCCGCAACTAGACAGCTGGAATGGCCGCATCGTCGGGGTCGAGGCACTGGTGCGCTGGCGCCATCCGCGCAACGGGCTGGTGTCGCCGGCACTGTTCATTCCCGTTGCCGAGGAAACGGGAATGATCCTGCCGCTGGGCGGATGGGTGCTGGACGAGGCCTGCCGCCAGCTCCGCGCATGGCGCGACGCCGGGGTCGCGGAGGTGACCATGGCCGTGAATCTGTCGGCGCATCAACTGCACTCCCCCGTCCTGCTGGCGCAGGTTGCGCAAGCGCTGGAAAAACACGGTTTGACGGGCACCGACCTCGAACTTGAAATCACCGAATCGGCGGCCATGCACGACCCCGACGCCAGCATCCGCCAGCTCAAAGCCCTGCGCGATCTCGGCGTGCGCCTGTCGATCGACGATTTCGGCACGGGCTATTCTTCGCTCAGCTATCTCAAGCTGCTGCCCATCCACACCCTGAAGCTCGACCAGTCCTTCGTCCGCGACATCGAGAGCGACGCCAACGATGTCGCCATCTGCACCGCCACCATCGCGCTTGCGCATAATCTGGGCTTGGCCGTAACCGCGGAAGGCGTGGAAACCGAGGCGCAGCGTCTCCTGCTGACCTCGCATCACTGCGATTTCATGCAGGGATATCTGTTCAGCAAACCGCTGCCGGCCGATGCCGCGCTGGCATTCATCCAGGCACGGGCACTCGCAGCCTGCGCAAACCCCGGGTGAAGCGCTCGCTCATTCTGTCCGGGCGCGCCGATAGCGCCGGGGGATCGCCATTGAAATGGGAGCTTGCTATCCTGACACTTCCGGCAGGCAGCTCAAACCCGACGCGCGCAGGAGGTTCGATGGCCGCACTTCATCAATCCCAGTTCGATCAACTGGTCGAAAAACTCAAGACGGATTACCAGACGCTGCTGCGCGAAGTGCGTACAGAACTGGAAAACTCGGGCGATCAGCATCGCATCGACCTGCTCAACAGCGAACCCGGCGACAGCGGCGACGAATCGATGGCAAATGCGCTGGCGGATTTCAACGTGACGATTCTGGACCGCCAGATTCAGGGTCTGCGAGACATCGAGGCTGCATTCCTGCGCATCAAGAACGAGGAATACGCTGTGTGCATCGACTGCGGAGAGGAGATCGGTTTTGATCGCCTGATGGCCTACCCAACCGCCAAGCGCTGCATCGTGTGCCAGGAGCGGCGTGAAAAGCAATACGCCCAGGAAGGCCACCCGAAAATGTAACCGCGCCAGAACAACCCGGCATCATCCCAACCAACGGAGCCCTGCATGAAAACCCCGCTTCAAATCACTTTCCGCGACATGCCCCATTCCGACGCCCTCGACACGCACATCCGCGACAAGGCGCACAAGCTCGAACAGGTCTTTGCCGACATCGTCAGTTGCCGGGTGGTGGTCGAGCAACCCGCCCGGCATCAGCAGCAAGGCAAGCCGTTCAACGTCCGCATCGACCTTGGCGTGCCCGGTTCGGAAATCGTGGTGGACAGGCAGCAGAACGAAGACGTCTACGTCGCGCTGCGCGACGCCTTCGATGCCGCGAAACGGCAGCTGGAAGACTACGCGCGCCAACTGTAAGCATGCGCGCCACGGTCAGGCCGGCGCGGACGCGATACCGGAAGCGATGAACGCGACGCCCGAACTGATTCGCAACCTGCATGACCCGGCCTGCTACGACCATGCGGCAGAGCCGGTACGGGTGATCGAAACCCACATCTCCCACGTCCTGCTCACCGGCGAATTCGCCTACAAGATCAAGAAGCCGCTCAATCTCGGCTTCCTCGATTTCAGCAGCCTCGACAAGCGTCTGCATGCCTGCCGCGACGAAGTGCGGCTCAACCGCCGCCTTGCGCCGGCCGTCTATCTCGACGTCGTGCCCATCGCCGGCAGCCCCGCCGCCCCGCGCATCAACGGTGCCGGCGCCGCCTTCGAATACGCGGTGAAAATGCGCCAGTTCCCGCCCGACGCCACGCTCGACCGGCTCGATGCGCAGGGCCAAATGAGCGCACGGCAGGTCGAAACCATCGCCAACACCATTGCCCGTTTCCATCTGCAGGGCTGCGCGCGTGCCGCGGAGGGCCAGCCGTGGGGCAGTCCGGACGCCATCCGGCAACCGGTGGCGCAGAATTTCCTGCAGATCGCGCCGCACCTCGAAGCCGCCGCCGACCGCCGGCAACTCGACGCCCTGCGGCGCTGGAGCGATGCCGAGCATGCACGGCTCGCCCCGCTGATGGCTGCGCGCAAGCGCGACGGCTTCGTGCGCGAATGCCACGGCGACCTGCATCTCGGCAATCTGGCCTGGGTCGACGATCGGCTGCTGGTGTTCGACTGCCTCGAATTCAATCCGGAACTGCGCTGGATCGACATCCAGTCCGAGGCCGCGTTCGCCTACATGGATCTGCTGCAGCGCGGCCACGCGGACTGGGCCTGGCTGTTTCTCAACGCCTGGCTGGAACAGACCGGCGATTACGCGGGACTCGCGCTGCTGCGCTACTACGCGGTCTACCGCGCGCTGGTGCGCGCCAAGGTCGCCGCGATCCGCAGCGGACAGACCGCGGGCCCGGAACGCGCCGCCGCGCTCGCCGAAACGCGCGCGCTGCTGGAACTGGCGACGGCGCTGACGCAGCCCCGGCCGCTGCGCCTCGACGTCACCCATGGCCTGTCGGGCTCCGGCAAGACCACCGTCACCCGCGCCCTGATGCAGGTTCCTGGCGCCATCCGCCTGCGCTCCGACGTCGAACGCAAACGGCAGGCCGGACTCGACGCCCTGGCGCGCAGCGGCTCGGGGGTCGGAGCGCATCTCTACGCCGCCGACGCCACCCGGCAAACCTACCGCCACCTGGCCGACCTTGCCGGCCAGCTGCTCGGCGCCGGCTGGCCGGTCATCGTCGACGCCACCTTCACCGCGCGCTGGCAACGCGAGCTGCTACGTGAAACCGCGCGCGCGCGCCGCGTCGAATTCCACATTCTCGATTTTCCGGTTGCGGCCGCCACCCTGCGCGAGCGCATCGTCCGTCGTTCACGTACCGGCAACGATGCCTCCGAAGCCGATCTCGCCGTGCTGCAGCATCAGCTCGACACCGAAGAGCCGCTTGGCAGCGACGAGCAGGCCGACATTATCAGCATTGATCAATAGTTGCGCTGGCTTGTATGGAGGCGCATTGAAATGCGCAGCGTAACGCATTGATTTTGTTTCCACGCCGGTCTGGGTTCACCCGGAAACAGCCATGGCATTCGGCATTAAAAAACACTGACAGCACGCTGTTTCATTGGACTTCATGCTGGCAGGGATTGGCTGCATGGGCCTCGCCGCCCCTGCAGCCGCGAAGACGCCATCGCAGAGGAATCGGATCGCGTCATGCAGGCCCTGGGGCGGGTGTTTTCCCCACCGCACAGATGTTTTTTCCCAGTTCCAGCTCCTGCGCCTGGCGCTCGTCCGGACTGGCCAGCCCGGCATTGGCCCGCTTGATCTCGACATAGGCCGCCGGAAACAGCGGCAGGTTCGCCAGGATGTAGTCGCTAAAAGCCTTTTCGCCCTCGGCCAGCTTGAGCAGGCCCGGATTGCGCTGCTTGAGCTCCCCCAGGGCGGCGCGGAAGACGCCGTTGCCATCGCCCGCCGCGCTATCGCTGTAATGGGCCGGCAGCACCACCGTCTCGTCCGGCAGTTCCGCCATCCGCTTCAACGAGTCGTAAAGCAACGGGGTCCATGTCTCGGCTTTGCCGCCCAGGTCCGGGCGGGCGACGGATTCCAGGAACAGGCTGTCGCCGCTCAGCAGATAACGCCCCTCGATGAGGAAGGCGACCATTCCCAGGGTATGGCCGGGAAAATGCAATGCCCTGACCTCAGCCCGGCCGATGCGAAGCGTCTGCCCCGCCTCCAGCGGGCGATAAGCCACGCGGGCGGGCAGCAGGTCCACGGGATGGATGGCGTCATAGGGATGCAGATGGTAGGGAATCCGCTCGCCTTGGCCCAGCGCCGGTCCGCCGCTCAGATGGTCGGCATGGAGATGCGTGTCCAGCACCCGTTCGATCCGCGCGCCCAGCGCGGCGGCCAGTTCGCGATAAATCCCGATGTGGCGGGCGGGGTCGAATACTGCGGCGCGATGCTCGCTCGCCAGAACGTGGCTCAGGCAACCGCGCGCCGGGCGCACCACCTGGTAAAGCGAAAAGCGGTCGCCCTCCTCGACTGGGCGCCAGGCGTAAAAATTGCCCCACGCCTCCATGCCGCCTTCCAGGTTCGCCGCATCGAACCCCAGGCGGCGCAGCCCTTCCGCGACGTAACCGGACGTTCTGCCCTCGGCGCAGACGGCAAGGATGGGGCGGTCGGCGGGCAGCTGCGTCATGAGTTGCGCCTTCACCCCGCGCATCACGGCTTCGGCGACATCCTCCTCCTTGCCCTCCAGGTCGAGGAGCTCGAAATAAGGGATATTGAGCGTGGCAACGGCATGCGGGCCTTCGACCCGCCAGCGCTCGAACTCGTCGCGGTTGCGTACGTCGAGGATGAACATCGGCGCGTTGCGCAACAGCCGCTCCCAGAGCTGCTGCGGACGCGTGACAGCGGTGGTTTTTTCCGACATGAGGCACCTCCTGGCGGACCCCGTATACCGGGCTGTCGCACGGTCGAGGCTCGCGGCACGCCGCGTCGACCGAACGATTTTATCTTTGAAATATAGAGGGTCGCTTGGGATCCTGTGAAATCCCCGGGAAATTCTGCTATCCGCCGGATTGGCCTTGTGACTCAACAGTGGCGGATCAGACAACGTCCCGCACACTACGCCGAACAGGCGGTTCGGGTTGCGGCTGTGGCAGCCGGAGCGTTGCGGCCGATCGCCGATGGCGTTTTCCGGATTACCGAATACCCACCTTGCGCTGTTCGGAACGCACATAGGCGGTAATGTGCGCAACGTCGTCCGGCGTCACCGCGGGAACGGGCGCCATATCGCCATAGGGCCAATGATGGGCGCGAACCCCATTTTTTGCGGCGAGCTGGAAGGCCGCATCGCCATGATGCGATGGCTCGTAAATCTTGTGCAATAGCGGCGGTCCTTTCTTGCTGCCCTTATCCGACCCTTTCAGGTCAGCCCCGTGGCAGCTTGCGCAATGTTGCGCAAACAGCTTCTTGCCCTGGGTGGGATTCGGCATCAGCCCTGCACTCGGTTGCGGTATCTGCCAGCCCTGTGCAACAGCTGTGGCAGCCATCAGCGATAGCAGTACGCCAGCGACTTGTTTATAACCATATCCAACCATTGGAACCTCCCGATTTGCCATGATCACTATGACTGCCATGTCCGAACAGCTGCATGGACAATCCTTACCACTCTGAAGAAATCATTCTTTCCCACGCTTCAAGCGCCACTGCTTGATCAACGCATAGATGGCGGGGATAACCGCGAGCGTCAATACCGTTGAGGAAATCATCCCGCCAACCATCGGTGCCGCGATCCGGCTCATCACCTCGGAACCGGTACCGGTACCCCACATGATCGGCAGGAGGCCGGCCATGATTGCGACGACGGTCATCATCTTCGGGCGAACCCGCTCGACGGCGCCTTCCATGATCGCTTCGTAAAGGTCGGCCAGGGTAGGCGCTGCGCCCTCGGTGCGGCGCTTCGCCTTCAGTTCTTCCCAGGCATGATCCAGATAAATCAGCATCACCACGCCGGTCTCGGCGGCGACGCCGGCCAGTGCGATAAAGCCGACGGCGACGGCGACCGAGAGGTTGTAGCCGAGCAGCCACATCAACCAGACACCACCGACCAGGGCAAACGGCACCGAGAGCATCACGATCAGGGTTTCGGTCAGCCGCTTGAAGTTCAGGTAGAGCAGCAGGAAAATGACCAGCAGCGTCACCGGCACGACGATCTTCATCTTCTCGATGGCGCGCTCCATCGATTCGAACTGCCCACTCCAGGTCGCGTAGTAGCCGGGCGGGAACTTGACTTGTTCGGCCACGGCCTTCTTGGCGTCGGCCACGTAGCCGCCGATGTCGCGGCCACGGATGTCGACAAAAATGTAGGCCGAGAGCAGCGCATTCTCGGTGCGGATACCCGGCGTCCCCTTGGCCACCTCAACCTTGGCCAATTGCCCCAACGGGATCATTGCACCCTCCGTGGTCGGCACCAGCACCTCGCGGGCGATCTGCTGCGGATCGGAGCGCAATTCCCTCGGGTAGCGCACGGTGACGCCGAAGCGTTCGCGGCCTTCCACCGTGGTCGTGACCATCTCGCCGCCCAGCGCCTGACCGATGATTTCCTGCAAATCGCCCAGCGCCAGCCCATAGCGGGCCAACTGAGCGCGATCCGGCTCGATGTTCAGATAGAAACCGCCGGTAATCCGCTCGGCGAAGGCCGACGTCGTGCCCGGCACCGTCTTGACCACGCTTTCGATTTCGCGGGCGAGGTGCTCCATCTCGTTCAAGTCCTTGCCGAAGACCTTGATGCCAATCGGCGTGCGGATACCGGTTGACAGCATGTCGATACGCGCCTTGATCGGCATCGTCCAGGCATTGGACACGCCGGGGAACTGCAGCGCCTTGTCCATCTCGGCGATCAGCTTGTCGATGGTCATGCCTGGGCGCCATTCGGATTCGGGCTTGAGGTTGATCACTGTCTCGAACATCTCGATCGGCGCCGGATCGGTCGCCGTGTTGGCACGGCCGGCCTTGCCATAAACCAGGGCCACCTCAGGGAAGCTCTTGATGATCTTGTTCTGAGTCTGCAACAGTTCGGCGGCCTTGGTGATCGACATACCGGGAAGCGAGGCCGGCATGTAGAGCAACGTGCCTTCGTTCAAGGCCGGCATGAATTCGGAACCCAACCTGCTGGCGGGATAAATCGACACGACCAGTGCGATCAGCGCAGCCACGATGGTGGTTTTTTTCCACTGCATGACGCCAGCGATGACCGGGCGGTAACTCCAGATCAGAAACCGATTCACCGGGTTCTTCGCCTCCGGCATGATCTTGCCGCGGATGAACAACATCATCAGCACCGGCACCAGCGTCACCGAGAGCATGGCCGCACCCGCCATGGCGAAGGTCTTGGTGTAGGCCAGCGGCGAGAACATCCGGCCTTCCTGCGATTCGAGCGTGAACACCGGCAGGAACGAGACGGTGATGATGAGCAACGAGAAGAACAGCGCTGGGCCGACCTCCTTGCAGGCGGCAATCATCGCGTCGATCCGCTCGTTGTGGCTGTGCGTTTCGGGCAGCCGCTCAATGTGCTTGTGGGCGTTCTCGATCATCACGATGGCCGCGTCGACCATGGCACCGATCGCGATGGCAATGCCGCCCAGACTCATCAGGTTGGAATTCATGCCGAGCAGGCGCATGGCGATGAAGGCGATCAGTACGCCGACCGGCAGCATCAGGATGGCAACCAGCGCGCTGCGGAAGTGCAGCAGGAAGACGATGCAGACCAGCGCGACGATCAGGCTTTCTTCGATCAGCGTCAGCGTCAGGGTGTCGATGGCACGGTGAATCAGGTCGGAACGGTCATAGACCGTTTCGATGGTGACGCCCTCCGGCAGGCCGGCCGAGATTTCGCCGATCTTCTCCTTCAGATTATGAATGACTTCCAGTGCGTTCTGCCCGTAGCGGGACATTGCAATGCCGGATACCACCTCACCTTCGCCGTTGAGTTCGGTCAGGCCACGCCGTTCATCGGGCGCCAACTCGACGCGGGCAATGTCGCGGACCAGCACGGGCGTGCCGCCCTGCGCCTTGACGACCAGATTCTCGATATCGGCAACGCCGCGCAGGTAACCCTTGCCGCGCACCATGTATTCAGTTTCGGCCATTTCAACCACCCGGCCGCCGACGTCTCGGTTGGAGTCGCGAATGACCTTCGAGACCGTCGCCAGAGGAATGCCGTAGGCCCGCAGCCTCACCGGATCGACGGTAACCTGGTAGGTTTGCACGAAGCCGCCGATCGAGGCCACTTCGGCCACGCCATGCGCCTTGGTCAGTTGGTAGCGCAGGTACCAATCCTGCAACGTACGCAGTTCGGCCAGCGTCTTGTCCTTGGCGAGCAGTGCGTACTGATAGACCCAGCCCACGCCGCTGGCATCTGGACCAATCTGCGGCGTCACCCCCTTGGGCATGCGGCCGGCGGCGAAGTTTAGATATTCGAGCACCCGCGAGCGTGCCCAGTAGATGTCGGTGCCGTCCTCGAAAATGACGTAGACGAAGGACGCGCCGAAGAAGGAGAAACCGCGCACGACCTTCGATCTCGGCACCGACAACATGGCCGTGGTGAGTGGGTAGGTGACCTGGTCTTCGACCACCTGCGGCGCCTGGCCAGGGTATTCGGTATAGACGATGACTTGCACGTCGGAGAGATCGGGCAAGGCGTCGAGCGGCGTGCGCATGACGGCAACGATGCCGCCGACAATGACGAACAGCGTGGCAAGCATAACCAGAAAGCGGTTGCGCCCCGACCATTCGATGATTCTGGCGAGCATGGCGGCCCCTGTCAGTGTCCGGCGTGGGGATTCGCTGCTTTGCCGGCGGCGGGCTTGATCGCAGTGATCACCCATTCACCCGGTTTGCGCTCGACAAACTCGAAACTGATCGCCGCACCCGGTTTGATCCCGGACAGCATCGCCGGATTGGCCAGTATGAAATCCATGCTCATTCCCGGCCACTTGAGGCTGACGATCGGACCATGCGCGATGGAGACCGTCCCTGCCTTGGCATCGATCCCCTCCACGATCCCTTCGGCCTGATGTCCGACAGCGGCAGGCGCGGCTGTCTCCTGCTTCGGCCCGTTGTCGCGACCGGCAAGACCGAAGCCGCCGACCGCCGCCTTTAAATTGCTTTCGGCATCGATCAGGAAGTTGGCGGCGACCACCACCAGCTCGCCATTTCCGACCCCTTCGAGCACTTCGACGTAATTGTCGTTGCGCTGTCCCAGCTTGACCTCGCGGGGCTCGAAACGGCCTTCCCCGGCCTGGATCAGCACGATGCGGCGGGTGCCGCTATCGATGACCGCCGAAGTCGGCACCGTGACAACTTCTCCCTTGGCACCGACCGGCAACTCAACCTGGGCAAACATGGCCGGCTTCAGCAACCGGCCCGGGTTGGACAGCTCGACCCGGACCGGCACCGTCCGTGTCTCCGCATTCAGAGTCGGATAAACATAGGTAATGGTGCCCTCGAATACCTTGTCGGGATAAGCATTGATCCTGATTCTGGCCTTGGCGCCGGTTCTGACCTGACCGATATCCTGCTCGAAAACGTCGGCAAGCACCCAGACCGCCGACAGGTCGGTCACCTGGTAAAGCGCCTCACCCGGCATGAAACGCATGCCCTGCAGGGCTTTCTTTTCCGTCACGATGCCCGAGACGGGCGAGCGGAAGGTCAGCGTACGCCGTGTTTCGCCGGACCTGGCCAACGCCTTGATTTGTTCTTCGGAAATATCCCAGTTCTTCAAACGCAACAGGCTGGAATCGGCCAGTTGCTTCATGCCATCCCGCGCTTGACCGCCGGCATCCTTCAGCGACTCGACGCCTTGAGCGGCAATCGCGTACTCGCGTTGGGCAGAGACCAATTCCGGGCTATACACCTCGAACAGCGGCTGTCCCTTGCCGACCGGCTGGCCGGTGACATTGACATGCAGGCGTTCGACGTAGCCCTCGAACTTGGGAGAAATCGTATAGATGCGACGTTCATCCGGCTCAATGCGTCCGGCGGCGCGCACCACCCTGTCGAGGACGCGCAATTGGGCAGCTTCGGTCCGCACGCCCAGTTTTTGCACCTTATCCGTGCCGATCTTGATCTGGTTGGCCGGTGCCGGCTCATCGCCATGCTCGTCTTCATAGACCGGGATGTAGTCCATGCCCATTGGGTCCTTCTTGGGGACCGGCGAGGTATCGGGAAGACCCATCGGGTTACGGTAATAGAGCAGCTTTTTTTCTTTCTTGGCGGCCGGCGCAGTAACGACCGGTGTCGCTGCGTCATGGGGTGTGCCAGCGCGCCCGCCCAACCAATAACCACCGCTGGCTGCCACGGCAACCGCGACGGCCCCGATGGCCAGTCCCGTGCCCATGTTCATAGATCTTCCCCTAACAGGCGTTCGATTTCGGCCAGGCGCACCTGGGCGTCGACCTGGGCCTTGAGCTGGTTTTGTTTGGCCTGCCGGATTTGTCGCTGGGCATCGAGCAGTGTCGCGAAATCGACCTTGCCAGTCTCATATCCGGCCAATGCTGCCTGGAAGGTCAGTTCGGCCTGCGGCAGCAGGCTGTTGGTCAGCAGGGTTTCCGTGCGGCGGGCTGCTTCGATACCAGCCAGGGCTTCCGCCAGCTCCGAAGCCACCTGATTGGTCGTGACCTCCTTGCGAGCCCTGGCGGCATTCAGCATGGATTCGGATTCCCGCTCCCGGGCCCGGCGCGAGGACTGCTGCAGCGGAATATTCAGTTCGACCATCAGTTCCCATTCCTTGATGGCGTTCTGGTACTGGATGGGCGAGACGCTGAACGTGAAGTCGGGGTAACGGTTCTTGTAGGTCAGGTCGCGGGTCTTCTCGGCCGCCCTGATTTTCGATTCGTCGGCAAACAGTTGCGGATTGCGGGAACGTACCCGCTCTTCCAGCGCCGCGTAATCCAGTACCGCCGGCGCCGGCAGCTTGCGCAACTGGGCTGGCGCCAGGAGCGGCGCATGACTCGGTCGTGACAGCAAGGCATTCAGCCGGGCATGCGTGTGATGCTGTTCGGTTTCCAGCGCAATCAACTCGTTGCGCATGCTGGTTTGCTCGACCTGGGCGCGGATGACATCCTGTTGGGCCGCCAGTCCGCCGGCGTAACGCACTTGGGCGACTTTCTCCAGACGGGTCATCAGATCGAGAATTTCCCGTGTCAGTTGCTCATTGCGATGGACGTAATACAGTTGGGCGAAATTGACCTTGATCCGGCCGGCAATGTCGGCCCAGGTGCCCATGGCCCGTCTCTTGGCGCCTTCGGCTTCCAGCTCGGCTATCTCGCGTTTCAGGTCGCGTTTGCCGAACCAGGGAAGATCCTGCATCAGCAGATAGCTGGTGCTGCCAACCCGACTGGGCGACAGAGTGGCGTTCTGCTCACCGAATCGGGTGATGTCGCGCAACTCGGTACGAAACTTCGGATCGGGCAAGGCCCCGGCCGGAGTTATCCGCTCACCTGAGGCGTCGGCCTCGGCCTGCATGGCGGCGTACTCGGGGTTGCGCGTCCTGGCATGGTCAAGCAGGCTGTCGACGCTCGCGCCGAGTGCCGTTTCCTGGGCAATCGAAGGTGTGCCAAAGGCTGTAGCAAGCGCCAGAAACACAATGGGGATGGGCCTGAGTCTGTGCATGCGACCTCCCTGGAAAGCTGTTTTACAAGGCATGCCGATGGCAAGGCAAGACTGGACGCTCGCCGCCAGGCGGTGCGCTGTTATTTGACCGGTTCGAGATGGACAACGGTGATCGCGCCATTGACGTTATCGGCCATGAAGCGAATTTTATCGCCGGCCTTCATCTGGTCCAGCCAGGCGGCATCGAACACCTTGAACACCATCGTCATCGCCGGCATGTTCAGGTTGTGCAGCGGGCCATGGGACAGCGTTAGCTTGCCGGCGGCCTTGTCCACCTTCTTGATCTGGCCATCGACCATCTGCATCGCTGCGGACGCTTTGGCCGGCGCGGCCATGGCATCACGCCCCGCATGATCGCCAGCGGCCTGGGCTGAAACGGCAGCGAGGGGGGCAAAAGCAATCAGGGAGGCGGTGAAGAGTGTTTTCATGGGGATTTCTCCTGTTGTGGAATCAATGTTTGGCAAAGACACCGGTTTCGCCGCCGGTCTGAATCAGCAGCACGTTGCAGGCAGTGTGCGGATTCTTTTGCTCCGATGGTCGACATCTTGCCTCCGTCAAACCAACATCTCGCTGACTTGCGGATTACATTTCCGTAATCTGGAGACCTGGCCTCCCAAACCGGCGGAAAATACGCAGTCAATAGCCCACTATTGGTGGAGAGCGCGATGAAAATTCTGGTAGTGGAAGATGAACCCAAAACCGGCATCTACCTCAGGCAGGGATTGGTCGAGGCAGGCTTCGTCGTGGACCTGGCCGCCAACGGCCTCGATGGACTGCATTTGGCGCTGACCGAGGCCTACGATCTGGCGATTCTCGATGTCATGCTCCCGGGCATGGATGGCTGGCAGGTGCTGCAAGGCATTCGCCGGGCAGGCAAGGACATGCCGGTCCTTTTTCTGACGGCCCGCGACCAGGTCGAGGATCGGGTCAAGGGGCTGGAGTTGGGGGCCGACGACTATCTGGTCAAGCCCTTTGCATTCTCCGAACTGCTGGCACGGGCCCGGACCCTGTTACGACGGGGCGGCAAATCCAAGGAGTCGGAGTTCTTGCGCGCCGCCGACCTCGAACTCGACCTCTTGCGCCGCCGGGTCAATCGGGCCGGTAAACGTATCGACCTGACGCCCAAGGAATTCGCCTTGCTCGAATTGCTGTTGCGCCGCCAGGGCGAGGTGCTGCCCCGCTCGCTGATTGCCTCCCAGGTCTGGGACATGAATTTCGACAGTGACACGAATGTCATCGAAGTCGCGATCAAGCGCCTGCGGGCCAAGATCGACGAAGGGTGCGAACCCAGGTTGATTCGCACCGTGCGCGGCATGGGTTATGTGCTGGAAGCCAGCGATTGACAGCAACCCGCGGCCCCTCACTGACGCTCCGGCTGACCCTGCTGTTCGCGCTGGCCTCAGCCTTCGTGCTGTTCCTGCTCGGCTTGCTGATCGGCAATGCCGTCGAGCGCCATTTCGAGGAGCAGGACATGGAGATGCTAACCGGCAAAATGCAGTTGGCGATGCATATCCTGGAACGAAATCCGGGCAGGCAGCCGAAAGAGACGCTGGCCCCGCAACTGGACGATGCGCTGACGGGACACCACGGGCTGGTCGTTGCCGTCTACGACCAGGCCGGTGAAACGCTGTATTCCAACGCGCCGATGGTGTTTCCCAAAGACCTTTTGGCGCTTTCTTCGACGCCAGGAAGTGGGCGGCCCGCAAAATGGACAACGAAAGACGGTCTGCCGTGGCGAGGGATAGCCGCAACGGTGAAATTCGGCGCCAATGGCTCTGGCAGCCATACCGTGGCGATAGCCACAGAGATAACCCATCACGAGCACTTCATGACCGCGTTCCGGACGACCCTGTGGGGGTTCGTCGGCCTGGCAACCTCGGCGATGGGACTGCTCGGGTGGTTTGTCGTCCAGCGCGGCCTTTTGCCATTGCAGGCCATCAAGCGCCAAGCAGCGGGAATCACCGCCAACCGATTGGATATCCGCCTGCCGGTTGAGTCGATTCCGCTCGAACTGGCCGATCTGGCCGAGACCCTGAATGGCATGCTGTCGCGTCTGGAGGAATCCTTTCAGCGACTATCGGATTTTTCATCGGACCTGGCCCATGAGTTGCGAACGCCGGTCAGCAACCTGCTGACCCAGACTCAGGTGACCTTGTCGAAAGCACGTTCGGCGGACGATTATCGGGAGATTTTGGCATCGAATGCGGAAGAGTTCGAACGCTTGTCGCGCACCATCTCCGACATGCTGTTCCTGGCCAAGGCCGACAATAACCAGATCGTCCCCAACCGGGAGCCGATCAGCCTGGCCGAAGAAATGGGCGATTTGCTGGAGTATTACGACGTCCTGGCCGAGGAGAAGGCGATTGCCTTATCGCTCTCCGGTAATGGCCATCTGGTCGGCGACCGGTTGATGCTGCGTCGTGCGGTCAGCAATTTGCTCTCCAACGCGCTGCGCCATACGCCAAACGGTGGGGTGGTTACCGTGCAAATCGATGAAACGGTTGACGGCATGGTGCACATTGTCGTCGAGAACAGCGGAAGCGCGGTTGCCGCGGAGCATCTGCCCCGCCTGTTCGACCGCTTCTATCGGGTCGATAGTTCGCGCCAGCGTACGACCGAAAGCTCGGGCTTGGGACTTGCGATCACCCGATCAATCGTCACTGCCCACGGCGGGCGTGTGGGCGTCAAATCGGAAGCTGGAAAGACACGCTTCACACTGTCGTTGCCCGGAACCGCACAATAAGCTTCCCCTTCATGCGGCTTGGGCAGCACACCTGGACGGGATGCCATGCGCATCCTGGCCACGCTGCGGGAAATCAATCGCATCGACCCGGTCGACCCTCATGCAGCCGATACTCGGCCAGCGTAATCGCAACCCGCAACAAACGCATTCTTCCTACGGGACGATGTGGTGGACAGGCAGCCGGGTCATCTGCCATTCGTTTTCCCTGGCGTCGTACCGCGATGAGGTGAATACATGCCAGTCGGGATCGACCAGCTTCGGGTGGTCGGCGCGATAGTAATAGCCGGGCCAGCGGGTTTCCTCCCGGAACAGCGTGTGCCGGGCGACCGCTTCCGCGGTCAGGACGCGGTGATGAAGCTCCCAGGCCCGCTGGAGCTGGTGCAGGTCCTCGGCACCGAGATGCTCCAGATCCTCCTTCAGCATGCGCAAAAGTTCGAGGCCGCGGTTGAGCATCGGCCCGCTGGTCACATAAAACATGCCGACGCCGCCGACGTACTCGTCCATGATCTTCTCCAGCCGCTGCAGGCCCTGAAGCGGGGAGATATAGCCTGGCGCCACGCTCCCGGCGACGATCTCGTTGCGGTTGATCGCGTAGGTCTCCAGCGGCTGGAAGAGCCTGTCCCTGAGCCGGTCGACTTCTGCCGGATCCACCTGGGGCGGGCTCCCTGCCAGTTCCATGACATATTTGACGGCCGCCTTGCCGGCGATCCTGCCTTCCGTGAACGAGCCGGACGAGAATTTGTGCGCGGAGCCGCCGATGGTGTCGCCGGCGCCGAACAGCCCGTCGACCGTGGTCATCCGGTTGTATCCCCACTGGTAGTCCGCCGGGGCGCAGTCCTCCGGCCCGCTCGCCCATGCCCCCGAACAGGTGGCGTGAGAACCCATGACGTAGGGTTCGGAGGTAATCAGCTCGGACGGCGTCTCCCTGGGGTCGATGTTCTGCGACGCCCAGACGACGGCCTGGCCGACCGTCATGTCGAGAAAATCCTCCCAGCCGATCGTCTCTTTCTCATGGGTGTCGATCGCATCCTGGGTATGCATGTAGATGGGCCCCTTGCCCGCCTTGATCTCCTGCAGCAGGGCATGATTGCGCAGACAGGTCGGCAGGGGCGTGGTTTCCGCATACTTGCCGACGAGAGACTTCATTTCCTCCAGCATCGACGCCTCGAAATGCTCGCCGCGGGCGTTGGTGACGAAGGCCTTGAGCAGCAGAAACCAGGCGCCGACCGGCCCGTAGCCATCCTTGAAGCGGGCGAGGACGATCCGGTTTTCCATCTGGATCATTTTTGCGCCCGCCTGTATCAGCAGGGCGTAGGCCGAGGCGCTGCTCCAGGGTGCGTACCAGGTGCGCCCCATCCCCTCGCCCACCGAGCGCGGCCTGAACACGTGCGAAGCCCCGCCGGCGGCGTTGATGACGGCCTTCGCCCGGAACACGTAGAACGTGCCATCGCGGACGTTGAAGCCGACCGCGCCGGCGACCCGGTTGGGGCGCGTTCTGTCCATCAGCAGATGGGTCACCATGATCCGGTTGATCACGTCGGCGGACTTCCTGGCGGCCTCGGCGATGATCGGCTTGTAGCTTTCGCCGTGGATCATGACCTGCCATTTGCCTTCCCGCAGATACCTGCCGGTCTGCGGGTCCTTCATGATCGGCAGACCCCATTCCTCGAACTTGTGCACGGTGGCGTCGACATGCCGGGCGATGTCGAAAACCAGATCCTCGCGCACCAGGCCCATCAGGTCGCCCCGCACATAGCGCACGAAGTCGTCCGGCTGGTTCTCGCCCCAGCGCATTCCCATGTAGCAGTTGATCGCCGACAGGCCGTGCGCGACCGCGCCGCTGCGATCGATGTTCGCCTTTTCGGCGACGACGATCTTCAGGTTCCGCCCCCAGTAGCGGGATTCGTAAGCGGCGCCGCATCCGCCGAACCCGCCTCCTACAATCAGGATGTCGGCATCCACGAACCGGATCTTTCTGGATGAGAAAAGGCCCATGACATCACCTCCGCTGCGGATCGAAAGGCGGCAGCGATGGCAGCATCGCCACCATCAGCGCATCGGGTTCGTGCGCGAGCAGCGGGGAGTTCAGGTCATTGGCGCCGGGCGCCTCGTAGGCGGATGGCGGCTTGATCGACCCCCAGGGGGTGGTCCTGATCGGAAAGGTGAACGCCTTCACCCGCCCGTCGCGGTAGCGTATCTTCCACGAGATGGTGTTGCTGGCCTCCTCCCTCAGCACCCTGACGCTGTGTCCCAGCGGCGCGAAATCCGCGTACCCGCGAACGTCGATCGCATGCTGCGGGCATGCCTTGACGCACGAGTAGCACTCCCAGCAGAAATTGGGCTCGATGTTGTAAGAGCGCCGATGGACCGGGTCGATATGCATGATGTCGGACGGACAGATGTCCACGCATTGTCCGCAGCCGTCGCATCGCGTCATGTAGGTGAAGGTGGGCATCGGCCCTCTCCCGCCGTTGCGGATGCCGGCAGATCCGACGCGCCGTTCGCCACCTCCACCCTTCTCTGGAAGGCCACCGCCGGTTTGTAGAACATGTGGGCGAACTTGGACCAGGGGACCGAAACAAAGAGCAGCGTCGAAAAAAAGATGTAGAGGCCGAAAAATACCCTGTTGGCAATCATGTTCTGCGCCATCGCCGCGACTTCGAATATCAGGGCGAATGCCACGCTTGCGAGGAGCGCGACGATGAACAGGTCGGCGCGCACCAGGCGCCATGGCGAATGGCCGTCATGGGCGACGTTGACCCGGAGGAAGAAGAAAAACCAGCCGCCGCCGACGAGCACCATCAGGATGCCGGCGTTCCACAGGATCGGCAGAACAACCGGGGTATGCGGGTCCGCCGGGTAGCCGAATACCAGCACAAGGGTCGCGATCAGATAGAGCACGAAGCCATAGGACATCAGGAGATGGGAAACCCGGCGGCTCCGGTTGCAGAATTCGCCGGAAGTCGCCACCTCGTCCACGATGGTCCTGGCCGCGATGGCGGCCATTTCCGCGCCGCCGAGCTGGCGCACGGCGGCGGCGCGCGAACGCTGCCACCGCCGCGCGAAGAATTCGGCACTGCGTTTGCGATAAAGGTCGAACAAGGTTCCCGCGACAACCGCGAGAACCATCAGAACGAGGTAGGCCTGCAGGTAGAAAGCGGGCAGAAAATCTGTCGCCGGGATGAACGGATTGTCGGTGAACATCATGCCCTCCCAGGTCCGCCGGCGTTCTCCCGGATGGCGCGACGCCTTGCCATGCGGACGAAGGCTGCGTTTCGAGGATGTTGCGGCGCCGGACGGCGGAAATGCGGCTCGTCCAACTTACGCTAGCACCGATTGCGGCCTTGTCAATTTGCGCGCGGCGGCGAATTGCCTCCCTTGGATTTTCCCATGCGGGGCCGGGGCTTTCGGCAGAACATGTCGGCAGGCATGCCGGATTGCCATGCCGACGAAAAGTGGCGGAAGGGAGTGGGAGTCGAACCCACCCGGGAGCGACTGACACCCCCAACCGGATTTGAAGTCCGGCCGCACCACCAGGAACGCTTCCCTTCCAGTTCAAACTTGATTCAAACGGCCTGTTCCGCCTTGCCGAACAGGTCCGGATTGCGCAGCCGATGGGCTTCGCGCACCCGACGGGTGAAGCCCACCCGATCGAAAAATTCCAGCACCTGCACCGCGCGCTTGCGGCCCAGCCCGGTGCGGTCGCGGAACGCGGCAGCGCGCGTCTCGCCCGCCGTATTTTCCAGTTCCTGCACCACCGATGCCATCCCGGCCAGGGTTTCCGGCAGATAGAACAGATCGCGCACCACCTGGTACAGCTTGCCCTGGCGCGCCAGTTTCTTCAGCAATCGCCGAACCGACGCCTCGTCATGACCGCTCAGTCGGGCCAGATCGCGTACCCAGGGCGGATCGAAGGCGGCCTCCGCCAGCAGGGGATAAATGCGCCGGTAGAGCGCTTCTTCCTGCGGGCCCAGGGTGATGCGATGCGTCTGCAGATGCAGCCACGGCCCGCTGCGTTGCAGTTTACCCGCTGCCAGCAGTTCCTCGCTCAATACTGCGAATACCGCAGCCGGCAGACGGGGCAAAAACATGCGCCGGGCGCGCGCCGCATCGGGGCCCAGTTCGTCCGGAAACTGTTCGTGAAAGCCGGCCAGATCGGCCAGCAATTGTTCCTGCAGACGATCCCAGTGCGCAGCGGAAAAAGCCCAATTCTCATTGCCGGCGCGCACCAGCCTGCTGGCGGCCGGCAAATCGTCCGCCACGCGTTCGCGGTTCCAGTTCACGGCCAGGCTGTCGAGGTTCAGCCCCTGCGGGGCAAGTTCGAGCAATCGGGCCAGGCGTGGTGCCGTGTCTGCAATCTGCAGTGCGGCCAGTTCGGCCAGGCGCGAAGGCGTTTTGCGTTTGCGCGCCGGCCCGCCCGGGTCCAGCACCGCGCCGCCGCCGATGGTGTGGCGCGCCGCGCTGTCGCGCACGATGAAACGGTCGCCGTGCAGCGCGCCGACGGGATGATCGGTCACAAGCTGGGCCAGCATGGTGCCGCCCGGCGCCAGAACGGCGCCTTCCAGCAGGGCCACCCGCGCCATGACATGGGCCGCCCCCAGATGGAGATGAACGGAAGACCAATGCTGCAAGGCATGCGGGGCATGCGCGGAGAGATCGAGCCGTACGTCGAGGCGTCCGCTGGGCGCGTGCAGGTGCGGCGCGACGATCCAGTCGCCGCGCTGAATCTCGTCCTTGCCCACGCCGCCGAGGTTGAGGGCGCAGCGCTGTCCGACTGCACCCGCCTGCGCCGCCTGGTTCATGACATGCAGGCTGCGCAGACGCGCGATCTTGCCACTGGGCGTAATGCGCAATTCGTCCCCCACCCGCACGCTGCCGGAAAACGCTGTACCGGTGACGACCGTTCCCGCTCCCTTGAGAGAGAAGCTGCGATCGACCGCCAGCCGGAACCCGCCGTCGCCGCCAGGCCGCAGCGTGGAGCGCGCGGCCTCGTGCAGATGCCGGCGCAAGTCTTCGACACCCTGCCCGCTCGTCGCCGAAACCGGAAACACCGGCATGCCGGCCAGCAGGGTATCGCTCAGCAAGAGACGCAGATCGCATTCGATTTCGGCGATCCGCCCGGCGTCGGCCCGGTCGGCCTTGCTCAGCGCCACCGCGCCGCGGCGGATTCCCAGCAGGTCGAGAATATGCAGATGCTCCCGCGTCTGCGGCATCACGCCGTCGTCCGCCGCCACCACCAGGAGGGCGAAGTCGACACCGGCCGCGCCGGCGAGCATGGTGTGAATGAAGCGCTCGTGGCCGGGCACGTCGATAAAGCCAAGCACCTCGCCGTTTTGCAGCGGCTGATAGGCGTAGCCCAGTTCGATGGAGATGCCGCGCGCCTTCTCCTCCCTGAGACGATCGGTGTCGACGCCGGTGAGCGCATGCACCAGCGTGGTCTTGCCGTGGTCGATGTGTCCGGCGGTGCCGACGATCACGATGCGGCCGCTTCCGCCGTCGCCAGGGCGCAGGCCAGCAAGGATACGCGGCCCGGCATGCAGGACGGCTGCTCCCGAACATTCATGCGGCCAGCCTCGCCAGCTGGGTTGCGAAGCACGCTTCGTCGGCCACGGCCAGACAGCGCAGGTCAAGGCGCAAGGCGCCGTCCGCAATGCGCCCGATCACCGGCACCGGAAGGCCGCGCAATGCGGCCTCGATGTCGTGCAGCACGCCGCTTTTCCTTGTGGCGGGCCGCACCGCCAGCGCGCAGCTGTGCAGGCGGTCGATCGGCAGCGAGCCGCTGCCGATCTGCGACAGGGCCGGCTCGGCGCTCACGTTCACCGGCCAGCCGGCGAGCGCCTGCTGCATGGACGGCAGCAGACGCGCGGCCTGGGCCTGTATCTCCCCGGCCGGCCGGGTCAGCAGACGCAGGGCGGTGAGCCGGGCGGCCAGGCGGTCCGGGTCGCGGTACAGGCGCAGCACCGCCTCCAGCGCCGCCAGGGTGAGCTTGTCGACGCGCAGGGCGCGCTTGAGCGGATTCTTCCTGATGCGCTGGATCAGGTCGCGGCGCCCCGCCAGGATGCCCGCCTGCGGCCCGCCCAGCAGCTTGTCGCCGCTGAAGCTGACGAGGTCGGCGCCTGCCGCCAGCGAAGCCTGCACCGTCGGTTCGCGCGGCAGGCCGAAACGCGTGAGGTCGATGAGCGTTCCGCTGCCGAGATCGACCACGAAGGGCAGTCCGTTGGCATGCGCAAGCGTCGCCAGTTCCGCCTCCGCCACGCTGGCGGTAAAGCCCTGGATGGCATAGTTGCTGGTGTGCACCTTCATCAGCATGGCGCAGCGCGGATCGATGGCGTCTTCGAAGTCGCGCAGGTGGGTGCGGTTGGTGGTGCCCACCTCCGCCAGTCTGGCGCCGGCGCGGCTCATGATGTCGGGAACGCGGAAGGCGCCGCCGATTTCCACCAGTTCGCCGCGCGAGACGACGACCCGTTTCTTCAGCGCCAGGGTGTTCAACAGCAGGAACACTGCGGCGGCATTGTTGTTGACCACGGTGGCGGCCTCGGCGCCGGTGAGCTCGCACAGCACCCCCTCCACCACGTCGTCGCGGTCGCCGCGGCCGCCGCTTGCGAGGTCGTATTCGAGCGCGCAGGGGTGGCGTGCCGCCATGACCAAGGCGTCTACCGCCTCATCCGGCAGCGGCGCGCGGCCCAGGTTGGTATGCAATACGGTGCCGGTGAGGTTGAACACCCGCTGCAGGCGGGGCGCGTTGCGCTGCGCCAGATGTGCCGCAAGATGGACCGTCAGGCCGGGTTCGGTGTAGTCGACCAGCACGCCATCGCGCGCGCCCTGGCGGGCCGAATCGAGCACGCTGCGCACGCCGGCGAGCACCGGTTCGCGGCCGTATTCGGCGATGAGCGGGGCGACCGCGCTCCAGCCGAGGACGCGGTCGATCGAGGGCGGGCGGAGATGCGGGGCGCTATGCACGATAGACCATCCCTTTGCAGTTTATGAATCGGTTTTTTGCGGCGCTACGGCTCTCTTTGCATGGGCTCTTTTACGGGCTGCCCTGGATCAGATACCAGTTGACCCCGCTGCGGGCAAAACCCGTCTCGTCCATCAGCAGGTCGAGCGCCAGGCTGGCGAGATCGTCGGCCACCGGATCGGCCAGCGGGTTTTTGTCCTGGTGGACGATTTTCAGATAGGTCCGGCATTCCGGACAGCTCTCGGCCCGCACCCCGTTGTCGCCGCCTTCCAGATGATGGTAGACGATGCCGCGGGTGTTGTCGCAATTGCTGCACTTGGCCCGCACAACGTGCCACTCCGAGCTGCACAACGCGCAATGCAGATAGCGCAAGCCGTTTTCGGCGCCGCCGATACGCACCACGGAACTGACCGGATGCGAGCCGCATACCGGGCACAGGTTGGGATGCTCGGGCCGCGCCACTTGGGCGGATTCGAGCTGGCGCGCGAGCTTGACCCAGTGCACCTGCAGGGCGGCGCCGATCACCGGTGCCACGGCGGCATCCAGTTCGTGCAGGTTTGCCTCGAGCAGGTGCCCGGCCTGCGCCTCCAGCCAGACATCCTGGCCTTCGAGAACGGGCCGCAACGCCGCCCGGCCGGCCACGGGCAGCGTCTCCTGAACCGCCAGGGCCAGCTGCCGCGCCGTATCGCGCCATCCGGATGGACGCGCCAATCCGGCCGGAGCCAGCGGCGGCATGCGGTATTCGCGGCACTGCACCAGCAGTTCGGACGCAGGCAGGCTCGCCGCGGGGCCGTCATCGAGGCATTCCTGCTGGGCGCGGGCAAGCCGGGCGACGAAGCGCAGGTAGTCGCCCAGGGTGTGTCCTGCGGCCAATTGTTCCAGCCTCCGCGCACGCGCCAGAAACAGGTCGGCGGGCGGCAGCCGCAATTCGGGAATACTGCCGGCCGCCGCTTCGATCTGGCCGGGCTGCAGGAGGGTGGTGGTCATATGCGCTAGCGTATCCCTTGTGTGAAGTCGCCAATAATCACTTGCCGGTCATCTCGCGGTACCAGGCGCGGTGATGCTGCTTCGCCCAGGCGGCCGACACCGTGCCGCGCGTCATCGCCCGGACCGTTCCCTTGACCCAAATCGCCGCATAGACGTGGACGACGATGCCGAGAATCATGATCCAGGCGGCCAGGGCATGCACGACCACCGCCACGCGCAGCAGTCCGATGGGGAAAAACGGCGCGAACCACGGTTGCCAGACGACGATGCCGGAAATCAACAGCACCGGGATGCTCACCACCATGACCCAGAACAGGATTTTCTGCCCGGCGTTGTACTTGCCGGCTTCGGGAAGGCCCTGGTCACGGTTCCTCACCACATCGCCGATGCGCTTCCGCCATTCGCGGTCGGCGGGCGTGAAGCGGTTGCGTCCCCAGAATTGCACGGCTATCACCATGAAAAACAGGAACATCACCACGCCGATGAAGGGATGCAGGATGCGCGTCCAAGGGCCGCCGCCGAACAGATTCGTGAGAAAGAAAAAGGCCGGGTGAAACAGCGCCAGTCCCGAGAGGCCGGCAAGGATGAAGGCAATCGCCACCACCCAGTGGTTGCTGCGTTCCCGCGCGGTGTAGCGTTGAATCATCGTGCTCATGGCCGCTCCTCCTCTTCCTCGACTTCCTTGGGACCCGCCGTGACGAAATGGAAGAATCCGGCAAAAACCGCCAGTCCGATTCCCAGGCTCATCAACGGTTTGGCGATGCCTTTCCACAGACTGACCAGCGGGCTGATGTGCGGATCCTTCGGCAGATTCGCATACAGCTCCGGCTGGTCGCCGTGCTGCAACACATACATCACGTGGGTGCCGCCGACACCCTCGGGGTTGTACAGTGCCGCATTGGCGTAGCCGCGCTCCTTGAGGTCGGCGATGCGCCCTTCCGCATGGCGGATCATGTCGCCCTTGGTGCCGAACACCAGCGCGCCGGTAGGACAGGTCTTGATGCAGGCCGGCTCCATTCCCACGGCGACGCGGTCGGAGCACAACGTGCACTTGTAGACCTTGCTGTCTTTCTTCGACAGACGCGGAATGTCGAACGGGCAGCCGGTGATGCAGTAGCCGCAGCCGATGCAGTGCTCCTGGTGGAAATCGACGATGCCGTTGACGGACTGGACGATCGCCCCCGGCGCCGGGCACGCCTTGAGGCAGCCCGGGTCTTCGCAGTGCATGCAGCCGTCCTTGCGGATCAGCCATTCCAGCCTGCCCTGCTCCACCTCCACCTCGGAGAAGCGCATCACCGTCCACGACTGGGCGGTGAGGTCGCGCGGGTTGTCGTAGATTCCCGTGTTGGTGCCGACCTCGTCGCGCAGGTCGTTCCATTCCATGCACGCCACCTGGCAGGCCTTGCAGCCGATGCATTTGGAGATATCGATCAGCTTGGCGACGTGAATCGGGTCGCGCACCCTGGGCGGTGGGGTGGTGGTGGCGGAACGGGCCTTGATGTCGAGCGATTGCAGTGCCATGTCATCGCCTCCTAGACTTTTTCAACATCCACCAGGAACGCCTTGAACTCCGGCGTCTGGGTGTTGCCGTCGCCCACGAAGGGGGTCAGGGTATTGGTGAGATAGCCGTTCTTCGCCAGGCCCATGAAGCCCCAGTGGAGGGGAATGCCCACCGTATGGGTCCGCTTGCCGTTCACGTTCAGGCTCATGATGCGCTTGGTCACCACCGCGACCGCGACGATATGGCCGCGGTTCGACTTCACCCGCACATGGTCGCCGGCCTTGATGCCCTTCTCCTTCGCCAGTTCCTCGCCGATCTCGACGAACTGCTCGGGCTGGGTGATGGCATTCAGGCGGGCATGCTTGGTCCAGAAATGGAAGTGCTCGGTGAGCCGGTAGGTGGTGGCGACGAACGGAAACTTGTCGGCCTTGCCGAACGTCGCCCAGTCGTCCTTGAACACCCGCGCAGCCGGTGAAGAGCGCACCAGCGGATTGCCGGGCGACAGCGGATTGGCCGCCAGCGGCGTCTCGAAAGGCTCGTAGTGCTCGGGGAAGGGACCTTCCGCCATCTTGTCCACCGCGAAGAAGCGCGCCACCCCTTCGGGGTTCATGATGAAGGGGTTCATCCCGTTTTCAGGCGCCGAATCGGCAACAAAGTCCGGCACGTCGGCCCCTGTCCACTTGCCCACCCCGGCATCCCAGGCAATCAGCTTGCGCGTCGGATCGTACGGCTTGCCGCTCGGGTCGCAGGAGGCGCGGTTGTACAGGATGCGCCGGTTGGCCGGCCAGGCGAAGGCCCAGTTCAGGGTCTGGCCGATGCCGAAGGGGTCGGCGTTGTCGCGCCGCGCCATCAGGTTGCCCTTCTCGCTCCAGGCGCCGGCAAAAATCCAGCAGCCGCAGGCGGTCGAGCCATCGTCGCGCAGTTCGCCGAAGCCGTTCAGCTGCTCGCCCGCCTTGACCAGCACCCTGGCCGGATCCTTCGGATCGGTCACGTCCTTCAGCGCCTTGCCGGAAAACTCCCTTGCCAGCTCTTCGGGCGACGGGAACGATGGCACCTTGTGCTTCCACGTCAGGTTGAGGACGGGGTCGGGGAAAGCGCCGCCCTCTTTCTGATACAGCGCACGGATCCTGAGGAAGATGCCGGCCATGATCTGCTGATCCGCCAGGGCATCGCCGGGAGGCTCGGCGCCTTTCCAGTGCCATTGCATCCAGCGTCCGGAGTTGATCAGGCTGCCATCCTCTTCGGCGAAGCAGGTCGACGGCAGGCGGAACACCTCGGTCTGGATCTTGGTCGGGTCGACGTCGTTGTACTCGCCATGGTTCTGCCAGAACTCCGAGGTTTCGGTCGCCAGCGGATCGATGATGACGAGGAACTTCAGTTTGGAAAGCGAATTCGACACCTTGACCTTGCATGGCGCCGAGCCGAGCGGGTTGAAACCCTGGCAGACGTAGCCGTTGACCTTGCCCTGGCCCATGTCCTCGAATACCTGCAGCAGGTCGTAGCCCTTGTCCATCTTGGGCAGCCAGTCGTAGCACCAGTTGTTCTCCGCGGTGGCGGCGTCGCCGAACCAGGCCTTCATGAGGCTGACGTGGAACCTGTTGTAGTTCTGCCAGTAGCTCAGCTGCCCCGGGCGCAGCGGCTTGGAGGCGCGCTTGCCGATGTAGGCATCGAAGCCCTGCTCCGCATCGCGCGGCAGCGTCAGATACCCCGGCAGCAGATCGGACAGCAGCCCCAGGTCGGTCAGCCCCTGGATGTTGGAGTGGCCGCGCAGCGCGTTCATGCCGCCGCCGGGCGCACCGATGTTGCCCAGCAGCAGCTGCACCATCGCACCGGTACGGATCATCTGCGACCCGACCGAGTGCTGAGTCCAGCCCAGCGCGTACATGATGGTCATGGTCTTGTTGGCCGCCGCGGTCTCCGCGATCGTCTCGCACACCTTGAGGAAGGCCGCCTGCGGGGTGCCGCAAATGGTGGCAACCATCTCGGGCGTGTAGCGGCTGTAGTGCGCCTTCATCAGCTGGAAGACGCAGCGCGGGTGCTGCAGCGTGGGGTCGACCCTGGCGTAGCCGTCCTCGCCGATCTGGTAGCCCCAGGAGGATCTGTCGTAACTGCGTTTCTCCGGGTTGTAGCCGGAGAACAGGCCATTCTCGAACGCGAACTCGTCCTTCACCAGGAAGCTGGAATCGGTGTAGTTCTTGACGTATTCGTGATGGATCCTGTCGTGCGTCAGCAGGTAGTTGATGACGCCGCCGAGAAAAGCGATATCCGTGCCGGCGCGGATCGGCGCATAGTAATCGGACACCGCGGCCGAGCGGGTGAAGCGCGGGTCGACCACGATCAGGCGCGCCTTGCGGTGCGCCTTCGCTTCGGTCACCCACTTGAAGCCGCACGGGTGCGCTTCGGCGGCATTGCCGCCCATGATCAGAACCAGGTCCGTGTTCTTGATGTCAACCCAATGGTTGGTCATCGCTCCACGGCCAAACGTCGGGGCAAGACTTGCCACCGTCGGGCCGTGTCAGACACGCGCCTGGTTGTCGAATCCGAGTATCCCCATGCTACGGACGACCTTGTGCGTCACGTAGCCGGTTTCGTTGCTGGAGGCGGAAGCGGCGAGGACGCCGGTGGTGAGCCAGCGATTGACCGTTTCACCCTTGTCGTTGGTGGCGATGAAGTTCTTGTCGCGATCGTCCTTCAACAGGCGGGCAATGCGGTCGAAGGCGTCGTCCCAGGAAATGCGCTTCCATTCCTTGCTGCCTGGCGCGCGGTATTCCGGGTGCTTCAGGCGATTGGGGCTGCGCACGAAATCCACCAGGGCGGCGCCCTTCGGGCAGAGGGTGCCGCGGTTGACCGGATGGTCGGGGTCGCCCTCGATGTGGAAGATCGCGGTTTCGGTATTCTTGGATTTGTCGCCCAGGCTGTACATCAAAAGGCCGCAGCCCACCGAGCAGTAGGGGCAGGTGTTGCGGGTTTCCGTGGCCTGGGCAAGCTTGAATGTGCGCACTTCCGCCAACGCCTCGCCGGGTGCGAAACCCAGCGCCGCGAGGCTGGAACTGCCAACCCCCGCCGCACAGATTCTGAAGAACTGTCTTCGAGTCACTTGCATTTCGTCCCTCCCGGTTTTTTGCGTCGGCAACGCATAAAAAAACTATAGGAACAAAAAGCACTTATGCAAATTTCTCAATCAATCGGATCACCCGCCGATGGAGGAAATGCGTCCCCGGCCCCGCCGCCGGCTATTGTTCTCCGTCCCGATCCTGCGATGGGCTCACGCCCGCCGCCACCAGATAATCGCGGACGTGACGCAGTTCCTGTTTGCTGCAGGTGTTGCTGTTGTGCGGACGGTGCAAAAAACCTTCCACCCCGTTCAGTACCACGCGGAAATTCGCGCCATGGTGCGGCTCCACCCGGGCGCCCAGATGCGTCAGCATCGATTCCACCTCGCGCCAGTGGACGTTGCCGCTGATCGGTCCTTCAAAAATGGACCGCAGCAAACTCTCGCGCTTGTGACTCATGGCCGTCACCCGCAATGGCAACCAACATTCTTCCAGCATAGAGCGAGAGGCGCCGGGAGGCGAACCGGAATTACGGCGCCCCGCCGCTCGCCGCGTTGGCCGGTGCGATGCGTTCGCGCAAAAAGGCCTCCATGGCGGCCGGCGGCAGCGGCCGGCTGAACAGGTAGCCCTGCGCTTCGCGGCATCCTTCCTCGCGCAGAAAAGCCAGTTGCGCCAGCGTTTCCACGCCCTCGGCGATGATATCCAGGCGCAGGCTGCGGGCCAGCTGGATGACCGCGCGAACGATGGCGGCATTGTCCGGGTCGGTATTGACGTCGCGCATGAAGGACTGGTCGATCTTCAGCCGATCGACGGCAAAACGCTTGAGATAGCTGAGCGACGAATAGCCGGTGCCGAAATCGTCGATGGACAAGCGTACGCCCAGGCGCTTCAGCTGCCGTACCGTATCCAGGGTGCTCTCCACGTCCTGCAGCAGGACGGATTCGGTCAGTTCCAGTTCCAGCAAATGCGGCGGCAGGCCGCTCCTGCCCAGCACGCCCGCGACCATCTCGATCAGACTGAAACGGCGGAACTGCATGGCGGACAGGTTGACCGACACGGCGAGGTCGGACAATCCGGCCTGGCGCCATGCCTGGGCCTGGCGGCAGGCCTGCTCCAGCACCCAGGCGCCGATGGGCACGATCAGGCCGCAGCTTTCCGCCACCGGGATGAAGCGGGCTGGCGCCACCTCGCCCAGCTCCGGATTCTGCCAGCGCAGCAACGCCTCCACTCCGATCACCTTGCCGCTGCCGATTTCCAGTTGCGGCTGATAATGCACCTCGAGTTCCGCACGGTAGAGCGCCTGGTGCAGCCGGTGCTGCAACATCAAATGCTCCTGCGCCTGCAGGTTCATCTGCTCGTCGAAGAAGCGGTAGCTGTTGCGGCCGGCGCCCTTGGCGTTGTACATGGCGGTATCGGCCTTCTGCAGCAGGCTGTCGAAGTCGCTGCCGTCCTCGGGATAGATCGCGATGCCGATACTGCAGGACGCGTTCAGCACGTGGCCGTTGATCTCCACCGGTTCGGCCAGATGGCTGAGGATGTCGGTGGCAATCCGTTTCACCGTATCCAGATCGGGAATGTCGTTCAGCAGCAGAACGAATTCGTCGCCGCCCTGGCGGCTGATGGTATCGCTGTCGCGCATGCGGTGGGACAGACGCGAGACCGCGGCCAGCAGCAGCTCATCGCCGGCGGCGTGCCCCAGGCTGTCGTTCACCACCTTGAAGTTGTCGAGATCGAGAAACAGCAGGGCCACATGCGGCCGGATCCGCTGCGCCACCGCCTGTTCGAAGCGATCGCGCAACAGCACGCGGTTGGGCAGGCCGGTCAGGGCATCGTGATGGGCAAGAAACGCGATGCGCGCTTCCGCCTGCCTGCGCTCGGTGATGTCGCGGTCCACCCCCTGAAATCCGGTCAGCTGCCCGGTTCCGCCGAACAACACCGAGGCATTGGATTCGAAGGTGCGGTAACTGCCGTTGCTATGGCGCCGGCGCAGCACGACGTTTTGCCAGCCCTGCCGCGAGGACACGGCGTTTTCGAAGGTCGCGCGAAAAAGCGGCAGGTCGTCCGGATGCAGCATGCCGAACAGGTCCATGGCGAGAAACGCTTCCGCCGTATAGCCCAGGCTGGCCATGCCTCGCTGGTTGCTGTAGGTATGCCGGCCGGCGGCGTCGATCGACCAGATCCAGTCGGCGGAATGCTCCATCATGGCGCGGAAACGCGCTTCGCTCTCGCGCAGCGCCTCAGCGGCGCGCTTGCGGTCGGTGATGTCCTGGCAGGCGCCATACAGCCGGTGCTGCCCGTCATCCGACTTCACCTCGATGGAATAGGCCCGGACGTAGTGGATGGCGCCATCGCGGGCGAGGATACGCAGCTCGCATTCGCTGCGCTGCCCCGGCGCCAGGTGGGTGATGTTGCGGTCGAATTCGGGCAGGTCGTCCGGATGCACGTAGCTGCGCCAACAGCCCTGCTCCAGGATTTCGTCCAGCGTATAGCCGAAGATGCGATCCGCCGAGGCCGTTGCCCAGTCGATGGCATGAAACCCCGCCCCGGTCTGCCGGCAGGAATACAGCAGATCGGTGGCGACGCTGGAAATCAGCCGGAAGCGCTCCTCGCTCTCGCGCAGCGCGGCCAGTGCCGCGCGATTCCCCATGGCCACGCCGAGATCGGTGGCCAGCTTTTCCAGCAACATCCGCTTTTCCGGCCCGAACGCGTGCGCTTCATCGCTGTAGACATTGAGCGCGCCGATCACGCGCCCGTGCATCCGCAACGGCGTCGCCGCCGACGAACGATAGCCCTGGGCACGCGCCCGCTCCCGCCACGGCGCGAACCGCCGGTCGGTCTCGGTATCGTCGTTGATCACCGTGACGCCCGAACGAATGGCGTTGCCGGTGGGGCCCTGCCCCTGCGGCGAGCCGTCGCAACGGATATCCGCCTGGGCCGGATAGCCGCGGGCAATGCCGGCCTCGGCCACCGGACGCACCGTCACGCCGTCCTCGTCGACCAGGCCGATCCAGGCCATGCGGAACAGGTTGTCGCGCACCAGTTCCTCGCAGATGCGCGCCATCAGCTCCTGTTCCGGCAGCTCCGCCATCAGCATCTCGTTGACCGCGGCGATGGTCTGCAGCAGCAGATTGTGGCAGCGCATGACCAGCGCCTCATGCCGCTGCTCGGTCACCTCGCGCAGGCTGCCCACCATGCGCAGGGGCGTGCCGTCGGCGTCGCGCCGCATGACCTCGCCGCGGTTCCGCACCCAGATCGCGGTGCCGTCGGCATGGCGGATACGGTGCTCGCACTCGAAAGCGGCCGTGCCGTCGAGACAGTGCCGTATCGCCGTCATCACCGTTTCCCGGTCCTGCTCATGCAGCGCCGCCATGGCCTGCTGCCAGTCGTGTTCCTGCCGCCGTTCGTCCAGCCCCATCAGCCGCGCCCACTGCGCGTTATGCCTGACCTGGCCGCTACGCAGATCCCAGTCCCACATCCCCTCGCCGAGCATGGCCAGAGCATAGGCCTGCTCATCCGTGCCGCCCCCCGGTTTGTTTGCCTTGCCCGCCTTCCTGACCGCACCGGGGTCCTGCCGGGCCGCCAGCAGCGCCTTCGCCGCACGGCGGCGCCTTCTCGCCTCGCCGAGCGAAATCTCCGGGTAGACGCCCAGCGCCAGCGTCTTGCGCTTGCCGTCGAAACGGTAATCCAGCCGCCAGTAACGCGAACCATCCGGCCGCAGCAGCAAATACATGCCGCCGCCATCGGCCAGCTTGGTCGGTCTGTCGGGCGCCTTGGTCTGACGGATACGGCTATCGGTAAGGGGGACGGCACTACGGGCCATAAGGCATGCTGACAGCTATTTTCGAGCCCGGCATGCTAGCCGTCCGATGCCGTCACGGGTACCGCCAATAAGGCCCGCGGCGAATGGTACAAAAAACAGCAAAAGGCCACGCAATAATCAAGGTTTTCAGTATGACCGGGTTATCGGAAACGGCGCCATTCACGCCCTGGCGCCTGACGGAAGACGCCCGGCGAATGGCTGCGCCGCTTCAGCGCGGCACCACGCGGGCGTTCTCGCCGCTGCCTTCGACGCGCACGCCCATGCCCTCGCGCAGGCGCCCGTCCATCGGCTGCACGATCGTCACACTCCCCCCGGTTTTCATGTCGACCGTGACGCGCTGCGCATCCGCCTTATGGATTTTGCTTTCGGCATAGGTTCCGGCCAGGCCGCCCAACACCGCTCCCGCCACCGTGGCCGTGGTGCTGTCGCCTACTCCCGCGCCGAGAATGCCGCCCGCCACGGCGCCCACCGCCGTTCCCACCCCCAGCTTGTACTTGTCGTCCACCTCGATGTTTTCCAGCTTGGCCACGGTGCCGTCGCGATCCGTCTGGCTCGCCGCGGCGCTGCCCGTCTCGCCATATTTCCCCCTCTCCGGGCTGCCCAGTTCCGCACAGCCTCCAGCCAGAGCTGCCAGCAGCAGCAAGGGCAATGCAATCCGCATGTTCATGGCTCGACTCCTCTTGTGGCGCCTGGGCCGTTCAGTATAGGAAACAACCGCAGCGCCTATCCGCTGCCTTTCATCCCATTCGTCCGTGTCGCCGGATTGCGCAATCCGACACAGGGCGGTTTCAACTTACAATCACTCCGAACGTCCTGCTTTACCGCCCGGTCTCCATCCGTGCGCCAACCCCGCTCATGAATGATCCAGCTCAACAATTCGGTCTTTCCTCCCTGACCCAGTCCTGGCTTCCCGAGGCGCTGATGGTGATTGCCACGATTCTCGCCATCAATATCGGCGCCTACTATCTGCTGCGCCATATCGAAAAAATCGCCGCACGCACCTCGGCCATTTGGGATGACGCCCTGATCAAGGCCAGCCGTAAACCGCTGACGCTGATCCTGTGGGTGGCGGGCGCGGCCTTCGCCATCCAGATCGCACATCAGCACCGCGGCACGCCCGTTCCCGATTTTGTCGGGCTTGCCCGCGACACGCTCGTCATCGCCGCGCTGGCCTGGCTCCTGCTGCGGCTGATCGGCAACGCCTCCAGCAACCTCCTCGCGCGCCGCGCGGAGGCGGGCAAGGCGGTGGACCGCACCACGGTCGAAGCCCTCTCCAAGCTGGGCCGTGTCAGCGTCGTCATCCTCGCCGCCCTGGTCATCCTGCAAACGCTGGGATTCAGCATTTCCGGCGTGCTGGCTTTCGGCGGCATCGGCGGCATTGCGGTGGGCTTCGCCGCCAAGGATATGCTGGCCAACTTCTTCGGCGGCCTTACCATCTACCTGGACCGCCCGTTCACCGTGGGCGAATGGATTCGCTCGCCGGACAAGCAGATCGAAGGCACGGTGGAATACATCGGCTGGCGCCACACCCGCGTGCGCGCCTTCAACAAGAACCCGATCTATGTGCCCAACGCGCTGTTC